>PR_CR_10_Liq_1_inCRDRAFT_1000059_pt1 | contig 54440 bp, 54 predicted proteins | sample PRCRCaboRojoPR_3_FD_10241 | JGI IMG/M metagenome (IMG submission 10241) | reverse complement strand
ACACTGCCAGTAAGTACGGTCACGGACGCTTCCAAACTAAAGAAGAAAAAGACGCCTTTTACGGACCTCTCTACAAGCAAACTCAAAAGGCAGAAGCTTAACTTAACTAGTGTTTTAGAAATTAAGCTTTTTCCAGAGCAGCCATTTTAGCTTTTATGGATGAAACTATCATATCATTGATTTCTTCAGTTTCCTTAACTAACTCTGGGTCGTTGTAGTTTTTAGGAACTCTCATTTCTTTTTTCCTGGCAAGTTCTTCAACTTCGCGGGCTTTTTCAGTCACTTGTGAAAGGTCTTCAGCCTCAAGCATTTTTTTCCAGTTAAGACTACGGTGGCTTTTGGTGTCCTTGCGGTTTTCTTTGAACTCCTTTAAGTAATCAACAACTTTGCCTTCTTTTTTAGGCTTGGGTTTGGGAACCATGGGGTTGACTGGGTACTTTTTGGGTTTCCAACTCATGGACCTTTCGCTCATTGAGGAGTTGTGGGTAACTTCGTCAGTGCTTTGGTTAGGGTTGTTGACGCTGTACTTCCTCCAAACAGGAAGGGCGGGGTTTTTGAGTCGTTCAATTCTTAGTTTCATTTCTTGTTGTTTGAACCTGTCTACTTGGGGAGCATACATGTTTTTAACTAAGTGGGCATACTGGGTTCTTTTTTCGATCATTTTGAGTCTTTCTTGTTTGGCCCTTTCTTTAGCATCTCCTTCTAACTTTTCTTTCAAAAGGATTTGTTTGATATGGGTGTTGAAGTAGCTACTTTGGTTGTTTCTGAATTGAGATCTAGAGGGTGCCTGTGCAAAGTTGGACTTAGAGCGTTCTTTTTCTTTTTTAAGGTTTTCATACCACTGTTCGTGTTGTTTGATCTTGTCCTTGGATACAGGTACATAGTTTTCTTTGATCTTGGAGATTTCTTGTTTAATTTTATCTTCTTCTTGCTTTTCGAGTTGTTTGTTTTTTTCTTCAATTTTTTTGTACAAAGGTTTTTTCTGCATGTTTTGTTTGTACTCTTCTTCTTTGCGTTTTTTTTCTTCCATTTCAAGTCTGCGTTGTTGTTTTTTTTCTTGCATTTTCTGGAGTTCTTGTTTGTACTTTTCAGTGAATTCTTGGTGTTTTTTAAGCATTTCTTGGTTTTCTTTGGCTTTTTCTTGTTCTTGGAGTTCTTGGAGTTCTTGTATTTTTTGTTTGAGTTTTTTCTCTCTTCTCTTCTGTTCTGCGTACCATTCTTTGATTTTCTTTTTGTTTTCTTCGGCTTTTTGAGTTTCTTCTTTGAAGTATTCTGAGCGGGCTTCTTGGTTTTGTAGGTTGGGTCTTTGTTTTTTGGGGGGTTCTGTTTGTAAGGGTTTGGGTTTTTGTTGCTTTATGATGTTTTGGATTTTGGCGCTGTTTTGGGGTGCTTTTAGTCGGCCTAGTTTGTTAGTTATGGAAGTTTGGGCTTTGGAAAGTGCTTCTTTCACGGTTTCTTGGAGTTTATAACTGATTTTAGAAGACTCGAGTTTTGACCTTATATGGGCTTCTGCCATTATTGTATTCTAAATAAATGCAAACTAAACACAAAGAATATGAAAACTTGCTCACTAAGTGTTTTCTGAGAGGACTGATTGACAAAAAAATAGACTTTCCTCAGGACTCAACTGATCAGCAATACATAGAGTGGAAGAAAAACGCCTTCAGAGCCAGTGCAGGGACTTTTGTGCTAGGCACAGTAGGGTCTTACTATTTAACTCTAAGCTATCTTCCCAGAAAAATAGGTGAGCGCTTCATCAACTACGCTACTCTGTTTTTGTTTGCGAGTTTGTCACTTACCATCAAAGCAGCTTCTCTGCCCTTTGAAAGCACCACTGGAGAGGAGCTAAAGAAAAAAATAGCTAAGAAGTATGAACCCGAACTTCTTAAGAAATACCCAGAACTCCAACAGGCCCAAAAGGAGTCCCAAAAAGAACCCAACGAACAAGCCCAAAAACCCCCAGCCAATTCTGGCATTCCTCTTCATAAAAAAAACGTAAGGGACTTTGCCTACAACTACGAAGATGTTACTGCTAACACTGACTTCAATATATACGAAGAATTCCAAGAAAAACCAAGTTTCAACTTTTACTTAGTAGACAGAAACAAAGTCTCAGGAAGTCCCAACCCTTCTATGTACCCAGGAATTCACGGGTAATATAAATACTTAAATATGCATCCTCACGACAATCCCCAGTTCAAAAAGCAACTTGTAGAAGTTTTCTTAAAAGACTACAACAACCAAAAACTAAACCTAACAAACGACCAACTAGAACTAAGGTTTGCTTCAATCAGCAGATCTGCCAAGTTAAGAGGCGCCGCCATAGGCTTTGCAGGAGGAATCTTTACTTATGTGCTGGACTTAGGCATTAAGTTTTCATACTCAGGGCCAAATGTTTGGTTAGTAAGGGCTTCTGGAATTTGTTTGGGCTTTACAACAACAATGGTGGCTGCAAACAAACTTAAGTACAGCAGCGAATTTACACAAGTTGCTTGCAGCCTAGCACTTAAGTACGAAGACCAAGTACTCCACCTACACCCAGAACTAGCTAACTACTACTACACTTACTTTGGAGACTCCCTTCAAAACAGAAAACACTTGTTTTTAGAAGAAACAAGCACAGAAAAACCCTCGATGTACCCTCGCATAAACTAAAAGTTCTATTAAAGCCATTAAAAATGCAAGACATCCTTTCAGCCTTCAACTTAACTGAACCCAACGAACTCAGAAGGGTAGAAGCTCTTCAAAACCACAACTTAGAAGTTGACGATGACGAACAGGAGTTCTTCAACTCTGACATCATGAAGCTCCGTGAAAAAATACTTTCAGCTATTAAATCTCTCCAAAAAACAAGTGACGAGTCAGTTCGCAAAAAAATCATTGAAAAAACCAAGTCCAGACTCAACAACATCAAACAGAAATCCCAGACAGCTAAGTTCGTCAGGACGAGAGACAAACTTTCATTCCTTTTAACCACCGTACGATTAGTTGTAGGAGCTTACATGTTAGGAAGGTGGCCTTGCTGGTACCCTAACTTCCACTTGATTTCTGCAGTTGTGCTTCTAGGCCTCAGGCTAGTTTACTACAGGTACCTGCACTACCACTATTTTTTGTTGGACTTTTGCTACTACGCCAACCTTATGATGATAATCCACTTACACTTCTTTCCTGAAAGCACTATGCTGCACAACGTTTCGTTTGCCTTTGCCAACGGGCCTTTGCTCCTAGCAGTTCCCATGTTCCAGAACTCACTTGTACCTCACTCGCTTGATAAAGTGACTAGTAACTTTATTCACCTGTCGCCTGCCTTGACGTTAATGGGGGTAAGGACCAATTCTTGCGCAGAAAACCCTATTTTGCCTATTCTCCCCTTTTCGGAGTACTTGGTTTACTCCATGGGGTACTACCTGTTGTGGGCTGTTCCTTACTACCTTATTATGTTTGTGTTTACTTACGAAAGAAGCATTAGGAAAAACAACGTGACGCTTTACAACTATTCTATGGGTAAGAAGAACAGCTTTACTTACAAATTCTGTGGAGTGTTGGGGGAAAGGTTCAGGCCTGTGATGTTTATGTTCCAGCACTTGTGCTTTTCTTTTACATTGTTTAGTTTGACCTATGTGTCTATGCTGAACGTGTATATTTGGATAAGCTCAATTATAGTAGCCGCAAGCTGCTGTGTCTGGAATGGAGCCACTTACTATATAGACTTCTTTTCTATAAGGTACCAAAAAGACATAGAGCACATAGAAGACCTAGCTAAAGAACTTAAGTAGGTTATTTAAATAGTTATAATGATATGAACTTTTTAAAAAAGTAAGAAGCGCGTTTGGACCGGTTACTTGCGAATTTAGAAGACAACTCAAAAGGAGGAGAAACCTGCTTAGGCTTGAGTTGCCTGATTGGAGGAGCAACTAAACGGAACTCAGACTTGATAGAGTTTCTTTTGACTGAGCTAGACTTTGTAGGAGTGGGTGAACTTTCATAGCTTTCTTGGCTGCTCAGTCTGGAGGAAGGCCTTAGTTTGGACTGGTTGTTTGTCATCTTGAGGCGATTGCAGTTAGTGATTAACTGAGACCTGTGTTTGTAGTCCTTTGGAAAGATTAAGTTAAGTGGAGTGACCGACCTCTTAATATCCGAGCGATTTCTGGGAGGTGTTATTTCTTCTTTGCTGCTACTTGGAGTTTGCAGGTTTATGTTTACTCTGATTCTGTTTCTTTTGACTCCTACAGTGTCGAGCTTTCTTTTCATCAAAGACAAACTTCTCTTAGTTTCTACGATTCTGTCAATATAGGAATGAGGGTGTTTGTCCATGTTTCTACTTTACTAATCTTTTGAATAAGTTGCTTAGGGTAAAGTTTTAAATTGTATGAAACGAAAAAGTTTAGCTGGAATGAAAACTTTGGTTTATTCCGGAAGATATTACTTTTAGGGTTTATTGGTATCCCCTTCTCCAGCTATGGAGATGCGAAGTAAGAGGCGGGCGCCAACAAACACAATTTGGGCTATGGGTAGATAAGGTTGGGGCGTGGCGCCCTGCATTATAGTCCATTGACCCGAAAAACCGTTTAGTATCAGTTTCGCCTTGTTTTTTGCTTTCAGCAGTTCTTTTTTGGCATGTGCACTCCATAGAGTCTCCAACTGAAGCAGCTTTCTGGTATGCTTGTGCAAACGCGGGATTGATGCACACCATAAGGTCCCTTCTGCCAGCGGGCTCTTGCCAGATCCCCAATCTAGTCAGTTCATGTTCTTCAGCCTCTTTAACCAAGTTGCATAACTGTTCTGCATTCACCTGCACTTCGTTACCATCCTTTGTAAGTGTTTTATTGACGCGTTGAACTAACCCACTCAAAAGAGTCCATTGGTTTGATGTTCTTGTTTTGGAGAGTGCTTCAATTGCCACTTGGTTTTGATGCATTTTGTAAAATTTTAATTAACTCGGAATCAAAAACTTAAGGGATACACACCAAACAACCTAACTTTTCTAAACCCTAACTAAAGTCAATCCCAACAACCTAGTTGCTAAGCAAAAGCTTGAAATTAGGCAGTTTATTAAAAAGTAACGCATAATTTGGCCATATTTACAAGCTTTTCAAAAGTAACGCTTTTGAGTTTATAAAAATATGATAGTTGCACTAGTACACTTACTTCTGGGTCTAAAGAGTTCTCTAGGTAGTGAGGACAGGTTCCTGAGAAACCTTAAAGAGTATACTTACACGCTGGAATTCCAAGACTTGTTTGAAAACCTGGACAACTGGGTGATAGACGTGATGCCAGGCATTTCAAGTGGCAACAACGAAATCCAGCACTACTCTGACTCTCCCGACAACGTGTTCTTGACTAAAATTGACAACCAAAACGTCCTAGTGCTTCGTTCACTTGAACGAAAATATGGAAACTATAACTACACATCTGGAAAGGTTTACTCTAAATTACCTTTCGGACCTTATGGTTTCTATAACATCAAGGCAAAAGTTCCAAAAGACAATTGTTTGTTCCCGGCTATTTGGATGCTTCCTTTAGAGGAAAGGTATCAGTACGGAAGAAGCCCTTCCTGTGGCGAAATGGACATCATGGAGTCAATTTGTAAAGACAAAAGGGCTTTTTACGTAGCTCACTATGGAGGAACTTACCCCAACAATGACAAAAGTCCCGATTTCCCCAACAACTTCTTCCAAGTTGAAATCAACTGGGACTACCCTCACTACTTTGGAGTAGAGTGGCAGCCTGAGTATATGAAATTCTGGCTAGACGCAAGAGTAGTCAACGGCAAAGTTGAGGGCATTGAAGGAGCAAGAATCTCTTCTGAAGAGTGGTACTCCTTGACTAACGAAGGTGAGCTACGTCACAAAGGTGCGCCTTTCGACGTTCCTTTCAACCTGATAATGAACTTGGCTGTAGGAGGCAATTGGGCTAACTCTCTCAATTGCTGCACCAGCGTACCTTCCCAAGCCGAGATGCACATCTACCAAGTCGAAGTTTGGAAATAAGTTTAAGTTACTTTGCTTTGAAGTTAAGTGTAGCAACCTGGTTGAAGCTTTTACTTGAAAACTTCTTTTTTAGGGACTGTAAGTTTTTGTTGTTTGCGTTCTGTAAAAGCACACACAAGTCCTTCGCACACGTCTTTAAGTCACTGTCTCTGTAAGTGGAGTGTTCTCTTAGCACACTAGGCCAGGCTTCTGAGCTCTCCAAAAACTTGTTGGATAGGAAAATGGCAGAGGCTGCCAGTAGAGAAGGCTTGTACTTAAGCATTCGGTAGTCTAGAAGTCCTAGTTCTATCATGTACTGGCTTAGGTAGAACCCATCTTCTGAGCTCCTTTGAAGTCTGTTGTACCTTTCTAAAAACCTGTAAGGGCTAGTGGTAGTTACATTGTACTCAAGCACCCTTAGCATTTCTCTTTCTATGAAAAGCACTTCTTCAGAGGTGTAAGCGTTGTCTGTAATGTGCACGAAGTCTTTTACCTCAGGTGGGTAGATTTCTTCATACTTAGTAGCTATCATAAGAGCACCCACTCCTACTAGTTGAAGTTGCCTTTTCTGGACTTCAACTGCAGACAAGTACCTGTCAATCAAGTTAACAGTCAGGTACAAAGTTTCAGGAATTAACTTGAACTTGTAGTGCACGTCTATGATCCAGTCTACCAAAATAGCACGCATTTTAGAGTTAATGTCTGACTGGAAGTTGAGGTAGTCGCACGAAGGAAGGTACCTAGTTTCAATAGAGTGCAAGTACTCAAAGATCTCTTTGGCGTAGTAGCCCAAGCGTTGAGCATCAGCTTCGTCCTGGATGTCCACTAAAGGCTGCTGCAGGGTGTTAGTGATGTCTCTTCCAAAAGTCCTTCCTTGGTTCTCTGCCTGTTGTGCTTTTCCGTTGAGGTCGAAGTTTTCTTTGTCCCGTAAGCCAACGTTAGTATTCATTTTATATTTCTAAATTTAACGGAACCCTTTTAAATTTTACGCACTTTTTACTTTTGTTCTATGAGTTTTTCCATAACCTTCCGCATCTTCTCGAAACACTTCACAGGGTCAGTTTCTCCAGTTAGGTTCTGGAAGTACTTCTGGTCGCTCCGCAAAAAGGGGTTGTAAAGCCTTTCTTCGCTCATAACGGACCCAACTGTCATGTTGCCTTTGTTTTGCTTTGCCCATTCCAACTTGTTTTCTATGAACTCGTTTTTTTGCTCAAGCAACTTAGCGTAGGTAAGGTTTTCAAGGGCGTTTTCGTGGCCGGGAAAAATCATAGTTTCGTTAGGAAGGGTTTTTAACTTTTTCAAACTGGCGTACAAATCCCCATAAGTCCCACTCACCACTGGACCACAGCCACCTATGTACAAAGTGTCCCCAGTAAACACAAAAGGAGTTTTGTCTGAGGTCTCCGAAGCTTCAGTGACTACGTAAGAAAAGTCGTAAGGAGTGTGTCCTGGAGTGTGCATGCAGTAAACACTTAAGTCTCCTACGAAGAAAATGTCTCCGTCTTTGACTACTTTCATTCCACCGAAGAACTCTTGCCCTCCACAAATCTTGAGGTCAGGGTGTATTCTTTGCCACTCCAGAGCTCCTTGGATGTGGTTGGGATGCCCGTGCGTCAGAAAAAGGTACTCAAAGCCTCCTCCAGTTTCTTTCATGAGTTTCTCTACGTTGAACCGAGAGGTTTTGAAGTCCCCACAGTCAAAAGAAATCATGTTCTTGGTGGCTTTGTCAACTACTATGTAGGAGTAGTAGTGCTGGAAATACTTGTAGATGTAAAGTGACTCTAGCAAAGAGTGCTTAGTAACCTTAGTCACCAACGCTGAAATAATGTCAACTGTCTTTGTGGCATCCAGAGTTTCGCTGAACTTCCTGGAAACTTTACTTAGAATCATTATTTAATTAATCATCTGTGGTAACTAGAGAGTCCTAGTTGGATTTGTTGCCTCACAGACATAAGCGAACGCGGAACAGTCATGCCTATCTTCATAATAACGTCGTCTTTTTCTTTGTGGAAGTCCTTCATGAGGGAGTCGTTGATTTCTTTTTTTCTCTTCTCGTCTTTAACGAATATGTTTTTGTAAAACTTCTTAGTTGTTCTTTCTCGATGAGACTTGAAGAAGCAAGGGTCAGCTTTGGGGGACTCAGAAGAGATCCCTTGGATCTTTTTAGTTAGTTCTTTGTAAGTTTGGGTTTCTTTCAGTTGTGACCTTTGAGTCAACTTCATAGGAGAATTCGAGGACCTTCTTGAAGGACAGTTGCTTGACGAAGCAAGTGGGTTAGTGGATTTAAAGTAGTTGAACCTCTGCAGGTTTTTTTTTAGCTTTTGATTAAAAGACTCGTTTAGCTTTCTTTTGAAGGACAACTTTTTAGGCTTGACTTTAAACTTCTTTGAAGGACTGAAACTGCTTTTACCAGGCGAAGAGGTGTTGGGACGCAGTTCTGGAATAGGAGAACGGCTATTGAAGTTGATTCTTCTTATCCTATCCATTTTTTGCAAACACCTTAATATGGAAAGTATCAATAAGAAGGACGAAGACGGCAGAACCGAACTCCACAATGCCAAAGGCCCTATTTCCCACTTGCTGGACGAAGGGGCAGACCCCAATGTTCAGGACGAGTCAGGCTGGACTCCTTTGATGTGCGCTGCTAGTTCAGGCGACTTCGACAAGGTTCGGACTCTTTTGTGCAGTTCTTCAATAGACGTAAACCTTAGGAACGAACAAGGCAATACTGCTTTGCACTACACTGCTAGTAAAGGCCACAATGACATTATTACCCTACTTTTGCAAAGAGATGACGTGCAGCTGAACTTGCAAGACTACAACTCTAAGTTCACTCCTTTGATGAGGGCAGTTGTAGCTAACCAGCAAGTCTGTGCAGACAGACTTATCCAGACAGGCTGCAAACTTAACTTAAGGGACTGTGAAGGAAACACTGCGTTGCATTTAGCTGTGGAACAAAATAACGTAGATATAGCCTTGCTGTTACTAAGTGGCGGAGCTAAACATGACATTGAAAACCGCTTTAACCAGACTCCTTTGGACAATGCAAGTCCTATGATGCGACACAGACTTGAGGAAGAGCTATAATTACTTAATAAGTCTAATGATTTCCTCTACTTGTGGAACTCTGCCTTCTTTTAAGCCTGAAAAGACTAATCTGTTGTTTAAGTAAACTTCAAAAGCCCCTGTGCTTGACAGCCAGTTNGTAATTGCATTGAGTCCAAAGAACAAAAAGAGTCCTACCATTAACTTTCTCTCCTTCAAGTACAGGTACCAGGAAGGGTAAGGCATTTGGAGTTTGGAAAACACAAAATCACCACCTAATAGTAAAACGATGCCTATTAGTCTCAGAAAGCTTAAAAGCTGTATAAGCAAGGGGTAAGGTGGGGGATGTTCGTATTCAAGGACTTGCACATGAGGTTTAGTGGCTTCTAGGATTGTTTTGATTTCTTGGACTAAAGAGTTGTAGCTGCAGGTTTTGCAATACTCGATAGTTACAGTCTTAAAGTGTCTGTTGGCTCGAACATCAAAGTCTGCAGGAGGAGTTTCTTGTTTAGTTTTTGTGCCTACTTGCTCATTGGGTTTTAAGGAAACGAAAAACTCAATCAAGCAAGTAGCTAAAAACAAGTACCAAACTATTGCTTTCATAAAACCCTTTTATAAGTAAATTAGGTTAATTTCTAAAGAAGTTGCAAACCCATCCATGAACTTTTTCATTCTGCTTCTGATTTGGTTGCTGCTTAGGTCAACTGATTTGAGTTTGGAAGCTTTCAGTGCACTAACTAGAAATTCTGCTCCTTTGTTTCCAATCAAGTTGTCTGCTAGTCTCAAAAAAACAACTTCAGAACTTGGAAGAACACTGCATATAGTTTCTAGGCCTTCGTCTTTAATCTGGTTACTGTTTAAGTTTAAATGCTCAAGTTTCGATTCAGGCAAAGCTTCAGCAATTGCCTTTGCACCATTGGGCCCTAGTTTGTTAGTTGCTAAGTTTAAATGAGTAATTTGTGAACTTGGAAGGAAAGCTCCAATACTTCTAGCTCCTTTTTCGCCAACTAAAGCTGCTTGTAAGTTAAGTGTTTTTAGTGTACTGTTATGAATGCAACTGTTTAAAGCCTGCAATCCTCCTTGGGTGTTTTCTGAACCGCAGATTTTGTTTCCTTTCAAATTCAATCTTTTAAGTACTTTGACTCCTTGAACAAGCCCTGTTGTTCCTATTTTGCAAATTTTATTGAAACTTAGATTCAAGTGCTCTAGTTTGGAATTCACCAATGACTTACCAATTTCAATAGCTCCTGAGTTTCCAATTTCATTACAACTCAAATTCAGCTTAGTTAGTTCTGAGTTAACTAGGGGGCCTGCAATTGTTTCTATTTCAACTAAGTTGTTTCTGCGCAAGTTTAGTGAAGTAATTGAAGTTTTAGACAACACTAAAGCTAGTTCTGTTGCTCCTTTATCTCCGATTTCATTAAAAGCTAAATTTAAGTGGGTGATTTTAGTTCCAGGTAACAAGGTTGCTAGTGCTTTGGCTCCTGAAGCTCCAATAGAGTTTCCACTTAAATCCAAAAACTTTAATTTCCAAATAATTTTAGAAATTGCTTCAGCTGAGTATATGAGGTTAGACTTTAAACTTAGAGCACTTAGCTTGGATTTTTGAGCTTTCTCACAAAGTAACTTAATAGGTGCATCTGGAATCATGTTTTTTCCTAAGTCAAGAAAAGTTATGTTTGTTTTGGGTAAGCAATTTGCTAGTAACTCTACTGCTTTACCTCCTAGGTAGTTTTCTCTAAGGTTTAGGTGTTTTACTTTGGAACTAACTAACCACGAAGTAAGTGATGCAATTCCTTTTTCTTTTATTGAGTTTCTGGCTAAGTTCAGGTAAGTTACTTGGGTAAAGGAAAGTATTTGGGCTAACTGGGCAGTCTGCTTACAAGAAATATAACTGCCTTCTAAGTCCAAAGTCTTCAAGACACTTAAATTAAAGCAGCTTAAAAAGGTTTCTGAATTCTCAAAGTGAATTCCTCTTAAGAGTATACACTCAGGAGCGCAGACTTCTATTACTGGTTTTAAGAATTCTAGAATTTCTGAGTCTGAGCCAATTAAGTATAGTGAATTTAGCTGAGCTGTAGCTTGAATGTCTAAAAGCTGGTTAACGGTGTTATTAGTAATAGAAGTTATAAAGCACATAGAATTTATTTTAGAAATCTTAGTGCTTTCACTAAGGAACTTTGCTGCTTCTAAGCAGATTTTGTTCCTTTGTAGGTTCAGACTCACTAATTCAGAGTTAGCCAAGCTTTGGCTGATAGCTTGAAGTCCTTTTCTTTTTATGGAGTTTTGTTTAATTGAAAGGTGAGTTAAGTTTTTTAAACCTTTTGCCAGTGCTATGGCTCCTTGGTTCTTAATTGAATTGCAATCCAGGTTTAGTTGTTTAAGTTTGCTATTGGGTAGTGACTCTGCAATACTTACTGCTCCATTTGCTTCTATGAAGTTGTTTGCTAAGTTAAGTGAAGTTATTTTGGAGTTAGGAATAGCCAAAGCAATATCTAGAGCTCCTTCCTTAGTTATTTGATTGCTTTTTAGGTTCAAATCACTAAGCTTCGAAAAACTGTTTGCTAATGCTTTTGCGCCTTTGTCAGATACCATGTTTTTCGCTAGGTTCAGTGAAACCACTTTTGAGTTCTCCAAAAACTTTGCAAGAGCTACTACTCCTTCAGAGCATAGAGAATTAGACTTTAAACTGAGTAAAGTAACTTTAGACTTAGGAAGTGCGTCTGCAAGTGCTTGAGCTCCTTCTTGGGCAATTGAGTTAAAGTCCAAATAAAGTGCCTTGATAGGGCAATCAGGAAGAACCTTTGCAATGAAGCTAGTTCCTGAGTCAGAAATTGAGTTCCAGTTTAGGTGCAAGTTTTCAAGTGAGGAATTAGGAAGTACTTTTGACAAAGCTTCAGCGTCTAAGTCACCAATGGAGTTTCTGGATAAGTCTAAGAGCTTTAACTTTGAACCTGGAATTCCTGAGAGGAGCGAACTAAGCATAGCACCGCAAATAGAGTTTCCTTCTAGTTTCAAAGAAGTGAGGTTTGAGTTGCTTAAAGAGCATGCTATTGATTTAATGCCCTGGATTTCCAAAGAGTTTAAACTTAAGTCAAGGTAAGAAAGCTCAGAGTTAGCTAGTAACTCTCCTAAGTTAGAAACTCCCTCAGCTATGCTATTTTCAGCTAAGTTTAAAAACTTCACATGGGAGTTTCTGACTGCTTCAAACAACCAACCAGCATCTTGAGCTAGGATTGAGTTGCCTCTTAAGTCAACAGAATGAATATTGCTGCTAGGAAGTACTTCAGATACGACTTTGAGCTCTGCTAGACTTATTGAACTTTCTTTTAAGTCAATAGAAACCATAACTTTTTCAGGGTTAAGCATTTCAGCAAAGCAGTTTTTCAAAGCCTGGTTTTGCTCTATTAAGTGGCTGTGATTTTTGGAAATTTGAAGAATCTTGTTGAGTCTAGTCCTTAAGTCTTTTTCTAGCAGTCCAATGCCTTCGGGATAATTCTGTTTTAAGTTCAGAATGAAATCACAACTTAAGTTTTCGAAGTCCACTAGAGTTTTAACTCGACTGAGTATTCTTTGGAAGTTCAGCTCAGTAAAGTTTTCTAAGTAAGTTTGGACTCTAGTTTCTGGGTCAGACAGCTTGTTGAAAAGACTTTCACAGTTCTTTTTGATGCTTTGGAGCTTTTGAAGCGAAACCTGAGTCGATTCTAGAATTGCTTGTATGCACCTTTCGGACTCGATCACTAGTGAGATTTCTTGGGCTTGACATTCTTGGTAAGCAGCTTCACAAGCCTTCAGGGCTGAACCTAAAGGCAGTGCTTCAAATGTATGGTTTAAGTGACCTGACAGAACTTCTGAGTAATCTTCTGTGCAAACAGGCGGGTCTGAGCAATTGCATCTATAGATAGTTTGAGAATAAACAGCCATTTATTATAGCTTAAATATATTGCTTCATAAGACTTGAAATGTAATCATAAGTTTCTTTTTTCTGGGCTACTCTTTCTTCATAAGCACTTCCTTCGAAGTTTAAAATAGTGTCTCTTAAAGCCTTCATCATGTAAAACATTATATTTTTACTTGCGAAGTTGCAAAGCCAGTTAGGCACAAACATCTAGGTAACACTTACAATGTCAGGATTTGCATGCACACAAATCACCACTCGGGTGCTTTGGAGGCCCAAGAACTCTACGTAAATGCAACCTACTGGAACTCTTAAAGGAGTTAACCGCTGTGAAAAGGAGTCTTCCATGTAAGCTCCTTGGCAGCTTTTCATGAGGATCATCACTGAGCCTCTGTGGTAATCAGGAACTCCAAAGAACTCTAGAATGCACTCTCTGTCCGAAATAGGCCAAGGAAAAGAAAAGTGCTGTCTAAGAACCTTTCTGAAAAGAGTAGGTTGCAGAAGCACTTGGGTGCTTTTAATTGAGCTCACCCAAGTGCTCAGCAAGTCAGTTTCATAAAGAACTACTAAAGTCTCAAACAAACCTGAGGGGACCAAAACAGTGCTTCTGGTGTAAAACTCGTTTCCTGAGCCCATAGACTCGATTTTGATGTCTTCGCTTTCAGTGACCAAATTGAAGTTGGAAGAGCTTAAAAGGGATTTGCACTCTTCGTAGTCATGAATATTTTCTAAGAACTTTAAGTACTCCTTTGAGTTTTTGACTTCTTGGATGTTGTCCGTCTGAACTAGTTTGTGGAGTTCTAGTTCTTTCTGGAAGTCGTCTGAGTAAAAAGCAGATTTAAAATTTTCAAGTAAAGAAGTTTCTTCAACCATGAAATTGAGTAATTCTTACTCATGGTTTTAATTAGTTACTCAAATTAATCATTTCAAATTCTTCAGTGTCCGAAAAACTCATCAAAGTCCTCAAGTGGCTTTCCTCAAACACTTCTTTGACCATTCTAGACCTTAAGTAAAGGTATAGTTCCTGTCCTTCTAGTTGCATGATTCTTGCTTTTTTAACATAAAGCATCTTCAGAAGTAGATCGTACAGAACCCTTTCGCCTTCTAGCAAAAACAAGTCAAAAACCCTAACCGATATATCTTTAGGAATGTCGTACAGGAACACAGTAATTAAGTATTGTGTGAAGCAAGACAGAAAAGACAAGTCGTGTTTAGCTAAGTGCTCCCACAAGTCTGGGTGTCTTAGTTTAACTTGCTTAGTGAGCTTGTTAATCATAGTCAGTAGTTTAGGTGTGCCGTTCTTAAACATGAGTCTCCAGTTCATTTCAAACATTACTTGAACAAAGGCCCAAAAAGTAAGCTCTTCGTTCTTGATGTGCGTAAACAAGCACCCTACAATAAAGCCCATTCCTTGACAGTAACCTACCTCTGAGTCGTAGTTGGAATAAGCACACAAAACATTGCTAAGAGCCCGTTGACCTTCCCCCCCTTTTTCTCGAAACAATTCGGATTCTGGGTAAGTCCTGTGCAAGTCCTTGATGATTTGGGTTTCTATGTAAGGGTTGATGCTTTGAATTAAGCGAGTATATACATTTTTGGAGAACTGGAAACTCAGCTGGTTAGCTTTGGTAATGAAAGCCCAGATTTCTCCTCTGAGTTCATCTGGAATTCCATCCATTAAGCTTTCTTTGAGTCTATGTTGTGAAACATTGTCAAAGTCATTTCTGCGCAGAACTATTTCCCACTCCTTTCTAGTGAAAGACTTGTTTCTTCTAACTCTTGGCATTTATATTTTTAGTTTACCGTTTTAGATATTAAGCCCTAACTTAATTTAAATGGTTAGATTAAAGTTCGTTCATATCCCCTATGCTTTGGTTAGCCCTTTTACTTTCTGAGTCTCTTTGGAACCCTCTGCTTTGGACTCTACTGCTAGTGGGCCTTTCTACTCTAGAACTTAAGAAACCTGAAGGCGAAGCCACCATTCTAGAAGCCATTGGTTTGTCCATGCTAGCGAAGAACCCGCTTTTTTCCTTGCCTTCGAATCTGTTGTTTTGGATTTTATGGGAATTGGTAAGTTCTTTTTTGAGGTTTTGGAACCTTTTGAGTAAGCTTTCTAGTTCAGCTGCGCGTTGTTTCTTGAGTTCATCAAACCCGTTTTTAGCTTTGAGTTTGAAGTTGTTGACTTCTTGCTCTTGTCGTTTGACGAGGAGGTTGAGTTGTTGCTTGATTTTGGAGTCTCTGCCTGAGCCCCAGTTTTCTCTTTCTTTTTCTTCGAGTTCGTTCATTTGGACCTGGGTGTCATGGGCTTCTTTGTACTCTTTGTTCTTGACAAGAGTGGCTTGGATTCGTTTCAAGTTGAGGTACTGAGTGGAGTGTTTAGGAATCACTGGAATGGTGTCTTCTAGTTTCTTTTTTTCAGTTTCATACTCGTTTTCGTGCTTCTCTCTCATTCTTTCTTCGGATATTTTGCACTGTTCCTTGTACTTCTGCATTCTGTCATCCCAGTCTGCGTTGAACTTAGCAAACTCTTCTTGGAAGGTGTTTTCTAAGCCGGAGTATTCTTCTTTTTGTTTTTGAGTGAGTTGCTTTTTCTGCTGAGTTTTTTGTTGCTTTTTTAATTTGAGAATTCTTTGGTGGACGCGGTCGGCTTCTAGGAACTTAGCTTGTTCTTCGAATTGCTTTCGTTGGCTTTCAAGGGCTTTTCTGTGTAAAGTTTACATTTCTTCTTCGAGTTGGTTGTCTTCAGCTTCCCCGAAAAACAGTGGAGGGACTTCTTCTTTTGCCATATTTTTATTATGCAAAACTGCCAGCATATTGGGTTCGTAACAATAGACTGTCAAATAGCTAAGTTCCAAGACTACAGGTTCGAGGTACTTTTTAAGCAGCAAAATTTGCAGAACCACTCTTTGTGCTGTGACAGGTGCACTGTTAGGTACCCGAATATTTGGATCTGTTTAAATGTAAGGCACAATTAGGATGAATGCAGTTTTAAAGGCTGTGGAAGATACCAGAACAGACATTCTTTAGAACACTTCAAACAAAAAAACCACCCCCTTTTCCTGAACCCTGCGAACTTGTGTGTGTGGTGTTTGGACTGCGAAAAAGAGGTTTATGACTCTGAATCAGAAGCTGCAAGTGGAATTTTAATTCCTTTAAGGACTCACTTCACTACCTCTGACAGATACTCTCCCAGAAAAATAACAACTAACAAGAAAAAAGGCCTTACAGGTCTTAGTAACTTAGGCAACACTTGCTTTATGAGTTCTGCTGTGCAATGCATCACTCACATTAAAAGTGTTTCTAGGTACTTCAGAAAACTTTTTAACTCGAACTTGCAGTCAATCGACGACAAACTTGCTTTGGAGTTCAAACACCTTGCAGAGCAACTTTGGAAAAGCAACCAAACTTCTCTTTCGCCTAGAAAGTTCTTAAGTGCTTTGCACAAAGCAGCTCCTTTCTTCCAAGGACTAGGGCAGCACGACTCACAAGAGTTCCTTAAAATCTTTTTGGACAAAATGCACGAAACTACCAAGCATGAACAAGAGTACCAAAAATTCACTTCGATTATTTCAGACACTTTTAAGTCAGACATCAAAAGCAAAGTAACCTGCCTTGAGTGCAGAAGCATCTTTAGCAAAGTAGAAGAGTACTTTGATATCCCTTTAACTATTCCAAGTGACTCAGAAAGACAGCAGTACCAACAGTACTCTAGTGAAGTCCTTTCACCTATCGAAAGAATCCAACAAGAAACTGAAAAAAGATCTATTTGGAGGAACATCAGCAAAATATTTTCAAGTGACTCTTCTTATGTTAAGCTGTACGAGTGCTTGCTTAACTACTGCCTTCCTGAGAAACTCACTGACCAAGACATGTTTTACTGTGAAAAGTGCAAAAAAAAATGCGAAAGTCAGCGCGAAATGAAAATAGTTAACCCTCCTAACGTACTTACGCTCATCATTAAGCGGTTCAAGTTCAGCAGAGTTGGGTCCAAAATTCTTACTTACGTTCAGTTCCCAATTGAGCTTGATTTAAGGTACTTTTTGGAAAAGCCCAGAAACTGCACTTACCAGTTAACAGGGATAATCCAGCACATAGGAGCTTTAGGAGGCGGTCACTACATTGCTTACTGCCAAAACTCACAAGACTTTAACTGGTACGAGTTTAACGACTCAATCGTTACTGAAGTCTCTGAAAGAGAAGTTCTTGAAAAAGAAGCTTACATACTGTTTTACCACAAAACTATGGACGAAATCAGAAACAAGCTTATAGAACTAGAACCATATGCCTACATTCCTAGTTACTGGCTCAACAAGTACCTCACGCTCGCCAACCCAGGGCCTATTTATCAGAAGTACCTTTTGTGCAAGCACAGGAACCTTTGGCCCTTCTACAAGCTTTCGGAGTTCACTCGAATCAGTTACGACAAATACCACAAACTTATAGAAGCCTTTGGAATTGATGACAATGTTTTAAGAAGTATTCAGGAGTGCAAAGTTTGCGAAGAGCAAATCCGGGAACTAAGTAGCAGAATCAATCAAGAAATAGAGTTGGTTAAGGAGCTAGAAGCTATTAAGAAGTTTGAAGGGCCTTGGTACATAGTTTCCACTAAGTGGATTACTAAGTGGAAAAGGTTTTTGTCACTTAGCTCTTCCATAAACTTGTTTCCAGGCCCTGTAAATAACAGTTGTCTTTTGTCTGACCAAGAATTGAGGCCTGACTTGAAAAAAGGAACTGATTACAAAGGAGTTAGCAGACACGTTTGGGAAGCCTTAATGGTGTTGTACGACGGAGGACCTGCAATTACTAGGGGACGTTTAGACATTTACTCACCTTTTGTAGAAGTTCCTGAGTATTCTTCACCTAGTTTGTCAAGCAACCAACTTAGCAGACTGGAAAACATAAAGAACAAGGGACTAGTGAATTAAATAACTACATTATTCATTGATTTCATAGTACTCGTGAGTGTTAGGGTCGTAGTAGCACTTCAAAACAGGGTCGTAAACAAGTTCCACTGCTTCTTCCTGAGGAGAAACTTCTATGTTCTGCATGCTTGACAGCCCTTGGAAAGGCGGAGTGAAAGGCCTTACTTCGGTGGCCTGTGTAAGTCCTTGGGCAAAGTAAGTGGGCTGAGGAGCAGGGGAAGCTTGAGTTTGCTTGGGGAAAAAGTCGTGTTCTAGGGAGTCTTGTCTATACATTTGAGGGTTGTAGGACTCTTCTTCAATTTCTTCTTGTATAGACATAGTCATTTGGGTAGGTTCGTTGTAGTTGGTGAAGTGCCTAAATGAGTTTTCGTTGTCCAAAGGGTTTTCGAGTGAGGCTCTGCTAGATGCTGTTTTTAGTGAGTCTTTTAAATCTAAGCTTCTTTTAGACTCTTCTGGGAACACCAAAGAATCTTTCAACGAGTCCTCAAACTCTATTTTGTAGGACTCAATTGGGTGACTAGTCTCCTCAGAGATTTTTATAGGGCTGATTTCTGGGTACTCTTCTTCTTCTTGGAATTCAGAAACTCTTATGGTGTCTTCTGGGTGCTTTTCTTCTTCCTCAAATATAGTTTCTTCTTCCGTCTTGGGTTCGTACCTCGTAGAGGTAGCCGAACTTATTTTGCTCTGTCTCAAAAAGTTGTTTTGAGTGGAGCTAATAGAAGTGGACTGGTTGGGTCGCGAGGACACCTGCGAAGAAAATACAGATGTGTACTTAGAAGTTCTTGGTGGACTTGCTTTGCGCTTTGGTTGAGGAATAGGTGCAGTGCCTGCCGGAATCTTTTTTCCAAAAGCTATAGTTGTTTTGTTAGAAGCTGCTTTGGCTTTAGGCTTGGAAACTTCAGGCTGGAGGTTGCCGAGTAAACTTGGAGTTATTAACTGGTTTAAGTAATTGACTCCTCCTAAGAAATTTAAGTTCTTGGGAACTTCTTCTGAGTTAGTGATGAACTCAGCATTTTCGGTGGTGTCTAGCAAGGGTCCCCGCATAGTGAACACTTTGCGCAGTTGACAAAAAGACCCAACAGAAACAGCCTCAAGCGACAAATAAGTGTTTCCAGGAAAGCAAGCATTTACAAAGCCCACTAAGTCTATAGAAATGTTGGCCCACTCTCCCCTTATAAAAGGAAAGTTGGGAACCCTAGCGTGCATAGGGTGGGTAGTTATTTCTTTTGCAGCAGAAGAAAACATAATTCTTCTTTTAGCGCCTGAGTTGTCAGAAACAGTCACTTCAAGGGTGAAACTCTGCGTAGGGTGCAAGTGGCACTGTAGAACTAAATAAGGCTGAACTAGTGCTAACCGCTGTTTTTCGTTGGGAGGCATGAGTAGTTTTGCCGAGTGGGTGTCTACGTTTATCACAAATCCCTTAACTGCTTTTTCGTAGCGTTTCCAGTTCTTTTTGTTGATAGTCCAAGAAGGGTTTTTGTCGCCTGAACTGACTACTTCCACAGCTGGCCCGTTTTGGTAAGCGTGCTGAAACATTTGAAGAAATATGGATTCTAAGTTTGGTTCTTTATTTAAGCTGAGTAAAAATGAATTCAAGTAGCGAAGAAGAAAGACCGCCTCCAGTAGCTTCAATTTCAAAACCAACTACAGACGTAGAACAACTCTTAGGAGTAGCTAACCAACACTTCATATTCCAAGAGTTCGACAAAGCTGTAGAGATACTTCACGAAGTAATCAGAAAAGCCCCTGGCCTCCCTGACCCCTACCACGTGTTAGGACTCATCCACGACGAAAAAAAAGAACATGAAAAAGCAGTCAACTTTTACTTCTTAGCTGCGCAAATTACCCAGCATGACGCTGACCTATGGGCAAAAGTAGCTAACCTTCACAAAGAACTGGGTCACCTCAAAGACGCAGTGTATTGCTTTTCAAGAGCTTTACTTAACAAAAAGCAACCTGACTTAGAACTTATGAAAGAAAAGTAAGTTTTACTTAGGGCTGTTTGTTACGAACTCTTAGAAGAGTACAAAAAAGCTGGAAAAACTTATCTTAAAATCCTAAAGTGCTCAGAAGAGTGTGACCCTGCAATTGCCAAAGCTTTAGTGGAAGTTTACAACATTTTAGAAAACCCACAAAAAGCCATCAAGGACCTGCAAAGCATCATTCACGAGAAGTTTGACGAAAACTTAGTTAACTTAGTCTGTGACTTGTACATTCAGTTAAAACAGTTCCAAGCTTGCATAGAGTTTTTGGAGTCGTTGGGACAACAAGAGTTTGCTGTTGACATTGAAACTAAAAGAGGAGTGTGCTTTGCCAAAGTAGGGAGACTTCAAGAAGCTGAAGAAAGTTTCGACAAACTCTACCAACAAAGAGTTAACTACTACGATGACCTGTACTGGCTAGTGGGGTGTCTTTACCAGGAGCTAGAGTACCCTGAACAAGCTCTTAGGTTTTTGGAGGGCCTTAGAGTACTAGATCACAGAGACAAACCCACTCTTTGGATTAAGTGCGGACAGCTTTACTTACAAGTAACACACACTTAGATTGCTGACTACGTTTCAGCGGAAGAAGCGTTAAACGCAGTACTAGAAAGTGACTTTTCTGAGTTGCACACTGAAGCCAGAGTGTTGCTTTCTAAGCTTTACAAAGCNCAAGGAGACCTGCAGAAATCCATTCAAGTACTGAGGAACAACGGCTCTTACGGGTGTTTTGCTGAATTCAAAGAAGAAGCCATTGACGTGTTTGAAGAGTCTGCTAGACTTAAACTTGAAGAGTCACTGATCCAAATTGAAATTCCACAAACTCTAGAATTTGCAAACCAAATCATAGAACTAGAGCACAAACTCAGCATTGCTAACAAGCCTTCAATAATCATTAGTTTGGGCAAAGACAGAGTAGAAATGCTTTTTGAACAGCTCAAAGAAGTCTTAGTTGAAAAAAACATGCTTGGAGACTGTAAAGACTTTTTATCAAACATACTTAAACTCTCAGTGTTCAGTGAAACAGATAAGAGAATCAACCTCAAAAAAGAACTTACTAAAGTCAGCATTAAAGACCAAGACTACCAACAAGCCATTAACTCCTATAAGTACATTTGTGAAAAAGAAAACTCTCAGGAAAACTGGAGTGTCCTTTCGTGTTTACTTCAAAAATGCCCACAAGCCCAAATTCGTCCTTGGCTCAACAAACTCTGCAACAAGTTCGTTAACCACGAAAGAGTTTCTTTGCTGCTGGCAAACAACTACTTACAGAACGGTTACTACTCACTTGCAATCAAGCACTACACTTCTATTTACCCACAGAACGCAACAGACCCGTTGTTGAACCTTAACTTGGGTTTGTCTTACTTGTTTTCTTTATCTTCTCGCAACTTGACCAAGAAAGAAGAGTATTTTTTACTTGCTTTTGAGCATATTAAGACTTATGTTAGGTTCCGCAAAAAGACTCACTACGCAGAGGCTTACTTTAACTTAGCTAGGGCTTATCAACACATTAAGTTCCTCAGTAAAGCTGCATACTACTATGAAAAACTTCTTAGGACTTACTTGTCTTTGAGTGTTAAGTCTTCTAGTTATTCCAAGTATGCAACTAAAGCTGCGCATAATCTTTACTTAATCACTAATGAGTTATGGATTTGAGTTTGTTTGCTCACTACTTTGGTCTGCTTCTTGTAGTGGTTGCGTTTCAGGCTTTGTTCCAGGTTCTGACTGAATTGGGATTTCTGGTTCTACGGTAGTTTCAATTCCTGGTTCAGATCTTCCTTGTTGAGGTTCTTGTTGAGGTTCCAGTTGGAGTTCTTTTTCAACCTCAGGTTTAGTAACAGGTCCATCCTGTATTAAAGGTTCTGGCTCGATCTGGGTTTCTACTGAAGCCTTTTTTCCATGCTTCTTATGTTTTTTGTGCTTTTTCTTCTTATCCTTCTTCTTGTCCTTCTTCTTGTCCTTCTTCTTGTCCTTCTTCTTGTTCTTCTTCTTGTCCTTCTTCTTGTCCTTCTTCTTGTCCTTCTTCTTCTTGGCTTTTTCTATTGTTTGGGTTAAAATGCCTACAAGCTCAGTGACACTTTGGCTCATTTCATTAAGTCCAACAGTAAGGGTTTTATTGAGTTCGTTAATTTGTTCTTTATTGTCCTCTCTGATCTTGTTAAGTTCAGACTCAAGACGCTCTCTTAAGTCTTCTTCAGTTTGCTTATATAAAGAATGGAACACAAAACCACTAGCACCAATTCCTAAACCAAGCAAAGAAAACAATGTTCCTTTAGAAACTCTTGAAGCAACTTGTTTTTCCAAGTGGTCGATTCTTTGGTGCAGGTTAGGTTGCTCAGAGAACCTTCTAGAAACAAGGTTTAGTTTGTTCTTGCCTAGCTTTACTGAGTTCTTAACTAGAGTGTGCATATTGTTTATTTAGGATATAGTCCATACATTATGACCGCTGAAGTACCTTGAGTGTCTAGGCTTCAAACTAGGCGCAGTGCTTTGGATGGTTTTTTCGTTGTACACTTGAGTAGTCGCAACTCCAGTTAATTTTTTGTTAGCTTTTACTAGTTGTTTGTTTAGTTCTAAAAGTTCTTTCTTTTCTTTTCTTTCAAATAAAATTTGTTCTTTGAGTTGATTCAGAGACTTAAGTAGTTTGACTAAAAACTCATCTGTGTTTAGAGGGTTTTTTTGGTGGGGCTTAAGAGTGGCTTCAATGAGTTGGAGGTTCTCTTCTGAAACTCTTTGAAGTTCAGCTTGATAAAATTGGAGTTTTTGGAGAATTTGTTTGTTTTGGGAAAGCAAAAACGAAATGAACTCTTTTTCTCTTTTTTGGTAGTTTTCTTTGGCCTCTGTGTAACGAGATTGGTAGTTTGAAAGAGTTTCAATCTTTATTTTTCCCATTACTTAGATTTTAATTCAAAACTGGGGAATAAAATATGGTAAAGGGTGTTTTGCTTGTGAGTCTGCTAGCTGTTGTAAGTGCAAGTCCTAATTTAAGGGAGAGATTCCAAGACACTGACGGAGCTTGGGAGTTATTGGGAATCAAAGGCTACTCTGGAAACATAGTTATGAATGAACTCACCGGTTCAAGTTACTTCTACTGGCTATTTGAAAAAGTAGGTTCAGACATCTCCCAGGACAAGGCTCCTATGATCATCTGCGTTCCATGGAGTCCTGAGGGATCTGCAGAAGTTGAAATGCTTTGGGAACCAATCTCTCCCATTAGCGCACGTCATGGCTCGCCTGACCAGAACGGTCATACTTGGGGTTTAGATTTCCACCTTCTGAGTATTGACTTCCCTTTAGGCGTTGGTTACTCCTACGCAGCTGAAGCCAGCGACATCGGTAACAGCAGTATGGCTGCAACTGAGCAGGTCTACACCTTGCTTCAGAAGTTAGCTAAAAAGTACCCTTCTTGGTTCGACAGAGATCTTTATCTGTATGGAGAGCACTTCGGAGGAGGATGGGCTCTAGAAGTTGCTTACCACATTTTAAAGAACAACGCCAAGACAGGCGTAATCAACTTACCTTTAAAAGGGCTTATGATGGCTAACCCTATGATTGATCCTTTAGGCCAGATCCAAAAGTACTCAGGATATGGCTACAATCTAGGATATTTCAACATAGACGAAAGGGGAATCATTGAAGGATACGAAGCCAAAGTGAAGAGTGATATCGAATCACAAAACTGGTTAAGTGCACATTCTAACTTTGAGGAGATTTTAAATCTCTACGACCAGTACACTACCCGAAACCGTGGAAACATTCGGAAGCCCTCTGGTTCATATTACTTTAACGATATGGCTAGATGGCTCGAGTTGGCTTCCACAAAACGGCTCCTTCATGTTCCTAGCTCTATAACATGGACTCTTGGAAACTCAAACACTACTAGTGCTTTTAAGCCTGAAACAATGAAAAGTAAGGTTGACTTAATTCCTTACATTATGGAAAACACCAGAGTACTGATTTGCAGTTCCCAATTTAATTTCCTCACCCCCTCAACTGGTGTCCAAGAAGTGATTGCAAATAGTACCTGGGAGAAAGCGCAAGACTTTATAGGTTCCAAAAAGCTCTTCTGGAAGGTCAATGGGAGAATGGCTGGTTATGCTCAGTCACATGACAACTTGACTTTTGTCTTGCTTCTTAAAGCTGGGCTATTCCCTGTTGTTGAACAGCCATCTAACATGAAGGTTATGGTTTATAAATTTATCAATGGAGAAGCTTTTTAATTTAAAACTGGTGAATAAAATATGGTAAAGGCCTAAGGGCTCAATAACATAAAATTCATTCATTCAAAACTGGGGAATAAAATATGGTAAAGGGTGTTTTGCTTGTGAGTCTGCTAGCTGTTGTAAGTGCAAGTCCTAATTTAAGGGAGAGATTCCAAGACACTGATGGAACTTGGGAGTTCTTGGGAGCTAAAGGCTACTCTGGAAACATAGTTATGAATGAACTCACCGGTTCAAGTTACTTCTACTGGCTGTCTGAAAAGCTAGGTTCAGACATCTCCCAGGACAAGGCTCCTATGATCATCTGTGTTCCATGGAGTCCCGAGGGAGCAATAGGGGTTGAAATGGTCTGGCAAGGAATCTCTCCCATTAAGCTAGATGAAAAAGACCAGCCCGAAAAGAGCGAGTACACTTGGGGTAACAATTTCCACATTCTGGGTATTGACTTCCCTTTAGGCGTTGGTTACTCCTACGCAGCTGAAACCAGCGACATCGGTAACAGCACTATGGCTGCAACTGAGCAGGTCTACACCTTGCTTCAGAAGTTAGCTAAAAAGTACCCTTCTTGGTTCGACAGAGATCTTTATCTACTTGGGCAATACCATGGAGGAGGATGGGCTTTGCAGATATCGTACCACATTTTAAAGAACAACGCCAAGACAGGCGTAATCAACTTACCTTTAAAGGGGCTTATGATTAATAGTCCTTGGATTGACCCACCGAGCCAGCTCAATACCTTTGCTGACTATTGTTATAACTTCGGAGTCATGAACTTGGATGAAAAAGGCATCATCGAAGACTACCAAGCTCAAGTGGAGAGCCTGCTGAAACAAGAGAAATGGCCAGATGCTGATACAAAATACACGAATATGCACGATATTTTTCCTGAATATACCCAAACCTCTCTTTCAGATCTTACTTGGTATGGAAACTATTACCTTTCAGGAGTAAAGAAATGGTTCAGATTAAACTCAACAAAGGAACTTTTGAACGTACCTAGTTCTATTGACTGGAAACTTTTCAACCCAGTGACTATTGATAAATTCGGACCTTACAGGATGCTAAGTAAGATCCAGTACTTCCCTTACGTGCTTGAAAACATCAAAGTACTGGTTTACTCCACTCAATACGACGTCCTTGTCCCTCTAACTGGAGTCCAAGAAATGCTTTCAAAAGTAAACTGGACGCATATCAATGACTTTATGAAGTCCAAAAAAGAGTTCTGGAAAGTCGAGAATGAACTTGCAGGCTATGTTCAGTCTTACGACAACTTAACATTTCTTTTGTTCCTAGAAACATCATTCTTCTGCACCTACAACAAGCCTAGTTACGCCAGAGACATGATTTACAAGTTCATCAACTCAGAACCCTTTTAACTAAGTGTCTTAAATCACTCAATAAACATGAAAAAAGAGTACTGGAAACAAAGTATTCTAGAAGCCTATGACTGCACTAAGTTATCGCTGAAGGCTCCTATGCTTCTGATCCTTGCACACCAGTTATACTCAGTAGTTTGTTGCGAACAAGTCAGCGTTTCTGACATATTAATTACTGCTGGTCGCTTGGGCTTAGTGGGATTAATTTTATTACGGACTTTAGTTGACATTAAGTCCGCAAGAGTCAAAGCGCTTTGGACCTTCACTGTAATTGAAATCTTTAACTTAACTGAGTTAGCTGACTCAATCACACAGAAGAATTTTGACGAACCGTTGTTTCTGATGACAATTACTTTTTACACTATTTGCGTGCAAAGTTTGCTTGTAGACTCTAGAATTTGGTTTTGGAGCATAATTGGAAAGCAGTACCTGCAGTTTTGCAGCTTTGAGTATTTACTCAATAAAAGCCTCCTCAAAAATCTCAGTTTGATTCTTGCATTGAGTCTTGGAGTTAATTATTACAACCGAAATAAGAAAAGCAACTACTTTAAACTCCAAACATCTTACGTAAAGCTTAAGAAGCAATACGAAAAGGATAACTTTCAAAAGCTTCCTTTTATTCTGATTGCTTTCAATAGGCATCTAGAGTTTAAGTCTGTTTCTGAGTTTACATATTCAGAACTTGCCTGCACAGAACACAACTTGATGGAAACCTTGTCAACTGTGCTACTTAAAGTTGATCACCAAAGCACCACTAAGTCTTTGCTTGAGACCATTAAACAACAAACCCAATCAAGCAGAGACCTTGATGCCGAACTAGGAGTCTCAAAAACCGGCACCAAAATCTACAACTGGAAACTCAAAAGTGACCAAAAAAGAACTTACTTGCTAGCAACTGAAGTGACACAAGCTTTAGACTGCCAAGCCAGGATTTCTTCCGACAATTGCAAAGCTAAGATTCTGAATTGCATTTCACACGAACTCCGCACACCCACTAATGGCATCACTATGCTGACCGAACAGCTAATTGAAAGTGAGTTTTCAGAAGTAAGGGAAAAGTGCTTAGAAAAGCTTTGGATGTTGCGGGTTTCTTCCAAGATTCTTAATTACATAGTGAACGACATAGTTGACTACTGCCAGTTTATGTCTGGTTCTTTTGCTTTGAAAAAGGAAGAGTTCCCACTCAAACTCACTATTCAGGAGGTGGTGAAAACTATCCAAATCCAAGCTAAACAGAAAGGAATTAGAATCAGACTTAGGTATGATTCTTTGCTACCTGAAGTTGCCTACACTGATCCCATGAGACTAAGTCAAGTTCTAGAAAACTTACTTAAAAACTCCTTGAAGTACACAAACATAGGCACTATAGAACTTTGTGCGGTACTTACTCAGCTAAACCAACTAAAGGTTTCAATCAGAGACACTGGAGTAGGCATTAACCAAGCCAAAGCTAAGCTTTTGCAAGAGTTGCTTGAAAACGACGAAGTCCAAGGCCTAAAGACCTGTGGAATAGGACTACAAGTTTCAAACCTAATTGCTCAAGAACTAGGTGGAACCAAAATAGAGTTTACTTCTACGGAAGGAAAAGGGTCTATTTTCGGCTTCTATGTTGACATTTTCAGAGAAGTTCCAGAAACTACTCCTTCTTCAGACAATTCAGGTGAGTTTCCTGTGGAACTAAACAGTTCTATCAAACTAAAGCACCTAAGTGTCAAAATAAACCAACCCTGCTCACAAGAAGAAACACTAGTAGTGGAAGACAACGACTTCAACCGGGTCATCATAACTACCCTCCTCGCAAGCCACGGAATCAAATATCTGGAAGCCAAAGACGGAGTAGAAGCTGTCAAAGTTGTAAAAACTCAAGACAAAAAGGGCTCCCCAATTAGAGTAGTACTAATGGACTGCAACATGCCTCGCATGAACGGATGGGAAGCCACAAGAGCAATCCACAGAATGCACGAAGAACAAACCATCAGTTTCCTTCCTTTTATAGTGGGCTACACTGCTTACAACTCCCAAGAAGACATTAGCCTGTGTTATGAGTCCGGTATGGTAACACACCTTATTAAACCTGCTAAAGCAGAAGAAATACTGAAGGTTGTACATAGATACCTGCACCAAGTTTCTAGGTAACTATAATAAACATGGACTCGTTTGAAGACATAATGCAAGACCCACAGACTGTTCATTCTTTGAAAACCGAACTAAAAGCCCACACATACTGGTCGGACTACAAGTACATTCCAGAAGACTTAATTGTGAACATTCAGTTCCTTACGCTGTCTCCGTGCCTGACTTCTTTGCAAGACGAGCTCTTCTCTAAAGTTTCTGGAGAAAGTAACCTCTACCAAGTAGTAGCTGGAACTCACACTGGGAAATCTTTAGGAGTAGGGGCACTAGCTGCAACTCTTGCTTGCCAGTCAAGGTTCGGCACCAGTGTGTTGTGGATCAGTGCCTCTGACTGCAGAACTTTACTTGCCAAAAGTATGTTTGGAGCGCTAATTCCCCAAATAGACTTAAGAATTGAAGCATCCCCAAAGATAGGGCTGTTTTCGCTAGCTTCGCAAAAAAAGAACCTATGGAACCTTGCTTACTCCAAAAAAGAGAAAATCAAAATGATAGTTTTAGACGAGTCGGAAGAAATCATGGAAGAAGCTGAAAACAGAAAGTTCCTGGGGAGTCTTATTTTGGAAGTTGTTTTTGCACAAAGCAACCCCCAGATCTTTTTACTCTCGGAAATGAACACTGTAAACATAGGGAACTTTGTGCACGAGTTAGAACAGTTTAGCAGAGCTAAAGGAATCCAACTCAGTTCGAGTATGATTTGTGAATACAACGACTGCCTTAAAGAAATCCATTTGTATTACATCACGTCTGATGAGGCCTTAAACAAGATTTTGAGTTCAGACAAAGTTGAGTTCAACAAAGGAGTACTTATATACTGCACAAACAAAGAACAAGTCAAACTAACTCTTGAAAGTGAACTGATTAGTTACAGAGAATTGGACTATGGAGAAGAAGAAACAAGTGTACTTAAGAAACTAAAAGCACTTAAAGAAGGAGTTTTTAAGGCACTAGTTACTACTTTAGAGCTTCCTAAGCAGTTCCAGAGTTTAGGAGTTGACTGTGTAGTACATATGAGTCTTCCATTGGACTCTGAGTCGAAAATCAACATTTTGGAGTTTGAACAAAGAGTTTTAAGAGTGAGTACTCCTACTTACAAAGGAATCTCAGTAATGGTGGTAGAAAGTGCACAGTTGAACTTAGTTCACGAACTAGAAAGAGAAAGAGGAATCTCAATACAACCATTTCCTAATTAGTCTAAAAGGTAAGACTTAAACTCTTGAATAGTGCTGAACTGAGTTCCTTCAAGGGACCTGAACTTTTTGAGAGCTGCTTTCACAGTTTTGAAGGACTGGTTGTGCTTCACTGGTATTGCTGAGTTGAAGCAAAGACTTCTAGGGTTAGGGTGTTCACTTATTAAGTCAAATATAAGCAAGTACAAGTCGTTGGTTACTTGGATCTTGAATCTGTAAATCAAGGTCCTTTCGTTTTTGAACCTTTTGCTGAACTTTTTGATTACTTCCAAACTAGCTTCTTTTTGGATGTTCAAGTAGTACTTGCAAAGAGCCTCAGTCATNAACAAGAGCTCTTGTGCTTGCTCCTGGATTTCTTCGCTTGCGTCAAATACNAAAGAGTCCNTTTTTCGNTTGAGCTTGTCAAGCACGTAAAGATAATTTTCTTCTAAGAGTCCTTTGTAGATCTTGTAAAGGGCGTTTTGACCTCTAACAGGAGGTCCTCCGACATAGACTCCTGCTAGTTTTTGGTTTACTAAAACAGGACTTCCTGACATTCCGTTAGTAGCAGAGCAATTTATTTCTAGCAAATGGATTTCGTCGCCTTCGTTAAGAACTAAACCCTCTGACCTTACAGGGCCTTTAAAGCCGTTAAAAAGGACTTCAATTGCTGTTTCAGGGCTTTCCTCTAATTCTTGAATAGCTGGAGATGAGTAGAACATGTTTTCTGGCTTTTCAGGAAACCCGTAGACTGAGCAAAGTTCTTGGTTAATGCAAGTTTCGTCGTCTATGAGTTCGAGTTCTTTGATCGGAAAAGAAAGTTCTTTTTGGGTTGAAGTTACTAAACCAAGCACTAAGTCCTGTCCTAAGACATTCTTTACTCCTTCACTTGAAATCATTGACTTGGTTCCTTCCAAAAAGTTCTTCAGAGGTATAAACTGGAAGTGCATTTTAGAGTCTACACAGAAGTTATGGATGCTTTCCAGAACTCCAAAAGGAAGTTCGAAGATACAGTGTGCAGCCGTAAGAGCCAGGCCAGTTACCTTGATACCTTCAACTAAAATGGTATCTTGAGCTTCGGCCACGAAAAACAAAGTGCCTCCTCCAGAAAACCTACCTATGGTAACAGAGTGATAATCTTCGAACGGAAAAGTAGAGTTAAAGTCCTGGATATGAAGAGGACCTGGAGTGTACTTGTTCTTGAGAACAGCTATATCTCCTAAGCCTTTGATCTTCATATGCAAAGGATACCTGACTTCAGAAATGGGCTCCATATTACTATTAAAACTTAAATCGACTAGGATCAAAAGGAGTAGGATTCAGTATAGGAACTTGTCCTAAAAGAATCTGAACTAACAACTCAGCACTAGAAAAAAGCATAATGGAGCCTCTAGTTCCGTGTCCAGAGTTGATATAAACGTTGTCCAACTGGGGGAATTTCCCTATTATAGGCATGTCATCACTACTTACAGGTCTGAACCCAGTCCAGTAGTTTTTAAACTCTAAGTTTTCTACTCCAGTAGTTGACTTTGCCTTGGACTCCATAAGGGTCTTTTTGCTTTCTTCAATTTGATTGTCTTCCAAAGTGGTGAACTCGACAAAGGCACTGTATCTCACTCCGTCCTTCAAAGGAATAAAGTACAGAGGAAACTCTCCTCCGTAGTGAATTGGCCTCTGCAAATCCAATCCGAGAATATTGCAAGACATCCCTTTCACAGGCCAAATCGGAGGCTTCCACCCTAGTTGTTTGCCTAAAGAACTTGAATGAACTCCAGCACAAATCACCCACTTTTCAGCCTCCACAATTCTGCCATCAGTTAGTTCTGCTTGAACTACAGAGTTTTGGTGTTTTTTGAAGTTTGAAATTTCAGCCCCCAAAAGGAAAACAACACCTTCCTTTTTAGCAATCTCAGCTAAAGACTTAGTTAAGTCCAAAGAGTTAGTTCCTGTAAGTGTGTCCATTTCGTTCAAGAGACATCCTAGAACTTCTCCTTTCCAGTGTTTAAGAGAAGGTTCGAAGCTAATGCATGCTTGCCTGGTGGTGTAAGTTCTGACTAACTGGTTGAACCTAGAGTTCATGTAAAGACAGTACTGCTTCTGGCCTTGCAATTCAGGCTTATTAGCTGCAACATCCAAAAGGTAAGTATCCACAGTTTCGTAGCTCTTAAGTTCTTTAAGGTACTTCTTGGAGTACTCTTCCCGCAAAGTCTTGTGTAGAAGTGTGCTTCTTTCACTCATGTTAAATATAATGTCGTCCTTTTCTTTTGGGTCTTCAAACAAACAAGCATACATGAACCTGATACTCCACTGCCAAAACTCAAAAGAAGTTAGTGCTTTCCAAGAAACACTTCCAAAACCTTGTTTGTCCAAAAAACTACTGTATAGCCCTCCCAGGAGAAACTTAGACCTTGCCCAGGACTTGTGGTACGAGTAACCTATTAAGCCTCCATTCTGGAAACTAGTTCCCTGTGCTACCTCCGGGTGCTTTTCGAGAACCAACACTTGTGAACAAGGACTGTTGCGTTTAAGCATCAAAGCAGTAGCTACACCTACCATGCCTCCCCCTATAATTACCACTCGCTCTCCTTCCATTTATAATGCATTACGAAGAAAACCTTACCTTTGACCTTGGCCACTTGGCAGCTTACGACATCTCTTCTATTACTCCAGAGAGTATTGAAACCCTCACACAGGCCAACGCACTTAAACTCCTATCTAAAATCAGAGGACTCGAAAAAGAAGAAACAGCAGAAGCAGTTTTTATAAAGGTGCCTCCTCCAATCCTGGAACTCCCCAGAGAAAAGCCTCCTCCCGAAGAACAGCCCCTCAGCAAGTGGGAAAAGTTCAGACTCAAGAAAGGCTTAGGCAGAAGGCGCAAAAGGTCACGTATGGTTTACGAACCTACTGTTGACGACTGGGTGCCTAGGTGGGGTCCTTATTCAGCTAAGAAGATCCAAGAAAAACAAGAGCCAGTGCTAGAGTCCAAAAACGGAGAAGATCCCTTTGAAAAGAAGTCGATTGAAAAGCAACAAAACAAACTCAAACAACAAAAAGCCAAACTGCAAAACGAACTTGACAAAAAAAAGGCAGTCGAACAAAAATTGAAAATTGCAAAGTCATCCACAGCTGCACTTGAAACTCCACAAAAGAAAAGAAAGATCCCCAGGAACGACTCCACTCCTGCTGAAGAAAAACAACACAACTTAGCTATTCTCTCGCAAATAAGCAAAAAGTCTAAAAATAAGTAAAATGGGATGCGACAATGAGCCTGAGCTTAGCGTGTTTTTTGGAGTAGCTGGGGGACTTTGGAGCTTGTTCACTCTGGGCTGGATTGTAAACACTTGGATCATCAACAAACGCCACACTAAACCTCTCCACAAACTCATATGCTTTGTGTTAGTGTTCCGGTCACTGTATGACATATTCCTTAGCTGTTTTTTGATCACCTGCAGTGACTCCCCTGCGGGGGCTTATTGGGCACTTGCAACTACCACTTCTTACACTCTCTACAATACTTTTGTGTTCACAACTTTTGTGCTGATTAGTAAAGGGTTCTGTGTGACCAGAGATATGCTTGACAGAAGCGAAGTAACTGTAGTAGCCATGACTATGGGTGCAGTGTACTTGGGTTTCAGCGCTTTTATGATTGAACCAACTCAGTTGGGCCTGTTGCTTGTGATTATGCTGTTTGCTTTGTTTTACTTAACGATTAAATTTACACTTAGTAACATAAAAGCACTGCAAACCCACTTGATGAATTTGATGAACTCAAACATCCAAGCCATGCTTCCACCAGTTTGGAAGAAACTCAAGATGCTAAGGTGGTTTTTTTACCTTGCTCAGTTCTTTTACATTCAAAAGCTGTTTATTTTGTTGGTTCTAGGACTGATCATTCCCCTCATAGTGAGTGTCCACTGGGAGTACCGGTTCACAACAAACGTGCTGGATGAAACCTGGGAAATCATAGTGCTGTTTTGGATCTTTATAGTGTTTAGGTCTAAAAACCAAGGTCAGTTCTTCAACATACACGTGATGGGAATGAACTCTCAGATTACACCTATAGCTCCTTTTTTGCAAGCAAGACTTCCAGAGTCCTTTTCAGTGGAGCTTTCTTCTGTCAACCAAGACCGTCCTGTGATAGTGCAGCCTCCTTCTGAGTTTGACAGAGAAAACCCTTATCACCGTTTGATGGTGGCAACTTGCATGACGTCTGAGTAATGTAAACTGGTGATTTAATAATAATGGAAGTCGTTAAACTTACAGGCAGTTTGCGTCAGAAAGACAAAACTCAAAAGAAAAAAGTCACGTTCAGGGACGAGTGCTCTTTGAACTTAACTGAAGTGTATGAAGTAGAGAGTTTCAAGAGTGTAAATATTCTAGAACCCTACCAAGGGAGTTGCCTTAACTGTGTTACTTTTTAGCTTTAATAAAAATGTGCCTTCCACTAACTCTAGTAAGGATAGTGGTGATAGTCTCAAACATACTAATTACAGTAAAATATACTTAGTTTGCAGGACTCTTGATAGTTCTCCAAGGTTACTTTTTGGAGGACCACCCCATTACTGAGTTTCTAGATTACTCTTTTATCGGAAAAGTCATTATAGCAACTGGGTTTGTAGTGACTTTCTACGGAATTTTAGGGCTTGTAGGGACCCTTTTAAGAAGTAAACTTGCTTTGTGCTGTTATATTCCCAAAATACTCTCAGTATCAGTTCTGTTAATGATGCTAAGTATTTCGGGACTCTACATACTGGACCAAGTATCAGAACTTATGCAAACTGAAGAATCCTGCAGCGACTCTTACCTATTCAACGACGCCAACGACGTTTACATAGACGCAAACAAAGTTTTTTGCTCCCACTCTTGTCCTTGCTCAGCTCAGCCTGAAAAAAGCGGGTACTCCTCTGGAGAATTTGTGGAAGGGTCTGCGAGAAACATTTTCGAGTGCAACCCTTGCGAGAGTTTGGACGCCTTCATGGTGGACTTATGCATGCAGGGCAAAACGGAGTCAAACCGCTTTACTCAGAGTTACTTTGGAAAGGACCAGCAGCAGTACTTTAAGTTTTTGGAGTGGATGGAAACGGAGTTCAGTTGTGCTGGACTATGCACGAAGGTTGAGTCTTACACTTTCAGTGATGTAAATAACGGGGATCCCGAAGGCTCTTGTAGAGAAAAACTTAAAAACTGGATAGAAGAAACACTCATGACTTACTTCATCGTTTCAGGAATTATCAGTGTCTTTTTGGTAAGTTTTACTTAGTTCGCAAACTCCATATTGGCGCTATGCATTGTTTACAACCCAAAAGACAAGTACAAGTCCACAGATTCTTCTTAATGTAAATAGAAATTATGTCCGAAAACTTCTCAGACTTCAATCCATCTTTCACAGAGTGTCATTATTCAGCGAGTTACATAAAAGAGCTAGAGAAAAAAGTAGCTTACCTCAAAGAAGAAAACAGGCACCTTAAGTCCTACTCAAACTTAGTTTCAGAAGTAGACCGTTTAAAGCTTGAACTCAAGCACGAAACTTCACTCAGGGAAAAGTACGAACAAAAGTACAACAATGCCTACGCCAAACTTATCTACTTAGAAAACGAAGACAGTTTAGTTTACGAAGAGAACGAACAAATCAGCACTCTCAACCAAAAAGTAGACATGCTCGTCAAAGCCAACGAGCAACTCCAAAACGAAATTTCTAAGTACTACCAGAAACTCCAAAAAGCCACTCAAGAAAAAGAACACTACGAACAAGAACTCATTCCTAAACTTAAAAATGAACTAGAGACCCTTAAACACTCACAGTATAACAAAGAGCAATCACTCGAAAGAGAAAAAAACACACTTGTCAACAATGCCATTAAAGAAAGAGACCACTACAAAAGCGAAGTTTGCAAACTCCAAAAGCAATTAGAAACCCTTTCTAAAGAGGAGCCCAAAGACTACATGCAAATCAAGCAAAAACTCAAATCTCTACAAGCAGAAAAAAAAGCCTTCACCAGGGAAGTTGTAAACAGGCCAAAAAGAATGAAATCGCCTGACTTTCCCAAAGTTTCTTCTGAAGAAACTCTCGAAGAAGTTCCTCAAGAAACCTCTGAAGACTTAAAAACCCAAAACGAACTAAGGGACTCCTTACAACTCAAAAACCCCCTCCAAACCTTCACACCTCCAAAGAATGCCCCCAAAAAAGTACCTAGAACTATACTTACTCCTAAAAGAAGACCTTCGCCCTCTTCCCTTAGAAACTCCCAAAAAACCTTTTACTACCCTAGTTTTCTAAGGAACAAAAAAGTAGTTAAGAGACTTAAAAAAGGCGAAAAGCCTGTTTAATATAGATAAATGGGCTGTTGCTGTTCTAATACTCCTAATGAACTCAAAGAAGAAAACGAAAAACTCGTAGCTGAAATATCCAACTTAAGGAACTTAATCAGGCTTTCTGGGGAAATCAGCACCCCTAGAGAACTACTAAACCTCAACAAAAAAGTAAGGGAGCTTAACATTCAATTCCAAACCCAAGAAAAAGCACTTTCGAACAAAGAAAAAGAACTAAGTTATTTGCAGGAAACTTTGAAAGACAAACACTCTGCAAATTCTGAGTTAGAGCACTTAATACACACTCAAAGGAGCTTACTTGAACAACTTAGACAAGAGAGTTCTTTAAACTCAACCAAGGAATCCTTTAACTCAGAGTAGTAATAAATATGGGTTGTGGCAAGTCTAAAGAAACGATCATCCAAGGCCTTGAATCAGAAATTTTTCGGCTTAAAAGCCAAAACTCCAAACTACAAACAGACTTAGAAAACCTAAAGTCAAGTGCACAAGCTAGCAACGGAACAGCTATTTCACGCGGAACTCATCTGGAAACCCTTAGAGAAGCTAACAAAGACTTAGCTACACAAATCGAAGACGCCAAAAGGGAAAGTTCTCGGATTAAGTCTTCTCAGCCCACTGACGAACAAGCCCAGGAACTCAGCAGCCTTTCAGAAAAGTTCTCAGAATTACAGCAAAGTTTAAACCAAAAATCCGAGGCTGTAAACACCCTTACTCAAGAACTAGACACCAAATACCAAGAAGAAACTCAACTGGAACAAGAAATCCAAGAAACCCAGCACAAACTCCAAGAGAACCAGAGAAGCTTAGATCAACTTACTCAGAAACTAGAAGACTACAAAAACTCTACTGAAGAGATCAATCAACTTGAAGAGCATAACTCCAAAATCCAAGAAAAAATCAACCATCTCGACAACCAAATTCCAGACCTCAAAGAAAAAATTCAACAAGCTAAGGCAAACTCTAACGTCGAAGAGTCATTTTCCGAAGAAATTGACAAAGCTGAGAACCAAAAGGTAACTCTTAAAGACCAAAGAAGCTTAGTTGAAGAACAAATCAAAGGACTAGATAACCTAAAAACAGCTATTGACGGGCTAAAGGAGCACATCCAAGAACTATCTGAAAAAGTAGATAAGAAAAACGAAAAAACCCAAAACTTACAAGATGAAATAAACCAACTCACTGAAAAAAAAGCCCAAAAAGAAAGAAACGAATCACTATATTCCCAAAAAAAGAACGAATACCACCAATTAAAAGAACAAGTTAGGTCTTTGAAAGACCAAATCCACAAAATCCATGAACTCGAAGAAACCACCGAAAAACTAACTAAAGAAAAGCAAAAAACCCAAGAAAAACTCTCTGAAGTCCAAGAAAAGTTCGACAAGAAAACTCAAAAATTCTCTTCTAAAGAAGAAAAAGCCCAAAATGACCTTAATGAAACCCAACAAGAACTAAACCAACTAGAAACCCAAAAGCAAGAAGCTCTGGAACTCAAGCAACAACTAGAGTCTAAACTAAACGAACTTAAACAGTAACTTACGGTTCACTTCTTTTAGGCGTGGTGGACCTCATAGTATTTCTCAATTGGAACCTTTTAAAAAGTCTTTTTCCAGAAGAATTACAGATCTCAGCAGCCTTTTCTTTCATTTTGTTTAAACTAATAGGGGCAGTGCTCATCATTGAGTCTGGGTCTTCAAACTCCTCTTCATCTAGTAGTGAAACCTAAGTATTTCTTACGTCTATTATAGTCCTTTTAACTGGTTTTTCAGGCACTTTAGGAACTGTCTTTTTGTTTTGGACTATTTTCATCTTCCGAATAAACTCTTCTATCTGTCCTAGGTACTCTGTTAAGTCTTTTTCACTTAAGTGGTCGTCTTGGTCGTCTTCGAACTGCACACGGTCAGAAAAACTCAGCTCTATAGGAGTTTTGTAGCAGAGTTTCAACATTTCTTCTGCTTTGTCTTTTGCTTTCATGAGTTCTTTAGTCAAAGTTGAGTTTTTTTCTATGTATGAGGAAAGTTGGTTTCTTTGTTCCAGGTGTTTTGGCTCACGAAGTGTCTGTGTTGGAGTTTGGGCTTTTTTGTTTAGTTTGGCTTCGAGTGTTTCGGCTTTGGCTAGAAGCTCGTTGAGGTACACTGTGATGGAACTTTGCTGCTCAGTAGACTTTATAAAAGCGTCAGCAATTTCTTGTGGACTTGAAGTGCCTGTGGCGTACTTGATTTCTTTAAAAGCATTTTTTAGGAAGCGTACTTGTTTTAGGTAGGAGTCTAGGTTTTGTTTTTGTTGGAGTGTTTTTTCTCTCCATTTAGATTCTAAAGTCTTAGTGAGTTTTGAAGAGTGCACTAGTCTCACAGGTTTGTTTGTTTTGAAGTTATTGTAAGTTTGTCTGAGAATGCTTGACTTGTTAAGTTTATCTTCTTTCATAAACTTGGACAAAACAGTAGCTTTTTGAGTCATTCTTCTTCTAAAATTAAAGGTTCTGGTTAAACTTTTGGATCTAGTAAAGGATAGCCGTTCTTTTTGGTTTTGGCACTTAGCAATTTTCTCTTGGTTCTCAACTGATTTTTCTTTAGTGCCTTCTAACTGTTCTTTCATAGTTTTGACTGAGTTTCTGTAACCTAAGATTTCTTTTCTTAAGTTATCTATTTGGTTCCTTAAATCTCTGTTGTGGATCTTTTGCCTGCTGTGTTGCTTTTTAGCAAACTCAAGTTGTTTTTCTAAGTTAGTGACTTCTGAAGTTTCTTTGGACTCCAAAGGACTTTTGCTTCTTCCAAGTCTTTTTTGAGCTGCTTTTATTTGCTCGTCAAGGAACTGAGACTTTTTTCTTTCTTTTTCGAATTTTGAAACTAAAGCTTCTACTTGCTTTTCTAGTCTCTTTGCTTCAGGTTCGTGCAAAGTACTGTTTAAACTACCTGTTAACATTTTAATTTATTCAAACCATTACTCAAGTTACTTTTACACTAAAAACGGTGCCTCCCCATGCCTATTTGTTTGTTCGACCTAGTAATAATTGAAGCACCGTACTGGCCCAAAGAAGCGTGTTTGGCTGGTCTTAGTCGGTTTTCAGGGGACTCAGCACGCATTCTGTTCATAACAGGAGGAGCAATCTGCCTCTGGATTGAAGGAGGCGAAAAAAAAGGATGCTCCAAACAGACTTCAGCTGAGGGCCTTTGGGAGGGGTCCCATCTTAATACACTTCTTAAGAAGTCAAGGGCCACAGGTGATGCATTTGGAATTAAGCTTTGGAGTGGAGTGCTTACGTACTGTGGAAAGCAGTAGTTCTTGGCACTAGCTAGCCTTTCTCCTTCAGGCCATGAAGGAGTGCCTAGCACTGAACACAACCTGTTGAGCTGGTCCACTTCGTTAGTTCCTGGAAACAAAGGCCTGAGCAAGTACAGCTCAGCCATGATGCAACCCACTGCAAACAAGTCTACTTGGGTTGAGTAACGCAAACTGTGCAGTAGGATCTCTGGAGCCCGATACCACCTAGTACTTACATACTCTGTGTAAGGCGGTTGGCTTCTGATTTCTCGTGCAAGTCCGAAGTCAGCGATCTTGTAAGTAGAATTGCTAACTAAAACGTTGTCAGGCTTCATGTCCCTGTGGAAAAACCCTGCTTTGTGCAAAGCTGTGAGCCCACGAAGTATCTGGGTTATGATTTCTTGTATTTGCGGTTCTGGGAGAGGACTAGTGCGTTCCTGCATAAGTTCCACTAGGTTCTTTTCGCAGTATTCAAATATCAAGTGGAGCTCGTCTTGTGCCCGGATCACCTCTTTGAGTTTAACGATGTTTGGGTGAGTAACCTTCCTGAGGACCTTAATTTCCCGGAGTTCCAGGCATTCTTCCCAACTGAAGAACTTTTTTTTCATCTTCTTGATTGCAACTACTTCTCCTGAGGTCTTAACTACACCTCTGCTCACACTTCCGTAAGTTCCGTTTCCGAGCAGTTTTGTAACCTGATATCTTTCCATTATTTATTTCTGTATTTAAATTCTAAGCTAGCTTCATATTTATAAATCGTTATGACCAGGAACAGCTTTTTCTTCGAAGAACCACCTAAGGTACTCAACGCCAATGACATCCCTTCCAAGCCTAAGCAAGCAGTGCACTTAGTGACTTACCCTAACTTTTTAACGGCTGACTTTGACCACTCCAGTGACAGACCTTTTACTAACAGTAAACCCCACAAAAGCCGCAGGAACTTTGAAAGGCCCGATCTTTACCACAGCAGAGACGAAGACCCCCAACTTTTCCAAGAAAAGCCAACTTACAAAAAGCAACTACCTCAAACCCAGGAAACCAATAAAAGTTCTTACAACCTCATAGCTTTTGAGCCTGGCCAACAAGAAACCAGGCCTACCCAACGCCCTTTAGGCCCTAGAGGAACTTCCTCCCTACAAGGGTGTTCTGCACAGCCTCAACTCTACCAACCTGAAAGACCTACTAAAAGACAGATTCCCAAAGAAGAAGGAGTAGGTGTCAGAATGTCTTTGTTTTATAGTTAAAATTAAATGAAGTATCTGTTAGGTCTTTTGTCTTTAGCTTTGGCAGAAAACTCAGTCACTCAACTTCAAAAAGAAAACGAGAAACTCCGCATAGCTAACTCAATACTCCACAAACAACTACTATCTTTTGCACATCTAAGCGACCTAACTTCACACATCACAGAAGATTACTCTTCTAACAAACAAATTCTTAACCAACTACTTACACAACTTGCATCTGAAATCCAACCTGAACTGCGGATTTCTCTAAGTGAAGAAGTGCTCCACTACTTAAAAGTACTTTCAGAAGACCTGAACTTACTTGGAGGAGTTGCTGAAGGCACAGAAGACTCAACCCTCCAAAAAGCCATTCAAGAGTTCGAAGACTACCTAAACAACCTAAAGCAAGCCCAAATAGACACTGAACATTCTAAAACTTTTTACGAGTTCAAAAAGTCTTTAAATGCAAAAGAACAAAACATTAGGAACCTACAACTAGAAAACTCAAAACTAATAGGCAAACTCGACTACTCAGAAGCCACTATTCAAGACATGAAGCAAAGACTCCAAGACCTCAAAAAGACCTCAGACCAAAAAACACTTGAACTAAACAACGCAAAAACTCAACAAGAGTCCTGGATTTCCCAAATGCGAGAAAGCATCCAAAGCGAAGAACAACTAATCAGGACCAAAGAAGCTGAAGAGTTCAAACACATCCAAGACTCCCAAGACCAGTTCATTCTTGAACTCCAACAACAAAGTGCAGACCAAAAAGCACTTATTGAACAACTTTCTTTAGAAAAAAACAACTTGTCAGTTAGACTCAAGTACCTAAACAACACTGTTGAAAGACTACAAAAAGAACTAGACGCAAGAAACACTCAGCTTAGTTTTGCTCAGAAGCAGTTTGAAGAGTTCAGAAACAAAGTAGAAACCGACTCTAGCAACGAAATAGCTTTTTTACAGAACTCCGAAACACAAATGCGAGAAGAAATCAACTCACTCCAAAACAAAGAACTAGAACTGCTCCAGAACTTAGCTAACTGCACTCAAGACTCAGACCAACTCAGCTTTTTAAACAAACAAAAAGAAAACAAACTCAAAGAACTCAACTTGCAGCTTAAAGAAGCCCAAAGAAACATTGAACTTGCCAAAGCTTCCAAGGAAGAAGAAGTCCAGAAACTCTTAACTCAAATTCAAGACCTAAAACAACAAATTGAATACACACAAAAGCAACTTGATGAAGCTTTAGAAAACTTATCCACTCAAAGTAACCAAAAACCCAAGTCAAACCCAGAACCAAGTAGTCCCTACCAGAACTTTCGAGAGTTTAGTGGGTTCAGAGACTACATTCCTTTAATAAGTTAAAAATGGATGAGTTAGGAATTAGTACTGAACTATGAAGGAGTTAAGTGTTGCTGTACAGACTCTAGCCATCCTTTAGTTTACTTTGTGACTATGCAACTGAAAGGAAGATGGAACAGTATCTAGATCATGTTTCAGATTCATTAGTTGGACAAGTACTCTTGACGACCATCTGATGCCTGGTTTAGACAAAAACCCATATAGGTGATGAGGTGTCCTGCTTCAAGCGCACGACTGGCCTCACAAAGAGACTATTAAACTTCATTCGTGAAAGTTTTGATTCTAAGTGTCTCGTCCAAGAGTCTACTTGGAGAGTGACCTTCAACGATTTCTGGAACATAGCACCAATAGCTATGTTTCATCCCTGGATTAATTTAATCCTAAGCCTTAATTAACTTCTAAGTAAACGTGAGGCTATTAGAACTTCCATAGAATAGGTGCGCTTGATCAGTTTTCTAGAGCGGCAAACAAAGGCCTTAAAGTCCACTAAAATATACGAAGACCATAATCCTTAATAACCTAAAAGCTACTAGCATTTCGGAACTTATAAAAATACATTCACCATGGAGTCTTTTGACACAACTTACAAAAACGAGTCATACGAAGAATCCCAATCTTATATTAATACAGCTTACTCCTTGAAGGCTTCGTTTGTGCTCCAGTCGAAAGGAAGCTTTTTAGAGTCCCAAGAAAAACTTAGCAAAAACCGAGGAAGCGAGATTACTCAGTGTTCAGACACTTACAACCTTTCGTCACAACATAGACAAGTAGGCAACTTCCACAGCAAATACCTAAAGTTCGGTCAGTGGCCTGAAATGGACTATCAAAAACAAAAATACTTGAAGAAATCTTACCGGAATTTAAAAAGCAAGTTAAGCAAAGCTGAAAATGAAAAGCAACACCTTATTTTGCAGCCTTGTGCTAACTGTGAAGTACTCGAAGAAAAGCAAAGAAACACTGAAAAGGCCTTAGCTGATGCCATGCAACTTAGCAACATCCTGCTGAAACAGGTCTATAATTTGGATAACCAAATTAACCAGCCTCAAGAATCCAAGCACGAAGAAAACGAGTTTACTTTTTCTAAGATTGAGTGAAAGTTAAATATGGTATTTTACTTTGGTACCAGTTAATTAACTATAAACAACTATAAAAGTTCTGGGTCCAAGTCTGAAGTCTCCGACAACAAGCTGAGGTCGTCTCTGCTTATGTCGCTAGAGTCTTCTGTGTGTAGCTTTACAGCATGTTTCGAAACCATGTCTTTGACCTTGAGTTTGTATTCTTCTGGACTCTTAAGCAACAAACCTGCTGCTTCTACGTTCAAAGGATCTGAAGCGTTGGGGTACAGCAACAACTGGGGCAAAAATGTTTCAAAGATGTTTCCGAGCCCAAACATTGGACTCCAGGTTTGGTTGATTACGTCCAAACAGACGCTTCCCGAAGCTTCGTCTATGTTAGGGTGGAATATTTTAGTTTCAAAACCTATAGAAGGACTTTTGTAGGGGTACTGGTCTGAAATCTCTACGTGGATCCGCCAGGACCCTCCTTCGTAAAGAGACCCTTGAGGCCCTGGGAACTCGACATATATACTGTTCGTCATTTCTCCGTGTAGGCTCACTTTGTACTTCATCATGAGCCTCAAAACATCCATGTCCCTTCTCTTGTTAGCTTTCATTTATTAATTACTCAGCCTAAGCTTTCATATATGAGTCTTGTTTTAGATCGGTACGCGAATATTAGCTCGTCTTTTTTCTGAGCTAACTTTTGACTGAACAGGTCCTTAAACTCTAGGTCTTTGGCACCTTTTTTCCGTGCAGCAACTTTTAGTATCCGGTCAAAGCAACTCTGCACGGCTAGACTGTCCCCCATGACTTCTTTGAAGAACTCAATCTCTGTCCAAACCTGGACTAAGTCTTCTTGTTTAAAGGTCTTTCTAAGGTCCTTGATGGTTCTTCTCCAAGAGTTAGCACATTCTGCAGCTAGGTTTTCCATGACTTCTTGGGCAATTTGAGGACAGTACCTAGAGGTAGCTTCTTTTGCCTTTACTAGTTTTTGGAGTATTTTGAAAACGTAAGGTCTGAGTTGGTTTAGTTGGACTTGGGACTCTATTATTCTCTTGTACATCACAGAGATGTCCACACCTAAGTCTTCGAAGTTGTAGGACAGCCCTTGGCTGATGACTTTTGTGAACGCTCCAGATTTGTTGTCTACGAAGTACTTGAGTAAGCTGTTTTGGAACTTAGTGAGGTCTTCCACCGCTTGCTACATAAACTTTACAGATTTTTCTTGTAATAGTTTTTGAGAAAGTTCAGTTTCAAAAACTTCTTGGAAGGCTTTAAACAGGTTGTCAACTATAAAGTTCTTTAAGTAAATAGTGTTGCTTATGCTCAAAAGGATCTTTTCAGACTTAGTAACTTTAACTTGGCAAGTAGTGTTCAAAGCAGTTTGCATAGCTACAAGCATTGAGTTTAGGCAACTTTTGATTCCTTGGCCCATTACGTCGTAGTAGCCTGTAATTTGTGGTAGTTTGTGTTTCATTTCTTTCATTTTCTCAATAACTACTATTTGGAATATCCTTGGCAAGCATGTTCCATACTTGTTTTCGAAGTCTTTGCTCCAAAGTTCTTCTTTGTAGAGCTCTGAAATTTGCTTTTCGGTGTTTGCAATCTCTGTGATTATAAGCCTCCGAGTGAACTCGTTGGTGAACTCTTTGAACTTGTCAACTGGAATGATTGCTGAAAGTCGTTTAACGTACTCCGAAAACTCTAAAATACAAATGGACCTCAAAGGGTTCTTGGGGTCGTTTTCGAAAAGGTAACTAGCTAGTTTGTTGGCTAGGTGCACAGAGGCGTTCTTAACCTTTTTCAAAGCTTTAGAAGGAAGGTCTAACTTAGGGTGGTTTAGTAAGCTACAGAGGACTTCAAATATATTAGCAGACTTATCCAGAATGTTCATGATGAACTGGTCTGAAGCTTGTTTTTCAACTCGGTTTTCGTTGCTGAGTCTAACTCCTTTTTTGAGCCAAGGCAACTCTACTTGGGTGTTGATTTTGGCAAACATTTTGTCAACGTTGGACTTGATCCTAGCACTCACAAGGTTCATAACGGTGTACACAGGGTTGTTTTCAGAGTCGATGATATCTAGGTGGTTGATGCTTCTTTCAAGGGTGTCTTTGCAGAAGAGTCTGTCTTTTTTAAGGTTTTCAAGGATAAGGTTTTTAGTTTGTTTTAGAGTTTCTTGGAGTTGACTCATTAGCTTTGAGAAGAGGGGTAAGTGCGAGTGCTCTTTGATGATGTTTAAGTTTTTGGAGCACAACTCCACTACGCTGTCAAAGTCTGAGTTTGCTAAGTAGCTCTGAAGCAAGTTCGGAAGTTTAAATAAGTAACTGTACTTGTTTGACAGGTGAATCAGTCGTTTGACTCTTTCCATCTCAGCTTTTTGCTTGACTAAAGGGTTCAGCATAGAGTTTTCTACTTCTGCTGCATTTTTAAGTGCCTCGTGGGCTTTTGCTGCGTTTCCTTGGAGCTCTTGCTGGGCTAGGTTGGTTTTAAGGTCTTCAAGCATGTTGTGGCACTCCCCAAAGACCTCAGAGTTCTCAGTTACTAGTTGGTGGTAGTTGGTCTTTTTTTCTTCAAGTGTCTTTTTGAGGTTCTGGAGGCCTTGTCTCAAGTCACTTATGCTTGTTTTAGAGTGGAACTTGTTGAGGAACAGCAGTGGCTTGAAGTTCCCTGATTTTATGTCTAACTGCTCAGTTGAGATAAGAGCTTTGCCTGTTGAAAGCACTGGGTATATTCCTAGGTGGTCCTGGACTTCAGGTTCTACCCACTGACTCCACCTTTCTGGCTCTTCTTCGGTTTTAGTGCTGGGTTCTTTTTTTTCAAGCCACTTTAAAAACCTTTCTTGGTAAACTTGTCTAGTAATGTATGCTTCAACAGGTAGAGCTGGCTTGACTTGTTTAATTCGCATGCATAAGTAAAAAATATCTTCTTTGCGGCTTGACTCAGCTGCTTTAAAGTGCTTGTCTATTTTCATCTGTTTCAATATTAGTCGGTCAGTAGCCCCTAGCACGTGCATGGCGTCTTGTGAGTTAGGTGACTTCTCTATGATCTTAACTACTAACTGCAGAGCGTAGTGTGCTGAGTTCTTAAGGCTCTTTCTTATGTGGTTTTCGCCTCCAGTGGTTCCGAGGAGTCCTTTTTTGGACTCGTATCCCATCATGACTAAGTTGACTTCGCGGCTGTTGAGTTTAAGGTTTTCTGAGCCAAACAGCGTTTCTTCAAGCAGCTCTAAAGCCTTCATCTTTTTGCCTCTTGTGTGGAGGTTCATCATAGTCACTATGTCTTTAAGCTTCTCAAACTTACTCATTTTAATAATGTTCAGAAGTGGCCACTTATACAGAGAAGTTTTGTACGTAGAGCACCAGTTGTCCTTGCAACAAACAGCTACTATAAGTCAGGTTTCTAAAGTAAACGACCATCTGTGCAGAAGCAAAGTACTCAGACTGGCAAACGAAGGCAAACTCTACATTCCTCCAACTGAGTCCAGGACTTTGAGGATTCCTATGTCTTTTTTGGTGTTCCAGCTTTTCATCCCTGAAAACAAACCATTTAAACTCCAAGTTACCTGCACTGATTCCAACTACACTAAGTTCACTTTAGAGTTTACTGAGACTCAAGAAGTCAAAGTACTAGAAAAAAGAGTACTCATACCCTTCCATATACTACAAATGGATATTTGGAATAACCTTTGCATAGACGTAATAGGAATACTTCGTAACTGCTTTAAGACCAACATTGACTATTTAGAAACAATCAAACTCTTTGCCAACTCACGAGTCAGAATGATATTTGCACTTAAGTTTCCTCTTAAACAAAACCTAAAAGACTATGAACAAGTTTTACCAACCCACTGCATGCTTCCAGAAGGCCTTTACACTGTCCAAGTAGTCAACATCGAAATGCTTGGCAGAGTACTGGGGTTCTCCAAAGCAGAACAAACACTTATCAAAAGCCCTAACAAACGCAAAAAGGTGCAAAAAAGAAAGTACTCAGGAGAACTTAGAATCTATGACAAAGTAATCAAAGCACAACTAGGCCCCAAACTGTACAGAGACTGTAAGTAACATTCAGACATAATCTCCAAGCACTTTTTCAGCTCTGAGTCTCCTCAACCCTTAAAAGCCCAGTTCATGCCTAAAACCTCCAAAAAGACTCAGCAGTCCCCTGTTCCTAACTTCTATGAACATATGGTTGCTAAACTCACTGCTTTCAGAGCTTCCACTCCTCCTTTTGTGGGCTTGGACCACTCAAAGTTAACTTACGACCCTCTAGCTAAAAACTATTCTCAAAATGCAAACTATAGTTAAATAAGTTAACCGAAGTCACTTAGCACTCCTATACAACTTGAAACCGTATATTCTAGGTATATATATGTTTTTGCTGGGGCCAGGGTTTAACTCAGGGTAGTTCATCAGGACTAAGTGAGCAACTGACTTTCCGAAGTAAGCCCCGTCAATATCTCCACACTTAGGTTTAGGAAAATAAAGCTCTTGGCACCTAGGACAAAACACCTTTACTCTGCTGACTTCTAGTTCTTCTGAAGTTCCTACTGGGAGTAAGTTTTGCCTTTCACACAGGATTCTGGGGCATGTTCCATACTCCCCAACTAAGTATTTTTCCTTTACCAAAGACAACCCTGATGGGCTTTGTATATACCTAGCATGTATAAGTCCGTAGAGGTCTGAACACTCTTTGTAGAACTCAATGTATTTTTGGTCCTGGAAGTCTTCTTCTTCAGGAACGTCGTCTGAAAGGATTGTTTGGAGTGCTTGCTTGAAGTTAGGAAACACAGGTCTGAGTCCGTAAAGGTTAAATGCGTCCCGGATGTAGTCTTCGTCCACCTCAACCAAAAATTCGTTTCCTTCAAGTGAGCAAAACCACTGAATCCAACTTCCAATAAACATCTCTTCGTCTTCTGAGCTCTCTAAGTAAACTTTACCTATTTCCATATTAATTAAATGGACCTACTCCAGAACTTTGTGTAGCAGTCTTTGCTTCCAGAAGCAACTAAGTGTCCTAAAGGGTGCCAAGCCACGTCTCTAATTACAGCTGTGTGGGCGTTTTCTACGAACCAAGCACATTCTTCGTACTCAGCTAACCAAAACCCTAGACTTCCGTCGAACCCTCCAGTCACGAAAAGTTCAGGGTGGAAGGGGTGCCAAGCTACACTACTTACTTCTTTTTGGTGCTTCCGGTACACCTTCATTTCTTTCATAGTTCGGATGTCGTAGAGCTTCACCAAAGTATCTCTGGAAGCCGTTAGCAAGTAGTTGCCGTTCAAACTCCACTTAACTTTAGTAACTGCGTTGTTGTGAGCGTGCACATTGCAGAGTTCCCTTGAAGTTTTAGGGTCCCACAGCTTCACTAAGCTGTCCTTGCTTCCAGTAGCTATCAGTGACTTGTAAGGGTGCCAGTCAGCACACTTAACGTCCCAACCATGCCCAGAAAGCTCCCTTTCAACCCTCATGCTGCTGAAGTCCCAGACCTTCCCTAGTCGGTCGTCAGAACAAGACACAAACTTAACTCCTTCGCCTGGCGAAAAAGAAAGGTCTCTTACAGCTTCGTCGTGTCCGTGTTCTTTCTTAAGGGTCTTCATGTTGCTTTTGGACACTATGATGAACCCTTGGTTGTCGCCTGATATTATGAACTGGTAGTTTTTGGTCCACTTCATCACTCGAATTCCGTAGTTGTGCACCTGGATAAGACTGTCGTACTTAAAGTTAGTTCCGCTCCACAACAAGAACTCCCCCGACTCGCAGCCAATTATAGCTCGTTTGCCATGCCAAGTCCAAGCTAGTGCAAACACTGGAGAGGGTTTTTTGTTTTTAAAGGCACAAGCAAGGTTCCTGCATATAGCTTGTTGTGGAAGAGGCTCTGCAAATGCAGGAAGTTGTCTGTGGAAGCCTAAACTGTAAGGCCGGGAGTGCAAGTAGTTCACAATAGAAGGCTGGGGTTCTATTATTTTACGCTCGGCTTTGTCATCTGCCATATCTAATTACTTAATCTTTCTAGGATCTCTGCAAACGAAGGTCTTGAGCGGGGTTCTGAGCTGCGGCACTCTTCAATTAGAGTAGAGTACTTTCTGGAGACGGGGATTGGCAGATCTAGTTTGTAGTTGCCTCCAAGAATTTTTTCGCGGATTCCAGCAGGTTCCAGTCCGTCGTAAGGAACTTCTCTAGACATGATTTCCCAAAGTACAGTTCCAAACGCAAAAACATCTACTTTTTCGTCGTAAGCTTGTTTGCGGAACAACTCAGGAGCCATGTAGGAAGGAGTTCCTGAGAACTGCATAGACCCCTTGTTGAGTTCGGTTTTGAACCTTGCAAGTCCAAAGTCACATATTTTGACGTTGTGACTGTTGTCTAAAAGTACGTTCATGGTTTTGAGGTCCCTGTGCACAACTCCGCTTTGATGGTAAAACATAAACACCCTAGCTATTTGTGTAGCTATTCTTAGTTTGGTTTCTTCAGGCACTGCTTCGCGGGACTTGTGTAGTAAGTCAAACAAACTGCCTTGCTCAGCAAAGTCAGTTACAATAGTAAGGTGAGGTCTGCTGCATATAGACATAAGAAGAACGGTATTGGGGTGCCTTAAGTACCCAAGCATTGAAATTTCGTTCTCAAACTCTTCTTGGAGTTCAGGAGTTATTATGGGGTCCACTATTACTTTGACTGCTACTGGGGACCCCCTCCAAGATCCTTTGTGGACTACACTGAAACCTCCTTGACTAACTATTTCGCCGAGTTCCAACTCTTCGTAGTCAATTTCTGTTACGCCTTTGTAAGCGTTTTTGACAACTGCACTTTTGACGTTTTCGGTTTGTTTGTTTTCTTCTTTGAAGTGTTTGGGGAACTCAGAAGGTTTGCGCGGTTCCGGAAGACTAGTTCCTAAGTACTCTGAGAGCTGGCCTTTCAAAGAAGGCCCTGAAAGCACGCCCAAATTAATAGGATTGCCTTCTAAGTTTAAGAATTCAAGGTTTGGAAGGCTTAGAATTTCCTGTGAAATAGAAGATATTGAGTTGCACGAAAGGTCCAAGTGCACCAGGTTTTCTAGTTCTTGTATAGAACCCGGTATTTGAGTTAGTGAGTTCCCAGATAAGTTAAGTTTTTCGAGAGACTTGATTTTGAAAAGGTCTTGTGGCCAGTTGCTGATATTTCGGTTTGAAATTTCTAGTGAAGTCTGGTTCCCGCGCCTTGCTCTGCGAATTGTTAAGGAAACTTCGTCCATTTTATATACTTATGCAGGAACTAGCAACTAACTTTATTTCAGCTGTGAAGAACCTTAAGCACGAGCAGAACTTAGACTTGGTACTGGAAGTTTTAAAGCAGCACTTGCCAGTGCCCAAAACCTTTGTAAGTCAAGTTCTTTTGCAGTGTGCTCAAATGCAAGCACACACTACAGAAGTAACCCTTAAGTCCTTAGAAGTGCTTGAGTTTGTTTCAGAAAACTACCAAATAGACTCCCAAGAACAACTTATCTTGCTAAATGCAGTCTTCAATCTCTGTGGAACTAGGAACTCTAAAGTTAAAAAGTCTTCTTGGAAAGTGCTGGGAAATTTACTTAGAGTTTTGAGTGAACAAACTAAAAAAGACTCCTTCCCAGGACTACTGAAACTTGTTGCTGAGGAAACTAAGCTTTTTAGAAACCAAGGAGTTGGTGCTTCAGAAGTTTCTTTTAAGTTTGCTTTGAGTTGCTTGGAAAGTTTGTGTGGCTTGCTAATTGGCAGTAGTGCTTGGAGTAAGTACGCACTAAGCAAATCAGAGCCTTTGTTAAGTAGCATACTTAGAAACTTAGTGTGGGTTTGGGAGTCTGGAGTGCAGTGCAGTTTGGAGTACCTAAGAGTAGTGGAGTTTTTTCACAGGAACTTTAGTGAACCTAAAAACTTGTTAGAAATAATACTTACTGTAAGTGCGAAACACCAAGTAAGTATAGAATTGCAAGACCAAAGACTTGAAAGTACTTTACTGGAGCTATTCAAGAAGCTGAAGTGCTTGCCTAAAGACCAAAAGAGTATTTACCTAGAGTCTATACTCAGTGGCATTGGTTCAGTAGACTTACCTTGCTTTGTGTTTTTAAACAAAAACTTTCTTCTACAAGAACTGTTTAGTACCTTAGAACTTACCCAAACACTGCCTTTTGAACCAAAAACTTTTTTAGCGTTTAGTTTCTTTGAAAACAGTTTTGAAGTTTGGACTTCTTTCAAAAAGCTAATGAAGGTGTTAGTAAACTACGAACTCCAGGATGAGTTATTGTCACTCAGTAAAACTCTAGAGTCTTTTGAAGGAATGCTTAAAGTGTCTTTGCTTTTAAGCTTCAACTGCATTGAAGCGTCTGTGAATATTCTTGAACAACTTTTATCCATGCAAGATAACTCGTTAATCGGCCACTGCAAGCTTGTTTACTACAACTTGATTCAAATTCAGTTTAAGCATCAAAGTATAAGTGAACTAAGCTACATAGAGGGGTTGCTACACTCAGGAGACTACCCTTGCATTAAAGACACCTTTTCTGAACTAGTTCGCAAACACAAAACTGACTTGACTCAACTCCTCCTAAACAAACAAAAAGTTACAAGTCTAGACAGAATAGCTCACTCCATTACTAGTTACATACAATTGCAAAAACAAGACACTCACCTGTTTTTGCAAGAAGCTCTTCACCAACTAGACAATACTCCTAAACACTCCTATGGTTTTAAACTTACTTACTTAGACTTCTTCCTAAAAGTGACTCCTCACTTAAACACTCCGAAAGCCAACATTTACAGGCACATGTTGCTAGCAATCAGACCTAACCTTTCCTCCAGAGTTTCTTCTCTTGACAACAGAAAACTAGTACTTAAGACCCTCCAAGTTTTCAAAGAAAGCATGCCTCAGATCCACAACAAAGAAATTGACCTAAACGAAAAAGGCACCTTTTCAGTTGAAGAAGAACCTAACGTAAGGATTCCTAATGCTTTGGCTTACTTAGCTTGTGAGTACTTGCCTGCTTTAGTAAGGTGCTTTAAGTGCTTGATAGAAGCCAACTGTTTAGGGATCTCAGCAGTGTGCATTGAGATTTTTAAGATACTAGCAGAACTCCAGCCTGAGTTTTGGGTTACTGAGCAAAGGTTTTACAAAAAGATTTACCCACAAGTTAAGTTTTTCCTAACAAAAGTCCCTAGCTCACAGCACTTCCAAACTGAAATTAAAAAGAAACTTTTTGAGTTACTCCACTCAGTCGACAAAAGGTGCATTGACCACACAGAGTTACTACAAATACTCCAAAGTTACCAGTCCCCCGAGTTAAGCTACTTGACAGGACCTTTCTTAACTCTAAAACATAATTAATGGAAGCATACTACCATAAACTTTCACCAGAAGAAAAACTAATACTTAAAGACTACCACCAAAGACTAACTGCTTCTAAAAACTCCCCTAGGTACACCTTAAACACTCCACGTTCTCACAGAGTCTTGACTGAACCAGCTTCACCTAGAGTCTCTTTTTCAAGGCACCTTCCTTCTACAGTAGTCTCTTCAGAACCACCTTTGTACACCCAAGAAGGTCCTAACTTAAGCCACCCACAACTTAAAACTGAACTAGCGAAACTTCTGCAACTAGCTAACAGTCACTTGCACTTGCAAACTGAACTAAACAAACAAGGAAGCAAACTACTCAGTAACTTTAACTACGCTTAGGTGTGCCTGCTTGGTGTGGGTAAGGAATTATTTCTTGTGAGGTGTCTAAAGGCCCCACACTTCTGCTTGACAAGCCTCCGTAAGAAACGTCACTTCGGTCAGTGTCTAGGTCCAACTCTCCCCTTAAAGGTCTGACTCCCAACTCAAAGTTGTCTTTATTCTTTTGAGCCATATCAGCGTACATCTTTTTGTACTTTTGTAGCTCGCGTTTGCACATCCTCATCTGCTGCTTAACATACTTAAGTTCTGACTCCAAAAGCCTGACTTTGCGTTTTTCTCCGGTGGCTTCCCTTCCGCTTTCACTATCGCTCGAAAAAGAAGAGTCTATGTTGTCTTCTTGGGCACTTTCATTCTGAGTAGAGTCGACGTCTGACACTGACCTGCTTCTGCTCTCAACTATTCTTTTTAGCTCGCTGTTTAGTTTTTACAGTTTTTCAGAAAAGGCCCTGGCTAGTTCTCTGCTCATAGAGTTGATGATGAACTCTTGTTCTTGTTCAAGCTCGCTTTCGAGTTCCACTTTTTCTTGTATGAGTTTGTGGAGTGTTTTTTGGAGGGCCATGGTGATGTTTTCTTCTTCGCGTTCCACTGTATTGAGGAAAGCTTCTTTTTCCTAAGTGGAGTTTACTTTTTGCAGAGTTCTGAGTTTTCGGGAGAGGTCGATTGACATCCCCGTAGCTCCTTGAGTGAGTTCTCTTAGCTGAGTAGTACTTACGTAGCGGTTCTTTTCTTCTTCAGTTAGTCTGAGTTCCTCTTCGAGGTCTCGGCTCTTTTTTTGTTCCTTTTCCAAAGCTGTGCGCAAAGCTTGCAATTCTTCTTCCATTTATAGCACTAAAGATTTGTTTTGAATGCTTTAATATTAATTCCAGACATGGAAGACAAACTAACTCCTAAAAGTGCTGGAGATATTCTCACTCAACTCAGAAACGGAGGCGCCAAAGAAATGATCTCTAACGCCTGGAAACCCAGGTCCGCCACTCGGGGCAACTCCTCAACTCGAAGAGTCATAGCTGACCAACGTGATGCAGACACCTTTTTAACAGAAGCTCAAACTAACGAACTTGAGTTTTCTCAACTTGACTTAGAAAACACTGAACCCTACTTTGAAGACTTTTTAAAAGAAATAGAGTCGATGTCCAGTGCTATGAAGCAAGGGCGTGACGACCTTGCTGAGCTCAGGAAAAGAATTTCGAGGTGCCAAAAAAGCATAGACACCCAAAGTGCGAACTACAGCAACATCGAAAAGTCTTTTAAAGAAATTCAGTCACAAAGCAACTCTATGGAGCAAAAGCTGCGGACTACTAATGCTTTCTTCACTACTGAAACTTAATCAGACTTTAAATGTTAATTTAAAAGTATTCCGGAACTCAGTACTTACAAATCATTTTTAGTTAGGATAACTGACAACACTTACTAGGAATGGTCCGTTGATTTATATTTAATTTCCATAGTTATAATATATGAACCCCGAGGTTTCAACATACATCTCCAAACTGACTTCTTCAATTATCAAAAATTCGTTAGACGAAAAACTCCCCAAGTACCCCCTGCAGGTTTCCTCCATCATGAGTTCTAAGAAATCCAGCACTCCTTACTACTTAGAAACTGACTCCAGCGACGAAGAACAAACCACCCGTTTGTCTTTCAATTCCGTAGAAATCCAGACAGAGATTTCCTGGCAGAAACTCTTAAAAGAAAAAACCAAGAAAATCAAAGAACTCGAACAACAAGTCCAGAAACTCACTACCAAATCCAAGCCCCCGACGCCTACCAAATGGACAATATTCAGCAAAAAGTCCTCCCTTGCTCTTCCAGAAGGCGAACCTCAGGTTGAAACTTGCTCAGACATGATATTTAGTTCTAAAAAAACTCCTTTGGTCATAGAGACCCTTTTTGACAAAGTCTGGGGTTTGGAAAATTTAACCCAGTCAAACAAAGAAAACTTTTTTCCTCCTCTAACAGCCAGCCGCAAAAGCACTCCTATGACTGAAAACAAAAAAAGCCTTTTCAGCCTAGGTGACGAAATCAAACCTGAAAACTTAGAGTCTTTTTTCGAAGAAACTCCTTTGAAGGTCGAAAACTTAGAATCAAACCCCTTCGCAGCCAACCATCGCCAAGAAAGCGACTTTGTAACTTCTCGGTTCCAAGAAGACGACAAATCCACCAACGAAAACTCAGTAATCAAACCTAAGAAGAAAAAACGTACAAGTGAAGAGTCCAAGTCCCGGTCAATGCATGAACACAGGTTCTCCCCTGAGTCACTTCAAGAATCCATCAACACCAGGGAGTCTTCAATCAAGGTTTCTCCCTTCCCTATGCCCCGACTCAGCATCAGTTCTTACAAGCCTGTGCTTCAAAGGCACAAACCCCAAGAACCCCAAAACAAAAAGTACACTCCAAGAAGGCACCGGAAGTTCATTGCAAACCCCCGAAAAGAATCCATTGGCCAAAAGCTCCAGTTCTACTCTGACCAAAAGAAAAGAGCCAAGACTACCTCTAAAAACCGAAACGAAGGTTCCCGTAAAGAAGTTAAAACTGCTGACCCTAACAAGCAGAGACTGGACAAAAAGCCTCCTTTAGATAACTCAAACATTATAGACGAGATACTTTTCGACACCTCTGACAACGGCAAGGAGTGGCCAGTTCTAATGAACAAAATCAAAAAAAGACCTGATCTGATAAGCAAGTACCTAAAGTCATCTTCAACTCCCAAACAAGCAAAAAGCATTCGACTAGGCTCCAAAAAAAGTTCCTCTGTCGAAAGAGGGAAGTTACTTAAGAGAGGCTTGTTTTTAAAAAACAAAAGTTCTGACCCTGACTGG
>PR_CR_10_Liq_1_inCRDRAFT_1000058_pt1 | contig 54475 bp, 40 predicted proteins | sample PRCRCaboRojoPR_3_FD_10241 | JGI IMG/M metagenome (IMG submission 10241) | reverse complement strand
GGGTTTAGGAAAGCACGTCCACGTAGTTGAGTACTTAGTGCTACATCACATGCCTGATCTTTATAAACACCTTTTAAATTATAACATCAGTGTGCAGATGTTTGCCAACGACTGGTGCTTGACTTTGTTTGCCTGTATAGTGCCTTACCGCAGCATGAAGTGCATTTTCGACTGTTTTTTCAAGTACAGTTGGAGTTTCTTTTACAAGTTAGTGCTTACAATACTCAATAAGTTCAAAAAACAAATATTGAGGGCCCAAGACATTGTAGATATCATCAGTTCCCTTAAACCTTACAAACTGTCTCGTTCATACTGGAGGACTTTACTAACTTTGATAGAAAAACACAAAGTCCCTATTAACTGGAAAAAACTTTGCAAAAAAGCCCTTAACCAAACCATTGACGAGCAGTTTATAATCTGTTTATTTTATAATTATTCCTGTGAATAAGAATGCTTAATTTGTAAATGGCTTTTTAAGTGTTCCTGGTTTGCAAAAACTTTTTTACAAGCTTTGCAAAACTTAACGTCTTTCAGACTAGCCTCAACTACTTTAGGCTTGGAAACTGCTTCGGGTCGGGCTACTTGCAGACAGTTTTCGGCTTTTTCAAAAGCACTTAAGTTCTTTCTCTTAGGGGGGGGTTTGTTGGTTTTCAGTGAGAACTCCATTATAACTATGCCCGAAAAGTCTAGATAACTGTACTAATTAAGTTTAATCTTAAAAGTCTTCAGGGTCCATGAATGGTTTGAAGGCTTGTCTGGGGTTTCCAGAGGCCACTTGGAATCTTTCAGAGAGTTGGGAGTCAGGAATACTGTCGTCAGACATTTCCTCAGAGTTCTCAGCTAAATTAGAACTTGCTACTTCCATGTGGCACCTAACTAACTTGAAATAGGCATTGTTCAGCTTATCGAGGGCTTTGTAAAACTCATCTTCGGCTTCTTTGAGTTTGATGTCGGGGTTTTTGAGTTCATCTATGTCTTTAGGGTTGCTCATGAAGTCTGTTTTATTAAGTTTCTGGAAGTATTTTTGGGCATGGGACCGGACTTGGATTGCAGACCTAGTGCCGACTTCTTCTTTGATCTTTTTCCAGTCCTTGCCGTACTTCTTGATAGCTTGTATGAACTTTTGGTGTTCTTGTTCTGTCCATCTTCCTGAGTGTTTCACTTTGGTTTTGTCTTTCATTTCTTTCGCTTTATCTTTCAATATCCTAAATATGGATATCCATCAATCTTTTATTAGCTATTGGTTAACTTAATACACAGAGTTATTCAAAGTAGCCTCAATCTGCTTTGAAATATTGTCGAGTTGGTTAGTAAGTTTAGAGTACCTTTCTTCCAAGTTTTCAGAACTAAAAGGGCTTTCTGGGTTCTCGTTTTTGATTTTGATAGCTAGCTTTTTAGGAGGGCCTCTGATTTCGTGTAGGTTTTCGACTTCCATTTTTTTCATTTTTTCGTCAACCATTTGCTTCCAATGAATTCCTCTGGAGTACATCCCTGCAGGGTTAATCGGCAGTTCAGGTTTGTTAGAAGTGTTGGGTTCAAATGTGCACTCTTCGAGTTCCCGGAGTTGGTTCCTTAAATTGGTTTCTTCGTGTTGGTGAGAAATGACCTTTTTCCACTTTACTTGGCGTTTATAAATGTCTGCGTAGTTGACTTTTCTTTCAGAACTTGCGTTTCTGATCTTGGGTTTAAATGTGCACTGGTTAAGGGCTTGCTTTTCTTGTTCTTCTTTCTGCTTAGAAGCTCTTTCTTGGGTTTCTTTTTTCCACCTAACAGCTCTTTCAAACAGAGGCTGGCGGGTGTCGTAACTGTGTGGAGTATAGGTCATGGACTTTCCAACGCTTGTTTTTTTCTTGAGCTGCTCTTGCATCCTCCTGGGCAAGTTCACTTCTCCCGAGGACACCTTTGATAAGTCAAAATTAAGCATTCTCGAAGAAGAGCACTGGGACATCCTACGGGAGTTGCATTCTGAGTTTCTGCTGTTTAAAGGCGTTGACTGGTTGCTTCTGCCTGCTGGGTTTCTTTGAACTGAAGACTGGTTTGACTTAGGGGTTAGTGAAGACCTTCGACTTTGCAGCATCTGCTTGATGATTTGTTTTCTGTTTGCGTAGGCTTTTTCAGCTTCCTCCATAGACATTCTGCTGTAACTAAGCTTGTCACTGTTGTCTTCACTTGACAAAGGAGACATCTCGTAGTCTATTTCGTCCATTTAACGATTTAATATTCTTAAACATTTATTCAAAAAGTAACTTAGCTTAAGCGCAAAGCTTCCTTAAAACGTACTGAAGGATTCCTCCGTGCTTGTAGTATTCTATTTCCACGTCAGTGTCTATTCTGGAAACCACTTCGAATTCTTTTCCAGATTCAGTTCTGACTTTAAAGTTTTGTTTGGGCTTTAAGTCAGAAATCTGGATATCGAACTGTTCAGTGCCTGTGAGGCCTAGTGACTCAGGGTTTTCTCCTTCTTTGAACTGCAGCGGCAAAACCCCCATTCCCACCAAGTTAGCTCTGTGGATTCTTTCGTAGCTTTCAGCGATTACAGCTCTTACTCCCATCAGCATAGTTCCTTTGGCAGCCCAGTCTCTGGAACTTCCTGAGCCGTACTCCTTTCCAGCTAAAATAATTAACTCTTTGTTGGCTTTTTGGTACTCGATTGCTGCGTCATAAACTGACATTTCTTGGCCGCTAGGCACGTGCACTGCCCAAGGTCCTGCTTTAGAAGCCATTTGGTTGATGATTCTAATGTTGGCAAAGGTTCCTCGCACCATTACTTCGTGGTTACCTCTTCTGGAGCCATAAGAGTTGAAGTCAGCATACTTAACGTTGTTTTCTTGGAGGTACCTAGAAGCAGGTGAGTCCTTAGCAATCTTTCCTGCAGGAGAAATGTGGTCTGTAGTTATTGAGTCTCCTAGTTTCAGCAAGCAATGTGCTCCTTTTATGTCAGTTACTGGAGGTAACTCAAAACTGAAGTCCTTGAAGTAAGGAGGTCTGTGGATGTATGTTGACTCTGGCCACTCGTACATGTCTCCTTGGGATGTGGGTAGTGAGTTCCACGCTTCAGTTCCTTGGGAGATTTGGTTGTAAACTTCTTTGAACATTTCAGGCCTTACAGACATTTCTGCAACTCTTTTTATTTGGTCTTTGGTGGGCCAAATGTCTTTAAGGAACACGTCAGTTCCGTCCACGTTACCAATAGGCTCAGTTTCAAAGTCAATGTCAACTCTCCCAGCTATTGCGTAAGCTACCACGAGAGGAGGTGAAGCCAAGTAGTTAGCTCTTGTTGAAGGGTTGATTCTTCCTTCAAAGTTTCTGTTTCCACTAAGTACAGCACCAGTCACTAGGTCCCCTTTGTTTATGGCTTCGTTAACAGATTCATCCAAATCCCCACTGTTTCCAATGCAGGTCATGCACCCAAACCCTGCTAAGTAAAACCCAAGTTCTTCTAAGTAGTTCATAACTCCTGCGTACTCAAGGTACTTGCTTACAGCCCTTGAGCCAGGAGACAGCGAAGTCTTAACGTAAGGTTTCACCTTCAGTCCCCTTTCCACAGCGTTTTTGGCCAAAAGACCAGCACCAAGCATAACGTCAGGGTTAGAAGTGTTGGTGCAGGATGTTATGGCTGCTAGAACTACTGACCCGTGGTCAAGAGTGTATTCTTGGTTTTCGAAAGTGAATTTCTGCGGGTTTGAGAGTTCCTTAAGCCCGTAACCCTTGAAGCCCACAGGGTTTGTCAATGAACTTGTAAAGTCTTTTTTCACATCTGAAATTCTTACTCGGTCGTGAGGTCTTTTAGGTCCAGAAATGCAAGGCTCAACTTTGCTTAGATCTAGTTCTAAAACGTCTGTGTAAATAGGATCCTTTCCTCCGTAGTCCCTGAACAAACCGTTGGCCTTGAGGTAGCCTTCAATGTACTCTAAACTTTCACTTGGTCTTCCAGTTTGATGCATGTAGTGGATAGTTTGCTCGTCCATAGGGAAGTACCCCATTGTGGCTCCGTACTCAGGGGCCATGTTTCCAACAGTTGCTCTGTCAGAAACAGTAAGTCCTTTGCAGCCTTCTCCAAAGAACTCCACAAACTTGCCAACCACTCCTCTTTTCCTCAGCATTTCAGTGACTGTAAGTACCAAGTCAGTAGCCGTGGCTTCTTTAGGAAGTTCTCCTGTAAGTTTGAACCCAATTACTTCTGGCAAAAGCATAGAAACAGCTTGTCCAAGCATAACAGCTTCTCCTTCAATTCCACCCACTCCCCAACCTACTACTCCAAGTCCGTTAATCATAGTAGTGTGTGAGTCAGTTCCTACTAAGGAGTCTGGGTACAGCAGTCCATTGTCGTTAAATACTCCCCTGGCAAGGTACTCCAGGTTTACTTGGTGAACTATTCCTGAACTGGGAGGCACTATCAGAAGTCCTTCAAAAGCTTGTTGTCCCCACTTCAAAAACTGGAACCTTTCTTTGTTACGTTGGAGTTCAATGTCTTCGTTTGCAGATAAAGAACTACTTGAACGACTGGCGTCTACACTCACAGAGTGGTCAATCACTAAGTCTACAGGACAAGCAGGGTTGATGGTTTTGGGGGGCTTTCCAAGTTGGCTGCAGGCATCTCTCATAGCTGCAAGGTCAGCTACACAAGGAACTCCGGTAAAGTCTTGAAGAACTACACGTGATGGCTTAAAAGGAATTTCCACTCCTTCCTTGGACTTTCTATGCCAGTCCAGGATGTTTTCTACATCTGAACCTTTCACAGCGAACTCATCGCAGTTCCTAACAGCAGATTCTAACAGTACTCTGATGGAGTAAGGCAGTTGATCGACTCTGGAGTCTTGCAGTGCAGGGAGACTGAAGTACTCAAAGGACTTTGAAAGTTTGAGGTCCTTCAAGACGTGCTTGAAGGGGTTTTTGCTAAGAGAAGCTGCTCTGTTTAGCATTTTAATGGTATAAATGCCACAGATCTATATGTGGCGGAAGATTTAACTAACTTTAAGTAACTTTAATCACTACAACTCACTAAAATCAGTTTACTTGAAGTACTTATGCTGGTCCATCTCTTTGAATGGACTTTCTTCAAGTTCTTCGGAAGCCTCCTTAGTTTGGCCAGCCAACAAGTTTATGTTGGGCTCTACTTCGTCGATGACCTTTTGCTTCCATTCAGGGAACTCTTCTAGCTCCTCAAGTAACTTTTTGTACCTGCTGACAATTGATTCTTCGAACACAGGGTAGCCCATTTCAATGTTTTGTTCAGTGCTGTGCACTGCTCTTCTAATCCCGATGACTTGTTTAATCTCTTTGACGAAGTGCTTGAGTTCAGTCATTAAGTTGTTGAGTTTTTCCCACTCCTGCAACTTTTCGACTGCCCTGTTGTAGTCTTCTTGTTCGAACTTTGAAAGCTTGGAGGTGTCAAACTTCCACCTCTTTATGATGTGGTTTAGAAAAAGGGCTTCTTCGTAAAACAGTGCGTGTGGGTGGGCCATTTCATCCCCTCGTCCTTTCTCCATGTAAAAGGTTTCTCCTCGGTTTATGCCGGGCAAAACAGTAGATTTTGAGTACCTTTCCAGAGCTTCGTCTATTGAGTTCAATGCACCTATGACTCTGGTTTTTTGGAAGTTGAATTTCCAGTTCTTGAAATAAGCTACTTGCTCTGATAAGAGTTTCTTCCAACTCGCAAGGGCCATTTATATCTTCAAGTGCATAAGCAAATGGAGTGTGCAACTTTAGTCCACGATGGAAGGCTAACTAAAAGCCCAAACCACGTTAGGTTTGTTTGCATCTCAGATACTCATACCCAAACGGAGTCTTTAAGTGTTCCAGACGGCGACGTATTAATTCACTCTGGAGACTTCTGCAAGTCCGGGGAATCCCACGAAGTAACCCAGTTCAACCGTTTTTTAAGGGACTTGCCGCACCCTCACAAAGTAGTTGTTGCAGGTAATCACGACTATCCATTTGATGTAAAAAACTACTCAAAGATACTGAATTTTAAAAGAAAAGTAGTTTCTAGCGACCCTTTTCAAGTTAAAACTCAGTTACGGAACTGTATTTACCTAGAAGACTCAGGAGTTAAACTCTACGGCTACACAATATGGGGGTCTCCCTGGACTATCCAGCATTACCTAGGAGCATTTACAATAAAAAACCCTGACTTACTTGCTGAGAAATGGGCTGGTTTGCCAAATGAAATAGATATTTTAATAACACACAGCCCACCCCTAGGACACTGTGACCTAACAGGGGGAAGAGTTCACGTAGGCTCTGAAAGTCTCAAAGAAAGAGTTGTGCAAATCAACCCCGTTTTGCACGCATTTGGACACATACATGAAGGACATGGTTACGAAAGGTCTGGAAGTACCCTTTTTGTAAACAGTGCTATATGCAACAACAAGTACAAGCCTGTGTTTAAACCTATTGTAGTGGACCTGCCTAGAAAAGCTGAGTAACTTTGTAATAAATTATGAATTCAGGAAACAGCTCTGAAGGACTTTTACAAAAAAGCCTTTCACAACTCACTAGTCAAAAAAAGAAGTTACATAATTCATTTGCTTGCCCTTTAGATGACCCCAAAATAGGAGTAATCACTGAAAGTGACCATCGGAATGGACTGTGTCTTTGTCCTTTGTGTAACTGCGGAAAGCATACTTGTCCTAACCAAGCAGGTATTGAGCCCTACCCTAAGTCCACTTTTACTACCCAGTACCAGTCAAATTTCAAAGGAAGCCGGTTCACTCCTCCACTTAAACTAGTGCCTCAAAACAGACATGCTCCTTCGCATTTTTTGGACCTCCAAACCACCAACTCTTCTGCTTACAAACCTTCAACTGTAAAGCCCAGCACAAGTGTTCCTTCTATTAGGCCTGGGAAACCGCCTTCTGCTTCCTTTAACGGCCGCACTTCTTATGAAAGCAATTTCCCCAACTGGGGCTCGAATGGGTGCTACATTGTAAAGCACAAATACTCCAAGCACACCAATAGCCTTATGCCTATGGAAACCAGAACTTCTTACTCAGAAAACTTCCAGAAAATGAGCCAAGAAGACCTGCATGCATCCAAAACCTTTAGTGACCAGCTGAAAAGATTCAGAGCAACTGTTGGACTGAAGACTCCAGATGTTCCTTTATCAGGAGACACCACTGTGAAAAAGGAATTCAGGGACTACACCAAGCAGAACCTAACCAAAAGAGCCAGGATACCTAGTGGCAGTATTTTGCAAGCCCAAGTCACTAGGCACCACTACAAATCTACTTATGGAAAGGACTTCGTGCCTTCTGGAATGGAACTTAACCACAGGTCTTTAAGGAAAACTCTTAACAGAATAGGGGTTTCTGGGCACGTTAAGTAATACATGCTGCTTAGTTAAAAGGTGTACTTGTGAATCAAAGAAGGCTTTACTATACCTTCAGTTTCCCAGGTGGACTTTTCTATGACCATGTAGTCACAGTAAGTGCTAAAACTAGAAAGCATACTGCCTCCTATCCAAGCTGCGTGCTTTCTGAAGCTGTCTGAGTGAACTGCTATTTCTCCAGAGTAGTCTCTCATCTTGGCTTTAAGTTCTAGCTCAAGTCTCTCTTGGAGGCCTGGAATCATGCTAGTTCCTCCACTGAGCACTATGCTGCTTGCCATGTCTTCTCTTAAGTCCTCGTCGCACTTAAGAAGAGACTCCTTTACTAGATCTGAAATAGAGGGCTCTTCCGACCCTACTATTTTAGGGTCAAATAAAGCCTCTGCTGCCTTTAGCCTAGTTTCTTTGTCTACCGAAATTATTCTTCCACCTGGCAACTCATAAAGGGTTTGGTTTTCTTTTATTAAGTCAGGTCCTTCAAGTGCTTGGTTCATGTTGTTTGGAACCACAAGCATGTTTTCTTTGATCTTGCGGGCAACTTCTAACTGGCTAGGACTTATTTCGGTTTCAAGCCTAGTTTGAATGAACTTAGTTAAGTCTGAGCCTGCTAAGTCTAGTTTTTTTAAAGCGTGAGTTAAAGCAAAGCCCTCGAAAACAGGCACAACAGAAGTAATTCCGTCTCCAGAGTCCACTACAATCCCAAGTGTTCTTCCAGTTGAAAAAAGCGAAAGCACCTCTGCAGGCATAATTCCTAAACTTCTAACTCCAATTCTGTCAAAAAAGATTTGGGCTATCTTTAACTTGTTGTCCCGCGTGTTAAAAATAGAGTCAGTCACCAAAACGTTTGCGTTCGAAGGATCAGTCTGTAGGTCTTCAGTTATTATATGTTCCCAAATGTACCTCATGCTTTCCCAAGAAGCTTCTGTGTCTTGGATGGTTCCTCTTTGGATAGGTAACTCTAAGTCCTCAGGAGGGTCGTTTAGGTCTAGTTCGTTACTTAGCTTAGTGATGGTAGGGCGCCCAGGTTCTGAGGGCGGAGTTTTATGAACTAAAGAAGGCAGAACTACTCTGGGCGCGTCTTCTCCGGAAAATCCCGCTTTGACGTAGCCTGAGCCGTTGTCTATGACTATAAAGTCATAGTGCCTTTCTTTTTTCCTATCAACTTTCTTGTCAACTTCTGCCTCCATTTTAAGTTTGCTAATGGAAACTCTTGTTCGAGCGTATAACTTATGGCCAGGAAAGGGTGACTTTTTTTGTAAAGGCAAGTTCATCAAAGGGTAATACTTACACAGGCCTGATTATGTCCGAGCAATCGTTACTTTTTTTATGATATTCCTTCCTTCAATAGTATTTTCTTTCACCACGGCAATTGAATTTGGGGCTTTGGTTTGCTTGATCGACAGTATACTTACACTAGCTTCTTTGAGTTTGCTTTGCGTATGTTCCACACTAGACCCAGGATTCATACCTAGGCAAGACGCTGCTTTTGCAAAGGGGCCTTTGGGTTCTTCTACCCTTCTTACTCTTATGAATAAGTTACAAAAATCCTCTGCTTTGGACAAAACTTTCTTTTGCCAGCCTTTCAATGGCAAACTGCTTAGGCTTAAGTACTGCAAGAGTTGCCTTATACTTAGACCTCCCAGAGCTTCCCACTGTTCTGATTGCAACGTTTGTGTTTCAAAGTTCGACCACCACTGTCCTTGGGTAGGCAACTGCATTGGGAGAAGGAACTACAAATTCTTTTTGGGGTTTTTGTACACCACTACTTTCAAGGTGTTCTTCTGTTTAGGTTTAGCTATAAAGCATATTGTGGATGTAAGTAACGGAGTTTCGGACGAAGACTCTGCCTTTTGGACAGCACTGCAAAAAACAGGTGGAACAATCTTTTTTTTGATCTACAGTATTTTGATAGTGTGGTTTGTAATAGGTCTCACTTTTTTCCACACTTATCTTGCATTCAAAAACACCACCACAAACGAGTTTATCAAAAAAACCTGGAAAAGTCCTAGTTTTAACCCTTATTCTTACAACTTTTTAGTGAACTTTTTGAAAGTTTTCTGCGAAAAACAACTTCCAAAAAGTTTTTTACCAACTGCTAAAATACCACTGGGTGTAAACCACCTTTTTAAGTCTCCAGCAGAAGAAGCTGTTTATGAATCAACTACTCCTAGACTCAGAGTAATAAAGTCCAAGAAAATCTGCACCGAAGAACTCAACATCCATGGAAACTTAACAGACTTTGGAAACGAAAGTCCGGAAATCTTTTTAAATAGAACTTAAATGCTTAAGTTAACTCGTTCTTTTAGTTGGAAACCCAAAATTCTAGGAGTTGAAAGGGTTTACAAAGGAAACTGGCTGAACTTTGAAAAAGTTCACTACTTAACTCAAGAAGGCAAAGAAAGTGAATGGGAGTTTTGTTCCAGACCTTTCAAGTACCTGGACTTTGACAACGTAAAGGTCTTGGCCACCACTAAAGAACCAACTAAGTTACTTGTAATTGCAATTTACAGGTGGCATTTGGAAAACTACATACTTGAGTTTCCAGCAGGCCTAATCGAACAAAACCAAACTGCTCAAACTAACACAGCCAAAGAGCTCCAAGAAGAAACTGGATACCAAGTCAAGTCCGAAAACGTGCAACTTGGAGAAATCTCATGCAACGACCCCTGGAAAAGCAACGAAAAGAACCAACTAACCTTAGTTGAAATCAACTACAAAACTCAACAGTGCCTAGAACCTGACGAAAAAATCCAGGTGTTCTTGCTGCCTACTGAAGACCTTTTAAACCAACTAACTAAGTTAGCAGACTCCAACAACTGGGGAATTGACTCCAGACTCTACTACTTTGCTAAAGGGCTCTCTCTTAGTTAAGAGATTAATGCTGGGACATGCCCCTTAAGTATTCCACTAAGTAAGTGATCATAATCATTGAAAAGCTGTTTCTAGCCCACATGCTCCAGTTTCCGACATAGAGTCCAAAGAAGCCCTCTCTTCCAGAGGCTTTTGAAAAAGTATCAATGATTCCTTTGTAGTAGTAAGTGTTTCCATTGGTAGGAAGTTCAGTCTGCATTTTGGTTTTGATGTTGTCGAAAGGCATTGCAAAGAACCCTCCTACCATTGCGGCTGTCATTATAGAAGCTTCTCTGATAAAGGATATGTCTCCAAGTATCCTAGCATAGAATTCTCTGACTTGATCGAAAGTTGACATCACAGTGAAAGCAAAGAAAAAGTTCTTAAGTGCGTTGGCGTAAGCTCCTCTGAAAAGCCTACCGAAGCCTTCTTCTTTGGCAATGTGGCCTACAGTGCCCAGTATGTTTGAATAAAATGGCATTGACTCAGGAGGAAGGTAGTTTCTGCTCTGCACACGAATCAAAGCTAAGTCGAGGGGATTGCACGCAATTGCAACCGATGCCGCAGTGATTCCTGAGTAAAAACTCTTTTTTGCCATCGGCACAGAGTGGTACCTGTCTTTTTCACTCAAACCAATGATCACTGAACAGTAGATGTTTCCCCTCATTGCCTGGTTAACTACTGCGCGTGCAGCTGCTGCTTCTATGCCTTTGAAAACCCCTGGGAACCCTGCCTTGGAAATGGCTTCTCTTAAAATGGGGTGGCCTCGGACAACCTCTACTTGTTGGCCAGTGGCAATCTTCTGCTGTTGGACCTTGACAAAGTCTAAGGGCAAAGTTAAGCACTGGGCTATGATGCCTGCAATAATTCCATTGCCATAGTCTATCTTGTCCTTGGACATAATTTATGGCTGCAGCAAACTATGGAGTGCAATAGCAGAATTTTAATTCTAACCTAGAGAATTCACTCTCTAAAGCTTAGTTCGATTAAACCTAGCAATTTAATCCAAAGGCCAGTCTTAGAGCAATGTGGAGCACTCAATGTCTTAAAAGGCCTACTAAACCCAGACTAAGTTTAAGTACTTGTTAAGCATTTTTAAGCATAAACAGGAACTCAGCAGCACAGCAATGCAGAAGAAACAACACTTGAATTTAAACAAATAAAAATGTCAGCCGACCAATTCCAGGGTTTATGGCAGGGTTATTCAGACAACCAATCCGCACCCAGAGCTAAAAACCAACCTTGGTATCTTTACAGGAACTTTAGAGGACCTGTATCTACTGTGATTCCCAAGCCCGAAAGGAAACCTCAGGTTTACAACAGGTGGACTGCAGACCCCTACACGAAAGCTTTCTTTAGAGGGTGCAACAAATGGTTGTTCTGCAACAAGAAAATGCGTATTTTCCTCATGATCCTGACTTCCTTCTTAACTGAAAAGTTTTGGAATAAGACACTGTACGGACTGGTCAGGTACAACAACATGGAATGCAGTATGGAGTACGCCTACAAGAAAGAAAGAGAGTGGGCAGAGCACTTGGAAGCCGAAAGAGCTAGAAGAAGGGCCCTTGGTCTTCCTGAAGACCCCGACGACGAAGAAGACGAAGACGAAGACGAAGAAGATGAAGACTAACCTAATATTAGCCAGGTTTAAAATGTGAGTTTCCCAGTCAGACATAATAAATGTTTCCAATTTATCTACCTCGCCAAGGATGCATGAGTTGGGACTCAGACGGAGTGCTGGCTACAGCTGCTGACGAACTCAGTCTAAGTTACTTTCAAGGAGACTCTTTGCGCACAATCCATACACTGCCCCTCAAGTCACCTATCACTTGTCTTGGATGGTCTAAAATTTCAGATGGAATATTAGCTGGAGGGTCGAGGGGGTCTATTTGTTTTTGGAAGAAATCAGGGCTTTTTTCTTCAGACCCCTCGCGCAGTTTCATCAAGGAAGACAAAGTTCTAGACAGTTCTACTGTGACTGCAATGCAGTTTTGCCCAAGCAAGCAAAACCTGCTGGCCGTGGCTGCAAGTGAAGTTTTCATCATGAACTTAGACACAGGCCTTGTTAACTCAGACCCCAACAAGTACGTTTTTAAACTTAGCCAAAACACTGAGAAAAGAGAGTTGTCTTCTGTTTCTTGGAACCCACAAGTCCAGCACATTCTAGCTTCTGCTTCAAAGTCAGGAGTAGTAACTGTGTGGGACTTGCGGAACAACAGAACTCTTTTTAACGTCCACGACCCTTCTTACTTCGACAAGTCACAGTGCTCTAGCCTCAACTGGAACCCTGAAATACCTACTCAGTTTGTAGTGAGTTACAACGATCCTAAGTCGCCTTGCTTGCAAATTTGGGATTTAAGGAAGCACGAGTACCCAGTTAAAGAGTTTAGGTCCTACCACCACTCTGGAATAACCAGTACTGAGTGGTGTCCTCACGATTCAGGCATTTTTGCTTCATGCGATTCCTCTGGACTCAACGTGGTATGGAACTTTAAGTACGGAGAGTCAATTACAAGCTTCCAAACCCTTGAGAACCCTAAAAGCGTCAAGTGGGTGCCAAACAGCTACGGAGTAATTTCCTTCGAAAATGAAGCAGGCGACATAGAAATCAGGAACATGTACGAAACTGGAGTAAACGAAAAAGGCAGTGTGGTTAAAACTACAAGTGATTCTGTTACAGAACAAAAACAAAGTTCAGAACACGTGCCCAAGTGGCTTCCTAGGAAGGCAGGAGTTGCTTTTGGGTTTGGAAACAAACTAGTGTCCTTCACCCAAAACTCAGGAGTGGTGTGTGTGAACACAGTAAGGATGCCTGACCCCCAACTAGAAGAAAAAACCAACGAACTCCACAAACTGTACTTTTCGAAGAACTGGGACCAAGTCTGCAAGCACTTTTCTGGGAAAGCAAGTGAAGCCGAAAAACTGCAGTGGGACATAATGCAAGCTAAGAAGTCAGGAGATCCTTTGGAAATACTTAAAGCCTTAGGAATAGACAAAAAGTCAATAATTTCCGAAACTGAAAAGTACACTGGAAAGAAAAGAGTCAAAGAAGAAAAGCAAACCCCAGCTAAGAGGTCAGAAGACAGTTTTAGTTTTGTTGAATTAAGTGCTGTGGACGCAGAAAACTTCTTTAACATAGCTGCAAACACCGAAGAAAAAATCAGATCTCCAGAGTACCAAATGCCCACAGTAGAACACCACAACACCCTTACCGAAACTGTTTCTAGAAACATAAACTGGGACGAAGGCCCTGAAAAACTGATTAAACAAAACTTGATCCTGAAGAACCTAGAGTGCGCCATAGACTGCGCTTTAATGTGTGGAAGAGTTGGTGAAGCTTTGATCATAGCACACCACGGAGGAGAAGACTTGTTCAAAAAAACCAAAAACACAATTTTGAACAACTCTAAAGATTCCTACTTGAAATCTACTTTCTTCTCACTGCTAAGTGGCGATATCGCAGAGATGATTCAGTCAGCCGACCCCAGAAGGTGGCGCGAAAGCTTAGGGATCATCATTATGCACGGAGAGTACCAACTCAGGTACTTAGCTACTGAACTGTCGGAAAAACTCACTCAAGAAAACATGGTAAAAGAAGCACAAGTGTGTTTGATGGTTGCAGACGACTTCGAAGCACTTTACAAAAAGTGGATTGAAGAAGCCAAAGAAGCAATCGGGCTAAAAGAAAAACACCGGTTTGCCCAGATACAATACTTGTTTTTCAAAGCAGCCACTTACTCGCTCCTGTCAACTCCTAGTTTCGAAAGTGAAGAGTTAGAAAACATCTACCTAGAGTACTTCCAGGCCTTGCTAGAAAACGACTTGTACAACGAAGCAGTAAGCATGTTGATGGAAATGAAACCTCCTAGGTTCAATTCAGAGCTCATGGTCATTTCTGACAGAATACTTAGGGCTGAAACTGGACACGCTCCAAGAGCTCCTTGGGTCCCAATTCAGGTTAAGCCTGTCAAAAAACCCCAAAAAGCCCAAAAGCCTAGTTTACCTGCGAGAACCCAACCTAATAAAGCTGCTTTTCCTAGTTCTCCAGCTCCTAGGGCTCCTTTCCAGTCTGAGCCTAGTGCTGGAGCTCCTCCTTCACAGCCGTTTTCTCAAGCCGGAATTCCCCCACCTCCTTCTTCAGTTGCTCCTCCACCTAAAACCCAATCCATACCTGGCCCTCCCAAAACTGCTCCCAAACCATTTCCAGAACCCCAAAAAACACCCAGCCAACCGTTTCCGACAAGTCAAGACTTGCCAACTCAACAACCTCAAAAGCCTCCACAACAACCTCCAAAGCAATTTTTGCCCCCACAGCAACCTCCGCCGCAGCCTCCAAAACAACTTCCACAGCAGCCTTTCCCAACTCAACAGTCTTTCCCTCCTCAACAACCCCCACAGCAGTCTTTCCCGCCTCAACAGCTTCCACAAAAACCCCCACAGCAGTCTTTCCCGCCTCAACAGTCTCCAAGGCAACCTTTTAGTCACCCTGAGCCTAAAACCCAGCAAGTCCCTAGTCAAGTAGCTAAACCAGCTCCACCTAAACCAGCTCCTCCAAAGCCGGCTTTTAAGCCTGAGCGAAGAGGACCAAGAACTGCAACTCCCCAAACTCCAGAAGTTGACATTTCTTCAGTTCCCCAAGACCTGGCAGATATCGCTAATACCTGGAAACAAGCCACTGAACTTCCTGAAATAGTAAAGAACCCCCGAATCAAAAAAGACGTGGACACCAAAATACAAGACTTATTTAATAAACTTTCGAGTAGGGCACTTAGCGATGACATTACGAAACTAGTGACAGAGATGACCCAAGCTTTCAAAAGCAACGACTCCAACACAGCCCTTAACTTACATATGCAGTTGACTCACTTGAGTTGGAGTGAAAACGGAACTTGGCTGACTGCAGCAAAAAGATTAATTCAGGCAAAAAGCAAGTCCTAAATAATACAGACTTAAACTTTAATGTCTTTATTTACAGAGTCAGAAAGGTTTATAGACCAGTTTTTGAGACTCCTAGAAATAAAGTTAGGGTACACTTTCACTAACTTAGTGTTGGGGTCCACTTGGTTGTAAAAAACTAAGTAAGTCTTTTGCTCTGTGCAGTACACTTTAGTAACTGCAAAGTGTATGTTGCCTCTAGTGCAGTTCTTGTTCAGGGGGAACCTTGGGTCTTCAATTGAGTACTCTACAATTGTGACTGAATCTTTGTAGTAGCCTATGTTTTTTTTAGTTAAGTACTCTCCCTTGTAGCCCAAACTGTTTACCACTGAACGAAGTATCGACTCATGCATGGGGTTTCCTTCAAGTACTTCTATTTGGCTGAACATTTTGTCCCACTTAAGTCTTTTCTGAGGATTATTGATCTTTTCCACTAATTTTTTAAATGGAATAATTCCTTCAAAGACCACTTTAGTTCTGGCCACTGGGAACTCTGAGCTATATTTGCTGCTGGGAATCTGGTAAACTTCTATGTTCTTTTGTTTGAACATCAATTTCCACAGAGAACTAGTTTCTAGTTCTTCAATGTGCCGCAGTTTGTCTTGCAAAGTTTCGTTTTTTACAGACTCTAAGTTTTCTAAACCCTCCCTGAAAGTCTGGTTTTTATCCTGGGAGTTTTCTGACTTCTGGGGTGTTTTTTCTCTACTTTCGCAACAACCCATTTTGCCAATTATAAACTTAGTTGTGTAATATTAAATAATATGAGATCAACCAGCTTCAGTCCAGATGTCAGAATACTCAGAGAACTTATGCCTCCAGGAAGAGCTAAAAAGGCAGTGCTTCACACAAGAAACTCGTATAAAAGAGTCCCAATAATTAAAAAGCCCAATATTCAACTACCAAAGTTAAAAGAAACCTCTGTACAAGTAAAGATCCCTATAGAAGGTATAGAGACTAACTGTAACGAAAAAAGCCTTAGACCCTACAAAACTGTCAGTCCTAGGGACACTCCCAGACACTCCAGCTCTATGTCAAAATTTAAAAAAAGCTTGAAAAACACCAATGGCTCTGTTCCCAAGTCAATTGATATCAGGTCTAAACTGCTTCCTTCTTTAAACCCTGTAAAAAACGTCAAAATCATCAAACAGTATAAGAAGTTTGCAACTTTCAACACAAAGCGGAGAGCAGTCTTAGTTAATTTCGAAAAATTCTTCAACTAAAAACGATTGCAATAATTAAATAACTAGTAATTATAATGGAAACGAAATTCAGCTGCATTAATATTTTACGCGACTATTTTGACAGAATCTTTTCTGACGTCAAAACTATGAAAGCTTTGCTGCTAGACGAAGAAACCACTTACATAGTTTCCCTTGCAATCAGCCAATCTGAGATCATGCAAAAGGATGTTTTTTTAGTAGAGCCTATTGAAAAAGCGATTGTTTCTTCTGCCGAAGAAGAAAAACTTTCCCACCTTTCAGCAGTTTGCATACTGCGGCCTTCTGAAGAAAACTTACTCAAACTCACTAAAGCATTATCCAACCCTAAGTTCGGGTCATACTACCTGTACTTCACCAACAAGCTTCCTCCCAACTACCTCCAGCGCTTGGCAACAACGGACAAACTCGAAGTTATCAGGCAGGTGTTTGAAATCTTCTCAGACATTTACTCCATAAACCACGACTTATTTAGTTTAAACATTCCCAGCACTATAGGCCTCACCAAGCCTTTAAGCAGGTGGAAAAATATTGACCACGCAACAATGGACAGAATAGTTTCAGGACTTTTTGGGATGCTTTTATGTACGCGCAAGTTGCCCATAATAAGGTACCAGCGCTCGTCAGAGTTGTGTTTAGGGATTGCAGATAGACTCCATCAAATACTGAGAGAAGACCGCGACTTAATGAACTCATACACAGGGCGTTCTAGTGGCAGGCACAAAACCACTATAGACGGAGTGGACCAAACCTCCACTTTGCTGATTATAGACAGAAGGGAAGACCCCGTGACTCCTCTGCTGCACCAGTGGACTTACCAAGGAATGCTGCACGAGTTGCTCCACATCGACCAGAACCGGATTCACTTAAAACAACAAACAAAAGAAGAACTAAAAACAATAGCACTTTCCTGCACACAAGACTCTTTTTACGAAGACAACATGTTCAACAACTTTGGCGATCTTGCCATGAATATCTCGGCTTATGTGCAGGAGTACCAACAGGCCCGTCAAAGGACTTCTAAAGTTGAAAGCATCGAAGACATGAAAAGGTTCATTGAGGTTTACCCTGAGTTCAGCAGAATGGCAGGCAACGTCAGCAAGCACGTTACCTTAACTTCAGAACTCGACAAAGTTATAAAGAACCGTTTACTTTTGTCAGTGAGTGAACTCGAACAAGACATTGCTTGCAGTGAAAACAGAAACGAGCACTACAGGCAAATCACAGACCTCATCAGAGACCCCAGGTACGCCAACATTGATAAACTCAAGTTGGTTCTGTTGTACTCTTTAAGGTACGAAAACGACGAAAAAATTTCGCAACTCAAAACCATGCTGCGTGACAATGGAATCAGAGAGGAGCAAATCAGCTTAGTGGACGCACTCACTGAGTACGCAGGAGCCCAAGTAAGGTCTTGTGACTTGTTCCACAACAAAAACATACTTTCAAGGGCTAAGTCTAGGTTCACCACCGTACTCAAAAACGTGCCCAACGTCTACACACAGCACGAGTCCTACCTAACTACAATAATCGACCAAGCACTTAAAGGCAAACTTAGGGAAAACGAGTTCCCTGCAACTGAGTCTTTTAACTCTCGGGAAAAACTAAGCAATTTGTATGTGTTTATAGTAGGAGGTGCTACTTATGAAGAGGCCAAAGAAGTTGCTCTCATGAATAAAAGGAACTTAGAAACCCAAATCATTCTAGGAGGAACCACTGTCCACAACAGCGTGAGTTTCCTTGCTGAAGTTTCGCAGTTAATCATTAATGAAAGGTTTTAACCTGCACTATAAACATTTTTCTAATAATATGGAAGACTTGAATATAGGAGACTTTTTAGAATGTATTTCGGGCTCGAGTTCCACTGGACTGGACGAAAAAGGCTCTAGAAGCCTTTCGCCAATGGAAAGCGACAAGACTTCAGTTGAGTGGCATAACGAGTACAGTGAGCTGAATCTAGAAATTCCTGACCCCGATTACTTCTGGCTCACTCAGCACGAAACCAACTCCCAAACATGCAAAGCTGAAGACTCCACCCCTTCTGTACTTTGTTCTTTGTGCCACAGAAACTTTGTGACTGCACCTGAAGTTCCTAAAAAGAAGAGAAAACGGACAGAGCAACAATCCATTTCTTCGACAAACTCGCTTTGTGAAGAATGTCTAGCGCTTCCTCCCGACAAGGTCAATACTATCAACGCACCTTTGAAGGCCAAGCGCACAATCAGAAGACAGCAAGCCAAAAACAGGTCCAGTGATACAGTCCAAAAACTCCAGCAAGAACAAGAAAAACTAAAAACAGCTGACTTGCCTGAAGCTGAACGCAAACGGCGCCAGCAAATGATCCGCAACAGAATATCTGCCCAACAAAGCAGGGACAGAAAAAAAGCCTACGTAGCACAACTCGAAGAAGAAAACCAAGAAGTCAAAAACCAAAATGCCGCACTCAAGCACAAACTCAAACAACTTTACGAAGAAAACCTATACTTAAAAAACCAACTAACACAAATCCATTTAGAGTCGAGCGAAAGAACAATTATGTCCAGAACAGCAAAAGGAGCAAGTCTAGCCTTGGCAACTGTTTTGTCAGTGATGATGTTGGTCAACACCCTCAACACAGAAACTACTACCACAACACTTGCCCCAAGACAACTTACTTCACTTGACCTAAGCAACTACAAAAACCCACAAGGAGTAAGTGTGCAGGAAACTTGCCAGCAAGCACTAGAAGAAGCAGGAGTGAGGATAGAAGACTTAGTTCCGGAGTACAAAGAGTACCGAGAAGACACAGCTCTTCAGCTGCGTGAAGAAAGAATAGCTTCTATTTCACACACTCCTAGTTTCAGAACTGTTTCAGGAGTAAGTTCTGAACTAAGGGAAGGCATCAAAGAAAGTGGACTCACTACTGTGTTTTGCCCCAACGTTCAGGCTTACTGGGAAGGTAATTCTGAGTTACAGTACTTGCAAGTACTTATTCCTCAAGAAAGTCTCCCAGCTGTGGCTAAGACTTCCCTTGACCCTACTCAGCGGTACATGTTGGAACTTATTTGCAAAGTGTCTGATGTTAATATCAAACCTTATTAAGTTTAATCTTTAAGAATGTCAATAAATCGCAAGATTTACTTTTGCTTTGGCATCTCTGTCCCCCATTGACTATTAAGTGGAATGGTCCTAAAGATGCTGGCTCTGCCAAGCACTTGCAAATAAATACCTAAAAACCTTCAAGTTATTTAAGGGATGACATTATGAAAGAACTTCGATTAGGCAACACCACTCAGCTCCAGATCAGTTGTTCAGAGGATTCAAAGGAACCCACAACCCAAACCTCGACCTACAGAGTTGCGAAGTTAGAAAGGAACCTGACAGTGCTAAACTTAAGACTCACTCTACTTGGACTTGCAGTAAAGCTGCTAGAAATAGTTTTAGGAGTAGTTATCTGGGTCTACGAAACCACTTCAGATCTTATATTCAGGCAGTACTTTTTTGCAAAGTTGGTCACGAATACCTTTCTGATTTACAGGTGGATAAAGCTTTACAGGCAAAAAGAACCTAGTCACCTTATGAACCACATCAGTGTGGTTTGCATGTTTTTTTTAGCAGAAGCTTCAATAGTTGTTAATTCTTTTCCAAAAGGAAGTGAGTTTTCTTTTGCCTTTGTAGTTGTTTCGCTGATACTTAATCTTTGTGTTGTGGCTTCAACAACAGTACTTATCCTTCGCTACAGAAACTACGCAAGAAAAGCTTTTAAAACTCAAAGTCCAACACTCAGGTCCAAAAAACTCTTGATGGTTTTGCCAGTAGACGAAGATACCCAAGGCGAGTACATGCATTTTAAGAATTAGTTAAGGTTTTCAATAAAAGTAAAGTCGCTTTTTTCAGTCTTTTGGGGGTTCCTTTGAGTGTTGATGGCACTCTGAGTTTCTAGGCCTGGCGAAACATCTTTGACCTCAGGCACCTTTTTAGTTTTGTTGAGTTTCCTCAAAAGACAGACGTAGATGATTACAAAAACCTGTTCAAACACAAAAGCCACTACGTAACTTAAGAAAATCAAACAAATCACAGACAAAATAACCCAGTTCACCCACTCCCCGGAAGTTTCGAGGCTTATTCCCAAGAAAACAAAAATCACACAAAACAAAAAATTGGTCAGAATGTGCAAAAGGTTGTAGAGTTCTTTTTGGTAAGGTTTCTTCCAGATAAGCAAACCCATAACTGAACCATAACAAGCTAAGTTAAGCCCAATGCAGTGCCAAGTCCTTCCAAACCCCAACACACACAAACACAGGTAAAGCCTTTGGAACAGCAGTACTGAAGTGTAGTTTAGGAGCACTTGATCCCTTTCTTCAATTTTAAACTTTTCATTTTCAAAGTTTATGTGCAGAGGGTGGTTTTTCCTGATTGGCGAGGAGTAGCACCCAGGTTTGTAATGCTTTTTCTTGACAATAAACGACCTTTCGAGTTTTTCGTCTTCTTCACTTTGGATCTGTTTTACTTGGTTGTTTTCAGGGTCTATGTTGCACACTACTTGGGTGTTTTTGGACTTCAGTTTCAAATCTTCAAACAAGACTCCAAACTTATACTTAATTTCTGGGTCTTTCAAGTCAGCTCTTTTTAAAAAGATGTGGACTATAATCGGGGCAGTCACAACTAAGGGCAAAACTACAGAAACCAAAACTACGCTTTCAGTTGAAAACTCAGAGTAGTCCAAAACCTGGATAACTGTGTAGCCCACCAAAACACTTGAAAACAAATGCAACAAGTAAAAGTAAACTGCAAAGTTAAAAAAGTGGTGGAATACCATGTAGCAGTTTTCAAGTATTCTTTTCCTCTTAAAAACAAACCCTAACAAGGTAATAATTAGGTGAGCTACTAGCACGCCTCCTAAAACCAACAAAAACCCTAGTGAGTTCTTGAAGAAATCAGAAGTTTCAATAGCTTCGTTGTTCTCTAAAAGAATTCTTCCAGAACCATTGCTCACAGACCCAAAGCAACTCCAAGCAAACCCCTCCAAAGCACTTTTGAGCTCCCCTTCTGCCAGCTCCGTCATGAAAAACAAACTTTGGAATCCCCCCACCATGCTCAACACCATTGCACTCATGCTGCCCAAACCGTTCTTAGCACTCAACCCAAACAACCTAGAAACACTTCCAGTTGCCAAAGAAGTAAGTGCCATTACCGCCGCTGCACTGGAAGATGCTCCCAAAACTGCAAAGGAAATGTCTATTCCAGACTCACTTTCTGCCTCCTCTACTACTAGCTGGCACAAGTCAGGTTTCCTTTGAGCGTCTAGTAAACTAGAGTTGCTGCAGTTCCATCCTTCTTCAATTCTGCAGAACTCGTCACACCCGTCTCCGTTCAGGTTGTTTCCGTCATCGCACTCTTCGTAGTAATCCTCTACTTCCATTGGAACCCTCAGTCCATCTCCACAAATGACTCCATTGCTTTCTTTCAAGCACTCTTTAGAGCACCCGTCTAGGTTCTTTAGGTTTCCATCATCGCACTCCTCGTCAAGGGCCAAAACTCCGTCTCCACAAACGCTCTGGAGTTCTTGAGTTTCTTCAGAAGACTCTTCAGAGGGTTCTTCTTGGGGATTTGTGTCCACTACACATACACTCTTTGAGTCAGAACTCCCACCTGAACAAACATACCCCTTTTCAATTTTGCATTCGTAGCACCCATCTCCAGACTCTTGGTTACCGTCGTCACACTCTTCCTTGAAGTCCCACATTCTTGAGTTTCCACAGGTGTCCTTTCTTGAAATGTGTACCCAAATGCTTCGAGAAATGCTTTGGTTATGTGCATAAACTATTATCTTAACCGACATATGCACAACCTCTGTCCCAGGCAGGTCTACAGTGGCACTTAAAAGGTTCACTTTTGAAGAATAAGTTACTTGGTAGTCAGTGCTAACTTCAGCAGAACCAAGTTGATCCTCAGTTTCAAGTTCTATACTTATGTAACTAGTATTTTCTTCTACTGTGACTCTGTAGACCGAAACATCGTTGCTGAACTCTGGAGTTTGGGAAAGCTGCCCAGGAAACTCAATACTCTTCACATCAGTTTGGTAGTTGTAGGCAAAGAACTCTATAGAGTAGTCAAAAGTAAAGTAAATGCTTTCAGAAACTGTGTGGATCCTTAAAGTGTTGTTCCCTGGATTGATGGGGTAAACAGTTTTAGGAGACTCGTAGTAGTGCTTTTGGAAGTTGTTGTCATTAAGAGAAAGTTCAATAGTTACAAATTCATTTGCTGCTTCAACCAAGCACATTATTCCGTACTGCTGTTCACTGAGGTAAACAGACCCTAAAGAGAAGCTAGTAAAAAACTTAAACCAGCCACTTCCTTCAAAGTACAACTCTTCAAGTGGAGGGTTGGCTGCAACAGTTAGCTCCCTGGAGCCCAAAGAGTAACCATCGTACTCGTAGAAGTAACCCAGTGGCAAGTCAGAACTGTTGGTAGAGTAGTCAATAGTGTTTGCCATGCTCTGAAGAGGGTTTTTGTAGCACCTAACTCCTTCGATCTTTGCTTCTCCGTCTAAGCCGTAAACATGGATGTAGTAAGGTCCACTAGGCTCCACAGACTTATAATAGTCCTGCATAGTGAATTCCCAGGCATGCCATCCTTGGTCAATGTAAAGTTTTTTAGCTCCATTCAATGTACGGACTAAGTAAGGAATTTGGGTTTCTATAGTCCTAATTTCTGCCCAGGAATCTTCAGGAGTCTGGATGTAAAAGTCAACTTTCCGGTTGTGCTTTTCGTCTAGAACAGGAATAAGGGTGTAGTTGTAGTTTTGAGGATGTGCACGCGGCTTCACATTAAACTCCCAGAGCTTGAGCTCAGGCTCTTCAAGTTCAACGTCTAATTGGAAGCCAGTAGGCAAGTGGCCGAGAGTTTTTTTATGGAGTCTGAACAGGTAAACTTGGGAGTAGCCATTGTTTTGCAGGGTCAGTTCCAAAACGTTTTCTAGGTAGTTTTGGAAGAAGCTAGTAATTTGTGTGAGTTCGTCTGAGTTTAGGACTTGCGAAGGGTGCTCAACTTCAGCAAAGCTTAAGTGTTTCATCGTCAAAGATGCACTAGAGGTAAAAGTAACTTCTAAAGCTGTAGTGCTTAGTGACACTTTGGTAGGACAGTCATATTCCATGACTGAGATTTGGTTGCAAGTTAACTCACTGCCCTCTGCACTTAAAGCAAAACTGTCTAAAACGCAGTCTCCAGAGTCTTTATAAATATGGACTTCGTAGAAGTATTCAAACTCCTGGCTAACCCAACCTTGGTAGTAAAGGTTTTTGGAGTAAAAAGACCTAACTTGGAGTTTGTTGAGTCCCAGACTCAAGCTTCCTAGTGCGTCTAAGCTTACAAAACTGGAGTCTTGAAGACTCTGCCAGGGACCTGAGTTTAGGCGTACTGAAAGCTCTGGAAGTTGTTTTACAGTTTCTACTTGGAACTCTAAGGTGTCTGAGGCTGAAAGTTGTTCTAAAAAGGTGTAGGGCCCCATGTCCCAGGCTGAAAAAGGAGGGTAAAGGGGGGTGGTTTTTTCTAAACCGTTGACTTTAAACTCAAAAGTCTTGAGTAAAGCTTCGTAGTTAGGAACATCTCTGAAGTCGACTCTTGCAGAAACTACTGCTAGCACTACTAATAAAATCATTATAAGATACATGCTTTAGTAAATCTTAACTTGGTATATCTTTTAAGATTCAAATCTTTAGTGAACTAATATGGATTGTTTAAGAAAGAACTGCAAGACTGTTACTTACAAGTGCAAGTGTGAGTCAGTTTACCTCTGTAATGACCATATCATAAATCACTTGTCTATTTCTAAGCCTCACAAGATTGCTCCTATCGATGAACAAGAGCTAGTTGGGAGCTTTGAAGAAGTTTGTAACCTGATATCTTCTCAGCAAGCAGAGTTGCTCGACCAAGCCGACCTTTTGGTAGAGTACACGATCAAGGAATCCTTAGATTTAGTTAAAAAACTTGAGGACTTGAAAAGAAAATATTTGGATGTGATTAAGCAGTTGAAGAAAAGTGGGTTCAAGCAGGAACACTTAGAGAGACTTCGAACGGGATATAAACAAGCTGAGAAGTCTACTGCAATGAAGCAATATTTCAGAGATAAAATTGCTTCTTTATTTGGCTCTACTCAAGCGAAAGGACGAGTCACTGTGCCTTTGAAGTCTGATTTGGAAGAAGGCCGATACAAGGTGAGTAGAGAAACCATAGAGCGAGAAAATCTAAGGTTAAAAAAAAGACCAATCAAGCCAATGAAACTGCTAAAAGATAAACCTAGGAAAACTAATGCCCCTAGTCTTCTTCAGAGATTTGGAGTTCCTGCTTTAGATTTATCAAGAATTTCTAGGTCATCCTCCAACCACTCAGCAGCTCCTCCTTCTACTCCAGGTTCTTCTGCTTACAGATCTCTTGCTTATAGGTCTAATCTTTAGTTAATTTACAAAAGACTCTTCAACAAGTAAGCAAATAAACTAAATTCAAATCTTTAAGTTACTTAGTATCCATGAGAACGGATTCTTCTTGAATGTCTTGGTTGCTGCGTTTAAATTCTTCTTTGCAAAGGATAATGCTTACTATACCTATTATTAGCCCAATCATCAAAATAAAAGCAATAGCTGTTGAGTCGTTGCCAAATCCCTGGGCTATGCTAGTTTCAATGATGCCCACTAGCATCCCTCCTGAGTTCAGCAACCCCGTTGTAGTGGCTTCTCCTACAGGAAAAGTTATTTCGCAAGCCAACTCAAAACCTAGGGGCATGGTTGGGTGAACTAAAAACCCTATAAGACCAAACAAAAAGGAAGTCAGCACAAAGTTGTTTTTCTCAGAAGGCAAAAGAAACATTGAAACCACCACTGCACTCATAGTCATGAGTACAAGTATAGAAAGTCTGTATTTCCTACTTTTGGTAAAAAAATGACAGATAATAAGTGACCCTACAAGTCCTGCTGCAATTTCAATGACTCCAAATGTGGATATTTCGTCGTCGCTAAACCCTTTTCCTGTGCTTAAGGGATTGATCAAGTTAACCAAAGCATTCAAAGTGCCTTCTGAACACGCAAAAGCTACAAACAAGTATATAAAAGACTTGTTCTTAATGCACTCTTTGATGCTTTCTAGAAACTTTTTTCTGTTATGGGAAGCAGTGATGCTTGGCGGGTACTTAGGTTTATCCTTAAAAAACAAAACTACAGAAATCGCAACTATTGAAGAAAACAAAAACTGAACCAGCATCAAAAGACCTATTTCGGCACGGCCACTTCCACTTGAAATCACCACAGGAATGATGTACCCTATCATAAAGCCTGCTGGAATGCATATTGCAAATATGGTGGTTGCAAAAGGCCTTGACTCAGGCTTGAACCAGAATGCTGAAACTTTAGAAATCGAATTAGCCAGGAAAGGGTGACCCAACGCTACAAAAAAGTTCCCAACTAGTATCAAGTAAAAGTTCCAAAACCCGCCTAACCTTATGAAGGCACCTGTTACAGTAGCTGCAGAACCAATGACCATTCCTTTTCTGATTCCAAAGTTGTCTAAGAAGTAAAAGGAAGGGAAGCACATCGGGATGTAAGTAAACATAAAAATTTCAGAACACATTTCTACCCAAGTCGTAGGAACGTTGTAGATATCAGCTACTGTCTCAGTGATCCCCGAAAAGGATATTTCTATGATGGCATTTGAAATGTTTGCTAAGCAGAACAAAGCCATTATGACCCACCTCATAGGGTCTTCTTTGATCAGCTTTTCCGTGTCCATTTATTTATAAGTTAAGTCAGTGTTTGTCCCTTTAATAATTAATATGAGTGAAAAGGTCAATATGAGTTTGGACGATATTATCAAAACCCAAAAAAAGACTACCAAGAAAAAACCCCACAGAGGCCAAGTCAAAGGCCACGTCAAGGGCAAACAAAACACCTATAAAGCAAGGAAACCCAAGCCTGAGCCCAAACACAAATTACTTATTAGCAACTTAAGTAGTGAGGTTAACAATGACCAAATTAGGGAGCTTTTCTCAGAAATAGGAGAACTTGAAAGGTGCGGAATTCACTGGGATAAACTAGGAAGGTCCAAAGGAACTGCACAAGTTGCCTACACTTCAGAAGACAACGCCAAAAAAGCCATTGAACAACTCAATGGCAAAGAACTCTCAGGACAAAGCATTAAAGTTGACTATAAGTAGTAAGTCATAATAAATGATACACTTGGTGTTTTTGGCAACATTAGTTAGAGGGTACGAAGAAGCACTGACTCTTGTTAGCTTGGACCACAAATCAAGTCTTGCTGTGTTTAACATTTCGATTCCTGGCACTGAAAGCTTTAACTTGGGATACTTTCCTGCCTCTGTAAAAGACATCAAAGCTAATTACTCAGCTACTTTTACTTGGGGGCAGCCACACCAGCTTGCACAGAGCAGACTTAACTTAATTGACTTACAACTAGGAGTTCACGGGTTTACCTTAGAAACTGACTTTGAGGCAGACTGGAGTTTACTTGGAAATTTACTTAGTGGCTTAGTTTGCACAGGAAACTCAGAACTCTCCCCCATTACTATTGGAAACTCAAAATGGGTTCACACAAAGGACTTTTTGTGCAAAGAAAACCTAGTCCAAGCTGCTCGTTTGCTGCCCTGCAAAAACACTTTGGGACTAGCAACCCTTTTTGAAAGTTTGTTGAAAAGTCCTTACCTGATGCTAAAGCACCAAGTTTACCACTTTGGAAAAACGTTTTCTTACAACTTAGTGATAGTTGCAGAAGTTCCTTCTAAAGGCCCTTTGAAAAACATCAACTCTGAGTGCATCAACACCAAACTGCATGTTTTAGAAGATGACATCCTTGAAACACACCCTTTCTCTTCAATCCAACTAAGCAAACTCTTTTTGAAACAACCAACCAAGTTCAAAGAGTCCCCAGTAGAGTCTAGAAGGTCAATAGCAGATGTTAGGTATGAGTTCTTTGCAACCTACTTCCACAACATTACAAATAAGTCCAACGAAACACAAACACTCAGAGTAACAGAAGTCCTCCCAAAGTCAACTGACCCACTATTGTACACCTCTTCACTCAAGCCTTCTTCAGTGTCAAAACTAAACTTTGGCTGGGTACTTAGTTTCAGTTTTGACTTGGAGCCCTTTTCTTCCAAAACAGTATCGTTTAGAGTCCAAAAACGTATGCTGGGCTTTGAAGAGTACCCTAACGACCCTCAACGAGGTTGGGACTTGCCTTCGACTCCTCTATTTCACAACCAAGGCTTTCTTCTAACTCAGTCTTTGTTGGTGATGACTCCGGAGCCTGACTTTTCAATGCCTTTCAACGTGATCTGCATAACGTGCACAGCAATAGGGTTCTTTTTTACCTCTTTGCAAACTTTGCATTTGTGGAAGCAACCCACTCACTGGTCGCATCCCCAGTACAGTTCCCAAGTTGCTAAGGCAAACAAGTACAAAAACGTTCTCAAAAACGTGTTTTTAGCAGTGAGTCTCGGAGTGCTGGTGGTGCTAGATAGGTACGGAATAATAAAGTTACTTGGTTAACCTCTATACTTAGAAAAGTTCCAGTAAGGAAGGAGTTTCTTGACACGCTTAATGTCGCCTTTGCAAGACAGAGTTTTGATCTTCTTTTTGCGGCTGAGGTTATTTGGCGACTTGCACTCGTTGAGATGTTGTTTGCCAACAGGGTAAAACTTAAATTCTTTGTTCCACAAAGTGCCTACTACTTTCATCCGCTTTTTGAGTCCAGAGTGAGTTTTGAGTTTGTAGCATGAAGCAAACGACCTAAACAGACTAGCCATTAACTATTACAGAACCCTTAAAAAACTAGGACAGAAACAAGTATAAATGGGAAACTAAAGACCCAAACGCGGTATGAAGGGCTTGCCAGGCCCGTCAGTCCAATAACGAGGCACCTTAGGGTGTAAATCACGTAGTGCTGACATACCAAATCAAAGAGAAGTTGAGCCCTTCGGGTGCTCCTTTTCTGCACGGTACATTCCTATTCTCGGAGTACTGACCTTACTCACGGGAAACACCGTACGTGTACATTTAATTAAATTATGAAAGTCTCTAAAGAACTTGCGGATCTCCGCAAAAAGTACTTCAAGCAGGAAAGGGAGCTCCAGTTTAAGCGGACTCAAGTTAAAACTAACGAAAACCACTTAAGAGCTCTGGAGGAATCCCACGACCGTCTGGAAAGAGAAGTCCAGTACAACTTACTTGAAGCCAGGAAACTAGACAAACACAACTCTAAGTTAAAAAGCCAAATTGAAGAACTCAAGCAAATAGCCCACCCCGAAAAGCTAGAAGTCAAGGACCTCAAAGGACTCGTTAAGACTTCCCAAAGCATATTTTCAGCTTTCGAAAGCCAAAACTTAACTCCGCAACAAGAAGTTGCTCTGTTAGGAGACTCCGGAAAGGTCTTAATGGACCTAGCCAGAATAACTGAACAAGTAGTTGACCTTAAAAACAACCTCCAGCAAGTCAAAAAAGCCCAAAAAGAACTAGAAGTGTCTGAAAGTTTCCAAGAAGAAGTTCGGGATATGGTCAAAGTCAAGTTCAAAAACATTCTGGACCAGGAAGACAGTTGTTTGTTTCCACTAAAAACTTTCCAGGGAGAGTCAATAACCTTTGAAGACTTACTAGCTTTTGCTTGCAAGTACTGGGACTTAGTAATGGAGGGTTACGTGCTGGTTGACGAGAACTACAGCATCTGGCCAGCTTCTTCCCCAGTTGAAGCAAGTCAAAGCGAAGTGTGGGTGATGTCCAAAGAAGAAGCTAACTACTACAAAGAAAAAACTCAAGAGTCCGAAGAAGAAGTTCAGGACTTACTTAAGCATGAAGAAGAAAGACTTGAAAGTATCAGGGAACAAAAAGCATCAAACTATGCTTTGGAAAAAACTAGACTGAGGAACGCAGTGGATTTACTAATTTACTTTTTGTTTCTGGTACTGTTTACTTGGTCAGCCCAAGACTTAAGTATATTTGAGTCTTACCAAGCTAGGAACAGTACTGTCCAAAGGATTCTAGGCGACCCCTTTCCTAAGAACAGCAGTAGTCCTATAAATTTCCACAACATCGTTCTGGCAAGTCACTTGTTTAGCTTTTTAGAAGACTCTTTTGTTCCAAGCTTTTTTGAAGATTCTAAGTACAACGGAGACAACTTAACAACTGAGGACAGAAAGTACTTGTTTGGAGTTTACAGAAAAGTAGGTCCCATTAGAGTCCTCCAGAAAAGAGTGGAAGACTTTACTTGTGAATATAAACTTTCTGACAAATTAGGTAAACTAAACGGACTGTGTTCAGACGACTACTCAGAAGAAATAGAAACCAAACAAACTCTAGAGAACAGTCAGGAGCTCGCTTGGTACAAGTACCAAAGCTACGAAAACCCTAGAGTTCTCAGGGGGAAGCACAACTCTTACAAGCTAAATGGGTATGTGGCTTTGTTCAACTCTAGTCAAACCTACCAGGAAGCGCTGAACAACCTCCAACTTTTCAGAACTTGGATTTCAGAGAAAACTAGATTTCTAAGCATTGATGCTAACTTCTGCAACTCAAACATAGATTTTTGCATGTCCTGGAATATTTACTTTGAGTGGCTGTCAGGAGGAAGCATTACTCCTGGGTACGAAATTTACATTTTCAGAGTAAAACCCTTTTGGACTGTAACAGACTACGCTAAGCTACTTGCAAGTTTCTTGGCTTTAGGGATCTCGTTTTACTTTCTGGTGCAGATAATACTGAAGTTTAAAAAACAAGGCTGCAAAAGTACCTTTAACTTCTGGAATTGTTTGTTAGTGTTGTTGTTTTTATTAGTTCTTTTGAAGAACATAGCTATATTTTTGTTTCTTGAACAAGAAATGATTCAGAACTTCGACCCTTACAGTGAGGAATTTGTGGACTATATGCAAGCGGCTTACTACTACAGTGTGATCAACAACTTTAAAGGGTTTTGCTTGTTCATAGCTTACTTTTCAGTGCTTGGGTTCTTGAAAGACTCCAAGAGTCTTAGAATTATCTGGGGAACTTTGAGGAACGGTATGTACCAAATGACTTTTTTCTTTTTGGTGTTTATTTTGTTGTTTGTAGGCTGGAACTTGCTAGCTTTTAGGGGGTTCGGGCAGTACTTGGGAGACTTCAAAGACATGGGAAGTACTTCTTCGACACTGGGCAGGATGTTTCTGGGAGAAACTGACTTCGACTCTATGTACAAAGTCAACCCTGTGTTTTCTGGAATGTTTTTTATAAGTTTTTTGTTCATGAATTACTTCATTATGATAAACGTGTTTTTGGCTATTATAAACGAGTCTTACGACACTGTGTATAAAAAGGTCCAGTTAGGATCCTCCGAAAAGGACGAAATGTTGTTGATGATAGAACTTATACTTAAAGGACTCAAGCACGTACTCATAGATGTCCCTGTTAACTTAGTTAAGTGCAAAGTTTGCAGAAAGAAACAAGAAACTATCAACTCTAATTAGCAATTTTAATAGCTAACTTAGCAGCAGCTTCAAAGTCAGGCTCAACTTTCAGTTCGTCGGACCTTTCTTGGTTTATGATTTCTGTAGCTTTGTCTGCGTTGTTGCCTTGAAGACGTGCTACTACTGGACAAGGAAACCCAATTAGTTGTTTTGCCTTCATTAAGTTCTGAGCTATTAAGTCACACCTTACAATGCCTCCGTAGATGTTCACAAACACAGACTTCAAGTTGGGGTGCGAAAACAAAATTTCAAAAGCTTTCAGCATCTGATCTTCAGAAGCCCCTCCTCCTACGTCCAAGAAGTTAGCTGGCTCACCTCCGTTGATTTTGATTATGTCCATTGTAGCCATTGCTAGTCCTGCTCCGTTCACCATGCACCCAATGTTTCCGTTCATGCCTACGTAGTTGAGGCCTTGTCTCTCAGCTAGCTTTTCTACTTCGTCTTCATAGGAAAATTCTTCTTGTTCTGTTATGAAGTGCCTCATGCTGGTTTGTCGGAAAATAGCATTGTCGTCAATATTGATTTTGGCATCCACACAGTAAACCTTTTCGTCAGGAGTGGTGGCCCAGGGGTTCACTTCGACTTGGACAGCATCATTATGGATAAAAAGTTCGTAAAGTCTGAGCAAGTCTTTGACAGCAAGTTCTTGTTCTTTTTCAGAAAACTCTAGGTCCTTTGCAACCCTTGTGGCTTCTTCGTGTGTAAGTCCTTTTTGGATAGATATAGGGAGAATGTGCACACTGCCAGGTTCTTTCACAGCTATTTCTTCAATAGACACTCCTCCGTGCTTGGAGTAGATGCACACTGGACCTCCAAAGTTCCTGTCCAGCATAAAAGCTAAGTAAGTTTGCTTGCTGATTTCAATAGCTTCAAAAACCAAGACACTGTTAACAGGGACTCCTTCAGAAGTGGTTTGTTTTGTCACAAGCTGGTACCCAAGCATCTGTTGCGAGTACTCTTTTACTTGGGAGGGTTCATTGCACATTTGGACGCCTCCTTTTAGTCCTGAGGTGAGACTTCCTAGTCCTCTTCCACCTACTGGGACATTTGCCTTAACGATATAGGGCGCTAAGTGGGCTTTTGCAACTTCAAAAGCACCTTGGGGCGTAGAAGCAATTCCTCCTTTTTGGACAGTGACTCCAAAGTCACGCATAAGTTGTTTGCTTTGGTATTCTAGAAGGTTGAACCTTCGCACTGGCAACTTAGCCAAAGCCCGTGACACCATTTATAACTGGGATTTACTTAAAGAGTCTTTGCTGTAGGAAAAGTCTTCATTTTCTAGTTCTTTTTTGGCAGTTGCTAAGTTCTGTACCATGTTACCTAGGTGTTCGTAGTTGCTTTTATGAGTAATTGCAAGTTGGTGCTTTAAAGCTTTCACTGCTTTAATTTGGGCTTGCACTTGGGTTTTATATTTGTTTTTCCAAAACTTAACTTGTTCTTTGAGTTTTTGAGTTTCTTTAGTTTCTAAGTCTTCGTTTTTAGTTGTTAAAGGTTGCCTGGTTTTAAGTCCTATTTCGTTGATTTTGGTTTCAAGGGCATCTAAGAACCTTGAATACTTTCCTTTGGAGTCTTGACTCAGCACTAAAGACCTTAAGTGGTTGTAACTTGTGAAAGCAGAAACAATCATGTTGGTGTGCTTTGAAAGCAAGTTAGCAGCTACTTCAAGCTGACCCGACCTCCTTTCTTTCCAGGCTCTAAACTTCTTCTGGACTTTTACAACCTTTTCGCGGAGTCTTTTGAAAGACCCTCCTAGTTTGGCACGGACTTTGTAGCCTCTGAATACTCTTTGGATTTCAGTGGCAGCTAGAATGTACAAGTCAAAGTCGAAAGTAACAGGTTTAACTAAGTTTTTGTTTTTTGAAGGACTGAACCTTCGTTGGGAAATAGGAAGTGGCAAGTCACAGGGCGAGTCTTCTAGGGTCCGGTACACAACTGAGTTCTGATTGGGCGAAAATAAAGGGTCAGTTGTTAAAGCGTGTTCTATCTTGAGAATTTGACTTTGGTACTGGTCTTCTTGTTCTTTAAGCATTTTTTCAATTAACAAGGGTTTGAAGCGCTTGCGTTGTAAGTAACCCCTGATGTGCTTTTGAATTTTAACAGCAGACCTGTACACAACTTGTTTGTTGGTAGGAGTTTTTTTGTATATCGGAGGTTTGCCTTGGGTTAGGAATTGCTTGCCTAGTCTTTTCTGAAGGAAGTTAAGTCCTAGTCTGATGTGTTGTTTGTGATGGTGGACTGTTTTTAGTTTCTGGCATTTCTTCCTTGCAAGCCAACCCCGGATGTGCGCTTGGATAGTAATTATAGAACTAACTAAGCCTTTGGAGTTTCCTGACATTATATTCGTTAAATTAATATTAGTTCTTTAACCGAACGAGTTGCTTAAATCAGTAGTAATTTTTCAAACACAAACATCAACAGCATCAGCAGGAAAAACGTAACCATGTAAGTCAGTTCTCCTTTTCTAAGCTGCGACACCCTTTGGAGTTTTCCCCAGTTAGTTCCTTCTATGTAAACTCTTCCTGGTCCTTTCAACCTCACCATGTTCCAGTCGTGGATGAACTTACTCAGCACGTTGTTCCTCAGTCGTGCCGCTTGGATTCTGGCACTTGCAGAGAACCCTACAAGGGTGTTGCCGTTTACTTCAATTTCTTCGTCACTGCCCAAAACCTTTTCAATTAAGTTCCCTGAAGTCTGTATAAACAACAGCCCGTCCGACTTAACTTTGAGCCACTTGTAGCGCCTCATTATCATCTTGGGTTTGAACTCTTCTGTAGAAACTCCGCTGTAAGCCAGCACAGCGTTAGAACGAATCACAAGCTTCCCAGTGACTTCTGGATTCAAGCAAAGTATTTTGCCTCCGAACTCCTTACAAAGCCCTAGGTACTCACAGCCTCCTTCTTTGTTGTGTGCTACAAAGTCCTGGACAGGACTGTCGCCTAAGACATTGAACACTGAGTTCAGAAGTGAAGTTTTGACTTTCTTAATGCGGACTTTGGGCGAAGAGTAGATGATGTTGGGCAGGTGAGTTTTGATTGACTGTCCTGGGAGCAACAGAACTTGCAAACTCTGTTCTTCTTGTCCAATAACTTGGAAGGAAGGGTACTCATTTTGTATCAAAGAGTCCATTTACGTGTTGATTTGTAATATATGGCAGAAATAGTCCAGGGCATTCTAGAGGACACCGTTGACGACTTACTTGACATCATCGAAAGAGAGATTTTTACAGAACAAGAAGTCAAAGAAATCATTAAAAAGCGAAGAACACACGAGTACAAACTAAACCGAGTCCATCCTGAAAAAAAACACTACTTAGCTGCCATCCAATACGAACTCTCCCTCGAAGAACAGCGCTTAAAACGCACCAAAAACACAAAACCCACCTCTGCAGACCGAACTTTTGTGAAGCGAGTGATAAGTTTGTTCCAGAGGTGCACAAGAAGGTTCTCTGAAGACGTTTCTGTTTGGAAAGAATTCATCAACTTCACCATTAGGTCCAACTCTGAAAGGCAACTAACCCAAGTTATTTCAAAGGCCCTGCAACTACATCCCAGGAACGAAGAGCTTTGGTTGATCTCTACCTACGTGCAAGCCTACATTAAAAAGGACCTAGACGCTGCACGTTCACTGCACATTAGGTCAGTTACACTCAACCCCAAGAACAAAAACCTTTGGAAGCACTACTTAAAGTTTGAGTCTGAACACGGCAACCCTGAAACCCTTCAAATCAGTTTAGACCACGCCTTAGAAAACCTTCCCCAAGAAAAAGACTTCTTTATGCAGGAAGTTAAAAGTAAGTTAAACACATAAAAATGTACTTAGTGCTTGTACTGGGAAGTGCTTTAGGGGAACTTATTGCAACCAGAGAAGTACTTACAGAGACTCCTTTTGAAAACAGTTTGTTAGTGGTCAAATACACTTTGAACAACACCTACGAAGAGTAAACGCTAAACAGAGCCTTGCACAAAGTCACTCTCACAGACCCTTCTTTTACTAGGGAACTAGTTAGGTTTGAAGAAGGCAGGTCAAAAGCCAAACTCACTTTTGGAACTATAGCTCCTAACAAAGCTTACCACGTAAACTTAGAAGTTACTCCTTTAAAACCCCAAACTATCTTTTTGCAAAAGTCTACTTTAACTTACCAAGTTGGCGAGCAAACTAAAACTTCAAAGGTTTTTACTGAACAAGAACTAAAAATACTTTCAGCTGCCCAGGTGCTTTACACAGCTTTGTCTGTGCAAAAGGCCTTTACACTGCTGACTTGCGTTGTTTTGGTATCAGTGGTTCCGATGTACTATGCCAACTCACTTAAGAACCTTAGACTAACAAAAATTAAGAGGAGTTAAAAAGTTTCTTTTTGAGTTTTGCTTCTAAAGTTTTCATTCGTTGGAGTAGTTCTTCGCTCAAAGTGTCTTCAGAGGGCTTAGACTCCAGCATGGTTTCTAGTTCTTTTATTCTGTGTTCTGCTCGTTTGAGTTTAGAAGTTACTTCTTGGTACTCGAACTCTAAGTTCTGGGGCTTGGACTTGAGTTCTGCGTTTTCAGACTCTAGTCGGGTGTATTTTTGACTCAACTCTGAAAACTTAACTTTAAGTTCTGAAAGTTCCTTTAACTCTTCTTTGAGCTGAGTGTTTTGGGTTTGTAGTTCTTTGAGTTTTTGGGAAGTTCCAAAGTTTTCTTTAACTAGAATGTCGTACTTAGACTTGTAGTTTTTGAGTTCCTTAAGTTCGTTCTGGAGTTCTTGAGTGTTTTCAGCTGCTTTAGTTTTTTGTTGGAAAAGTTTTTTGTAGTTTTCGAGTTCAGAGTGCATTTTCTTCATTTCTTTCTTAGCAATGTCTACATTTTCTAGGTTTTGCATTTTGAATTTAAGCAGTTGTTCTTTGAGTTTGTTGTTTTCAGCCACTACTTCGTGGAACCTGAGCTCTTGTCCTTCTGGCTTTTCAAACTCTAACTTTTTAACCGGGAATTTCACAGCTTTCATAGGAGTCGACTTGGCAGACTGCGACTTAGTGCTTTGCAAAGACGGTTTGGAGATTGGCCTGGGAGCTTTTAGAGGCATGGTGTCATTCAACTTAGTGAAGTTGCTTATGCAGCTTTTGGCAAGTTTTTCACAGACTACAGTTTTGTCAGCAATGTGTTGTTGCTGCACAGACAAGCACTCCATGTAAGCAAACTCCCAGTCCTTGGAGTCTTCTGGAAACCCACTCAGCACTTCTTGGATTCTGTTTTCAAGGTGACTCAGAACTAAGTTACTGAAACTCACAGGCCACTCTAACTTAACTAGTTCCAGGTACTTGTCAATGCTTAGTTCTCTGTACACTTTGATTTTTCCGTTCCTAACGAGTTCAGAGTGGAGTTTCAGTTTGTTTTCTAGGTTTTCTAGTTTGGAAGCTTGTTTTTCGTTGTCCAGTATGATCTTGGTGAAATTCGACTGCTTTTTAAGCGAAACTCCAGCTGAGTTCTTTTCAGTGGCTGAAAGTTCTTTGTTGTCCAAAGTCTTTAAGTTAGGCAGAATAGAAATAACGGAATTTTTGTAAGATGGGTGTGAAGTAAGGGGGTTCTTTTCTAGGTTGAGGTGCACAAGTGGCAAGGACCTCAGGTACTCCAGTTCGTCCACTGAAGAAATGAAGTTGTTGGCCACTGACAGGCTCTTTAGGTTTTTGAACTGAGCAATTCCCTTGAGTGTTTGCAGTTGGTTGTTTGTTAAGTATAATCCTTCAATATGTACAAACTTTTCAGGAACCTCGTCTATCAGAAATATCTTTTTGTCTTTGAGGTTCACTACTCTTTCTTCCGAGCAGAACCTACACAGGGCTTCTGAAAGGGTGTTGTGAGTTGCTTTTCTCCTTTTCATAATTATTAAATGTTAAACTTAGTAGATGGAGGACTGTATCGACCCACACCAGGGACAGTTAGTGTTGTTGGACAAGTAAGCGTTCCAGTCAGCTTTGTTGCCAGGACGGTCGCAGTTAGTGCAGCTTGCAAAGTTATGTCTGTAAACAGGGAACCCAGTTACCAAACAAGGCTCCCATCTGAAGCCACAACTTCCGCAGTTCAAAGAAGCACAGTAAACTTCAGCTCCACAGTTTTCACAGTTGCTCATAGAAACTCTTTGCTCTATGCGTTGGTTCATAGATACTTCGAGGACCCAGTCTCGGATTTTATCCCTTTCTTCTTCCCTTGTGAAGTTGGACTCAGGCAAAGGAATGTCGTAAGTAGGAATGTCTGTTAATTCAAAGTCAGTGTTGTCGCCCAAAGCAGCTGCCCCGGTGTCAGGGTCGTCTATGGCTTCTGCAATGTCTAAGTACCTGTTTAGGAAAATAAAAGCCATGTTGTGCCAACCTTCTTCTTTGCAAGCCATGCCTGCATCGTAAAAGGCTTTGTCCACCCTGACTTCGTTAGTGTACCTCAGCAAAGACACACAGATCTTCGAGTAGAGCCCTTTTTGGCTCTTAACTGTGTTCAGGGTTTTTAAGTAGCACAACTGACTAATCTGCAGGTACCTTTCGAACTCCCTGAACTCAGCCGAGTTCCTGTCGTATATGTTCTCAATCAAGTTCTTCAGCATAAGTCTGAGATCGTAAACTTCGTCTTCTTGGCACTCTGCAAGTACTTCTAAGCACAGAGTTTTATAAATAGACATAAATGCCCTTTCCGCTGGACTTCCGTACATCGAAAAAGCTTTTAGTGCTTGTCCGAAGTTCCCGTCTTCAGTCATCTTTCTAGTGTACTTGAGGAGCACGTCGTTCAGCATCCCTGGGCCTTGCTGTTTGGCTTTTTCTAAGGCACTTTCCCAGTCCCCTCCTTCAATGATCATGTTAAGTCCTGCTGAAGGGTCTACTTGCATCATCCCTGCAGACTTTCCTTGGGAGTAAAGGTACTTCTTTTGCTCCCTGTCTACGAGTTCTCTGAGTCTGTTGGCTGTTTCTGAGTGGTGGATCGAGTCAATTAGTTCTTTTGCTTTGTCGAAGTCTTCTCCAGTCATGTAGCACTGGACAGCGTCTTCGTACTGACCAATGCTTGCATACATGTCTGCAGCTGCGTCGTACCTTCCAATTCTTATCAGTCTTTGTCCTACCAGCATCACGATTTCTTGGCAGTTTTCTTTGTCGTAACTCATAGCGAGTTGTACGGCCCTTTCCCAGACTTCTTCTAGCAAGTCGTAGTCAGAGCAGTTGTCGTGGGTGATGTTTAAGTAAGCCTCAATGGCTTTTTTGAAGTCTCTGTTTTGCTCCCAAAGCCTAGCGTTTTGTCTCTGTTCTTCTGCAGAAGAAGCTTCTCCTACAGAGGACATAACTCTTTTAAGCAGTTGAGGAACGTGTTCTTTAGCTACTCTTATAGCGTCATTCCGTGACCTGGCTTTTACGTACATCTCCACAGCTTTTTCAGGTTGCTTGGCTGCTAAGTAGCACTGCTCGGCTTTGTTGTACTCTCCTCTGTCTATATGGTGCTTGGCTTGTGCTTCTAAGATTTCAGGCACTAGTTTGGAGTCGAACTGCCTTGCAATCCTTAAAGCAGAGTGGAAGTCATTTTGGTGCTGGTACATGTGGACTGCTTCAGTAGCGCGGCCTGCTTTTATAAATTCTTCTTCGGCTTCTTTGTACCGGTTTTCGTCTTCAAGGTGCAGAGCATAACTAAGATGCACGTCAGGCAGTCTGTGCCTGCAGTTGTTTTCAGCAAGTCTAAAGGCTTCTTTGAAGTTCCCTTGGTCCACTTCAAACTCCAAGGCTGCTTCTACTAAGCCTTGTCGCAGCAGTAACTGGGAGCCTCCTTCGCCCCTCACACTTTCAGTTTCAGCCCACTTCCTAGCTACTTCTGCTATTTCTTTAGGACCGCCGTAGCCTTTAGCTACTCTGAGAGCTTCGTCCCACATGCTTTTTCTCCTGTACATGTCGTCTGCTAAGTTCCACTTCCCAGCTTCTATGTAGTGGTGTTCTGCTTCTTTGAGTTTGTTTTCGGACTCGAGTTGCTGGGCTAAGTACACATGGGTTTCTGTAAGGTGTTCTTTGCGGTGCTTAGCTACAAGTTTAACCATGTTGTCGTACTGTCCAAATTTGCGGTACATGTTAATAGCCATGTCGGCTTCATTCACAGTGAGGTACATTTTTTCAGCTTCTTTGAATTTGCCTTCCGACTCAAGTTTTTGTGCTTGTTTGGTGTATAGCACAGTTACTTCGGTTTCTGGCATGTGTCTACATGCAAACCTGTAAGCCTGATCCCACTTGTTGTTTTGAGTGTACATTTCAAAGGTTTCACTGATTGCGTTGGCCTTTAAGTAAAACTTCTCAGCTTGCTCTAACTGACGAATGTTAGCAAAGTGCTTGGCAATTTGCTTATAGTAAGGTTTGGCAACGTCTTGGCTTTGGGACCCTAGGAGTTGCACAGCTTTAGTCCACTGTCTGGAATTGATTGCAGCTTCTATAGCTTTTTGGTAAGCGTTGGCTTCAATAAAGTGGTTGATGCTGGCTTCCATCTGTTTTTGAGAAACTAAGTAGTCTCCCCACTTTTCTTCAAGTTTGTCGACGTACTGAGGGAAACTCCTTCTAGCTAAGTCAACAGCTTTTCTGTAAGCGTTTCCCTTCACGTAGGCTTCAAGGGCTTTTTCAGGCATGTTTAGTTTTTCAAAGAACTCTCCTGCTTTTTCGTGCATGTCTGACGACTGCAGTGCAGCTGCTACTTTTTCCATGAGGTCACTGTCGTTGAGTGAGTACTTGTTGATCACGTTGGCAGCTTTGGCTGGAAGTTTCCCTTTCAGGTAGTAGTTGATGGCTGCGTAATAGTCTCCTTCTCTTTCCTTGACTTCACCTGCTTTTTCTTCTTGGTTGGTTTGTAGCAGCCACTGGAAGTAGTTGCTTTTGAAGTCGTGCAGTTTGGGGTGGTTCCTTTTTTCAGCAATGTTGATGATTTCGTCCCACCTGTGGAGTTCTTGGTACATGTCCATAGCTTCGTCCAGGTCGTTCTGGTCAAGCAAAATAGCTTCAGCTCGGTTGAACTGTTTGTCAAGCATTGCCAAGCGTGCCTGCACCATGTAGCTTTGAATTCCTTCTTGTCCAGTTTCGGATTTGTGCTTTTCTGCTAGTTTGTTGACTTTGCTCATGAACCTAGCTTTGGCTGCGTCTCCTAAGGCGGCGTAGCACTGCTCTGCAACCTGCAAGTTTTGTTCTTCAAGTGCTACTTCAGCCAGTGCTTTCCAGTTGGCTTCTGATTCAGGAGTGTTTTCTAGAGGTTCTAGGATCTGCACAGCTCTTTCTAAGTTGCGTGACTCCAGAGCAAAACCAAACTCAATTAGAGGCTCGTCAAGTGCGTAACTAACGGTGTTCATTCCTTCGTTAACTATGACTTCAGTTCCTGAAGCGTTCCTTTCGATCTCTTCTACTTCCCCTTTGATGTTGTAAACTGTCACTTTGTCAGGGTCGTCAATGTTGTACCACACGTTTAAGTTGTGTCTGCTTTGGGCTACAACTACATCAGACTCAGGAACCCACTGCACGTAGTTGCAGAAGTTAAGCAGCGTAGACCTGTTTTGAGTTTTGATGTTGAAAAGGTGCAGAACTCTTTTCTTGTCCCTGAAGAGAAGTTTGGTGGCACTGGCGTTGAGTTCGATGAAGTCAATTCTGGTGTCGTGGTTTATCAAAGCAATCGAGTTCCCAGTGGACAAGTCCTGCACACAAATAGTGTTGGGGTCTAGGAGAAAAGCAATTACTTTCACAGCTTTGTGGTAGTCTTCCTCTGTTTTGACTCTTGAGTAGTTTAGTCTGGCTGAAATCAAGTGCGGGTTCATTTGTTCAGTGCGGCAACTTCCCAGGATTTCGTTACTTCCGTACTCAATAAGAGTGAGCTCTCCTGCGTTAAATATCATGCACACTCGGGGGTTGGAGAAGTCGTACTTTTCTTTGCCGGAGCCCCTCCACTGAACTTCACTTAGTCTGGAAGATTCCAAGTCTCCCAACAAAAGCGTGTCTGAAGTATGCGCTACAATGTACCTGTCTTGGTAAATGTTGATTTTGGTTATTTCAAGTCCGTAGTCACTTTTAATGGCTACTTTCATGCCTGTAGCTAGTTCCTTAACTATCACTTGACTCACTGACACGTAGGTAAACTCGAACTTGCCCTTGTAACGGGCTTTTCTCAAACAAATCTCGAATACGTCTACTGAGCCACAAAGGGACCCCAAAACTAGTTTAGAACCGTCAGGTTTCCAAGAAAGCGCTGTCACCGAGTAAAGGTTTTCTATGTGCTTCACCAGCTTTTCAGTCCACTCTGGCCTTCTGGGGTTGTAGCCGTACACAAAGAACTTGTTGAAGTTCCCAATAACTACAGTGTCTCCAGCTGGGTTGAAAGCAGCCACTGTGAATTCTTTAACAGTCGAGTCGTAAGAGTAATCGAATCTCTGGAAAACGTTTCCGTCGTCAGTGTAGAAAATAACTTTGCCGTCGTTTCCAGCAACACAAATGTGCTCTCCCCAAGAAAGAGCGTAAGGCACAGAGCCGTGCATCACTAGTTTCTGCATAGTGCCTCCGTCAAGTGAGTACCTGTAAATGCTTCCGTCTAAGTGTCCTGACACAATGTTTTCGCCGTCAGAACTAGCAGCAACTGAAACACAGTAAGTGTCAGTGGAGTACAACTGGACTGACTTGTTGCTGCGCAACTTGCCCATCTTGACCTTGCCTTCAGACAGCCCAAACACCAGTTCCCCAGCCCGGTTAGGAGGCCAAGCCAAACAAGTCACTGAAGAGCTTTGGGGGAACTTGTTGCATATTGACTTTTTGTCTCCCCACTCAGAACCGAGCTTGTACACAAAGACAATGTTGTCACTCTGAGCTATAGCGATTTTGATGTTGTCTGGAGAGAAAGCCATTGCTCGGACTACGTAGGACATCTGCCCTTTTTCAGCTGGGCGGGTTGGGAACTTGTCCCGCATTTCGCCGTTTTCGTCGTACAGAAGAATTGCTCGGTCGGCTGTGGACACTGCTAGGCGTTTGCTGTTGGGGGTCCAGGCTATGGCTGAAATCTTTTGCATTCCGTCTACTGCTCCGTTTAAGTTCTTCGAGTAACGCAACTGCATCTTTAAAATTATATTTAGGCTCCATTTGACGTTTTCGAATTACAAAATGGAAGAAGAAGACAGGGCCTTGAGAGACACGGCAGACGAAGCCATCTCAAGCAAGTAGTAAAACTTACCTAGTTACTCCTACAAACAAGGCTATTTGGAAGACTCCTACATCAGGTTTTTCGCTTCTGAGGCCCAAAAAAAACCTCCTGTGATAAACAGAGCGTACTGGGCAAGGACCTACAGAGTCTGGAAGACCCTGGAAGAGTTTTTGAAGCAAGGAAACAAGCAAGTAGCTAACTTGGGAGCAGGCTACGACACAACTTTTTGGGTTATGAAAAATAAGTTTCCCCTTATAAAGTACCTTGAGGTAGACTTCGAAGAAGTTTGTAGGAAGAAACTCAAAATCATTTCCAATCACCCAGAACTAAGTAACTGCATAGACTGCGACCTCCGTGGAAAACACGAAGTAGTTTCTAGTTCTTACTGCTTAGTTCCTGCAGACCTAAAACGTCCCCAGGAACTCTTTGCTAAACTAAGAACTATACTCAACCCTGAGTTACCTACCTTGTTTATAGCTGAGTGCGTTTTAGTGTACCTGGACGCCCAGAACTCCAACGCTTTGATACAGGAAGCTTCTGCCTTTCCGAACTCTGGCTTTTTAGTTTTCGACATAATCCAGCCAAATGACCCCTTTGGCAGAACTATGATGGAGAACCTGCACGCAAGGGGAGTGCACCTCCACGGAATTTACGACTACTCAACTTTAGAAGCAAACAGAGAAAGGTACCTAGAGTACTTCCCAAGAGTGCAAGTGCTTACAATGCTGGAAGTGTACAACCAAGCCCTGGACTCCAAAGAGAAGTCCCGTATAGAACACATAGAGTGGCTGGACGAGTTCGAGGAGTGGAACCTTTTGATGTCCCACTACATAATGGCAATTGCGTGTAAAGGAACTTTGGAGTTAAAGTTCACTTAATGTATATATCTATAAAGGTGTGACTTCAGTAAGGATAGAAAAGTTCCCTGTCTTAAAGTCACAGGACTTGAGTTTTTTGAACTGCTTGGCAATTTTAAGGGTCTTTTCTACATTGAAGTGTTCTAAGGTGCACTTACTAATCACTTCAAGTACATCTGAAGAGTTTAGTAACTGGCGTTTAAGTTGTTTGGCAATAGCAAGGGCTACATTTACGATGAAGCCCAAGCCCTTTGCAAATAAGTTATCCCAAACCCTCACTACGTCTTCTAACTTCATTGAGACTGAAAACAAGGTCAAGAACCACTTCACTAGCCAAAAGTTGTCGTCTATTCCGTGTTTTTGAAGTAACTCTTGGAGCTCAGGCATCTGGTCAGAAAGCTCAGAATGAAACACTTCGCACATTTTCATAACTAAAGGAAAACCTTTTTGAAACAGTCCTTTGATCCCAAACTGACAACATAGCAGCTCTAGCATTCCAAAGGTTTCACTTTGGTTGCCTTTGGAAACCACTAGTAGGACCCCTGCAACGTAGTTCAAGCCTTGGCAGTAACCTATGTCTTCCGCGCTAGATGAAAAAGCCAGCAACACGTTCCTCAAAGCTGCTTGAGTGTCTTTTGTGAAGAAAGTGTGATTGGGGAAGGTCCTTTCAACGTCTTTTTCGATTGAAAAAGAATGCTGAGTAGGGTTGGAGATTAGCTGGACAAACCTTTCGTGGTCGGCTTGGAAGTTCAAAGCAGCTTTCCAAACTTCCCACCTAGTTTCTGGGTTCAGTTGTTTTTTTAGCAGTTTTCTGAATTTTTTGGGTTTGTGCTTTTTAAGAGTTTTCAAAGAGTTGCCTTGCAAAAGGTCTCTTTCCTTAGAAACTTTGGGTTTGTTAAGAGACTCTTGAGTGCTAGGCAGTGGTTTCTGAGAGCCAACGCGAACTACTTTTGATCCACACACAGACCCCATTTATTAAAAACACTTAGTAGTTTCAACTGCGTTTGAAAAACTCACTACCAATGAAAATCTTTAAAAGTCATTTCAATTTCTGACTTACCATTTTTTCTTTAACTTGCAAAACACTCAGTATAATATTTAATATGTATTATAAACACCTCAACACTGTTGAACACAGCACACACCCTTTTGCACAGTGCCCCATTAAACTGCGTGACCCTAACGTCTCCAGAAAATCCGACCCTCTTCCAGTTCCTAAAGGCGACTCTCCTTACGCACTGGCTAAGCGCGCAGAATACATCGAAAAAAACCTAGAAAAAGCTAAAGACCTCTATAAAAAAGCAATTTCTCAAGGAGACCGCAGGGAAAGCGCAGTCAAGGACTTGGCAAGCGTACTGCACCAAGAAGGCCGCACACAAGAAGCTTGCCAGATCCTTAGTCAGTACTCACACTTGTTTCCAGACCAAAACAAACTCAGGAACCTGCTAGCCAACCTCAAAAAGCAAGTCTCCCCTACTGGGAATTGCCTCAACAAAAACCTCAGAATCTGGCCTCTTTCGCACAAAGACACTTCTTCAACTGTGAAGAAGCTCTTCAAGAACGGGTCCAGAATCCTAGACGTAGAAATCAAACAAGACATTGCTGACCCCAGCAGAGGCAAGTTCGCGATTGTTAGGTTCTCTAGCCATTCTGCAGCCCGGAAGACTTTGGAAGGGTTCCACAAATGGGACAAGTACAGAGTGGAGTGGGTCACTGCTAACGGAGAGGTTATTGGAGAGGCCAACCACTCCAGACACAAACGCGAAATTCCAAAGTTGGGCAAAGAAGGCTTGTCTATTTGGAGTTTGCCGGTTGACGAGTTGCAACCACAATTTGCTAGGTTTCCTTACGCAGACGAGGAAACTGCCAAGTTTTTATTGGGCAAAGACTTATTTAACGCATTAGAAGACTCTTTCACTGTGTAAATACTTAATGTTTATGTTGTATATAATAGCTTTATTATCCGTTTTATGTAATAAATGGGGCATCATACTCAGGTGAGTCCACATGATAGGGCTGGAATACTTTCAAGGATCTTTTTTGCTTGGTTGTTCCCAATAGTGCGGCAAACTCCGCCAGATGTAGACGAAGCCAAACTCACAGCACTTCCTAAGGCTGTAGACATTGAACAAGGGTTCAATAGACTCAAGTCCGCTTGGAAAAGGCAACTAGAGTCCAAAAGCCCCAGTTTTATGTCAGCTTTGATGAGTTGCTTTAAGTGGGAACTCCTAAACATTACATTCTTGTTTTCAATGATATTTATGCTGCCTTTAGTATCTTCCATGTTAATAGGCTTGATAATCAACTACCTAGAAGACGACCTTTCAGTTTGGGTAGGACTGGGTTTGGCTTGGGGAGTTTTGATTCTGTCGATTTTGATTGCTACTTCCACTTCACACGCTTTGTTCTGGGGTGGAGTTCTTGGGTCTGTGATCAAGTTGTCTGGAGTCCAACTCCTATACGACAAAACCTTCAAACTGGCTTACTCTGCACTCAACGAAAACAGTGCTGCTGGAAAGATAGTGACTTTGGCGGCCAAGGATTTTGAAAGCTTCGACAAAGTGTACTTAGCTACCTTTGCAGTGTTTGCGCCTTTTTACCTGCCAGCAGCTGGGTTTGCTCTTTGGTGGTATTTAGGAGTGTCTGGACTGGTGGGGTTAGGAGTGTCTTTGCTGAACCTTCCTATGCAGATAATTTTTAGTGTGATGTTCAATAGGATCTGGACTAGGTTTTCTAATGCCACAGACGAAAGAGTCAGTTTGGTCACTGACATCATTGAAGGAATTAAGATTCTGAAACTTTACGCTTGGGAAAAGCCTTTTTTAGGCATGAATGAGTCTGTTAGAGAAACTGAAATTTCCCACATTAGAAAGGCTTCTTATTACAGAGTAAGTAGCTACACTATGTTTTTGTGTGGACAAGCTTTGTTGCTTTTAGTGACTTACTGGGTGTATGTGTCTTTGGGAAACGAACTAGTTTACAACTCTGTGTTTGTAGGAATGGCCATACTTACACAAGTGCACTTATATAACTCTTCTTGCTTTGCAATGGCTATGGAGTTCACAGGCATTTACAGAGCTGCGTGCACTCGCATTACACAAGCCTTGTTGTTGCCTGAAAAAGAACAACAAACTTTGCAGCACTCCAACCCCTCTACTGTTGAAATAGTTAACATGAGTGCTTCTTGGGAAAGCAAAAAGCCTGACTCTGCTTCCGAGTCCGACAAGCTTACAACTAAGTCCGAGCAGTCAATTGCACTCAACAACGTAAATTTAAAAGTTGAACCTGGAGAACTCTGTGTAGTGATTGGAGAAGTTGGTTCAGGAAAAAGCTCTTTACTGATGAGCTTGCTGGGAGAACTCCACATATTGGAAGGCAAAATCAACATAGGGAACAGCGTGGCTTTTGTGGAGCAAGAACCCTGGATTCTAACAGCTAGTATCAAAGACAACATCCTTATGAACAAGTGCGAAGACGAAACTAAGTACTGGAAAACTACTGAAGCCTGCTGTTTAAGTGAGGACTTCAAAGAAATGGCCCACCAAGATATGACTATGATAGGAGACAAAGGAGTCAACATCAGTGGAGGCCAAAAAGCCAGAATAGCCCTGGCACGTGCAGTTTACACAGACAGAGACATCTACTTAATGGACGACCCCCTTTCAGCAGTAGACGCAGCAGTGTCTTCGAAATTGTTTACTAGGTGCATTAAAGGAGTGCTTAAGTCTAAAACTAGAATCCTAGTTACTCACCAACAGTTTGTGCTTCCGGAAGCTGACAAAATAGTGTTGATGCACCAAGGACAGATACTTTTCCAAGGGAACTACCAAGAGTTCTTGTCTTACTCCAAAACTTACTCGACTTTGCTAAGGTCTCTAGACTATGACACTGAAAACACTGAAAAGCCCAACGAGCTTGTAATAGCTTCGAAGCCCAAAGACCACTTAGGCATCATCTCGGAAGAAAAAGACACAGGAAGTGTGCCTTTGAGACTCTACTTGGACTTTTTTTTGGAGTCTTTCAAACACTCTTTTTTCATAGTGCTTTACATAGTGTTTTGCGTAGCAATGCAAGGACTGTACGTGTTTATCCAGTGGTGGATAGCTTACTGGACGGACCAAAACAAGTCAGAACAAGGTGAGCTGTTTTATGTGCAAGTGCTAGGAATGATGCTGGGAGCATTGTTCGTAGGAACCTTTATAAGGAACTTTATATTTATCCAAACTCTGCTTAGTTCCTGCAAAAGCGTTTACTTAAAGGCCCTTTACGGAGTAGCCAGTACCTGTTCGACCTTTTTCGACGCCAACCCTACTGGAAGGATCATCAACAGGTTTTCTAGGGACACCTACATTATGGACGACGTAATGACTGTGTTTATGATGGACTTAGTGCAGATGGCTTTGATCTTTTTTGGCTACGTGATTGCTATGGCGATCTTTGTACCCATGAACATTGTGTCGATAGTGCTTTTTGTGGTGCTTGTTATGAAGCTGCGTTCGCAAAGCGTGCCTGCAGCCAGGGAACTTAAAAGAATTGAGTTGATTACTCGGAGTCCTATTTTTAACTGGCTGAACGCAGGAGTTACAGGCATAATCCAGGTAAGGTGCTTTGGTTGGAGAAAGTTCTTTTTCGACAACTTGCAAGAAACAGCCCAACACAACATGCGGGCTTACTACCATTTTGCTTCACAACTCAGGTACTTCTTGTACTTCACTGACTTAGCAGTGGCCTTTGTAGTAGGCATAAACACCTTTTTCGTAGTGTTTTGGTTTGGAAAGCAAGACCCAGCTGCTGGGGCTTTGAGCATAGCCTTTGCTTTGTCAGTAGGAACTATTATAAGCTACATAGGCAGGGACTGGCTCGAAACTGAAATAGGAATGACCAGTGTGCAGCGACTCTATGACTACAGCAACTTACCTGCTGAAGAGTCAGGCGTGACTAAAGAACTGATTGTTACAGAAGGCAAGGTGGCCTTTTACAATGTAGTTATGAAGTACAGAGAACACCTGGAGCCTGCTTTGAAAGGCCTCACTTTTGAAATACAGCCTAGACAGAAAATAGGAATAGTTGGAAGAACTGGAGCAGGCAAGTCCTCTATCTTCCAGTGCATCTTTAGACTAGTGCCTTTGAACTCAGGGTGCATTATGATTGACAACCAAGACATTTCCCAAGTCACACTCGAGTCACTGCGCATGCAAATAGGCATCATTCCACAGCTACCCTTTATGTTCCGCACCAGTGTGCGCAAGAACCTAGATCCCTACGACGAGTACTTAGACGAAGAAATCTGGGAAGCACTTGAAAAAGTCGAGCTTAAAAAGATCTTTCAAAAAGACCCTATGGGTATTTACAGCAACATCTCTAGTGGGTCGGCTTCACTTTCAATGGGCCAAAGGCAATTGCTGTGCCTTGCCAGAATGCTTCTGCGCAGAAACAAAGTGCTGTTTTTGGATGAAGCTACAGCCAACGTAGACAACAAAACTGACGAGTTAATTCAAGCTAAGGTCAACGAGTTCTTTTACGCTTCTACAGTGGTTTGCATAGCACACAGGATCAACACAGTGATTGACGCTGACTCCATAGTCGTTATGCAAGCTGGCAAAGTAGGAGAAAGTGGGCACCCTGCGGAGTTACTTGAAAACCCCAACAGCATGTTTACTTCGCTTGTGAACGAACTGGGAGCTGAAGAAGCCCAGAGGATGAAAGAAGTAGCTAATTCTTCTAAAAAGCCTAATTAAGTTACTATTATTTAAAAATTCCAAATTTCTGCTTGATATTAATTAGTTTTTGCCAGGGAGGACTTAGATGGAAAACATTTTTTTTGTATCTAATAAGTGAGGGCGACTTGGAGATTTTCCTTATACTGGGCAAGTTTACACTTTTGCTGTTTATGTTTGAAGTTCTGTCTACTGAGTTAACTTTCCTCTGGTACAAGAACTTTTGTCTGTTTTTAGCTTGAGTGCTGGATTCGTAGCTTTTGCTAGGCATAAACTTAAGCGAGCTTTTGTCATGGATCCTATAATTCAGCGGGAAGCGCTTGAAAATAGGTAAATCTCTTTCACTAAAGACTCCTTTAACCTGGAAGTAGTTAGCTTTGGACTCTGTTCTGAGAGTGTGCGGAGTTTGTTGGTCTTCTTTGTTGTCTGTTTCGATGCAAATAGACTTTTTCTCGCGAATAACTTTAGGAAGCACAATGCTTATTCCTTCCTGCTTTCTTCTAGGAGGAGACTTTCTCGCAGTTGACTCTCTACTCCTCCTCACAACTGGACTTGACTTTCCACTTAGTAGTATACTGTTCCAGTCTTCCATAATGCTGCGTTTATTTATTAGGAACTTCAGAACTAACCTTCCTAAGTCCAAAGACTACCTCTACGACTTAGAAAGGGTCGAACCTTCCAACCCTAGATATGTTATAGACGACGAGCACACTCTAAACCCCTCAGAAACAACTTTCAAGAGTTCTAGTGTAGCACTGTTTTTTTACTTAACAGGAGGGTACTTGGTGTACTTCTGCACAAGACTAGTGTACGACTATGAATGGGACAGGTTCTACCACGTTTACTACCCTGCTTCTATGGAGTACTTCGACGTGCTTTCAAGACACTACATCCACAAACTTAGAGTGTTAGAAAAACAGATGCCTGGAAGCATAGCAGAGTTACTTCCCAAAAGCGAGGCAACACCTACAGCTAAAAGGAGTTCTGACATCAAGCCTGAAGAGGTTTCCCAAATGCTTGAAACTGAATCCAAGATTGGAGAAGCCCTTTCTAATTTCTTTAATAAAAAATGAAGTGGCCCCAACTAGACTTGGCAAAGGTCGAAGAAGAACTCCAAGAAGTCAAGCCTCCAAAAAGAGTGTTTCCTGAAGCTGTGATTTGCATAATAAAAACTATGATATCTGCTAGGTTAAAGTTAATTAGTTAGTGGCAAGGCTTGCTTAGGAACTCCTGAGACACGCTCTCTGAAAACCTTGACTTAGGAATAAAGTTAACTATGAAGTGCCCACTTGCAATTCCAGTTACTATTGCAAAGAATATCCCTGTATTGTAGGTCATAGCTCCTAACATCAACAAGTAACTCAAACACAACCAACCAAACCTTATAGTTGTCAGCAAACCAAGTAACTTGACTTTTCGGGAGTCAAACAAAGACTTGTACTTAGTTTCTCGGTGGTAGCTCATAAGTTTCGACTGAAGTAAAAACAAAAGTTCAAGCACAATTCCACTAGCAAAGAGCCCAATCAAAGCTAACCAGTAGTACCCTGCTGAAGAAATGTCCCAGCTGCTTATAGTTTACCTTTCAAAAAACAAAGTGACACTGTGACTGTTGTAAAAAGTCATCTGCATACTCATACTCATAGTCTTATTCATGTCCATCTTTAAAATGAATTATTGGATTCTTGTTTTAGGAGCCAGCAAAGGAATTGGCAAAGCCATTGCTCTGCACTTAGCCAGGACCTACCCAGAGTTCAGGGTGCTAGCAGTTGCTCGTAACTTTAACTCTGAGGAGTTCTCAGCTTACCCCAACATAGTAACTTTAACTGCTGACTTGTCTTCAGAAAACAGTTTGTTCCACATTACTTCTGCAATAGGTGAAGGCAGAGTTAAGCACATAGTCTACTCAGCTACAGCACTAGGCCCTTTCATAGAAGACTCTGAAGCTAAAGACTTTTCTGTGTTAATGACACTAAACTCTAAAACTCCACTTTTTCTATGCAGGGACTTGGCCCCCAAATTAGACACTGACTCTAAAGTTTTGTTTTTGAACTCTATGCAGGCTTACCACTATACTCTTAACTCACCTTTTTACTCAATGTCCAAAGCTGCTTTAGTCATGACTGCTAAAGTACTTAAAAAAGACTTAGGACTAGCCGTAAGCACCTTGATTCCTGGGACAGTTAAAACAGACATGCTAGGAGAAGTGCTTGAAAGGATTCCTAACTGGCAAGTAGAAGCTACAAAAGTACTGGAGCCCCACCAAGTGGCTAAGTTTGTGGCTCACTTGTTGAGTAGTCAAGTTTCCCAAGAGGACTTTTCACAAGAAGAGTGGAGTTTACTTGACCCAAGCACTTACGAAGACATTATTAGTTAACTACACTTAAATGACTTCACAATAATTTTCTGATGGCGACTATAAAACTGGAATACGGAAGTGAGTTCCGACGGCTGTCTGAAATACCCAAGAGTTACCAAGAACTAAAAGAAAAGGTCTATGAGTTTTTCCAAGAGCGCGAACCCCTAATTCAGTACAAAGACCACGAAGGCGACCTCATCACAATTTCTTCAGAACCTGAGTATCAAGAAGCCCTTTCTTCCTCAGAAAACGCTCTTCTGAAACTCATTGTGAAGGCTTCGGATTTCAAAAGTTCTTTGCTGCTAAACATCCCTTTAGCTAACTCAGAATCAGACAAAGAGTCAGAAGAGTCTATGGTGCTTCTTTCTCCAACTAATGAGCAAACTGATGCCTATTCTTTCCCTACAGAAGACAAAGCCTTTGAAACCCAACCTGTGGAGTCAGTTGATGTAAGCATCCTCGCAATGCCTGATGTAAATGAAAGTGCCTGCTGCACCCAACCCTCTACTTCTGAAAAAGCCAACCTCACTAACGAAGTCCTAACCCAAGAACAGGAGTGCGGAGTGCCTTTGAGTGAAACTGGTTGTGATGCTTTGGAAATCAATACTCAAGAGACTTCCACGGAGCCCGTTAAAACCAGTTCTGTAGCTGTGGAAACTCCCAAACCTCTCACTGAATCTAAGAATTTAGGCACTCAAGCTATGTTTAGCATCAGCCTAAACCCTAAAGAAGAAGTTAACCCTGCTTTGTTAGAAAGCTTAAGGGACATTGTGCGCGAAGAACTGCAAAAAAAGTCCCAGACTTCTCGTGTTTTGGTTAAACACGAAGCACAGTGCAGTGAGTGCTCTCAGTATCCAATACTTGGAGTGCGTTACTACTGTGCAGAGTGCGAACTGAGTCTATGTGAAGACTGTGAAGAACAAACAGACCACCAACACGACATGTTTAAGCTGAGGAAGCCTGACTCGATGCCTAAAAGTCCTAAACAGCACCTTAAAGAAGAAGTTAAAGAGCCCCCTAAAGAAGAGTCCAAAGTGGTTGCTCCTAAAGTAGAAATTGACTTTAGTGGAAGTCACTTTGTCAGGCCTACTGGAAAGCAAATGAAACAAATGGTGAACCAGTTTGAAAACCTAGGTTTCACCGACCAAGAAAAAATCATGAGGTCTTTGGTGAAAGCCAACTTTAACCTAGAAGTAGCTGCCGATATGCTTATTGACAGCTCTAGTTGTTAATTAACTATATTGATATAGCATTTATAATAATGCACTCACGGAGCTCTACCAAAAGAAGGTCTGGAAAGTTCAGGAACTCCTCGAGCAAAGTCTCGGACATTTACTTAACTACTCCTTTGATGCCCCAAAAGCTTTCTCCAATTTACAACTCTCACCTAAGAAAAAGATCCCTGCAGCTCCCTTCAGCAGGACGTAACTCTAGTTTGCCTAAAACTGACGAAACCGAAGACAGGTACTTAGAAGAAGACCCTTACTACAAACGTCAGCCCAAAGTTAAAGTGCCTTCTTTAAACGAGCCCAGTCACATAATGTTTAGTTTTGTGCCCCAAAATGACCAGATTTCAGTTCAGCCTTTCATACCCAAAAGTTCATAGTTAACATTAAATTATAAAAACGCAGTTTGGCGTTGTTTGGTTTTGAATCTTTCGTAGAGCAAAGCTTCTACTATTTCTCTTCTTTCTTTGTTTTTTTCTTTGATTTGGTTGACTTTTTTGATTGTTTCAACGTAAGACTTGCGTTTGAACCTGGCGTATTCGTTCTTTTTCATGATGCTTTGCATCATATTTCTTGCCTGTGCAAAGTTAGTTATAAAGGTTTTTTCGCTTTCGATGACTTGTTTTTTGTTTTCCATTGCTTTCACAAAGCTCCGTTTCAAAGCTTTTTCTCGGAACTCAGCGTTTTCCCGCGTAGTTTTGATTTCGTTGAGTTTTTTTTTTTCTTCTTTGCTTTGGTCGATTTTGGCTTCTAGTTCTGCTTTTTGAGTTGCTTTTATTTGTTCTCTGCGCTTCTTGATCGTTTCCCTGGCATTTTTGACTCTTTGAGCTACTACTTCTTTGTGACTTACAGAAGAGTACGGTTTTATGGGAGGTGGGCTTCCAGAGTAACTGGGCACTTTTTCAAAGGTTTCTGAAGGTTTGGAGGGTTCGGGTTCTCTTTTCTCAGTAATTGGGGTTTCGTAGACCGGCTCAAGGGCTTTGCTGAGAATTTGGGTGGCTGCACAGGGCTTTTTGGGGTTAATTTTTTTAGTTGTCCAGATCTTTCGGAGCTTAGACATAAGGAACGGATGCTCCAGCATAGACTTTGAAAACACAGGGACGTAGGTGTTGGTTTTGTGGTCCAGAGTCTTTAAAAATACAATAGCTGCCCTTCTCCTGGCGTCTTCCAAAGTGTTGTACTTGAGTTTAATGAACTTTAAAGAAGCGTCCGAAACTAAGGGCTTAGAAGCCACTTCGCTGTAAAGGTTCTTGATGTCCACAAAAGCACCTGACAAAACAATAGCTTGGAGGGTTTTTTCTTCGTCGCTAGACAAACCTAAGAACTTAGAGTCCGAAACCTCAAAGTCTAAGTTGAACCACTTCGGAAGGAGTCTGCCTGTTTCGCCCAAAACTAAAAAAACTTCGTTTTCTTGAATGTAGAAGTCAAAGTCTTGTTCTGGAAAGTCCAAAGAAGAAGAAGTCACTGTTAAGTTCTGGAAAAGGTGCTCTTGGATGTACAGCACTGGTTCTTCGATTTCTTTGAGTGATCTGTGTAAGTGACTTAGGAAAAGAAGTCTTCTGTGGAACTTAACAAAGCGCCACCAGCGCTGAATGCAGAAAACAGCCCTTCTCATAAGGACTTCTTGTATAAGTGGTAGACTTTTGCGTACTCTGTAGCCTCTCCAGTGGGCTTGGATGGTGCATGCAGCGTTTACTCTGTTAACTAGTACTTGGAATAAGGGCAGAAAAATTGGACAGTCTTTGTTAGAAGCTGTTTTGTTATAAGCAAGCACTAACATAAACAATTTCTGCAAAAACTCTTTAGAAGGAGCTTCAAACTCTACCAAGTCTAAGTAGTCATCCAATTCTAGCTCCAGAGATTGATACTTTTTGCGTTCTTCTCGGGTAAAAGGACACCCTCTGGTTTTAAGTTTTTTGAGGTAGCTCAAGTACTCAGTGTGATGGTAAAGACTCGAAACACTAATTTCACTTAGTGTTTTGCTTTCGTGGTTGTTTGCAAACTTAGCATAAGGGATCCACTGCAGCATTTGAATCAAAGGAACTAGTTTGTATTCAAAGAGTTCTAAGTCAGGGAACCGCACTACTTTCAGAGTCTTACAAGTTTTGATTCTCGAAAACAAGTCACTGAAAGAGTAGTTTTCTTTAGGAAGTTTCCTTTCAAAGAACTCAGGAACCATGCGGTCAGTTATAGAGTAAGCTGGGTGGTACTCCTCAGTAAGCTGAGACAAAGCTTTCAACAAGCATATGAAGGTTCTTTGTTGTGACTTGAAAACGTAGATTTTGGTGCCTTCTAAAATGGGCAGTCCGTACCTGCTGTTTTTCCAAGTTCTAAACATAGTCTGAAACTTAGTGGCGGCTAGGTTTC
>PR_CR_10_Liq_1_inCRDRAFT_1000057_pt1 | contig 55244 bp, 36 predicted proteins | sample PRCRCaboRojoPR_3_FD_10241 | JGI IMG/M metagenome (IMG submission 10241) | reverse complement strand
AAGAAAAATCTCCCAGAAATGACCCATGCTGAGGTTCTGATGCAAGTTGAAAAGAACTCTAAACAGTACGTTTTCTTCGAAAGGTTGGTGCTTGACATCAAGAAGTTCCAGTTCAGCCATCCTGGAGGCAAGTTCTTGCTTGAAGACACCATGGGCGAAGACATGGGCAAGTACATGGTCGGAATCAGCAGCTCTGGCGGCTTGATGCCTTATGAGCATTCCAACCAGGCTTTTGAGCTAACTAAGCACTTGGCTATTGCTGTAGTGAAGGAGTCTCACGGCTTCCTGAAAAGCAAAATAAGCAAAGGAGATTTTTCTGTGGTGGAGTGTCCTATGAACTGGAAACTGCACTCAAAAGAACAGCTGTGCAAAAACACATTTTTGGTTAACTTGGAGTCTGAGGACTACCAACTCGCCAACAGCATCCTTGACTTGTCTTGGATTGGCAAGCACTTCAAACTCACTCACTCCATCCAAGGCCGCACTGTTGCCCGTTACTACAGTTCCATCTTCAGCGACTTGGAAGCCTGGAAGCAGGACTTGGGACTCTCAGGAGTTTCCTACGCCAGGGAACCTGGCCAAGTGAGTCTGATCTACAAAGCTTACCCCAGAGGAGCCATGACCCAGCACCTCAACTCCTTGGACAAAGGCCAGAGTGTGCAGGTGGAAGGACCTTTGGGGCCAGGACTCTGCATCACTTCGCTAGAAGGCCACTTCTTGGGAGTAGCAGGAGGCACTGGACTGATTCCTTTCCTGGACTTAGTGAGTCACATGTACTTCCACAGAGACACTCTGCAGGGCTTCAGCTTAGACCTGTACGTGAGCTTCGCAAGCAGGGAAGAGGCCTTTGGAGTGGAGTTGCTGGAAGCGACGAGCAGAGTAGTGGAAAGGTTCAGGGTGGAAGTGGTGTACTCAAACGAAACCGATAGAAGCCAGGCAGAAAAGAAGGTGGAGCAACTAGGCAGGAAGGAAGTGAAGCGGTGCTGGGTCTGCGGACCTTCAGGCTTCAACTCGTTTGTCTTCAAGACCCTCACTCCACTCCTTCCCAGAAACAAGATCATAGTTTTATAATGCTTAAACCATTAGTTATTACAAAAGTATTCTTCAGTAGTTAAATAAGAGTACTCATTTTCTAGGGACTCAATAATTTCTTGGTAAACATCATCACAGAACTGAGCTACGAAATAAGAGTTAAAGTCGAGCATAGGAATCGAAGAGTCAACGTTTGCCTTGTTATACGCAAAGTACTCCTGAGCACTTTCATGTCTCTGCATGATATCCAAAAAGACTCCTTCGAGACTTTCAAAACTTTCAATTTCTTTAGGTTTTCTTTTGGGACTGGATTGCTTTTTCTCTTTTTTCTCACTGCCACTTTTTTCAACCCAGCAGTCTACTCTACTTTTAGCTTCCCACTTGATTTTTTTAGGCTTCACTGCTTTAGACTTGCGTTTGAGAAAGTTCCTAGGCTTAGTTTCTTCTTGGTTTGGAGTTTGAGTTGCTTCTTCTGTGTTGATTTGTGGAGTTTCTTCTTGTTCTATAGGAGTTTTGGTTTGCCTTATAGGAGTTTTAACGGCTCTTATGGGTGTTCTTGATTTTTTGGTTTGGATTTTTTTGGGAGTTTCAGGGGGTGGACTATCTTCTTTTACAGGAGGAATTTCAGGTTGTACTTCAGGTTGTACTTCAGGTTGTACTTCAGGGTGTACTTCAGGTTGTACTTCAGGGTGTACTTCAGGGTGTACTTCAGGGTGTACTTCAAGGTGTACTTCAGGACTTTTTCTAGTTTTAGGTTTTTTGGGGTTATAGTTGTTTCTAGTTCCTTTTTTGAGGAAGTTGGTGAACTTCTTTTTAGGCTTGGGTTTCTGAGGTTCTTCTTCAACAGGAAGTTCGTCTAGGATTTCAAAAAAGTTGGTCTGTAAAGGCTTTATAGGTAACTCTTCCTTATTAGGGAAGTCATTCTTGTGCAAAAAGTCTTCTTGTGAGTGGTAGAAACTTGACTCCATAAAGCTATTTTCGAAGGACAACCCTACAGAGTTCTGCTTGTAAAAAGAACTAGTCATCTCAGGAGACTTCCTAGAAGTAGCTGTTACTAAGTTAACCCAAGACCCGTCACGGAAGTACTTGTAAAACTCCCGAGTGAACTTGTACTTAGCTTCAGGGAGTTGGTTGCTGATTTGAACGAATAGTTCTTTAGAAGAAATTGAAGAGTTTTGGAGTTCTTTTTGGAGAGAAATCATGTCCCTGATGCTGAGTATGTGGTTTTTCATGACCTTGGTTTTCAGAAGCCTTCTGGTTTTCCAACCCAGAATCAAACTTAGAATCTTGGCCTTGGCAAGTTTCCTCACAGACAAAAGTGGGTGAGTTATTTTCCTAACTGAGTAGCCACGCCAGTACTTCTGTATGAACTCTGCTGTGAAGTTCAGAAAGGCTTTGAACATCTTCTTTTTGTGGGCTCTTTGTTTCTTTTGCCAGAGCTTCAAAGCGTTCAGGATCTTGTAGGGAGCCCAGGTCCTTTTGATCCTGGCAGCTATGTCTGCGAGTTTTGTTTCGAAGCTAGTTGCTTTGATTTCGTTCCAGATTTCTTTGAACTCTTTGCGGACAATCCAACCCCTGACCCACTTTTGTATCAGGATAGCAGAAGTCCTTCGTTTTTGTGCTCTTTGTTCTTTTTGAATAGCTAAGTGCTTCAGTTTGGAAATCTCGTCCTCAGTTTTAGACTTAGGCTTAGGTAACTTAACAGGGGGGTGTTCTTGGGGCTTTACAGGAATCCCCGACATAAACTCATCAAAAGAAACTACTTTTTGGTTTTTGGAAAGTGGCTCTTTGGGAGTTTCTGTGTGCAGCAAGTCAAGTGTAGGTTTCTTGAGGACTTGAAAGCTTTTTTGTTTGTTAAGTGCAAAATAGCTCTCCACAGAGGGTTTGAACCAAGACTTAAAAGATTGCTTGTAGAGTGAGGAGCTCGACAGAGTAGGCTTGTAAAAAGGCGAAAAACTAAAGGAAGAAGCAATGCTTTCTTCTTGGAAAGACTCAAGTCTGTGAACTCTGAGGTTAGCTTTGGGGTAGTAATTAGAAATGTGACTTTCTATCATGCTCCAACACGACTGGACTGTTTCTTGGGAGGACATTGAAGCTTCGTCTTCTGAAAGCACTGCGCTTTGGGTGTTTTCCATTTCGATGTCAGGTTCTTTTTCTGAGTGGGGTTCTTTGTCTGCAAGTTCTGAGAGTAGGCTGTTTTTGGTTCTTTTGTAGTGTTTTAGAATCATTTCCTTTGAAGACTTTTCTTTTGGCTTGAGTTTGCGGATGAACCTTGGTGTGGACTTTAGAACTGGAGTGAATTCTTTGGACTCGTTTTTAGTGACTAAGTAGTTCTTGAAATAGTTTGACATTTATTTAAACTGTGTTTAACAGTACTTAATAATTTAAAACAATTTTTTGAGTTCTATGAAAACTTGTTTTTCTTTAAAGGTTTTTTGCGTCCAGATCATTCCGATCAAGTAGTCAATAACTTCTGGAAGACAGACTTTGGCTCTTGATTTGTGGATGAATTCTAGACTGTAAGGTTTGTACTCATCAAGGTTCTCTACGATTTCTCTGTAGCCCAGCTGTGCCAAAACTCTTCCTCCAAGGATCTCAACGGTCAACAACAGTTCTTTTCCTGTCAACTCGTTTACTTTGAAAAGAACTACTTTGACTAAGTGCTTTTCTTCCAGGCAGTTAGTTTTGTCTTTGCAGAACTGAATTTTAGACACCATGTAGTCAGTGTATTTAGACTTCAGAAACTCAATGTTGTTGCTTTTAGTTAAGGAGTACTCAAGCAGAACTAAGTAACCAAACTTAATGATACTCGGACTCGGAACAACTAAAAAAGGTTTTTCTTGGTAAGCACAATTAGAAAGGCATTCTCCCATATTGAGTTAATTAGTGGATTTGTAAAAATGACTAATTAATTTTACGCAAATGCTTATTTTAGCTTTGTTCGGGATAACAACTGCACTCAACCAAAACCTCCAAACTTCTATTAACTCGGAAGACTTTTCTGAACCTGTCTGTGAAGTAGTGTCTAGATGTGCCAAGTGCACTTTTAAAGAAATGCGGGAAGTAGAAGTTTGCTCATCAAGTGGCCACTACCAAACTGTAGTTTGCACTATGAAGGATCGCAAAACAGATATATCTCAAGAGTTCTCTTACTCAGAAGGTTGCTCTGGAGACTCAGAACTGCTGACTTCTTTTGACTGGTTTTTAGGACTTAACTTGGGTTTGATGGGTGGAAGTTTATTTTACTGGGCCAAGAAAAAGAACTTTAAAATCCACAGACAACAAGACCACCTCAGAAATATAATTAAAGCTTAATCCGTTAGCATTATTTCTGCCTTAGCGAGAGAAACTAGTTGGTTGTTGATTTCAATTAGTTTCTTTTGAGTTTGAGGAAGGAATTTGGCTCTGCACAGCATGCAACTGTAAGAGTTTTGCAAAGCTTGACAGTCTTGGCAGACTTCTCGGGAACAGCACAGTTTTACCACAAGTTGGTCTTTGGAATGGGTTTTTTTGCAATTAAAGCAGTTAAAGTAAACTTTGGGTTTCAAGTAGTTTTTCTGAGATTCGCTCATGTTCAAGAGTTGCTGGCCTGAAAAGTGGGCACTTAAACAGTGGATGCAGAGCCAATTGTTTTCAATGCAAATCATGTGGTCTTGAATTAAGTACCTTTTTCTTTGGCAGGATGCACAGATAGTTGTTTCGTTAATAGCTTCAGCAAAGACTTCGTAGGGTTGGTTGCAGTAACTGACGGGGCAGTTCTTGATTCCGTTGGTCCAGTTGTTCAGCAAACACAGTTTGCAGGCGTGCTTGCAAAGGTCGTTTTGGAAGTACTCGGTTGCTTTTTTGTTCTGTTGGCAAAACAAGCATTGGATCAGTCCTTCAAATCTATATAGTTGCTGCTTTTCTCTTTCAAGAGCCCGTATTTGGTGGAATTCCCACTCTTGGGGAAGTTGGGCTTTTAGTAAGTCTTCTCTAATGGCTTTAAAGCATATTCCGCATTTTATGCTTTGAGTTTGTTTTTCGTACTTGGTTAAGCACAGTTCACCGTCTGTGGTTTTTTGAAGCAACTCGAAAAAACAGTTGTGGCAGTACTTGTGAAGACACTCAAGGTTTAGTTGAGGGGAGTTTCCAAGACAAAAACTGCATTTGAGACTGGTTTGCAAGGCGGTTTTAAATTCTTGGAAGCTTTGAGGAGTGGCTTCAATGAGTTTCTGGGATTTAGTAGTTAGTTCTTGTGCACTGTGTAAGTTTATGTTTGAAACAAGGAACTTAAAGAACTCAGTTAGTTCTTTTTGGAAGTTCGAGTGGTTGCTTTGAGGAAGTTCATCTTCACTAGAGTCAGTGCTGTCGCTAACTATTTCTTTGAAGTACTGAGAAGATTGGCGGAGTCCAGAAGGTTGTGGAACAAGTTCGGAAGGTCCAGGTAGAAATTTAGGGGGTTGTGGAGCAAGTTTGGGAGGTTGTGAAGCAAGTTTAGGAGGTTGTGGAACAAGTTTGGGAGGTTTAGGTGTATCCGTAGGAGGCAAAAAGTGCTTGATAGGAGGATTTGAACTAATTACTGGGTAAAATTGGTGTTCTGAATCCTTAGAAACCTCAAAAGACCTTTTGGAGTCGATAGAACTAGTTTTGCTTTGGTTGTCAAACCTTTTGACTTTCCTTATTTTAGAGCTTTTCATCAGATAAACTAATTTAATTCAAATACAATGGAAAGAGACCAACTCGACCAAGACTTCGTAAACTTAATGTTGGAAGTAGAAAACTTATACAACGAAATGAACAAGCACGAAAAAATCCGAGTTGAGCAGTGGTCTAAGAAACTCTGTCAGGTTACTTCTAATTTGACTTGGAAAAAAAACAGAAATAAGTACGCCAATTGCTTACTTGAAATGATCAAACTAGGAAGTTTGCAAGAACCCTTTACCAAACTCCCTCCTGATGGACCTCTTCCTCAGTTCCAACAACCACTTATGCTTAAAAAGCCCGCTAAACGCCAAAACTCACAGAAAAAAGTAAGCTTTGAACACAAACCCGAAACCAAAACTCCAGACTACAAACCCGAGCCCAAAAACCCAGAGTACAAACCTGAACCCAAAAAACCCAAACTTCCTGAAAGTTTTGAAACTCACGAAGCACCCAAAGTAAGGGTTTCCCAGCAAACTGAAGAAATAAAGCGCCTCAAAGCACAACTAGAGATTTCCCAGTTCAACGAAAAGTACCTAAGGGACGAAGTACTTGTAAGCAGTAATTAGAAAAAATCAAAAGTGATTTCCGAACAGGATAAACAAATACAAGAACTGAAACTTGAAATTGAGTCCATGAAAACCAAGTTGCTCTACGAAAAACCCAAGGAAAAACACTTCAGCATTCCAAGGGCCTCCGAGTTCCTAGACGACATTTCTGACAATATTAAGAGACTCGAGCAACTGCAAGCTGAATTAGATAGGAAATAATAATTGTAAATGAAAAAATCCAAAACGACCCTAAAACTCCAAGTTAAAACTCTCCAAAAACCTAAACAAGCTATCAGTATATATAAAAAGCCCAGAAGATCAGTGTCGAAGACTCACAACTTCGCTTCAAACTCAGTTCCGACCTTATCCATGAAACTAATGCATATTCCTTCAATTCCAGTAGTAAAGCAAAACTTTGATGACTCAGTACTTGATGACTTAAAGTTCCAGTTAACACCCAGAAGCAGACCTCAGCTTTTGAAGGCCCAACCTCGAAGGAACCTTAAGACTCCTCAGCCTTCTGGAAAGCACACTATTAAGTTCCTCACCAAAGAAAAACCACAGATACGACTCAGAACCAAACTCAAAAAGTAGTCATTTTTGTGACAAAACAGTAGTTAACATAGTTACTTTAACACCATTTGTAAATGCTTTGTGGAGTACTTAAGTCTAGCAAGTCAGTCCTTAAAAGACACATGAGTCTGCTTGAAGGCACTTTTGGACTGACTGAAGACCAACTAGCCTTCCAACAAGTAGCCTTAAACTTTGCTAAGTCCGAAATGCAACCCCATGCTCAGAAGTGGGACAGAGAAGAAATCTTTCCTAAAGACGTAATTAAGAAAGCAGGCGAACTAGGCTTTGGAGGAATCTACACCAGTGAAGATTACGGAGGCTCAGGTTTGGGCAAACTAGAAGCTTGCTTGATTCTGGAAGCTCTTTCCACAGGGTGCATGAGCACTGCTTCTTACATTTCGATCCACAACATGTGTGCTGGACTCTTAGACGCTTTTGGCAGCCAAGATCAAAAACAAAACTGGCTTGAAGGAGTTAATTCTTTTGACCTGTTCACTAGTTACTGCTTAACGGAACCCAACAGCGGTTCAGACGCAGCAGCTATGCAAACCCACGCTAAGTTAGACGCAGAAGACTACGTCCTGAACGGGTCTAAAATGTTCATTAGTGGCGGGGAGGAGTCTGACCTCTACATCGTAATGGCCAAAACAGGACCTAAAGAAATTTCCACGTTTTTAGTTGAAAAAGGTTCGCCAGGACTTTCTTTTGGCAAAAAAGAAGAAAAACTAGCTTGGCGCACCCAACCCACACAGTTAATGGTGTTTGATGACGTGAGAGTGCCCAAAAGCAACATGCTAGGCAACCCAGGCGACGGAATGAAAATAGCTCTTAAAGGACTTGAAGGAGGCCGTTTGACTATAGGAAGCGTAGCAATAGGAGGGGCCTGGTACTCGCTTGACAAAGCCAAACACTACATGAAAGACAGGAAGCAGTTCGGTAAGCCCCTGCACGAGTTCCAGCACCTGCAGTTCAAAATGGCAGATGCCTTGGCCAAACTCACTACTTGCAGGATGAGTGTGAGGAACATTGCACAGCTCATAGACCAGAAAGTAGACTCCAGACATATCTTTGCTTCAATTGCGAAAATGATAGCTACTGACGAGTGCTTCCAAATAGCTGACGACTGCATGCAGATGTTCGGTGGCTACGGAATGATTTGTGAGTACGGAATGGAAAGAATCATTAGGGAGATCAGGATCCTCAAGGTCATAGAAGGCACTAATGAGATCATGAAGCACACCATTGCTAAGAACCTTTTTAAAGAGTAATTAATTATTTTTGCAGAGAATTCAAAGCAAGGGTGTGGTACAAGTGCTCGCTTTCGTAGTTAAGAGTTTCGATGGACTCAGCCAAGGCTAGGGCTTCTTCAGAAGCTGCTTGGAGTTCTTGGTTTTCTTCTGAGAGTTTGTAGTTTTGGGATTCTAGGTCTAGGCACTTTTCTTGCAAGTAAAAGTACCTTTCTTTGAAGCTTAGTAACTCAGNTTCTATTTCAGCTAACTTAGCTTTGTTGAGGCAAGTTTTCCAGGTGTTTAAGTAGTTCTTGAGGAGTTTATTAGCAGTGAAGTTGAGTAAGCTAACTGAGTGCGCTTTGGTCATTTTATGTAGGTTTTCTTTGAAACGCTGGGTTAGTAAGACTTGGTCTCTAAGGCTGTTTGAAGAAGTATTCAGTTGTTTTTGGGTCTTTTCAAGGGAACGTTTGAGTGACTGGTTTACGCACTCGCACTTCGAACTCACACTGAAAAGTTTCCAGTTACTAAAGAACTTTTTGAGTTCTTTGAAGTACAACTTAGCAGAAACCCTTGACAAAGCAGTTTTCTTAGCAGTTCTGTGTACTGCAGAGTTTTTCCAGGAGCTAAACACTGCTAGAGTTTTGCTAGTAAGTGTTTTTTGGCGGATCTGTTTAGACTTTTCTTTGTAAAGCAGCCGGTTTAGTTTTTTCTGCTTAACTTCAGAAACCCAGTAACTGAAAGCTCGGTAGAGTGCTGCTCTTAGTCTCCGGTTAACAAGTGCTCTGGCTTTTGCAGAGTTGGCTTTTTTAATAGTTTTGGTTTGGTTCACAAAGTGCTTCCAGGCCTTGAGAGTGCTAATTTTAGTTCTGAATCCTAAGTGACTTTTGGCTGACTGAAGTTTTTTAGAGTTCTTTTGGGTGACTGCTTTTGACTGAGACACTTTGAAAATAGCAAGCATAGCTCTTCGTTTGCGCAAAGTGTGAATCATAAAAGCTAGGAACCTAGAAGCTTCTAAAATGCTAGTGGCCAAACTAGCATTGTTGCACCACTTGCGTATGTAGCTTTGGAGTGTTTTGCTGAGGACTCCTTTGAAAGTTCTGTAGACTACTGAGCACTTAAAGAACTCAGTTTGTGTTAACTGCACTTCTAAGTCTCTTTCTAAAGAGCACACTTGTTCTTCTAACTCAGTGGTGGTTGTTTGGTTTTCTTCGTTAGACTTCATAAGTTTGATGAGGCTGCTGAGNAGTATGTGTTCTTTCCAAAAGTTTACTGCAACTAAAAGGTTTGTTTTTGAGTTGTTTACAAGGAGGCGGTAAACTTTAAGCTTTCTGTGCTGTTCTAAAGACTTTGCTTCTAGCCACAGAGAGAAGCTTTTTTTCTTAAGCTTTAAAAGAGTTCTATTGTTGAACTTAGCAACTTTGTTAGCGTTTTGGTGTTGGTTTTTAAAGAAGTCAAATACTTTTTTGAGGAGTTTCAGGGAGCACTTGTGCTTCAAAAGGTCCAGGTTGTTGGCTTTGGTGAGTTTGCACTGATTAACTTTGGAAAAGTTAACTACTTTTAAGTAGGCCTTTTTAGTTTTGATTTGGTTAAAACAGTCTGTTAGTTTAGTTAAAGCTACTTTACGGTTAGCTTTAGCTAAGGACACTCTGCACCACAGTCTGAGTTTATCCAAGATCACTCTAGTGCTTAGTTTTGCGAGGATTCTTTTTAAAAACTTCTTTTTTAAGTCTTGGATTTCTCCAGACTGCACGTGAAACAAGTTTTCAAAGTGAGAAAGGTGGGAAGTTACCTTTTGTTTTTGGCTGGAAAGTTGGTGTGACTGGTACTTTAAGTCGTAGATAAACAGTTCTAGGTAAGTTTGTTTCCACTTAGAAAAGTAGAAACTAAGTTGTTTGTGGTGGGTTTGTGCAAAGATTAGTTTGATCCTGGACACTGCAGAGAAGTACTTAGTTTTGTAAGAGTTCCAGTGCTCAAAGTACCTTTTTAAACTTGCTTTGCATATGTAGTTGAGTGCTTTTAAGGCACTTAATTTGCTTTGGTGCTGGATTTGGAAGTTAGTTTCTTGAGTTAAGTTTTGGATTCTTAGGGTGTTTTCAGTTTCCATGCTTAAAGTGCTTTTTCTGAACTTAGCTGTTCGGGAATACAACTTCCAGTTGCAAAAAGTTAGCTTTAAAAAAGCTGTGCTTTTCTGGCTAGTCACGACTTTGGAGATTCTTTTGAGTTTGTAAAAGTTTTTGTGAATTTGGATTTTTGAAGTCCAACGAGAAAAAGCTAGGGACTTGTAATTAGTAGTTAAAGACTTTAAAAGGAGTCTTAGACGGGAGTGCTTGAGTTTAGTTTTTTGGCTTGCAAGTTTAAAATCAGTGAGTATTTTGAGTTTTTGTTTTTGCTGAGAAGCACTTTCTGCTAGGCCTAGTAACTCTTTTTTAAGGTTACTAACTTGAGTTATTGACTTAAGAGCACAAAACACTGACTGCTTAACTAGCAAGCCTGAGTACATAGAAGCTAGGTCTTCTTTGCTCTGAGTGGAATCTAATTGGGTTTTAAAGTCCTTCCACTTGGTAAAAGACTTAGACTGCAGAGTTTTTTGTTTTCTGTTCAGAAGTTTTTTAAGGTACTTACTTCTAAGTTGCTTGACCCTTAAAACTTCTTTCCATTTAGCTATTTTTCTGGTTTTCAGTGAGCTTTGGTTGCTTTCAAACACGGAGTTGATTGTTTTTGTAGCTTTTAAAAAGTTGTTTCTCAGAGAAACTCTTAACTGGAACTCTTTTTTCCAAGTACTTAAAAAGGCCTTCAAAAGTGCTTTTTCCTTGGAATTCACTACAAGTGAACTAATAACTTCCTCAGAATTCTTCCACTCTCTGACTTTTTTCCACCTAAAAAAACCTGTGTGCAGTCTGTTTTCCCAGTACTTATTGCTGAGGTGCTGAAGTGTCTTTAAGTGTCCTAGTTTAAGTGCTTTAAAGTGAGCTTCAGCTTGGAATTTGCTGAGTACTTCTTTAACTCTTCTATTTAAAACTCTAGTTAGTTCCAAACCTATACATTTGCTTGCAAGTACCTTTGACTGTCTTTGGAAAACCCAAGTCATGTTTGTTTTTTCTTGGTCTGAAGTTGCCAACATAGCTTGGTAGTCTTTTTCAGCCTGTTCTAACTTAGCAGAGATGCCTTCTTTTTCACAGTCCAGTTTGGCAAGTGAAGCCTTTAAACTAGCACGCTGGTCAACTAAGCTGGAGTTGGTGCTTTGGAACTCCTGGAGTTGTTTTTGGAGTTGCTTGATGTTTTGAGTAAGAGCAGCTTTGTCGCCTTCAAGCAAAGTGACTCTTTCTGAGTTAAGGTGGAGACTCCTGGAGAGTTCTTGTCTTTCGCGCTTGACTTCACTAAGGCTTTTTTCGAGCAACTTGATTTTGTCTGAAAGAGAAGACTTTTCAGTTTGGAGTTGGTCCAAAGTGTTTTTGAAGGTAGTGGGTTGGTCTCCTCTGAGATGTTTGAGTTCGTTTTCTAAAAGTTGGACTCTTTGGAGGAGTTGGGAGTTTTGGGACTTGTATAGGTTCTGGGAACTTTTAGAGTTCCTGTGGATAGTTTCTCCCAGAAGTGCTTTTTCTAGCTTTTTGTCAGACTTCATATTTATATTAGTTACTTTCAATGAAGTTTTTGAAGAAGTCTTTTTGGATACGCATTGGTTCCATGAAGTCCAAAGAAGAGTTTTCTTCGTACCTAAAGAGAGTGCCAGACCCTTTGAAGCTTTGGAAGTCTCTAGAAGAGTTAATGTGTTGCGAAGTCTCAAGGGTGTGTGGAGGGTTGATTTGGTGAATAGAGCCCACTGAGCTTTGTTTTAGCATCTTCTTTTTTGACTGGATTTTTTGTTTCTTTTTAGCCAAGTACTCACGAACTCCCCTCTGTATAACTAACACACTCTCAAGCAAACCAAGTCTCCTTGGCCTTTCCCACTCAGGGTAGCACGGAATTTCAAATTCCCTGCAGTCTTCGAAGTGCTCGTAAAGCGACCCTGCGTATATGCACGTGCAAATAAGCAGGTTCCTCACAGTCTGGGACTCAAACTCTGAAAAGGAGTTTTCTTCTTGGACGAAGCAATCTTTTTGGAACTTAGGAGTGATGCTCCAGTAAGCTTTTCCAGTGGACTGTTTGTTGGAGTGGTGCAGTGTGTTTTCTAAAGACACCTTTTTGCTGTCATAGAGTTGCAGGTTGACAGGGACTTCTTTGACCTTTTTCATCTCAGGAATGGACAAGTCAGGACTTGTGGGGTAGTTAAAGTCAGCAGTGTTTCTTCGTCCGTGGATAGGCGACCTAGGTGTCTTTTTGGTGTTGTCGGAAGTGATTGAAATCATGGGGTTTTGAAAAGAGTCTTTTGACTTGAAAGGACTTGACATCGAAGTTTGCACGGCTGTGGCCTTAGGAGGAACGTTTTCTTTAGAGAGGAAAGGAAGGGGCTGTGGCAAATAAGGCTTTAAGTCAAGTGCTTTTGGCGAAGGCAGAAACTGCTTAAGGTCGTAAAGTTTGTTTGGCTGGCAGTTAGAACTGAAACCCAGGAATTTAGGAGGCGAGTTAGACAAAACAGCTTCCGTATCAATAGAAGAAGGAATAGAACTGGGCACATAAGAGGACTGCGAGATTCTCCGAATGTGCTTTTTCAAACTAGGCAGTTTAGACTTAGGTCTGTCCATCATTTAAATTCTAACGTTATATTAGTTAAAGGTCATTGATAGTCAAAACATTGAGCACCTTAAGGATCTTTTCCTTGATTTCACCAAACTTGCTGTCTATGTTCCCAGGAGACCTAAGCTTCGAAAGCACTCCTCCAGAACTCAAGGGAAGCATAGAGTTCACTACTGTACCGAACTGACTTGCTGAGATAAACCCTATGATACCCAAAAAGATAAAAGCAAACAGGAAAAGCAATAAAGACACCGAAACCGCAAACACTGCTAAAAGTTTGTTTTTGCTCAGCCCTAAGTAGTCCATAGCACCGTCTGAAATCTGTGACTTGATAAAGTTAACAGCGTTGTCGAACTCCTGCACGTTCATGGAAGCACTTCCGTCCTCATCGAACTTAGAAAATATTTCAAGCAGTCTTTGCTGAGAAAACTGCAAGTCAAAGAACTTCATGACCTCAGAGAACTCTTCGAAGTCCAGACTGCCCGAGCCGTCAGCATCAAGCATGTGAAAGATCTGTTCCACGTCACCCCCAGCGTCAATTTTTTCTTTCAGTCTTTTAAGGCTGTTTTTGTCGTCAAGTTCGTCCATCTTCTCTTCTGAGTCACTAATGATCTTGAGTCGTTTAACCACTTGGACGAGTTGCTGGATCTTAGCAGGGTCGAATTCGCAGAAGCGACTTGCCATCTCAGCAAGTCCCATCCAGTCTCCTTTGGACAGCGAAACAAGTCCTTTGACTATGGCATCTTCTATTCCGAAGGCTGCAGCTAGCTTTAAAATGGCCCTTTCCCTTCCTTCAGGGTTGTTATCTGACTGGAACAAAGAAACCAAACCTGTAAGTAGGTTCAGCGCGTCAGGAGCTACTTCTGGCATCAGGGCTCTTCCTAAGTTAGGCATCGCTGCTAGCACAGAGTTTTTGTACTTGTGTGGGTCAGTGCACACCAAAAAGAACGAGTCCAAAATCTTCACTTCAGGACACTCCCCAAGGTCCAAGTCAGAGTCCAAAACGTCGTCTGAAGACAGTCCTGCTAAACGGTACTGCTTCGGAAGCATACTTATCACGTGGTTCATAACCTTGTAAAGCGTAGTTCCCATGCCTTGTCTGCCTGCGTCAAGGTCTTCTTCTTTGTTGCCCAGCAGTTTGATAAGGGCTTCTAGGACATCTTTAGGAACTTGAGGAACCATTTCATGGATCTTGGAAGTGACCCAGGGGAAACTACCCATGTTAAGGGGGTTTTTGATAGTGCTGAGTGACATGATTTCCTTGAGTCCTTGTTCAGGTAACCCGAACTCTTTAGCAGCCAAAGTAATGAACTGCTTGAGTTCTCCCATGATGAAAAGCATCAGCATCTTAAAGGCAGGGTCGTCAGGAGAAGACTTTTTCTTTATCAACTTTTCCACAAAAGGCACCATAGCTTCTAGGTACTCTTCGTAGTCGTCATCTAGTTTCCTAGACATTATAGACAAAAGCAAGTCCGGAATGCCTTCTGTGTAGGCTGAGCCCCAGCTTGTGTGGGCTTCCATGATCTTTTTAGCAGCACGAGTAACTCCTCTAGCCATAACTACAGGGAACTTCTTCACAGCACCTATAATAGCTTGCAGTACTCCCGGAGGCAAATCTACACCTGTGTTTTCTAAGTACTCTTCAATGGTATCTGTAGCACTCACTACTGCAGAGGAGTTCCCGTTGAAAAGACTCACCAAAGCTTTGAGGAGTTCGTTTTGCTTAGCGCCTTCTCCAATGAAACTAAGTACAAGGGGAACAACTTCAGTGTCTTTTTTGGAGATTCCTAAAATCAAGTCCATCATGATCCCTGCAGCTTGGGCTCTGTTTTCAGGCTTTATGACTCTTCTTAAAACTGGGTTGTTGATGAACTTGTCAAAGCCAAGTTTTTTGAGTAGAACCATTCTTTGCTTGTTCACAAAGTCTCCAATTGGCACCATTTCTATGTCTCCTTCGCCTCCAGCTAGTATTTCAGGTTCTCTTGAGTCTGGTGAAGCTTTCAACATGCTTTCTTTAAGTTCAGTTTGAATTTTGCCCGAAATTATTTGCTCAACAGCTCTAAGTGCCAGTAGAACTTCGTTGTTTTCCTTGTCTTGGTCTCTGTGGATCCCCAAAAAGTAGATCCCTAAGTTCACCCAAGCGTTCAAGTCGCCTCGCATAGCTTGGAACACTGCAGCCACTATAGTTGGGTTGGTAGGGGCGGCTGTGAGTCTTTCGCACATAGGCTGAAGTGCAATTTCGAGACTTTCGGTGTTTTTGTAGCAGCTAGGAATGAACGCAGCAGACACAGCACTGTCTACTTCTAGTCGTTGTGCAAGGGGCACTATTCCTGCGGGGAGTTTGTCAACAGCGTTCAGAGAAATCATCACAAGAATCAAAATCATTTCGTTGTCCAGTTCTAAGTAGTTAGACAGTGCTTCTAAGGTTTCAGGCACTCCGTGGGGGTCCTTTGCGCAGAGTGCTGTGATTGCTTTGATGAGTTTCAAGTCAGGATGGATTCTGTTGCTGAAGGACTGTCCGTTGTCGTTCTTGATGTCCCAGCAAGTGTAGTCGCCTGCTGCAAGTCTAATGATAAGTTGGAGTTCGGGGTCATCAGGAGAAAACCCAAAGAAGTGCAGCACACTCGACTCTAGGTCTTCTTCGTCCTGCTTCAAGGCGTCTTCTTGGTCCAGTCCGTAAAGCAAGTCTGTTCCGTTCAAGTCCTTCACAGCTTCTATTTTTCCTGATGAAATAGCTATGATTTCTTTAGCCGTTACAAAGCTTATGGGGGGGTCTCCTTCGTAAATGGTGTTTAGGTACATCTGTAGGCTTCCTAGTTGGTCAGTCCGGCCTTGAGCTAAACTAAGAAAGAACTTAACTTCGTCAGAGTCAATTTTGCGGTGTTCTTCTCCAGACTTAGCATTGAGGGCCTCGACTAGGTCTTGCAGCCTCCTTTGTTTAGTTTCATCATCATCCTTTTCCACTAAGTCTCCTTGCATCACTAAAGTCAGGTCGGTCACACTAGACTCTTCCCCTTCGGAGTACTGACTTGTGGTTTCTGAACCTGACATACTCATGTTGTCGTCTTCTAAGTACTCGAAATCTTGGTCGTCTTCTTCGCTCTCTACTGCTTCTTGGCTTATGAGTTCGTCCATGAACTTAACAGTGTCTTTGATAGTGCTGAAGCCAGCAACGTTCCTCATCCAAGCTAAAGCCCCAGAGTCGTACCTTGCTGCTTTTATAATTAGCTCAAGCACTTTGGGACTTATTTTGAAGAGTGATGACAAGTTGCCTACTACTGAGTCAAGGTGCTTAAAAGACATCCACGCAAACTGTGCTTTGGAGTCAAACTGTGACTGGAAAGGAACCTGGTTAACCAAGCAGGCCAAACTGGCGTAGTAAGCTCTTTCAAGGCCAGTCCAGCCTAGTTTCGAGAAAACTAACCCTAAAGCACCGGCGTCTCCTTGAACTAACCGCATGATCAGAGTTGCTCCCATTACATTTTGGATTCCAAGTAGTCTGCAAAGCCACTTAATAGATTCCCTCATGTTTTTGGTCTTTTTCACAGGGTCATACCCAGCAGGCCACTTGGAGTTGTGGTGGCAGAACTCAAATATCACCAAAAGTGCTTGGATGAAGCTAGGGTGGATCGACCCGTTTTCGTCAAGCTCCTGGGCAATGTCTTCGTAGTTCTGAATGTCTTCTCTGGTCATAGCTAGTACTGCAGCTGTTCTGCCGTCGTCTAAGCCTAGTTTCAAAATGGTTTTTTGGAAAACCGAGGAAGACTTCATCCAAGTAATGTTAAGGTTGCTGCTACCACTTACTCTCACAAGCAACTCTGCTATGTCGGGGTCAAACTTTATGGAAGCACAAATGTCTTCAACATTGTTCACTAAGCCTTGGGACATCGAAATCATTCCTCTGCAGTGACTCTCTTCTAGTCTGAAGCCTGCATGTCTTAGTTTAGCCATTTCAACAATGGTGTTTGCCATGGAGTCGTAGTCTAAGTTGCTAGCTGCTATTAGTCCTCCAGTAAGTAAGTGGTGGATTCCAGTGAGTTCTTCTAGCACTAAAGAAGCTTTTGTTTTTGAGGGCCCTGTTATGCCTTTGTTGATTCTAAAGGTAGTGTTGGTTCGCAAGCAGATTGCCAGCAACGTTTTAGCTGTGGTGTGCAAAGAGTCGTCAACTCCTAAGATGTCAAAGAGCTGCCCTGCTTTTTCAAGGATCTTTTTAGGAGACAAATTCCCAAACAAGGTCAACAAAGAAGTAATTGAGTGAGGACGCAGTCCCAAAGCTTTCCCAAGAGGCTCTAAGTCCGAGACTTTGCCTGTAACGAAGTTGACGATTGACTCTTGCAAGGGGATGTTTTTCACTCCCAGTTCTTTGGAAAACACCTTCACGAAGTCTCTGAAGATTTCGGGGTAACTGCTTAGGTTCTCGCTCATTCCTGGAGCTAACGTGTTTATAAAGGACTTGGGCAGTCCTACTGTCTTGCTGAGTTTCCTGAAGCCTAGCACAGCTTTAAAGAACAACTCACTTTGGTTGCAGAAGTCCTGCAAAAACCTTTCTAAACCTTCCAGGTTCTCAATTCCGAGTTTTTCAGCCCACTTCTTCATGTGACCAATTTTGGCTTCGAAGTTGTTTTCAAGCACCATTCCGATCCAAGCGTCCATGAGAGGCGGTTCGATTTCAAACAAACGTGCTACGTTCATAACTACGTCTTTTCTCCTGTTTAAGTGCATCATTGGCAAGAAACTCGGGCTTAACAAAGACTTTACTTTGCGCAAGCCTTCTTCGTCACACTTAAGTTTGCTTTCAAGAATTCTTTTGACATACAGGTGAGGGTACTGCACTGCCAGCATCAGTTGTCCTCTAGCCATAAGTCGTTTGTTCTGGGGCAGACTTTTGATGTCTGAAACTTTTATAGCTGTAGCTTTGCACCAGTCCCTGCACCCACTGGGGTTCTCTGCCCAAGTAAGGAGCCTTCTTCTTTTAACAAGTAAGTCTTCTTTTCTGAAGCCTAAGTGCTTTATCATGTAACCTACTGGCAAGTCCCTAGGGTCCAGCAAACCCTTCGCTACGAAAGTAAGGTCTCTATAGTGCATCTTGAGCATGGCTTGTGCTTCTTTGATGCTTTCTGAATCCCTTGAAGCAATCCAAGTCACTACTGCATTCATGAAGTCGCAGTAACCTTCGTCTATCTGCATCCTTCTAAGCAGTTCAACTGAAATAGCTCTTAAAGCACTCTTGTGGGTTTTGTCGCCGCCTCTGAGAATAGCGTAAAGTCCCAAGAGCTGTTCGCCAGTTAACCTGAAGTGCTTGGCCATCCATTCCATGGTGCTTTGGTCTGGCTGTTGAGACTGAGCCCAAGCCTTGAGTGAAGGAGGCAGTGACAACTTCATTCCTTCGTTATCTTCAGTTTCCCTTTCTTCGGACAACAAGTTGGTTTCTCTGAGACCTTGGCTGTCAGAACCCATCCTCGGGATCTCTGTGAACTTCTTTTCAGAAAACAAAGGAGAAACACTTCTAAGCATCTCTTCTGGGAACCCGTACTTAACTGAGAGTCGGTCTAGGTCTACCTTAACTCCGTTAACAGCTGCCAACAAAGAAGATATTATTTGAGCGTCTAGTTTCCACCCGTACTTGCTGTTCAAAAATTCAACTATACTCTCTAAAAGTCGCTGCATGTTTCCTTGGGCTCCTCTGGCTTGCTGGATAACTATGTGGACAGGGAACTTCTCTGGAATGTGCAAGGCTTCACACAAGCTGTCAATACAAACGTCAAGTCCGTCAAAATTGTTCTGTTGTTTGCTTCCAAAGCCTTCGTTGCACAAGGCCCCGATGCCCTTGGCAATTTCAGGAGGCACTTGCATGAACTTGGACATCATTTTCACAAACACTTCAGTGGCGTCTTCTTCGCCTCCGTTAACTAAGCCTTTGATGAGGTACAATAAGTCAGCTATGGTCTTAGGAACCCCTGCTGAAGAAACAACCCAGTTCAGAATCTTGTCAACAGAACCCCGTGACATAGCTACCAAAGCCTCTACTATTCTAGGGTCTAAGTTGAACCCACCTGCTCCTCCTGTGAGTTCTTTTTTTACTTTTGCAAACTGAATAGTTGCTGTTTTCACAGCACTGCTTACGTTGACGTCGGTTTGTTTCCACGAAAGATTAACGATCATTTTGGCTATCTCAGGAGGAATGTCTACTCCAGGCACTTGGGCCAGTTTCCCTACGATGTCAATGAGTTTGTGTTGGTCTTTTTTAATAGCTGCAAGGACTCCATCAACTATGAGGGGGTGCACTCCGAACTTCTCTGCTAGGGCTGCAAGGGCTGCTTCTTCGCCCTGGGCTAAGGCTGAAGCTAGTTTGTGGTCGACTCCGATGCTTTCAGCAATGCTTCCCAAAGGAGTCTTGGAAAACAGTTCAAGAGCTCTGTTTTCTCTAGAAAGAACTTGCACGTTGCCTTTGTTGAGTTCGATTCCACTGACTATTCCGTCCAAAGTGTCTATCATCAAGCCTCTAAGTTTCTCCCAAACTGCTTGTTTGACCTTTTTGAAGATTTCAGTGCGCAAAGTGTTTATGTTTTTGAGCTGAGTCGTCACGAAAGTAATGAAAGTAATAGCTGCAGCTGCATAGGGCAAAAACACGTCAGGGTTCAGCACTGCGCCTAAGATGTACCAGCACAACCCAGTAACAATCGCCATGCAAATCACTCCGATCAGGAACAAAGCTAGTGCATAAAACACCTTTTTAGGAATGCTTTTGAATCCTGAGACTCCAGCCAGTAAAGTTTCAACCTTTATGGGGAAGTTCTGCATTAAGTAGTACAAAATCAACTGGGCCAGTCCTAGTCCTAGTATGCAAAAACTAAGAATGATAAGCAACAAAAAGACAGGTGGCATATCAAACATCTTTCCAGGAATGTTCCACCAAGTGTACTTGAGGTCCGTGAACGTAATTAGTTCTTCTGAGTCCCTTGCACTTACTTGGTAGTGCATGGCTTCTGTCAGAAAAGGGATTGCAGTTAAAGGAACAAACAACCAAATAGTCATCAACACGTGCAAAGCCACTGCCATGAAGTCGTAAAAGAACCACTTGGGGGCAAGTATTTTTTCTAGGGGTTTTTGGCTTTTTTCTTTGGCTTTGTCCAAGTTGATCCTTTTGGTTCCGTTGAGTCTGAGAGCTGTGACTTGCATTCGCTCAAACATAGACCCCATAGCTTCTAAAGCCCGTTTGGTCACAGGCACAGGTTCAGTTACTTTTTCTGCTCTGGCGAACTTTTCGTACTCGAACTGGAAGTCCTTTAGGTAGACAACGTCTCTTTCGAAAGGAGTGAGTTTGCACCTTTTCCTCACAAAGTAGCTCAAAGAGTCTTCGTTGGGCATTTGGTGGAGTTTTCCCTGTTCAAGCAACTCGCGTTTACTTTTAAAGCGGATTTTGCGGAAGACTTCAGTGGTGGTGTCGTTGAGAGTGATGAACTCGATTTCAAACTTAGTGAAGAAGTTCTTTTCGTCCCTGAGGTTGTATTCTTTGTAGCCGTTCACAAAACAAAAGCCTTCATAAAGTTCTTTGAAGTTGACTAACTTGATTAACTGCAGAGGAGTGTCTTCGTTTTCAGTCACTGGTTCCACTATTTCTTTCAAAAACACTGAAAGTGAATTTACTTTGGACTTGCGCATTTGCATGATGAAGATGTCAGGCACTGCGTAGGGAGGCGGCAAGGAGTCGAACTCTTTTTCTTCAACTTGGTTTTCGTCTTCTTCTTCAGAAACTTCGTGTTCGCTNGGGTCTTCTTCGAGTTCAAGAATTTCTTCTGGGGACATTTCTTCTTTGTTGCGTGATTCCACTGTTCCTTTGCACATGTTGTATCTGCGTGAGTGCTCCATTGCTTCGTAGTACTTAGTTGCCATGTAAGTCAACCCAAAGTAAGCCCCAACCCCACCTCCAAGACCTCCTGCCAGTCCCAAGACACAGCTTATTATAAGCGCCGCGAGCAAGTAGGGGTTTTCAGTTAGCTTTATCAAACTCATAGAGTACTCTAACTCTGCGTTTTGGGAAAAAGAGTACCAGTCGTCTTTGTCAGAGCTTTTTTCCATCCAAATCACTTCATGGTACTCCTCTGCTCCGTACTCTTCGTAAATGACGTTCCAGACTTTGCCTAAGTCCTCTTCGGTGGTCCTGGGTCCAGTCAGTGGACAAAAATAAGGAACCATCCTCACGTTCATAGTTCTGGTTTCAGGAACCAAAAGACTTAGTGACACCAGTCCTAGCCACCATGGCTTCAGTTGGGCATAAGCTATGTTCGTAGAAAACAACCACTTCCCGTAGTCCTCGTTAACGCCAGGCTGGTCCATCACAACAAGAATGTCTTTTTTGATGTCTAGAGACAAGGTGCTGTTCTTAATGTCTTCAATGTCAATCCGGGACGCAAAGTCCAGTGCAAATGTAGTGTCTCCTTGGACTAAGCTGTAGTTTTCTGGCAGTGCTCCTGAAGACAGTCTGTTCCAGTAAATTCCTCCATTTTTAACACTGACTGAGTAAGAAGTGCTGCTGCAAATAGCAGAGTTGCACACTTTGGTTTGGCCTTCACAACTCTTCACGTCGTACTGGGTTTCGTTAGTAATAACCAGTTTGCTCCAGGTGCACAAAGGATCCTTTGAAGAAACCGCAACTTCTCCTGCCATGCAGTAAGCTCCTGACTCTCTGGTATTCCAAGTAAGGTCAGCGTCTTGTTCAGACTGCACCCACAAGTCTCCTTCCTTAACGTCGATTGTTCCTCCGCTTGCAGTTTCTAGGTCTTCAAAAGTCACTGTTCCTACAAACAAAATACTCACTGAGGGAGCTTTGACCTTTTTCATCTTAAGACGACCTTCTTTAACCACCCCGCCATCCTGTTTGCTTTCAGCTTTGAGCTGTCCGGTGAAATCCAACTCCTCTGTTTCTTGCTCAATCCAGCATTTGTGCTCGCACACAAACTCAGTAGCCGGGAAGCTCCCTTGGACTGCCAAGTTAACTTCGCAGGCTTCAATATCCCGCCAAGGGTTTCTGACGGTTATTGAGTCCGATGAACTCTGCAGGGTGTCTTTGTCGTAGGCCTGGACTTTTGCCTCAACTTTGCCTGATGATACCGATGTTTTCTGAGTGAGCTTGACTTTGCAATCCCTGACTGTGATGGTGATTGAGCTTCCCGAAAGATTCAGCGTTTCATCCAGCCTCACCTGGACAAAGTATACGTAAAACACTGAAAAGACAATCACCAGTGTAGCAAAAAGAAATAGTATCCTTACCACCCGGCGAAGCCACTTCTTCCAAATCCGAGCTCTAATGTTTGTGTTCATGGGGGCTTTTGCAAGTAGCAGTTCGTCATCCATTATGGAGGTGTCGTCTCCAGCCAAGGAGGTGTCATCGTTGTTTTCCTGAGGGACTACCTTTGCTTCTTTACCAGGCTTAGTAGCTCCAGACATTTATTATGGATCGAGTCCATAGCTACCACTTATTTGTTCGCGGCAGTTGAGATAGCTACTCTTTGCTTGATTTTACTAAACGAGTTTAATAACTTAACTACTCATTATTTGGTTCCAGATCCTATTGTTAATAGCTTGTCCCTCGCGGAACACTGTAACCGGGGTGCTGAAGGGCCTTTCCATACTAGACAGGTACTTCTCAGCTGTTTCAAAGGCTTTTCGGCGTTCGGTTTCTGATGAGTTCTGACCTATCCAGACAAAAAGCTGTTCAGTAGTGTCTAGCACAAAAACATCATTGGAGTCCAGCATGCCTGAGTTAACATCACCTCTGGCTACTTCAGTAAACATCAACTTGCCTGACTCATCACTTAGCTTATACAGTATGCCTTCACCAACTTCTTCTAAAGTTTTGCTGCGAGCAATCAAGTTGCCTTCTTCTGCACTGGCGATGGGAGCTTTGCCTCCCAGCAAGGACCAGAACCCTTCTTCGTCTTCGTCCCACTGGATGCACCTTGACTTTCCCAGTCGGTTGCTTACGATGTTGTGAGCTACCATGCAGCACTTATGTCTTTCAAAGGGGCTGCTCTGCTCTCCGTGCCAAGTGTAAACTTTAGCTCCTGAATCCAACACAAAGCAGTCTCCTTGGTTGAAACTTGCAGCAGACAAAGGCACTTGGATCACCTTAGTGGACCCGTCTTGGTTTCGCACCATAAGCAGTTTTGCAATGTAAGCGTCAGGTTCAATATGGTTGAACCCACTTTCAATTCCGCCTTCTAAGTAATTCAGCTGCTCAAAAAGCTTAACAAAGTCCCTTGACTCATGGGCTTCTACCTGTCTGTGCTGGACTGGAGCCCCGTCAAACAAGTCGTCGAGTTCCACAGTTTTGTAAGCTGCAGTTCCTTTTTCGTCAGTGGTGCACTCAGAGCCAATCCAGTAGTGGATGTCCCAACTGAGTTTGCCACTCTTGGGGTCAGAATTGGTTTTAAGTACAATATAGCAGTCGCCCTTGTAGAAGTACCCGTACTGGTCTTTGGGCCAAGGAACTACTTTGAACTGTTCAATTCGCCAGATTTCGAGTCCTGGGGAACGTCCGCAGTTTTCCCAGGCTGTTTCGGTTTGGGCAGCTGCTTTGCGAGCAGCCTTGTCTTCTTCACTGCCGACAAGTGCCATGTTGGAGTCTTCGACAGCTACTTGTTTATTTTCTTCTCCACCTTCTGACATTTACTTAATTATGCTGGAAGACAAAACAAGAGTTACTTGTTCCAAAAAGCAAAAAGCACAAATGCCCGTAGACACTTCCAAAACTCCAAAAACCCCAAGTAACTCAACTGCCCCTCCTAAAAGAGCCCGAAACCGCGCCAAAAAGGCAAGGATTCCTGTCTCTTTCAGAATTCCAGACCAATTCCACCAGTTGCCTCCTAAAAAGTCCAGACCTCTAGACTTAACTCTCAACCCTTACTACCAGTTCCTCATAAGAACTCCTAGTAACTTCCCTGAACTCTCCCAAGACCCCAGTTTGCTTGTTCCTTGGGAGTTCGTCAAGAAAGTCCGCAAACTCGCTGTAGAAGGACTAACTTGCCCTATTTGCCTTGAAAAGAACATGACCGCCCCAAGAATCAGCAGATGCGGACATGTGTTTTGCTGGCCTTGTGCTTTGTCTTTACTCAACTTAGCTCACTCTCCCAAGAAGTGTCCACTTTGCACCCAAACAATCGTTTACAAAGACTTAAGAAGTGTCCAGGTCAAAGAAGTCCAAAGAGTCTCCTCTGGTCTGTGGGCAACCTTCAGTTTGATTTCGCGCGAAAAGTCCAAACTCGTTCTGCACAGGTGTGGAGAAGACAGACTAGGAGGCTTGGTCCTGGACCTTTTGGATTCCAGATCAAACCACTCAAACATCAACCGACTCAGTTTCTACGTAGACCCAGTTCCTGACTTACTGGAAGAGCAACAACAACTCCAAAGTCTCAAAAACAAAACTGAGGACACCCTGACCCTGACTGCTATTGAAAAGGCCCAAGCTAGTGTAATCAAGCAAATTTCCCTCAACGAAGGTCCAAACCTAGAACTTATAAAGTCTGAGTGTTTCTGTTCAGAAACTCTCCACCCAGTCTACATGTACACTCTTAAGCCTTGCCAAAAGCACAAGTGCCCTCCACTTGTAGTTCCTAAAAACTACTTGCCCACCGAAACTCAGCCGCAAGTCAGCTCCACAACCCACCTTTTTTTTTACCAACTCCAAGACGGACAGCCTTACTTCCTGCACCCACTCAACGTAAACATGCTTCTCAAGCACTTCGGGTCATTTGAAGCATTTCCCCACAGCATCTCTGGAGAAATAGTTAACATCGAAGAAAAAACAGTGGAACCTGAAGAAAAACGACTAGTGTAAGTTCCACATAGAGCTCTTTCGCACCTTGCAGTAGGTGCAACAGTCTACTTTGCAGAAATAAACATGACTGGACTTGTAAGTCCTGAAATTTTAAGTACTTTCAAACCCCGAGTAAACTATACTTAGACTAAGCCTCAGTCTTCTCAAAGCTCAGAGTCAAGCTGTGAGTCCGAGCCTGAACAGCCCCAGCCCCTGACTCTTTTTGACTTATTAAAGTCTAAGTTAAGCTAGATGTATACTTAATCTTACATTACTCCCAGTCCCTATACTGTATATAGAGTTTTTGGCGTTTCAGGAGAGAAACCACGTCGTCTGCACTTAACTTGCAAGCAGTGTAGTACTTCCAAATCCACTTAATCATGTCTTCTTCGTTGTTTCCAAAGTCCCTTTGGTACTTGTAGAAAAGGTTAGGGAGTACAAGTTCCTCAATGGCTAAGTTAAGACACACTTCCCTGTTGCAGAACTCCTCAGTTTTTTCGTCAAGTATCTCTTCTACATTGTCAGCAAAACTAATGATTTCTTGGACTTTAAAAGGAGGGTCTTGGCACAAAATAAGCACTCGAGGGTCTGTGAAGTTAGGCAGTAAGTTTCTGGAGTCTGAGTTAGAAAACACCCTTGTGAACGACCCCGGAGGTTTTTTGTTGCCTCTAAGCACTCCGTGCTTGAGTTGGTACAGAGTGTAGTCCATTCCGCTGATGCAGTAGTAAAAACTATCAGAAGGGTTCCAGAACCAGCCGTTTTTGGAGTCCTGCAGTTCAATCATTTGGTGGAGTGCCATTATTTGGTAGATGTTCACGAAGAATTCAATTTTCTCCAGACGCGTCAGGGCTTTGATTTCGATTCTTTGGATTTCAGCTAAGGCTTTAGCCACTTCCCTGAATTCTCGGGAGTTCTTCATGGCTTTTAAATCTTCTCGGTAAGTCGCAATCATTTCGTTGGTCATTGAAACTAAGTCCCTCGTGACTGCTTGTGCCATTCTTACGTTTTTGTTCCACAGAAAAACCATGTTCCTGGCAATGTCAGTTCTGTCCTCCCGGAACTGGTAGTAGCCCTCCGAGTCAAACCCTGTAGAGTTTGAAACTGGGTGGATCAGTCCTTGTTCAAGCATTTCTTGGCAAGTGTTTTTGGCTGTTTCTGCCTGGTGTTTGTACTTGTCTTTTAAGTACTGCAGCAAAGCCTTTCCTTCGAAAACTCCTTTGTAGGTCTTTCCGAACCACCCTATTTTCTTTTCTTGAAGAGGAATCTCAGAACGGGCTAAGTTAGCAAGTTCGCTCACGTGGATAGTGTTGCTTTTCACACTAGTTTTGTTTTTGCCTTTGTAACGCGGGTCATGGTCAAACAAAGGCATAATGATGTCTGTGCAGTTGTTTTCTTCTAGAAAGTTGGTTATGTAGTCCCTAATGAAAGGCGAGTTCGCCAAGTCCCAGACTGTAGGTCGTTTCGCGGGGTCTTTCAAGAGCATTTGGGAAATCATCAAGCGAATGTTAGAGTCCACTGAATTGGAAATGGGGTTGTAGTCCCTGTTTATTATAGCTTCGAACAAACTTTCTATCTTCACTCCTTCAAAAGGCCTTTTGAAAGTAACCATTTCGTAAAGCACACAACCTAAAGACCAAATGTCAGTTTTCTGGCCGTACTTTTCGCCCTTGATGATTTCAGGAGCCATGTTGTAAGGAGTTCCAGCTACGCTTTGGGCCATTTCCATACTTGAGTTAAGACTTTTGGCTATTCCTAGGTCGCCTACTTTGATAGTGTTGTTTCCAGTGATGAACAAGTTCTGGGTTTTAAGGTCCCTGTGGAGAACATGTTTGCTGTGCATTATCATCAAAGCCATTATTATGTGGGAAATCCAAGCTACAATTGTTTGGGTGTCTAGTTTGTCTCCTTTGTTGCGGAGTTCTTGCAACTTGTCAGCTAGAGTTCCTTTGTCAGCAAACTCCATTATAATGTACAAGTTGTTTCCCTGAACTATTTGTTCGTAAAACTGAATTATAGTAGGTCCCACTAGTACTTTCATAAGCATTGCTTCGTTTTCGGCGTTGCGTCTTTCTTTTTCGTTGAGGAACTCCAGGTCTATCTTTTTCAGGGCTCTGAGTTCTCCGTCTGCCTTGCGTCTTACAAGGTCTACTGTGGCGTAAGCTCCTTTTCCTAAGTTACTTACTCGTTCGTAGGCGTTAAGTCCTGTTTCAGTCCCTGTTGCACCTTTAGGTCTGAACTTAATTTGGTTAACTACTCCTCTCACTGCGCCTGGCCTAATTGGCTTTATCAAGAAGTCCAGGGCACCCAAGTCCAAAGAAGCGTAGATTTTTTCCATTTCGTTGTGAGCAGAAACCATAATGACGGGAAGGTCTTTTAAGTGGCTGGACTCCTTCATTTTGCCTAGTAACTCCAACCCGTCCATTCCTGGTAGTTCTAAGTCCAGCAAAACTAAGTCAAAGTCCATGTTTTCTTCGTTTAGTTTTTCCCAAGCTTCGTAAGCGTCACTTGCTGTGTCTACTTCGTAGTCAAGCATTGAAAGAATGTCCATCAGAGCTAGTCTTTGGAAAGCATCGTCTTCTACTGCCAGTATGTGAACAATCTTTTCATCCATTTTAATTACTGATAGAATCGACTTAAAGTTCTAAAACCATTAAAACCGCCACAAAACTTATTCCCAAACTAAAAGACACAAACTTCCAACCCTTGTGTTTTTCAGTAGTTAACTCTTCTGCTAGTATTTCTACAATTGCTATGTACAAAAATGAACCCCCTGCCAAACCCAACAACACTCCTTCTAGAAAAACACTTTTAAANCATGTGCAAACTACACCCAACGTTATTCCTATAGGACCCATCAACGAAAACCCCAGCACAACAAACCAATACTCTTCAAGTGCCAAACCCAGAGCTAGAGTTGCTGGGAACTTGTGCACACTCACTGCTACTCCTAAACGTAAAAGGGCCGCAGTCTGGGTTTGCAAGCCCACAGCCAGTCCTTCGAGTACTGCGTGGATACTTAATCCTACAAAGAGCACCAAGCCTTTCATATTGTCCTCCTCAAAGGGTCTCCTTTGTCCCAAAACTAGTTTGTCCACAAAAAGCAAAACCACAAATCCCAAACAAGCCAAAGCATTTCCCAGTGGGTACTCCCAAGTTAAGTATCCACTGGCGTCAGGAAGTATATCAAGCAAACATATCCCCAAAAAGATTCCTCCAGAAAAGCAGTTCCCTATTCCAGAGTGCCTTTTACAAGACTTTCTGAGTAGTTCTTACAAACAACTAGGTAGAGTACCTCCCAACACAGAAACTAACAATGAAACTACAGCAAACAAAACTTTCAGTGCTAGCAATTCCATTATAAACTAGGTATAAATGGTTAAGTTCCAGGACTGGGATAGTTTCAGTGTAAGAGGATTAGAACTAGCATCAGCTGACCCCGTGAACACCAGGTGGACAGTTAAGTTAAACCCCAAAAAAGAACAACTAGTGGTCAAAGTGACCTGCAAGTCACACTGCCTAATGTACTACTTAAGGGACCTGGACGCTGAGTTCAACAAAGTCAAGCAGTTTTCTCTGAACATGACTCGTTACCTCACACAGTTCTCAGAAGGAAAGCCTAAGAAAAAGCCCAGGCAAAGAGCCTAATAATAATAGATGGAAGTTCTTAGTAAAAAGAAACGGGGGAAGGGGCTTGAGTTCCAGCCCGAAGAACCAGAACAGGGAGAAATCAGTGACGAAGAATACGAAGTACTGGGCAACTCAGAAGAAAGTTTCTTTGACGAAGAAAAACTCAAAGAAAAACTAGGAGCCCTGGTGGACGACTACTACCGAAAAACTCTTGGAAAAGACCCCCAGAAGTTGTCCCTCCAGAAAAAACAAGCGAAACTTAAGTGGATCGACCACCTAAGCACAGTTGAAGGGGACCCAGGACTTAACTCCGAAGACCTTTCCAACGACTTCAAAAGGGAATTAGCCATCTACAACCTCACTCTGCAAAATGCCCAAAAAAGCCTCCAAACGCTAAAGGAACTCCAAGTTCCCATCTGGCGACCCAACGACTTCAAAGCTGAGATGTTCAAAAGCGACCAACACATGAAGAAGGTAGAAAACAACCTTACACAGGCAAAGAAGAAAATAGAACTTGTAGAGAAAAGAAAACAAGCCACACACAAAAAGAAGTTCATCCAAGCAGCCCACCAAAAACACGTCAAAGCCAAACAACAACGTCAAGCAGCCAAGTCCTCCAAGAAAAACAAACGCCCAGGAAAGTGGAAGAGACAACGCTCTAATAAAAAGTAAATCTAGAAAAGAAAAGCCATTTATAATATGCAGCATAAGCACCCTGACAGAATTAATTCTGCTCCACCTGACGAAGGCCAACCTAGTCTCCGCGACACTAAAACTAACTTCAACATAGACGCACAAGCTTTTGTGCCTAAGTCCGTTCCTCAAAACTTCAACCCCGACGTAGTGGACTTCGAGCCTTCTGAAGCCAAAGCACTCTCTGCAGCTGCAAATGAATTCAAACCTGACGACACACAAGTAATTACTGAAGAGTCAGACGACGAAGGCAAAGTGTTTGTAAAGAACCTAGAACTCCGAGACGAAGACACTTTGGAGTTAAGCGACACAGAAATCTCTCCTCTATACAAATACACCTTTAGAGAAATCACCCAGGCTTTAGAAACCTTCCTGGGACAAGAAGACTTCTCTAACCTGAACCCTGACTTAGAAGCATTTGCTAAGCGGTCCATTGAAGCAGTACACAGAAAAAAGGGGCACAGAAAACCTACTCAACCAACCCGGTACCAAGAACCTACTTGGCGCCAAGCCCGAATGAACGAAGAAAAAAAGATTTCGGACAAAGCCAAACGCAGAATTGAACTGATGAAAAAAGACCAGGCAGAACAAGAAAAAATAACAAGAAGAGTCAAAATCACCCTGAACAAACTCTCGCCCAACAACTTAGAGAGACTCCAAACACAACTTGCTGAAACTGCCAAAGAGAGTTACGTCAACTTGCACTGCTTAGTTTCTGGAATCTTTGAAAAAGCCTGGGCTGAACCTAAGTACACTAAGATGTATGCCCAGCTTTGCAAGAACCTCAAGTCCCAGTTTCGCGGGTACACTTTTCCTGAAGAAGAAACTAAGGAAAGCAAAGCACGCAACCACTTCAGGTACGAACTACTTTACATGTGCGAAGAAGCCTTTACTCAAAAGCCTAAGGAGCTCCAGGAATTGCTCTCTGGAGAAGAAGAGTACCAACAAATGCTTCAAAAGAAAAAAACACACGGGACTGTGCAGTTCATTGGAGAACTCTTCAATGTAAGACTAATTAGTCCCAAAATCATCCTGGGGTGCGTGTACGACTTACTCGGGTTGCCTGAAGACGATTCCGAAGTAAACGTGGACTCAGTAGTGATAGATGAAACCCAAATTGAAGGGGCCTGCATCCTACTTTCAACTGGAGGGAGTTCTTTTGAGCACCCCAAACTCAAGCAAGGCACTGAAGTGATCTTTAGCCTACTAGAAAACCTAATTGAGCAAAAAAGACTCCCCCCCAAAATCAGGTTCAAAATCATGAACGTGCTTGACGAAAGGAAAGAGGGCTGGGCTAAGTCCTCTGCAGAACAACCCAAGAAAATAGAAGACATCCACGCAGAGTACGTGCGTGAACAGGACGAAATCTCTAAAAGGGCCCAAGATTACAGAAGGTAATATAAATATGTAACCACTTATAAACATGGAATTCATCAACAAAGCTGACGATCTCATTGACTCTGCACAAAACTGCGTAAAGCAAAAGGAGTTCCAAAAAGCCATCCAAGTTCTGAAAAAAAGTCTGGAGTTCGCTGAAACTCCTAAAGGCTACTTGCTTTTGGCTCAGGCTTACTACAACCTTTCTCAGTACTCAGAATGTCTAGAGTCTGTTGAAAAGGGAATTTCTCAACTACCTTCTATTCCTAATGAGTCCCTGCGTAACAGTATCCTTGAAAAGCTCCTCTCTCAAAAAACCCAGGCCCAGGACCACTTGAGCCCTGCCAGAACAGACACTGAAACTCCGCCTCCTTCTGAGGAACACCAAAAGGACTCTAAAAACAATTTCTTTGAGCTTTCAAAAAAGCACAGCAAAGACAAAGACTGGTTCTTAGTCAGCAAAGAGTGGCTTGACACCTGGGAAAGTTACTTAGAAGGAACAGCCAACCACCCAGGTCGTATTCTCAACTCAAACTTGCTTCTGAAAGTGGCTTTTGTTGGGCCAGAAAAAGGAAACTACTTAAAAGACCCCCAAGAAGAGCAGGCCAACCTTTACCTCAAAGACTCTATTTTGGAAAACAAAGACTACATCTTGGTCCCCAGCACAGCTTATGAGTACTTAAAAGAAAGTTACGGCTCCGACAAAGACATCAAGCGTTGCTTAGTGCCTCTTACAGAAGAAGGAGACCTAATGCAAGTCGAAGTTAAACTCAAACCCGTTAGAGTAGTTCCGATTCCTTCTTTCCAGGAAACCCTAGAAACTCCAAAGCACTTCCAAGTTTCAAAAAAAGCCAAAGTTGGGGACTTAAAGTCCAAACTCCAAGATATTTACAAAGAACTCTACCCCAGGTCCCTTCTTGACTTTTCACAAGCCAGACTCTGGAAAGTAACTCCTGACTGCAAACTAACAGACTTCCACCCCACAGCCAAAAGCATCCTTATAGAGTCAGCACAACTCCTTCCCAACAAAACTGTACTTGAAGAAGCTCAAGTAGCTGACGAAGACATTATCATTGTAGAGTTCAAACAAAAAGACTGGACTATACACAACAAACCTCAAGAAATCTGCATCAGCTGCAGAAAGATCGGAAACATGCTGAACTGTGCTAGTTGCAAGTCAGTGAAGTACTGCAGCAAGGAGTGCCAGAGACAACACTGGAAGTACCACAAAGAACTCTGCAAAAAGGTAAGAGAGTCACAAGTCCACACTCCTGCTTCCAGAAACGGAATGACTGGACTGCAAAACTTAGGCAACACTTGCTTTATGAACTCCGCACTCCAGTGCGTTTCACACACTCTTCCACTTACTGAGTACTTCCTCAACAACAAGTTTGTTGCAGACATCAACCCCAACAACCCCTTAGGAACCAAAGGAGCTGCTTTGGCTTATGCTTTTGCTGAGCTGATCACAGACCTTTGGAAGGGTTCTTCAAGGTCACTCTCGCCTTGGAACTTCAAAAGGGTCATTGCTAAGTTCGCCCCCCAGTTCACAGGGTACCAACAACACGACTCTGCAGAGTTACTGAGTTACTTGTTGACAGGGCTTCACGAAGACCTTAACAGGGTAAGGGACAAACCATACATTGAGCAACCTGAAGCTGAAGGTAAGTCTGAGAAAGAGGCTGCAGAAATGTTTTGGGACTGGTTCAAAAAAAGGAACCAAAGTATCATAGTGGACTTAATGTACGGACAGTACAAGTCTACTTTGCAGTGTCCAGAGTGCGAAAGGATTTCCATTACTTATGACCCCTACTTGACTTTTTCACTGTCAATTCCCAATTACGACGTAAAGTTAGTTTCAGTTTTGCTGATGAAACTAGGAGACCTAACTCCTGTGAAGTACACATTCAAAATGAACGCCAGCTTTAAAGTTTGTGACTTAAAAAAAGCTATAAAAGAAGTTTGGGGAGTGGAGAACTTTAGAATAGCAGCTTACTTGAAAGAAACTATTAAGGGCTTCCTTCCAGACAACAGAGAGATAGGGGAACTGGATAAAAAGACCTTAGTGGCCTTTGAGTTCCCAGAAGACTACCAAAGTTACGAGTTGGTTCCTTTAGTTATTTCCAAACTAGGCGAAAGGGGCTACTTTTCAAAGCCTTCGAAGTTCCAAATAAGCTTTATGCGGTTGCTGTTTTTCAAACGTTCAGAAAGCACCTTGAGTATCCAAAAGGAAATTGTCAGTTACTTAAGCCAGGTAGTTGTTAATAACTTGAACAAGTCAGTTAGCGAGCCTGCTGAAATGTTGGCTGAACTAAAAGCAACTGAGGAACCTCTTTACTCCTTAAACATAGTGAACACCAGCAAAAAAACCCAAGGACTCATTTGGGACGGAAGACTTCCGTGCGATTTTTGTGGAGATAAGAAATGCGAAAACTGTCCCTTTCCTATGTCACAAAACACTAAACTAAGTGACTTGCTAGACCAGGTTCAGAACTCCGAAGGCCCTTTTATGCTTGAAGTGGTGTTTTCTTCAAAGACCCAAAAAGTGAGTTTGCTCAACAGTGTAGAAGAACACTCTAGCCCTCAAAATATTGAGTTTGAAAAAAAGTCTTCCATCACCCTATACGACTGCCTAGAACACTCAACTAACTCTGAAGTGCTTGACGAAGACAACAAGTGGTACTGCAGCAAGTGCAAAAAGCATGTCCAAGCCACCAAAACCTACCAAATCTACTCACTTCCCAAAGTGCTTATTATCCACTTAATGCGGTTCAAAACTAGGGGCTTCTGGAGAGAGAAAAACAACAGTTTAGTTGAGTTTCCCTTAGAAGGCTTGGACTTAAGTGAGTATGTGCTAGGCAACGAGAACCCTGGAATCTACGACCTTTATGGAGTTTCCAACCACATGGGGTCACTTGGAGGTGGCCACTACACAGCTTACGTCAAAAGCCCAGCAGCTGAATCCTGGCTGGAAATGGAGGACTCGAGGGTTTCTAAGACCTCGCCCGGAAGAGTGGTTTCGCCCTCTGCTTATATCTTATTTTACTTAAGACGTAGTTAAATGGAGTTGACTTTTTCTGAAATTCAGTATTACGCGCGGGAAGGTTATTGGCACCACATTGTAAGTCTGTGCAACGAAGAACTCAGGAAAGGCGGAGACGCAGTTCTGCAGTTCTGGCGCAGTTTCGCCATTTTCAAGGAAGGAAGCACCCCAGAAGCCATAAGGGAACTAGACAACATTTCAAAACGCAGAGAAATCCAGTACGCTGCTTCAGTTGCCCTGGTCCATTACCACAAATCCTGCAGTTTAGTAGACCAAGAAGCAGTTACTCACCACAAGTCCCAAAAGTCCAACTTAGTTAACTCTGCACCGGATGTTTCACTGATTGTGGCAGCGCAGTTCCTGAGTTTAGTTGGCAAATACTTAAAGGCCAGACAGCAAGTAATGCAAGTGCTGGAACGCAACCCCGCAAACTTGCAAGCACTCAACGTTCTCGCTTGGGTTGAAATCAACGGAGGCGTCCAAGGAGACATGGGAACTGCTGACAGGGCTTTAGACCAAGTAATTGAAGAAGCTGACGAGATGATTTACACCAAGTTCGTGGACTGCTTGTTGGGAAAAGCTAAGTTGTTCAACAACATGAAGAAATTCAGCGACACGCTTGAAATCCTGAATGACTTGTTAGTGAAGAACCCAAGGTTCGTTCCTGGCTTAGTAGAAAAAGCCAAGGTCCAGATGATGACAGGCAACTGGGACGAACTTGTAGAGTCCTCACAAAAAATTTTAGCAGTTTCCAGAGACAACATTGAAGCTCTGAGGATTTGGACTTTCCACGCACTGGCTAGAGAGGCTTCTTACGACTTAGCAATTGACAAACTCAAACACCTTCACAGTGCCCTTGTGAAAAGAGAACCCAAAAATGCCCACCTCTACATCCAAGTAGTAAAGCCCCTTGCGCAAATCACAGGCAGAAACAGAAAAGTGCTTCAAGAAACCCTGTCTATAGTTCAAGAAGCCCGCAAACTAAAAAGCCATGACGTAGAAGTGCTTTGTGAAGTAGGGGAACAGTTGCGTTACTTAGGAGACTACAACGCAGCAATCAACAGCTTCACTGAGGCTTCACAACTAGACGAAGGCAACATGCAAGCAATCACTAAAATCATTCACTGCAAAATTCTCCAAGGCCACTTAGACGAGGCCTCTGCACAAATGGAGTTCCTTTTCGAAATAGACGAGTCAAGCAAACAGAACCCAGAACTAACTTACTTAGCAAGCATGCTGGCCTGGCGCAAAAACCACAACATGCAAGAAGCCATTAAGTACTTAAACGAAGCTCTTTCCCTGCACGTGGCAGTCAGCAAAAAACTCAACCCTGGATTCGAGTTTTACACCAAGCTGAACCCTGACTTTTTGTTGGAGATTGCAAAGGAGTACTTGCAGTACGTTGGACTAAAACCCCTTCCCAAAAGTGCCAAGCCTCCCCACTACTTAGTTAGAGCCACCAAACTCCTAGAAACCATCACCAAACAAATNCCTGGAATCATTGACGGACACCTTATGCTTGCTAAGTCCAAGTACATCTCCAACGACAACTCGGCTGCCCAGAGGTACATAAACATTTCTCTCCACTTGGACCCTGACTGCATTGAAGCTTTGATACTCTCTGCTTTGATCCACATGCAAACAGACCAGTACTTAGCTGCAAGTAGGGACTTAGAACAAGCAATGGCCAGGAACTTCATGATCAGAGAAAACGCTTTGTTCATGCTAGTCAAAGGCCAAGTAGAGCTTAAGCAAGGAAAATCTGAAGAAGCCCTTAAAACCTTCCAAACTGCCATGAAACTGCCTGGAGTTAGTTCTCCGCCTGTGACCAAAAAGAACACTATGTTGAGTTTGTCCGAAGAAGACAGAGCAATGGTCTTCACCAACTTAGCACTGACTTACGCCGAAAACAAAGACTTCCAAGCTGCTTCCAGAGTGATGGCTGAAGCTATCGGTGAGTTTGAAGGAACTCCTGCTGAAGTCACCGTGGTCATTGCCAACAGTGAAATAGCAATAAAAAAAGGCGACATAAAGCAAGCACTTAACATCTTGAAAGGAATCACTCCTGAGAGTCCCCACTTCAAACAAGCCAAAACCGCAATGGCAGACATCTACTTAGGAAGCATGCAAAACAGAAGACTCTACGCCAAGTGCTTTTACGACATAGTGGAGCAAGAAGACTCTGTGGAAAACTACTTACTTCTAGGAGAAGCCCTTATGTCCATCCAAGAGCCAGAAGAAGCCATTACTGTTTACGAAAAAGCACTCAAAAAGAAGCCTGAAGACCTTTTCCTCACCAAAGAAATAGGAAGGGCTTTAGTTCTGACCCACGACTACCAAAAGGCCATCCAGTACTACGAGTCAGCTGCAAGAAGTGACTCCAGGAAGTCAGAACTTTTAACAGACTTGTCGAAACTTTACTTGCGACTCAAAGACTACCAGTCCGCAAACTTAGTTTTAGAACAAGCCCTTAAAAAGCCCCCTACAGACATTTCTTCTATGTCCCAAGCAGCCCGGAACTACTTACTCCAGGCCCAAGTGTACATTAAAAGTTCAGGTCCTCTTTCCTTTTCGCCTATTCCTTCAGCACTTGAGTCCTTGCAAAACGCCCGTTCAGTGCAGAAAGACTTGCTTTCTCACGCCAGAGACATGCCTCCTGACCAAGTTGCTGAAGAAAGAAACAATTGTGCAGAAATCAACTTCCACTTGGGAGAGTACCACCAATACCGCAACTCCAACTTGGACTCTGCAGTTGAGTTCTACCAAGAAGCTCTTAAGTACAACGAAAGCCACGAAAAAGCCATTATGGCCCTTGCTAAAGTTTACGAAAAACAGGGCAAAGTAGACCAGTGCATGCACTACTGCAACCGAATGGTTATTATAGACCCTTCTCACGAAGAAGCTTCCACCTTGATGGCAGAACTGCTTTTGCAGAGAAACCAAGAAGAAGAAGCCCTCACATGCTTCAAACGACTGCTGGAGAACAAAGCAGGGAACTACACCATCTTGGCCAAACTTTTGAGTGTACTGAAGCGCGGAGGGAAGTTACAACAGTTTGCTCAGTTTCTGCACAACGCTGAAAAAACCAAGGGCAGAAGTGCTGATGCAGGAGTTGCTTACTGCAAAGGACTTTACTTGAGGTACCAAGGACTAAACAAAGAAGCTTTAGAAGAACTCAACAAAGCCCGCAACGACGCAGCTTACGGACAACCAACCTTGGAACAGATGATAGACATCTACCTTTACTCGGAAGAAGAACTTTTAAGTGGAAGAGTGCCTCCGCAAAATATCGAAGCTGCAGAAACTCTTCTGCAAGAACTCCGCAGTAAGTTCGTGAGCATGCGGTCTGAGGTGCTCCAAGCACTCTTGTTAATTGCCAAAGGAGGTTCCTCAAACCTAGACAAGGGCTGCACTCAACTCCAGCAACTACTCAACAACAAACCTTACTACGTGCCTGGAATATTGGCTTGTGCTGTAGGAAAACACCTCCAAGGAAGCCAACAGAACGCCTTCCAACTGCTTTCTAGACTAGACGAAATAGCTTACACTAACGAGTTTGCAGAGGACATGGAAAGGGGCTGGCTGATGAAAGCAGAACTGGACCTCCAGTCCAAAAAACTGCAGTCTGCCCAGGAGTTGCTGCACAAGTGCCTTAGGTACAACCAGTCCTGTGCAAAAGCCAAAGAACTACTTGGCTCAATAAAGGAACGCGAAAACAATCACAAAGAAGCCTCTGCTTACTACGAAGCTGCCTGGAACCTTTCGCACTCAGCTTCTGTGGGATTTAGACTGGCTTTTAACTACTTGAAGGAAAACAAGTTTTTGCAAGCAATTGATGTTTCGAAACAAGTGCTCAAAAGGTACCCTGACTACCCAAGGATCAAAAAAGAAATCCTCGAAAAGTCTAGAGAAGCCCTAAGGCCCTAAATTCATAACTTAAATGGAAAAGACCACCCACAACAACGAATGCGACCGGGACTTAGGAGAGGTCAAAGTAAGTGACTTCCTCAAACTCGAAAACAAACAAAGCCTTAGAGAAACAGTTGTGTTCAGTTTCTTCAAGTAAATTTTAAACAGGCACATAAGCAAAGGCAAGTTCGATATCTGCTCAGAAGTACACAAGCAACCCAATACTGTTGTACTGTTCAAAGAGGGTGGAGCTGCTTTGCTTCTTGAAAAAGTAGCCTTTTTGGTGAACTCCAACCAAAGCCAAAAACTAGAACCCTACTACCAAAGCGTAATTCCTGTAACAATTGAATCTCAGAATGCCTATTACTCAACTCTTTCAGCCTGCAGAATTTTTGTGAAGTGTGGTAGTCCTGACTTACACACCCTTAACTTAGCAGGCACAGAGTCCTTCATTGGGGCTTTTGTTAAGGAGTTCACTAGTTTTTTGTATATCAAAACCAAAATGCCTTCCCGAGAAGTCTTGTTTCTAGTTCAGAGCTACAGACACTTACCAGAAGACGAACTCAGTGACCTTTCGTGTGAAGAAGTTAAGTTGAGTTTCGAAGCAGTCAAGAAACCTCTGTGTTGGATAGACTTTGAAGAGGATTCTTTAGTAGTTTCGACAGAAGAGTCTCAAGACTGGACTTTCTTCTTAATAGGGTCGAATTCCTACAACGCAATGGTGGAGTCTTGTGTTTCCTCCAAAAATAACACATCCAAAAACTTTTCAGTGACTCAGTCTTTGCAGTGCAAATTCACAGAAGAAAGGGACTTAGAAGAAAACTACATCTGCCAAGAAATCACTCCTGCCTACTCTCCTAAAGTTATGGAAGTCAAGATTTCAACCAAGTCAGTGGCAAGAACTGCAGACTCCTCCAAAAGACCCTCTTTAGAGTTAGAAAACCAAAAAACTCAGTGCAACTGTGATTCCTGCAACATGCTTTAATTATAAATGGGGTTATGTGCGTGTACTCAAAGAGAAACTATCCAACAAGAAAACTCCAGGAAAGAAATGGTGTTTAAGTACCTCGAAGGTCTAGAAAAGACCAAAGAAGTCAGAGTAAGTTTAGTTCCTGAACTCGAGGACCCCTTTGACCAGCAAATAGAAGAACAACTTGCTGCTCAGAACATTTCAAGAATTAACTAATAATTATACAATGGAGTGCCAAAACTGTGGGGAACCCTGCCACGTAGAACAAAGAACCTGCAGCAACTGTCAAGAAGAAGTTCAAGTGAGTTCAGAAATGGAGTTGTTGCTGGCTGTTTTAGAACTGATGAGTGAAAAAGTGAATGCCTACAAAGCAGTCATGCAAAATCGCCTTTTAATGATAAAAGAAGACATTGTCATGAACGTCACAGAGGAAGCCATGAGGTACCACGAAATCCTTAACAAAAGTTTAGTGCGGGTCAACGAGTACATGGGACAAGTCCAAGAAATGGACCAAGAAACCCATGTTGTGTCCGATTCCCGAACAGAGTCAGTCATGGAGATGGTGGGGATAGAACCCTTTTCCTTCAACCTCAACTCTACCCAGATCCAGGAAGGCTTCAACACTGCACTTGCAGGGAGAACCTTTGTGTTTTTTAGAGAACTCATGCGAATGGAATAGCATAATTCATACTTTATAATAACTAAATGCGTAAAAATATATATGGGAGTGTAAAAGACTACAAACCTGGAGAAATCAAACAGAGAAAACCTTTGCCTTACTTAAAGCCTTCAACTTCGAACCTCAGATTAGTAGACCCTGAAAAAAGTTTGAAGTGCCACGCCAAAAGCCTAATTCACGAAAAAAACAAAGTTGTGGAAGAAAACTCGCGACTTAAGAAACTCTGCAGAGAACTCGACGAAGAAGTTAGGAGTCTCAAGTCCCAATTTCGCCAACAAGAACACGAATTGTTTAAGTTCAAAGAACTCAACTGCCTCAGAAGAAACTCTAAAGCCACTCAAAGCGAAAAAAGGAACTCCTACGCCTACACCCTAACCACACTCAGAGAAAACCTAAAGTATTGCAAAGGCGAACTCAACAGAGCCAAAGAAGAAAACAAAAAACTAAGGTCCAGCGTCAAAGCCATCAAAATCACTGAGCTCAAACAACAGGTTTCAGTTTACTACAATGAGTGGAAGAAACTCCAACTCCAAATCCAAAAACCCAGAGTCTTCAGTGTGGACTCCCAAGAATTCAACTTGTCACAACAAGTCCAAAACCTCAAGGAAAAACTAGAGTTCAGTCAAAAAGAAATTTCTGAACTAAAGCAAGAAAACCAACTCCTAAAAGACCAACTAAAGTCCTCTCAAAAAGTCCTCACTAGGAAAGCCACCATTGGCGAAAGTAACTTTAAACAAGGGCTAAAAAGAGAACTTGCTCCTACTAAAGAAGCCCTTATTTCTAACTTCTTCAGGAAACTCTGCATTCAGCTAGAAAACAACCAAATCGACGCTGAGCACTTTTCCCAGGAAATCTGCAAGGACTCCCAAGTTGACTTTGAGCAACTCCAAGAAAAGTTCAACAGTTTTAAGTTGGTTTTTTCGGAAAATGAACTCCAGAAAGCACTAGAACTGATTTTCCAAAACAAGACAAACCCAAATGTACTTGTAAAGCAGCTTAAGTCAAAACAACTAGAGTTAGAGTCAGACCTGAGTTCTGATGTTTCTTCAATTAACTCTAGAAGCCACTCTCCTAACTCCAATTACCCTTTCACAGAGGACATTGAGCTCATACTAAATGAACTAAGACTCCGAGTGATGGACTCAGGAAAGTCTTCAGAATACTTTTTAGAAAAGTGGAAAACCAAACTCCCTGAGCCAGTTACTTCTGAAAGCCTCAATGACTTGTTTTTAGACGAGTCCTACAGAATCGAAGACCCAGTTCACAGAATTAAGTTAACAGCCTTTTTCTTGAACTCCCAGAAGTCTCTGACCAAGGACTCAGTCCTCCAAAGCTTAAAAAAAGAAATATTTAGAGAGTTCAAAAGTGTTTTTGACGTAAGTGAAAAACTCAAGGACTTCCACAAAACTTTAAGCGAGAAAAAAGAGAAGTTCTTGGACACTTGCAAAGAATTTGACTGCCAAAACTCAGGGTTCCTCGACTGGTACACAGTCTTAAACATTTTGGAAGATATAGGAATCACAATAACTCCAGAACTCTACAAACTAGTCCAGTTTAAGTGTTTTAAACTCAAAAAGTCCCTAGAAACTATACCTTACAGAGACCTAGACCAACCTTGGATTGTCCACGAAGTACTCAAAGTCCCCAACTACCTGCCTTTCGTTGTAGAAGAACCCAGGGAAACCATCAGAAGCATAGAAAGCACAACTCTTCTAGAAACTGACCCTGACCACTTAATGGAAACCAGGGACTCTTTGTTGGGGCAAAGACAAAGTGTCACTGAGTTCGAGTTTAATTAATATAATATGCAAGGCAGTTATATGACTAAACAACAAAGGGCCAAACTTGCCTCCCAAATCCGCCAGGCCCACTTTTCCCTAGGAAGCAATAACTCTGAGTTCAACTCTACTTCCCGAATTACTTATGCACCCTCTTCTCCAGTTTTGCAGAACCCTTTGCCTACAGGTTCACGCGAATCCCACCTGTCGTTAGGCACACACAAAAAAGAATTTGAGTCTGAAGCAAGGTCCCGCTACAAGCCCTTCCAAAACTTCCAAGAGTCCAAACAAGACTCTAGCAAAGGCGAACTGAGAAAGCACCACTTCACTTTAGGGAACCATAAACACCAGTACGAGTCCACAAATGCCCAAGCCTACCAGCCTTTAGCACTTAGAGAAAAGTACTCCGCCCAAAAACCTACCAAAAACACAAACAACTTTGTCTTTGGGGTGGACAAACCAGTTAATTCGACTATTGCCAAAACCACTTTTACTTCAAAGCCCATCCAACAAAACGCAGGACTAAGTGGCTTTATGAAGGACGTTAGGTCTTCCCATTTTTTGATGGGCAACTCCAAAGTTGACTACGTAAGCACCACTAAGGAGCAATTTGGCGCAAAAACTCCAGAAAAGCCTAATTCTAGTGAACTCGGAAAATACTCCCGGCAGCACTTTACCTTAGGCACTGACAAGCCCCAAATGGTTTCTGTGACTAAACTGAACTACCAACAGAAACCTAGCACCAGAGAACCTATTAACTCCAAAGAAAAGAACGATTTAAGGACTTCCCACTTTAAGCTAGGATCCGAGAAACCCAACTACGTTTCGACTTCCTCAGAGATCTACAGAGCTAAAGAAGTTACTTCTAGTTCCCAGAGTGCCCAAAACTCAGTTTCGATGCGCCAGTCCCACTTCAACTTGGGCAATCAAGCGAAACAGTGGAGCACTAGTTACCAAAACTTCATTAAAGACACCAACATCACTACAGCAGAAAAAGTCCACGGAGACAACTCAAAGTCCCACATACTAATAGGCAACGACTCCCAACCCAAAGTAACTCTGGCCATGGAGTCTTACAAAAAGCCCCAAACGTCTGGTAATTCGTCCTTTGCAAGCCCCGACCTGCGCAAAAGCCACTTACAACTTGGCATCAACAACACCCAGTTCAAAACTCTTGCGAGCGAGTACGGACAAAAAGGAGGAAAGGCTTCCTACATCGACCCTTGTCTTTTAGCTGACCACAGATCGTCGCACTTCAAATACGGGTCTGAACCTCCACAGTACCAATCTCTGAACCGCCAAGACTACTCCGGCAAAACTGTAGTTAAGCAGGAACCTGTTTACTCTTCACCAAACAACTTTTCACTAGGCACAAACAAAAGTGCTTGGAAGACTGAACAGAAAAGTTCTTTCAAGTGGATCCAGCCAGTGGCAAGTGAAGTATAAGTTTCTAGCACTGGCCAAGTCATAAGAATTAACAAATAATTTCTAATATTGCTGATAGCTACTGATTATTAAATACATATGGCGACAAGAACACAATTCGAAAACTCAAATGAAATTGGAGTTTTTGCTAAACTGACTAACGGGTACTGCTTAGTAGCAGTTGGAGGCAATGAGAACTTTTACAGTGTATTTGAAAGCGAACTAGGAGCACACATTCCAGTCATTCATGCCTCAATAGCAGGAACACGGATAGTAGGCAGAGTCACCTGCGGCAACGCAAACGGACTTTTGGTGCCCAGCATCACCACAGACCTTGAACTCCAGCAAATGCGCAACTCCCTTCCAGAAAGGGTCAAAATCGAACGCGTGGAAGAGCGACTCTCTGCACTAGGGAATTGCATTGCCTGCAATGACTACGTAGCCTTGATTCACCCAGACTTAGACAAAGAAACTGAGGACATAGTGGCAGACACTCTTGGAGTGGAAGTTTTCAGAAGCACAGTAGCGGGAAACGTCTTGGTGGGAAGTTACGCTGTTCTGAGCAACTCAGGCGGCTTAGTGCACCCCATGGTGTCTGTGGAGGAACTCGATGAGCTCAGTAGTCTTTTGCAAGTTCCCTTGTGTGCAGGAACTGTGAACCGAGGAAGTGATGTGATTGCTGCAGGTCTCATTGCAAATGACTGGACAGCCTTTTGTGGACTAGACACAACTTCCACTGAGATTTCTGTAATTGAAAACATTTTCAGACTCAATGAAATAAGGAACCCAGCTGCTGCAACAGGACTTAGAACAGAAATTCTCGGGAGTTAAGTTAATAAAATGAGTAAAGCACTACTGGACTTAGGTTTAGTCAACGTCGAAAAAGCAGGGATCCACGATCCGAACGCTTTGGACGCTAAAAGAAGAACTACTAAAAAGATAATAGACTACTTAGATGGAGTTAAGTCCCCCGAAAACTATGGACTAATTACTCTGCAAAAGAAAACTCCCGGAAGGTCCAGAAATATAGTTAACCTGATTAAGTTCCACACTCACTTCCACAAAACTTTCGACGAAGAAAAGTCCCCTGATCCCAAACACTATGTAGACCAAGCCAGAAGAAAGAGTTACTCGACTAAAAGAACTGCTAAAACAGCAAGACGTCCGAGAACTACAAACAACTTCTACAAGGACTCTCCAAGTCAAAACACACTTTCTTTGAACAAACTCCAAAAAGTGTTTAAAGACTGCCACAAACTCCGACAAACAACCCTGAAAAGCGCAAGAACTCTTGACAAAAGCAAAAAGAAACTAGTTAAACAGTTCACCCAACTAAAAGTCAAGTCCGAAATGCCTCAGTTCGACTTCAACAAAAAGTATAAAAAAAAGGCCCTCAGAAACTTCAGAAAAGAAAAAACAGCTTTTGTGTACGGAAACGATTTGCGCGGCAGGTACCTTGACCACCAACTCCAAGACATACTTAAAAAATAATACAGTTAACTGTTTACTTTCACTCCCGAAACCAAGTACCCTCCAGATGTTCCGTTCCTGTGGGATAGAACTGGGTGTGTTCGGTCTGGAAGTACTTGGAGGTCCCTTACCCAAACTTCTTCAAAAGCCACGTTAATTACGCTTCCCAAGTTAAGCAGCCAGTCAAACACTAAAGCAGCCTCTACCATGTCATGCGAAAAAGCAGCAAGAGTCCCCCCGGCCTTGAGTTTGTCAATGTGGTTTTCTATGGTTTGCTTTAGTTGCTTAGAAGCCACTATTAGAGAGTCTAAGTCCTGGAGGTCCTTTTGGATTCTAGCTGAGTTTTCTTTGAAACCTAGGTACTTAAGAGCATGAGTCCCTGAGGAGCCTAAGCTAACTACCTGAGAAGTGGTTCTGCTTAGGACTCCCCCTAACACCAGTCCCCCTGTGTCTTCAGCTACTCCTACTTCTAAGTGGGAGTGGACGTTGCCTAAACACAGTAAGTTCATAAGGGCTTCTGACCTCATGTACTTTAAAGGTTTGTGTTCGTGGAGAGTGTCAGCTACGTTTGCTAAACTAGCTGGCAGCAGTTTAAACAAACCCATGTGTTTTTGTTTCTTTTTCTTTAGGTACTTTTCTTGAGCAAATTCATTCTTTTGGTCAAAAGTTGCACTGTTGGAGACAAGTTGTTCCACTAGATGCTGGCCTCCTTCTTGTTGTCTTATTTGGAGGATCTCTTCTGGAGCAAGGGACTGCGCTGTGTTGCTGTCTGCAAATCCCCTGTTGTCCCGAGTCACTTTTCCTTGGAAGGGGTTTTCCACTTGGTACTCTTGGGGTTCTCCGTCAACTACTTGGTAGGTTCTGTAAAAGCCCAGTTCGGAAGAAAGTTTCACCCACTGCTTTCCTACCTTAGCTTTCCCTTTCAGAGTCACCAAGGACCTTTTGCCGCTTACTTCCTGTAGCACTGCCCACATTTATGCTTAAGAATAGCTTAATCAAAGCCATAGAAAGAGTTAATTGGGACGTAGCTATTGCTGGGGCAGGCGTTGCAGGACTCAGTGCAGCAATAAGACTCAAGCAAAAAGAACCCAGTTTGCAAGTGTGTGTTCTTGAAAAAGCAGGTGAAGTTGGAGCCCATGTACTCTCAGGGTGTGTTTTGGAACCCAGGGCCCTTGATGAACTGATTCCTAACTGGAGAGACTTGCCTTCACCAGTAAAAACTCCAGTAACTGCTGACAAGGTTTATTTCTTAACAGAGAAAAAATGCATACAACCTCCGTTTGTGCCTGAGTGTCTCAACAATCAAGGAAACTACATAGTGGACTTGGGCAAACTGGCAAAGTGGCTAAGTATCCAGGCAGAAGAACTTGGAGTGCACATATTCACGAGTTTTCCGGTTTCCCAACTGCTTATTTCTAAACAAGGCTTCCTAGAAGGAGTCCTTACAGCTGAGTTTGGACTTGACTCTAGCAGGTCGCCTACAAAGCACTACCAACCTTCAGTGGAAATCAAAGCTAAACAAACTCTTTTTGCAGATGGCTGTAAGGGCAACTTAAGCGAAGCTCTTAAAACACAGTTTAACTTAGAAGAGTTCAACGATGGAATCAGGCAAGTTTCACCTCAAAGTTACGCAGTAGGACTGAAGGAAGTCTGGGAAGCTAAACCTCAGCATTTCCAAAGCGGGTTGGTCCAGCACACTTTTTACTGGCCTCTTGACTCCACGACAATGGGTGGAGGCTTCATGTACCACGAAGAACCTAACTTAGTCCACTTAGGAATGGTCATTGCACTTGACTACTCCAACCCCTACCTAAACCCCTACGAAGAGTTCCAGAAGTACAAACTCCACAAAGTTGTTAGAAAACACTTAGAGCAAGGAAACCCTGTTTCTTATGGGGCTAAAGCTTTAAGTTTGGGAGGGTTCTTTTCAGTTCCTAAGTTGTGCTTTCCAGGAGGAGTCTTGTTGGGAGACAGTGCTGGTTTCACAAACGTAGGGAAGATGAAAGGAGCCCACACTGCTATGAAAAGTGGGATTTTGGCTGCAGACGCAGTGGTTGAAAACAAGTCAAACCTCGAAGGAAAGGAACTCTTTGAGTACTACGAAAAGTTCAGGAAGTCTTGGATTTGGGAAGAACTCTACACTTCCAGGGACATCCGAGACTCCTTTAGAAACAACATTTGGTACGGAAGTGCCTACACTTACTTCACTTACGACTCTTCAAGCGAAAACAAGTTCTTAGTTTCAGTGAGTCAAAAAGGAGAGTCTTGTTTAGACTCAGAAGCCACTGCAGAAGCTAAGGACTCAAAGCCTCCTTTTTACCCCCCACACGATCACACTCTGACCTTCGACATCCAAAGCAACTTGTTGAGGAGCCAAATCACTTACAACCCAGACCAGCCAAACCACATCCAAGTTTCTCCCGAAAAAGAGACTCTGGAGGTGTTTGACAAAATTGAAGAAAGACTTTGTCCTGGGTCTGTGTTTAAGTTCGAGAATGGAAGCCTTTTGACTTACCCCCAAAACTGCCTGCACTGCAAAGTTTGCGAAATCAAAACTCCGCATATCAAGTGGTCCCCGCCAGAGGGAGGGGACGGGCCTAAGTTTGTTACTAGTTAATTAGTTTTAAAAGCATGAGAAAGAATAGCACTTAACTTCCCGTTTTTAGTAGCTTCGGCCTTCCTCCCCATTTCTTCAAGACTCCTGAAGATGTTTAGTCTCCTGTTCCTTCCTGAAATTCTTCCTTTAAGGTTGTCGTTGAGGTTCACAACACTCCTTACCAAAAGACTCCCCAAAAGGTACAAAGGAACAAGCATGTCATTCATCAAAGGCCCTGAGTCTATTACTTCTGTAGCAGAGTCTTGGCGCTTGGGACGAGGCCATATGTTCACTTTTACTAAGTCTTTTTGGAGGGGTGTCAAGAGAATGCAGACCTTTTTGGCCAAAACAGGGTGCTCCAGTAAGGAAGGAAACTTCTTGGAGTGGGGGTCGTTAGCTCTTTCGTTCCACAAAACCACTATTTCTCTTTCCTTCAGCAAGTCCTGCAGAGTGGACTCTCCGGGAATCAGGCCAGGGAACAAACTTACAAGTTCGTAGTAGTAGTGAGAAGTGTACAGCACTGAAGAAAAACTCCGGATGTAAGAAGCTACTTGACTGAAAATTCCAATGTTTATGTGCGAGTTGTCAAGAAGAACTCCAAGTTGTGGCAAGAACTGCTGGAACATCCGGGAGTAGTAGTCCGGACTAGCCAGAACTTCAGTGTCTTTGGACTCAGGAGTCTTTAAGTAAAGAACTGGAAGAGATATGCATTCTTTGTCCGAAATACTATCGAGTTCGATGATTTTAGTTTTTAGTTCTTGGCCCTCCAGTGCTATGAAGGATTCTAGGTTTTCTTGGTTGAAAAGTCCCAAGTGGGTTAGAAGCAAGCGGTAGGACTTAGGCAAAAACTCCTTTTGGGAGTTAACTCGGAAATGAGAGTCCTCGAACCTGACTTCTTCTTTGAAGGCGTTGCAGGTCTTTTCTTGTGCTTCCATGGTGCTTTTGAGTTCTTGGAATAAAGTTTTTTCTGACTCGTTTAAGTTGCTGTCAAGTTCTTCTTTTTGTTCTGAGTCTCCAGAGTTCCTAGGTTGGGGTTTTGGAGGGTGGACAGTCATGCTGAGTTGGAGTTGGTCTTTTGGCTGGGGTTCTTTGGAGTAAACCAGTTCAGCTTTCCAAAAGTACTTTCCCATAGGGTTCCGTATTACAAGGAGAATTTCTTCGTGGTTGGGGTTGTCCTGTGAAGAGTCGTAAAAAGACAACAAAAACCTGCCTCCCATCAAAAAGTGCTTTCCTCCTAGTTTGATTTGGTGGAAAGAAAAACTCCCTGTGGAAACGTACAAAGAGTCGTAAGCAGTGTAGGAAAGTGGAGGTAACTGCTTGCCTAAGTTGTTCATGATGAAGTCGTATGTGTAGTTAGCAATGTCTCTAATCACGTCTATTTTGTAAGCTAAGGAAATAACTTCGAGTGCTGTGGAGCGAGTGTTCAAAGCTGCGTAAGGAAAGCAAACCAGCCAGTGAAGCAAAGTGTACAGCAAGGAACTCAGGAGTCTTTCCTTCTTGACTGTGAGTTTGTTTTTGATTTCAGAGCATATTTTGCGAATTACTTCAGTTACTAAGTCTTCGTCCACAATCACTTTTGAGTTGAGCAAAAAGGGCAGAGTAGTGATGACTTTAAGTAAACTTTTGTAAATGCGGTGGTCTTTCATGCAGTCAATGTAACCGAGTCTTTCAACCAAAGCTCTGAGGATTTCAGTAAGTAACTCAGAGTCTGTGTGCAGAGTACTTAAAAACACAGATATACTCCAAACCAGCCTGAAAAAGTTGTTTTCGTCAGTTTCCCACTTAAGGGTGTCTAGAAGTATCCCTGAAACTACTTTTTTAAGCTTGTAGTTCTCATACAGGTGCACAGTTCCTACAAAAGAACTCAAAATGTAGTAAAAAGGAGTGCGGAACTTAGGTCCGTTGTTTCCTGAGTGGTCCAGTCCCGTGCTGAGTATCTCAGTGATTGCGCCTTCAAACAAAAGCACGTTGATTCCTTCCAACTCTGAACACATCAAACTCATTGAGTTCTTGGCAATGTAGGCTTTGAGAGTGCTGGACTTGTCTGTTGAAACGCACTCAAAAATCGTTTTGTAAAAAAGTCCAACGTACTGCCGGCTCACAGGTCCTGAACCCCTGCACATTATTCTGCAAAGTGCCCCCACAGCATGGGCTCTGCACTCGTCTATGAACTTGTCTTTTGAACGGGCGTAGTAAAACAACCACCTTCCGAAAATACGAAGCAGTGCGTTGGCAGAAGGAACTGCAAGACGACTTATTCCCCACAAATAGTGGAAGTGAGTTTCTTGGAACTCCTTAGTGAGTTGACTAAGCGAAGCAGGAGTGCTGGCCTTGACTATGTTGGGCATCTGGAAAACTCTGGGCAAGTTCCTTCTTTCGTTGATGCCCAAAAACACATTGGTGAACTCAGCTATTCTTTTGGCAAGTTTTCTGTGGACTTCAGGGTCTGCAGGGGTTCTTTGGGGCATGTTTTTGAGCACGAGGTTCATGAACTTAGCCCAGAAGAAAATAGTTTGCTCGGTGGTAAAAGGCAGAGTGAGGTGTTCGTCTTTTTCTTCTGTTGGTTGTTTGAAAGCTTTGAACTTAAGTGTCAGGTAGGGGTGTTCATCCCCGTATATAATCGAAGCTACTCTTTCTGTAAGTGCAAAAGCAACTGTGTTCCACTGGTAAACCAACCACATGTGTCCTAACCAGTAAGGAAACCCCGAGTGCAGTTCCGTCCACAACTGTTCGTCGCGTGTGTCAGAGCGCAGCCAGATTTCAAACAAAGTTTTCAAAAGAAGAGGACACAGGTCCTGGGCCATGCTGCTTTTGTTCCTGAGGAGTCCGTTGGTTATAATTAGCATGATTTTGAGCAAGTGACCCCAAGTGATTTCTTCCAAGTTTTGAGTCCTAATCAATTCCCTTATAGCGTAAAGGACCTCTGCACAGAGTTCTGCGTGTCTTTTGGAGTCGCCTCCCCTTTCTACAAACAACAGAGAAAAGTGAGAAATCATTTCTCGCTGGTAAAAGCCTTCTTCTTCAGCAATTACCGATGGCCTCAAGTCGAGTTTCGAGTAATTGAGCCAGTGGGTGTAAATCTCAATGGCTTGCTTAATAGTGCTGTGCTGGTCAATGTTGAGTGAAAAAGCGTAGCCTATTGACTCCATAGCCCACTGCACATGGAAGTGTGTGGGCAGTGCGTTTCGGTCGCTTTTCTTGACCCACTCCACAACGTACTTAACTATTTCAGCCTTAGCTGTTTGGTCATTGCTTAGGTGATTCAGAACATTGGTGTTGGGTCTTTGCTGGATGTACCTACTTTTTAGTTCGCGTTTGAAGTCTTCTAGGTAGAAATGCGAGATGTACATTTTATTTCCTACAATTATGCTTTAATTAGTAGTTAATTGGCTTATTTAAAAGCTAGAGCACCTTTGGGTTCTAGTTTGACGTTAACTCTTTTGAGCCTGTTTACACCTTTATCGAAACGGAACTTTACAGGTTTTTTGGCACTAGAAATCTTGATCCTTTGGGTTTTGGGGGTTGCCCTGAATTTCTCGTAAGTTCCAAAAATGTCAAGTAGTTCTGAGTCTTCAGTAGCATGCGTTACAGAGTTGCTTTTTGGATAGTGGAGTGGAAATGTACAACCAATACTTGGTTTGAGTTTTTTGTGGCTATTCAGCTTACTAACTACACTATATACATCAATAGGTTCAACTTCCTTTTGCTGGGGAAACTGAGACGGTTTGGAAAGTTGCCATTTTTCTGGACGGACCTGTCTAGGAGATAAAGGGGGCTCTAGGTCTTCCTCCTGGTGAACTGCTTTGTCAGAAATAAAGTTCCTGTTACTTATTTTCTTTATATAGTCTTGTCTGTTGTATTTCTTCAGCAATTTGCAGTCCGTTTGGACTCTTGAGTTTTTTGAACCCCTAATTCCCATTTATTAAACTCAGTCCAGTAACTATTGGAATTTAAGTCTCAAAGATTCAAGTAATATAAGCAATATGGATGGGCAAGTAGTACCCTTTGACGGAGATTCCAGAAAGAAAAAACCCAAGAACAGTTCATTCAGACAACAAACAATGCGGGCCTACAGACCAGTCCCTACAGTAAGGTCCGCTGTTTTTACATTCAGTGTTTTGGGAGTTTTATTTATTGTAATAGGAAGCATACTACTGTCGTATTCAATGGAAATAGTTGAAGTCAAGCAGCGTTACGATAATCTAGCCCTTTGTGAAGACACTAAGTGGGACGCTCCTCAGACCTGCACTGTGACTTTAGAAGTAAACGAACAAATGGAAGCACCTGTGTACTTCTACTACGAACTGCACAATTTTTACCAAAACCACAGGAAGTACGTAAAGTCTAGGTCTGACAAACAACTCATGGGAAACGACTTAAGCAAAGACGAACTCTCTGAATGCGAACCTGTAGTTGACATGGAAGACTTAGGTAGAATCCAAGAACACCTCCAAGGCGCCAAAAACCTTAAACCCAGTTCCCCAGCCAACCCTTGTGGGCTAATTGCCAAAACATTTTTCAACGATACTTACTCAATCAGCAATTCGTCTAATGTCCAAATTAAGATCCACGAAGACGAAATTGCATGGCCTTCAGACAGAGAAGAAAAGTTCGAAAGAGTCAGCAACAACTGGCAAGAAAAGCAGTGGATTGACGTAGAGGACGAACACTTCATGGTTTGGATGCGGACTGCCGGATTGCCTAACTTCAGGAAACTCTGGGGCCGCATAGAGCAAGACATTTACCCAGGAACTTACTATATAACCGTCAACAGCTTTTATGATGTTTCGGATTTTAACGGCGAGAAGTACGTTGTCTTAAGCACTGCCAACACTTTCGGTGGCAAAAACGATGCTTTGGGAATTGCTTACATAGTAGTAGGTGCAATGACTGTTTTGTTGGCAATTGCATTTACAGTTAAAGGCTACATCTACAAAAGAAGCCAAGATATTGGATAACTAACACTTTGTAATACAAGTAAAATGGAAGTATCCAGGAGGCCCTGCAGCTCAAAAAGCAACTCAACTAGGCTTTCTAAGCCCCTCCAAAGTAGTTCCAGGAGAAAAAGGTGTGCTTCTCCAAAAAGTCTTAATTCTCCCAAACCCAAACTAAACCCCAACTCACTGTTTCTTGCAGAACTCTCACACAGAAAGAACTACTGGAAACTCCCTAAGTTCGGACCTCCACCTTCTATACTTAATCTGCACCAAAACTCACTTCAGACTCTAACCAAAAAACCCATTCAAACAAAAAACACCTTGAAGTCCCCCAGACTAAGCAAACCCCACCCAGTAACTAGGGTTCAGGAACCCCCAAAGGACTTGAGTGACCAAAAAACTAAAGAAAAGCAAAGCATAAAGAACCAACTGATTGTCCAAGGAATGCTTGAAAGAAGAAGGAAGTCAAAGGAGTCCAGTGGATTTTCGGAACTCAGAAGCAACTCTACTGTCGACCTTCTAACTGCAAAGACCTACCAAAAAGTCATTCAGGAAAGGGTTCAGAGAGATAACCCTACATAATAAAATGGTAAGCAAAGACACATTGGGCATTTTTGTAGTCTTTTCTTTGTTGGGAGTATGCTTAACTGTAGTGCTGATTGCAGAATGGGCTGACAAAGGATCAACTCCACCCATAACTAAAATCCAAGTGCACAACCAAGCAGAGCTGAACTTCCATGTGATTGGAGATTTTGCCCAGTTCGACTCAAGCAAGTTAATCGGAGGCAAAGAACCAGTCCAACTAGTAGCTGAGCAAATGAAAGAACTTGCTTTGTACAATCCAATACAAATGATAGTTTCCACTGGAGACAACAGGTACCCCTATTCCAACTCTGCTTTTGACCAAGTTATCTACAGATACCTTTACAGGACTTTTAACTTGCCAGGACTCAGCCATAAGCCTTGGTATTTAGTACTTGGCAACCACGACTGCAGACAAGACCCTAGTTACGAAGTTGATGCTAACAACTTGTACCCTGCCTGGAACATGCCTAGTCCGTACTTTAACTTCAGCGTAAACGTTGACCAGGGTAAAGTTGGGTTTGTGTTTATGGATGGTTGCAACTTGTACAAAGAAAACAGAATCACTCAAAAAGACAAACAACAACTAGACTGGGCGGATGGAACTCTCAACTACTACAACTCTAATCCAGAGTACCTCTGGAAAATCGTGAACATCCACATGCCAGTATTTTCTGCTTCAGATCACGGCGACAACCAAAACTTAAAAAAGTACCTGTACCCTATTTTGCAAAAGCACTCTGTGGACGTAGTGCTTTCAGGACACGAACACTGCATGGAGCACCTTGCTTCCCAAAACTCAACCCTAACTCCTAAACCCAAATGCAGAGGATCTAAAATTACTACCGAGTACCTAAAAAACAAGAACTCAACTAGTTGGACTAAAGGCCAAGCAATCCACCAAGTAGTCCAAGGTGCTGGAGGTAAGGAACTTTACAAACTATGTCCCACCAAAGTTACTTCAATGGCTCAGCTATACTTTGGCTACTGCAACTACGGTTTTTCCCAAGTTACAATCAATTCCAAACTACTTAGGGTGGACTACTACCTGTACAACTCAAGCGAACCAGTTTATAGCTTTAAAATAACCAATTAAGACTTAGGGTTGGTTTTTTGTTTTTTGGCTGGTTTGGGTGTTGGGGCTTTCCTTTTGACGATGGGGTTGCCGAAAAAGTTTTCCATGCGCATTTGAGTAGGTTTTCCTTGGAAAGACTGGAGCTTTTTAATTCCTGTTTCAACTCTGTTGGGTGCAAAGTTCTTTTTCTGAACTAGAAATTCTTGGAGTCCTTCAGAGTCGGGTTTTTCCCAGACTAAGTTCAACTCACTAGTGTTGGTAACTTCTGGGTGCAAAAAGAGTTCCCGAGCTCCTTCGAAGTTAAAGTTTTCAGGGACTTTATACTTCTTTTTAGGGTTGGCTTCAATGAACTTGATGACTCTTTCTATAGTTCCGTGCTCTTTAATTAGTTTAAAAGCAGTAGCAGGTCCAATGCCTTCGATAGTTTCAGTGTAGTCGCAACCTAGCAGTATGCACAAGTCAACAAACTCTGCGCTAGTCATTTCAAAACTAGTAATCATTTCTTGGTAGTCTACTTTGGTGATGGGTTCCTTTTTGGATGAGAGTCCTCTCAGCAAAAAGGGAGTTCCAAAGGTAAGTGTGTCCATGTCTTCAGAAACAACTGCACTTGCTTTTCCACTTTTAACCATTTCGCAACACTGAGCTTCAGCTTCACCAGGGGCCTCCACTACAGGGACTCCCATTAGTCGGAGCATGTTTTTGGCGTCTTCGAGCATTTGAGTAGTAATGTTTACACTTCTCTGGCTGAACTTTTTGACTTCTTCGAGCTTGCCTTCCTCTTCAGCAAGTTCCATGGCTTCTTTTGCTTCAATTTTTGCCTTTTTCCTTTTAGCTAACTCGCCTGACTTGAGGACTGGCGGCTTTCCGTCAAAGACCCAAATAGGCTTTACTCCGTTTTCTAAGAAGGAAATTGTTCTGTTGAAAAAACCTAGTAAGTGGGAAGTTGGATTGCCTTCTGAGTCAGTCAGCATTCCTAGTCCTGTTTTAGTTGTGAACTGAGTTGCTATTAAGAACTGGTACATTGCCATAGAAGCGTCACAAGCAACTATTCTTCCTGAAAACAAAGACAGTTGGATTTTAGAAACCGAACTGGGTGCTTTGTCGTTTATTAGTTGCATTAGTTGCTTGATTCCCATGTTGAAATTATTTGGAGGGAAGCCTAATAATGGATTTGTTTTCGATCAGTGAAGAAGAAGCCCAATCTTCCAAAAAACTACACCACGCCTACATGCAGGGGTTCCTTCCCAAGCACTGTCTGCCCAAAGGAACTTTAGTTAAGTTGCCTCCCCACCCTGTGTTTGACTGTGAAAAGGTGAAGAAAAACAAGGGACTCATCTCCTTTTTGAGAGGCGAAAACACCAAGGTGAAACGACTTTTGGCGTTCCAGGACGAGTTCATTTACGTGTTCGTAAGCAAGAAACAAGGCTTGCTTGTAAAGGGAGTTTGGCAACTGCCACGCTTAATAAACGTAGAACTCAGCAAGCAAGACTCAAACTTGATTACTTTGGTTTTTGCAAATAAGTCTCTGAACCCCCTTGACGAACTCCAACGCAAAACTTTCAGGGTTCCTGAGTTCGGGTGGTTTTTGCAGAAACTGAAAACCCAACTTGCAGGTTGTGACATAGATTTTGAATTAAACACTTAGTTACCTGAAAGCTCCTTAACAAGCCAGTCGTGCCACTGGTTGAAAGGCACTCCTTTTTCTTGCACCTTCAAAAACAGTTCATCGCAATTTACACTGTTCAATTGGTCCCTTTGTGGCAAATTGAGTTTTATTGCCTGAAAAGTCAAAGTGAAGTACTCTTCTATGGCAGGTTTGCGTGCAGCTTGTCTCCTAGTTTTCCTTCTTCCTGGAGTCGAACAGTCACTTTTGGAGTCCTCATCTTTAGTTATTTTCAGTAGAGGCAAAATCCTCAAGGGCCGGCACTTCCACAGTTGGAGTTCAGACTTTTGTTTCCCATGTACTTCTATTTTGGTTTTCTCGGACACAGACAGCACTTTCCTAGAACTAAACAACTCCAACTCTTCCAAGTCAGAGTCTTGGGGTTTGGGTGTTTCCATGTTCCCTTCTTCTGAGTGGTAAACCTTCAAACTTGTAAGTTGAAGTCTTATTTTTTTAACCTGTACACTAATTGGGTAGATCTTGCTTACGCTCAAAGCAACCTTTTTCTGGAAGACTCCTAGTGAACCCACTAACTGAGCTTCAAGTTCAGGTTTTGGTGGATGGTTTTCAATCAAGGCTCTTTTGTGCTTTGGACTACAGTGCACCTCTTTCTGGGTTAGCACTTTTAACTTGGGTTTTAAACTATGTCCAGGCAAGTTCCTTGGCTGCTTTTTGACAAGAAAGTTGCACTCAAAAGATGTTTCAAGTTGCTTAGGAACTGTTTCAGGAATATTGGTTTGTGTTTCTCTGTCCATTTCTGACTTCTGGGGAGAACTTGACTCAGTACTCTTCGGCTTCTTTAAAGGACTTAAACCAACGTTTGTGTTGTGAACTGAAAAGTAAGTGACTTCCTTAGGAGCAGTTTG
>PR_CR_10_Liq_1_inCRDRAFT_1000056_pt1 | contig 56652 bp, 42 predicted proteins | sample PRCRCaboRojoPR_3_FD_10241 | JGI IMG/M metagenome (IMG submission 10241) | reverse complement strand
GGGGTACTCATGAATTCCATAATGTTATGGGCCGGGTGGACATCATCACCGGTACGCTTGGTAAGGCGCTGGGTGGTGCTTCCGGCGGCTTCACGGCAGCAAAGAAAGAAATTGTGGACATGCTGCGGCAGCGTTCCCGCCCGTACCTGTTTTCCAATACCCTGGCACCGGCCATTGTGGGGGCTTCCATTGAGGTATTTGACATCCTGAGCAAGTCTACGGAGCTGCGCGACAAGCTGGAGGACAATACCACCTACTTCCGCAAAGAAATGACTGCTGCTGGTTTCGATATTCTGCCCGGGGAGGCGCCCATCGTGCCCATTATGCTGTACGATGCCAAGCTGTCGCAAGACTTCGCCAACCGCCTGCTCGATGAAGGTATCTACGTGATTGGTTTCTTCTATCCGGTAGTGCCTAAAGGCAAAGCCCGTATCCGGACGCAACTGTCGGCTGCTCATGACCGGGTGCACCTGGACAAGGCGATTGCTGCCTTCACGAAAGTAGGGAAGGAGCTGGGGGTGATTTAACAGATTCCTTATTGTAGCGGGATACTGGCGGGCTGCTTTTAAAAGGGAGCCCGCCAGTTTTGTTTTCTAAGTGTAATTAAAACACTATCCTTTCCCGCCCTCAAAAAATCCCTTATCTTAGGGCGCAAATACTAATCCATAAGTATGATCAAAGCTTTTATTTTTGATTTGGACGGTGTGATTGTAGACACCGCCAAATACCATTTCATCGCCTGGAGGCGAATGGCGAACGCAGTAGGCTCGGATTTTACGGAAGAAGAAAACGAGAAGCTCAAAGGCGTCAGCCGTATGGACTCCCTGGACCTCATCCTGGAGTGGGGGGGCGTTGAAAAAACAGCAGCCGAAAAGCAGGAGCTGGCCACCCAAAAGAACGAATGGTACCGGGAGTACATTCTGAAGATGGACGAATCTGAAATACTGGACGGCACATTGCCCTTCCTTGATGCAGCTGAGGCGCAGGGGCTAAAACTGGCGGTAGGCTCAAGCAGTAAGAACGCCACTACCATTCTGGAGCGGATCGGGTTGAAAGACCGCTTTGAAGTCATCATCGATGGCAACAAACTCACCCGCAGCAAGCCTGACCCGCAGGTTTTTCAAATGGGCGCGGATGCCATGGGGCTGAAACCCAGCGAATGCGTGGTCTTTGAAGATGCCGAAAAAGGCGTGGACGCTGCACTTTCCGGTGGTTTCTATGCCGTTGGCGTAGGTGGCGACAACCTGAAGCATGCTCACCATGTGGTACCGGATTTTAAAACCCTCACCCCTAATGATATCCTGCAGGTGCTGCCCGCAGCAGCCATTCAATAATACGAAAAGCCTAAACCAACATGAAGGAATATTTGAAACACGACGAGTGGAGCATCATCGAAGAAGGCTTCATCCCGGAATACAACCGTATTTCCGAAAGTATTTTCAGCATCGGCAACGGCCGCTTCGGGCAACGCGCCAACTTCGAGGAGCAGTACTCCGGCGACACCCTGCCGGGCAACTACCTGGCGGGCATTTACTACCCCGACAAAACCAAGGTAGGCTGGTGGAAGATCGGCTATCCGGAATACTTTGCCAAAGTACTCAACGCTTCCAATTGGGCGGGCATTAACATCGACTTTGATGGGGAAGCCCTTGACCTGGCGGAATGCAAAGTGGAAGACTTCCGCCGCGAACTGAACATGAAGGAGGGCTATTTGCTGCGTACCTTTACGGCAAAAATGAAGAGCGGGCGGCGGGTAAAAGTGGAAGCCAAACGCTTTTGCAGTATCGTCCGTGATGAGATCGCCGCTCTGGAGTATCGCATCACACCACTGGACTTTTCCAGCCCTATCAATATTACGCCTTACGTGGATTTTGACGTAGAAAACGAAGATTCCAACTACGATGAGAAATTCTGGGTGGAGGTCGACAAAAAGGTAAAACGCCGGCAGGGCTATGTGACGGCTGAAACGAAGAAAACGGCTTTCCAGGCCTGTACGGGTATGAAGTTCAGCATCGAACAAGGCGGAAAGGAAGTGGACTTCGACGCCTACCGCATCGAAAAGGAGAAGTATGTGGCCTGCTCGGTAGACCTGGCCTGCAAAGAAGGGGAGACCACAGTGATCTACAAGTACGCTGCTAACGTCACTTCCCTAAATTACAAGAAAAAAGAACTGATGGACCGCTGCAAATCGGCGGTGAAAGAAGCTTACAAAGAAGGCTTTAAGTCCCTGCTTCATGAGCAGGCGATTGCCTGGGGCAACAAATGGGAAGAAGCGGATATCCGCATCGAAGGCGATGTAGCGGCTCAGCAGGGCATCCGGTTCAATATTTTCCAGCTGTACCAAACTTATACCGGCGAGGACGAGCGCCTGAATATCGGTCCGAAAGGCTTCACCGGTGAGAAGTACGGGGGCAGCACCTACTGGGATACCGAAGCCTACTGCTTCCCCTTCTACCTGGCTACTGCGGATCAGTCCGTAGCCCGTAACCTGCTGGTCTACCGGTACAAGCACCTGCAGAAAGCAATCGAAAACGCCGAAAAACTTGGCTTCACCGATGGCGCTGCGCTCTACCCCATGGTGACGATGAACGGGGAGGAATCCCACAACGAATGGGAAATTACCTTTGAGGAAATCCATCGGAATGGTGCCATTGCCTATGCGATTTACGATTACATCCGCTACACCGGCGAGCAGGAGTACCTCAGTGAGTACGGGCTGGAAGTCCTCATCGGCATCGCCCGCTTCTGGGCACAGCGGGTGCACTTCTCCAAGCGCAACGGACAGTACATGATGCATGGTGTTACCGGGCCGAACGAGTACGAGAACAACGTCAACAACAACTGGTATACCAACTATATCGCCAAGTGGTGTTTGGAGTATGCCATGGAGGCGATTGAATACGTGGCGCAAAACCACCCGGAGCGCTATCAGGTGATTGAAGAAAAAATCAAGTTTTACCGGCACACCGAAACCAACAAATGGAAAGACATTGCCGGGAATATCTACCTGCCGAAGGACGATGAACTGGGCATTTTAGTGCAGCACGATGGCTTTCTCGACAAGGAACTGCTCACGGTGGATGACCTGAAGCCGGAAGACCGCCCCATTAACCAAAACTGGTCCTGGGACCGTATTCTGCGCTCGGTCTTTATCAAGCAGGCCGATGTGTTGCAGGGGCTTTATTTCTTCGAAGACCACTTCGATACGGATACCATCCGCCGCAATTTCGATTTCTACGAGCCACGCACGGTGCATGAGTCGTCACTGTCCCCCTGTGTGCATGTGATTCTGGGCGCACTGCTGGGCAGAGAGGAGAAAGCCTACGAGATGTATCTGCGCACCGCCCGTCTCGACCTTGATGATTACAACAACGATACCGAAGACGGCTGCCACATTACGAGTATGGCGGGTACCTGGATGGCTTTCGTCAAAGGCTTCGGTGGCATGCGGGTCTTTAATGATACGGTGCAGTTCAGCCCGTTCATTACCAAGAACTGGCAATCTTATGCCTTTAAGGTGCGCTTCCGTGGGTACTATCTGGAGGTAAAAGTAGCCGGTGAGCAGACGCAAATTATCAATCACACCCATAAGCCATTGGAAATCATGCTTTACGGCGAGCGCAGGGAGCTTCCTGCCAACGGTACGGTCGAAGCCGCAGTGGTACACCGGCAGGGGTAGTGTTAATTCACCTGTATTTGTAAAACAAACCTGAAGCCTCTGCTTTGTAAAGTGGGGGCTTCATTTTATCTTCCCGACTTAAATTTAAAACCATCATCGCGATATGAAACGATTAAGCTGGTCCATGCTTTTGATTTTAGGGTTACTGACATCCTGCACGGATGATAAGCCCGCAGGTGAATCCGGTACGGAGGTGGCTACAGCGCCAGCAGCGGCTGAAACGAATACACCTGGCGAAAGCATAGCTATGAACGGTTCTTTCCAGCCTCCGGTAGCAGCAGAGCCCTCCGCATTGGTTAATACCCTGACTACAGATTTCTGGGTGTGGGAATACTATGTGGTAGACGACAAAGCCACCCGCCTGGCTAATAAAGGGCGATGGTTTAAGCTGTCTGCAGATGGCACCTATGAGAATGGACGCTGGCAGGACAAAACAGGCTATGGCTCCTGGCGCCTGCTGAATCAGGATGGCAAGCAGATCTTGCAATTCGATAATATTGATGACCGTCAGGATGAGCAGTGGGAGATTCAGGGCATCAACCAGGAAAACGATACTATGACCTGGGCTGGTGTGAAAGACACGAAGTCTGAAGGTGCGATCCTGAAAGCGATTTCCCTGCTGACCCGCCCCACCCGTCAGCAATTTGGCGTTGCAGAATAACAAGGTATAAATTCAATCGCTATGAGAAGCCTGTTCTTTGTCCTGATGGTTTCGACCCTGGCTGCCTGCGGCGGTGAAACGGGGGCAGCCTCAGCTGAAAATGAATCCGAGCCTATGGAACAGCCGGACCTGTTGCCTTCTGCTGCCACGCCTGAGTGGGCGGCACAAGCCAATATCTACGAAGTCAATGTACGGCAGTACACGCCTTCAGGTACGCTGGAGGCTTTTGCCAAACACCTGCCCCGCCTGAAAGAAATGGGGGTGGATATCCTGTGGTTTATGCCGATTTATCCTATCTCTGAGGCGAAACGGAAGGGCAGTCTGGGTAGCTATTACGCTATAGCGGATTATACGGCAGTCAACCCGGCCTTCGGTACGATGGAGGAATTTAAGGCACTCGTCAATCAAATTCACGATATGGACATGCGGGTGATATTGGATTGGGTCCCGAATCATACCGGCTGGGACCATCCCTGGATTACCGAGCACCCGGAGTACTACACACATGACAGCCTCGGCAATGTGATTGACCCCATTGATCCGAAAACCGGAGAGTCCTGGGGCTGGACCGATGTAGCCGATTTGAACTATGATAATGCGGCGCTTCGCGAGGCTATGATCGGTGAGATGTTGTTTTGGCTGGAAGAGGTGGGGGTAGATGGATTTCGTTGTGATGTGGCAGGTGAAGTGCCAGATGATTTTTGGGCACAGGCCGTTCCACAGTTAAGAGCTGCAAACCCAGAGCTGTTTATGCTGGCGGAGTCTGACCACCCGCCTCACCGGAATGAGGAATGGTTTGCTATGAATTATGGCTGGGAATTTCACCATCTGATGAACGCCATTGCCCAGGGAGAGCAGTCGCCACTGGCGATTGATACGGTCCTGGCTAAAAAAGCAGCAGTTTATAACCGGGGCTACTTCATGAACTTTCTGACGAACCACGATGAAAACTCCTGGCAGGGCACGATAGAGGAGCGCATGGGGCCCGCAGCAGATGCTATGGCTGTTCTGGCTTTCACCATCGATGGAATGCCCTTGATGTACAGCGGGCAGGAAGCCGGGCTCAACCACCGCCTGAGGTTTTTTGAAAAAGATACTATACCCTGGGATGGGTTTAAAAAGACCAGGTTTTATAAAACACTGCTCGATCTAAAGCATAGCAACCCAGCCTTAGGCAATGGGCTTGCGGGAGGTGTTCTGGAGCGCATTACCGTTGAAAATGCAACGGAAGAAGTCTACGCCTATCGGCGCGTAAAAGGGGCGCATCAGGTCGTGGTCTTGCTCAACCTGAGCGAGGAGCCTCAAACCTTCACCCTGAGCCAGGAAGACCTGGCCGGAGAATACACCAACGTCTTTGCAAACAGTACGGTTAAGCTTACTCCTGGGATGAGCATGAACCTCAATCCCTGGTCTTACTTGCTGCTGGAACAGTAAATGAGCTTAAGGCGTTAGTTCATCTCTATGCTCCAGGAAAAAGGTGTTGAGTGATTTTGGGGGGCGATGGAGCAGGCGTTGCAAGGTGTGCCGGTACTGATCCGAGGCAGGGACACGGTTGAACCGGTAAAGCACTACCTGAATAAAAGCAAACATTAGCTTGCGCCCCTGCATCAGTTTCCGGATGATGAACCACAACGGGTTGGGGTTGCTGTAGCGTATGGGACGCCCCAGTGACTCTGAAGCTATGGTCGCGACCCGGTAATAGTCCATAGGTGACGTGCCTGTAAGGGTAAACTTCTGAGGCTCTTCAGACCCTTCCAGCAAAAGTTTAGCGGCAACCTCCGCCAGTTCCTCCGTGTCAATAAAAGAAAAGCGGTTACTCCCCGCCGGCACGAATAGCTCATCGCGCTCCACTATGTCTTCTCTTATTTCCTGAAGAAAGTTTTGCATAAAAAAACCAGGGCGCAGAAAGATGTAATTCAGCCCGCTCTGCTCAATCGCCTGTTCAATTTTATAGTGAGGCGTCCACTTATTTTTATCCGCACTCTGAATGGATAGAAAAACGATCAGCTTGACCTCCGCTTTGCGGGCAGCTTTGAGCAGCGGCAAAATGTAGCCCTTGATATCCGTCAGATTCGGCGGGCGGAGCAAAAAAAGCCGGTCGATGTCCTTTAGCGCAGGTTGGTAACTGTAAATATCCTCAAAATCAAACTGCCTCAATTGCCAGGTTTTGGCGGCAATTTCATGGCGCGCAATCGCCGGGCGTCTCACTGCAAAGAACAAGCGATGCTCCGATGAAGCTTCCTGCAGGTATTGAACAATTGGCTTTCCTACGGTTCCTGTAGCGCCGGTTATGAGGATATTCATGGTTAATCTTTTCGGTAAATTAATATACCATTTTCTAGTAGCTTACAAAAGGCATTTGGTGAATGTACTTATCACTTTCGACTTGTGTAAGTATAAAATCTGCTAAATCAGCCCGCCCAATACTGGTACTGGCATTGACACCTACCCACCCTACGCGGTAGGTTCCCTTCTCGGGCTAGTCTGTCAGGCGCGGCCCACGCACAATCACCCATTCCAGGCCGCTTTCCTCTAAAACTTCAGCATGGCGCACGGCGTCGTTCAACACCTTGGGTACCGCTACTTTCATGATAAACCGGATGAGTTTGTCCGGAAACTTAGGCTGGTCTTGCTCAAAAGGCAGCCCACCTCCTGATAAACTTATGATTTTGTTGATATCCTGGTCTTTCATGGCACTGATGATGTTGTGTGTGCCGTCGCTCTGTAACCATTTCGGAGAACCCTTTACATGGCCAAAAAGGCTAACTACGATATCCGTGCCTTCAACCGTCCGGTGTACGTCTTCGGCATTGAGCACATCGCCCTCCACGATTTCCAGCTGTGGCGAAGTGGTCTCCACCTTTGAAGGGGTACGGGCCAGCATTTTCACCTGATAGCCTTCCTCTAAAGCCTTTTTCAGAAATTCCTTCCCCGTACCTCCGGTTCCTCCGAATAATGCGATTTTCATAGTTCTTTTTTGTTGTTCGCTACAAAAGTAATAGCTTTACTTACCTTTTGTAAGTTTTGAGCTGCTAACAAATTTGTAAGCAATGGAAGAAAGAAAAGTAAACTCCACGAACTATGAGAACGAGCAGGAGCTACTACAGTGCCCGGTAACTTATACCTTATCCATGATAGGGGGGCGGTGGAAGGCAGCCATCATCTGGCAGCTATCGGAAGGTCCCGTACGGTTTGGCACCCTGCGCGACCGGGTGGGGAAGGTTTCCGACCGGATGCTGTCCAAGCAGCTTGGGGAGTTGCAGGAGGACGGACTGGTGTGCAGGGAAGCCTATCCGGAAGTACCGCCGCGCGTGGAATACCGGCTGACGGAGAAGGGACAGTCTTTGGAACCGGTTTTGGAAGAAATTCTAAAGTGGGGCCTGGCTAACCGTGGGGCATAAAAAAAACCGCCTCCGTGGGCGGTCTTCGCGAGAATTTTAATTTTCATCCTCTTGTTTCTTCAAAATGTAGGCGGCTTTAAGCACTTCTTTGCGGCGTTCTACAGAGGGTTTGGTAAAATGCTTGCGCCTGCGGACTTCCTGAAGGACGCCTACTTTACGGTGCTTCCGCTTATAGCGCTTCAGGGCGCGGTCAATATTTTCTCCGCTTTTTACATCAATAATGAGCATAGATTCGATTTTCTATTCAAAAAAATTGGGCAACGCTGTCTTTTGGAGTAAAGCTCCATACACAAAAAAGCATACTTGTCAGGAGACAGCATTGACCCTTTGTATTATAACCAACAGAAAATCAAAGCGTAAAGTTCCATTGGTGACTTATTCCGTTGATAAACCCTGGCTTTTGCCCATGAGGTTAGCGAGTTTATACAGCACACGAGCCCCGACATTGGCGTCCCATTCGTGGGGATGGCCGGCGGTTTCGCAAAGGTCGAAGCCAATGATGGTGCGGCCGCTTTCCACGACCGCTTGCAGCAGGTAGATCGCCTGATCGAACGTAAGCCCGCCGGGTACCGGTGTGCCGGTATGCGGGCAGAGTTCCGGCAATAGCCCGTCGATATCGAAGCTGATGTACACTTTTTCGGGCAGGGTATCCACCATTTCCCGGCACAGGTCGGCCCAGGTGATACCTTCAAAGGCGCTTCTGTTCAGGTCGTGATTGAAAAATACCGTACAGCGGTTATCCTGATCTGCCAGTCGTGCCTCCGCCTCACAGTAGTCGCGTATGCCCACCTGTGTGAGTTGCGCCAGGCCTTCCAACCGAAGGGCATTGTAGAAAATAGACGCATGAGAGTAGGTGAAGCCTTCGTAGGCGGCCCTGAGGTCCATGTGCGCATCAATTTGCAGCACGCCAAAGCCCGGATGGCGCTCGGAAAGGGCTTCCAGAAAGCCAAGGGGCACGCTATGCTCTCCCCCCACGATGCCAACGGCTTTGCCCTGTTCGAGCAGGGCAGTTGTTTCTGCTTTCACCCAGGCTTTGAGTTCAGTGCAGGCTTGGTTGATGTGCGTGAGGGTAGCTTCATCCACAGGTAGCCCTTCTTCCAGTTGCTCGATGTAGCGGGCAGCCCCCGGGCGAAGTTCCTGAGAACGATGGAGCCAGGTTTCGTCCGGCAGCCGCATGAATAAACCCATCTTCCAGGCCTCCGGTACATCCGGATCGTAAAGATCGAGCTGTGGGGAGGCCTCGAGAATATTACCTGGCCCGGTAGCTGTACCCGCCCCGTAGGAAACGGTCACATCCCAGGGCACCGGTAGCAGCACGATCTGCGCGTCCTGCTCCTCGAAGGGCAGCCCGATAAAATGGCCGTTTTTCAGCCCGACACCGTTGGGGTCGAAGTTTTTGATTTTTTCTGCTTTGGAGTTGCTATTTCCCATTTATCTTTGTTAATAGTGTGACTGCTTCAGCAATGAAGGTGCAATATCTGTAAAATACCGGATTATGGAAGAAGAGACTATTCTGGAGCGTATTGTAATTGATCCTAAGGTCTGTCATGGTAAGCCATGTATCCGCGGCATGAGGTATCCGGTTGGGGCCATTTTGGAATACCTGGCGGGTGGAGATCGTATTGCTGATATCCTGGAAGCGTTTCCGGATTTAGAAGAGGCAGATATTCAAGCATGCCAGCTTTATGCAAATGGGAAATTAAGAAGCAATCCATACATTGGATAAAAACCAAAAATAGATAATGTCAAAAGTACTCATCATCGGGGCCGGCGGAGTAGGCCGGGTCGTCACTTACAAATGTGCACAGCATCCGGAAGTGTTTTCCGAGATCATGCTCGCCAGCCGTACCAAATCCAAGTGTGATGCTATTGTAGCGGATGCACAGAAAGCCACCGGGCACACCAAAATGCAGACCGCACAGGTGGATGCAGATAATGTACCGGAACTGGTCGCGCTGATCAACTCCTTCCAACCGGCATTGGTGCTGCACGTTGCGCTGCCCTATCAGGACCTGACCATTATGGAGGCCTGCCTGCAAACCGGGGTTCATTACCTCGATACCGCCAACTACGAGCCCAAAGATGAGGCGAAGTTTGAATACAGCTGGCAGTGGGCTTATCAGGACCGGTTTAAGGAAGCCGGCCTGACCGCGGTTTTGGGCTGTGGTTTTGACCCTGGCGTGACGAGCATCTTCACCGCCCGTGCCGCTAAGCACCACTTTGATGAGATGCACTACCTCGATATTGTGGACTGCAATGCGGGCGATCACGGCAAGGCTTTCGCCACCAACTTCAACCCCGAGATCAACATCCGGGAAGTCACCCAAAAAGGCCGCTACTGGGAAAACGGGCAGTGGGTGGAAACCGAGCCTCATGAAATCATGAAGGTGCTCAACTACCCGGAGATCGGCCCCAAAGATTCCTACCTCATCTATCACGAGGAACTGGAGTCGCTGGTCAAGAACTTCCCAACCCTCAAGCGCGCCCGCTTCTGGATGACCTTTGGGCAGGAATACCTGACCCACTTGCGCGTGATTCAGAATATCGGTATGGCGGGCATTGAGCCTGTGAAGTACAAAGGTATGGACGTGATCCCGCTCGAATTCCTCAAAGCCGTATTGCCTGACCCCGGTGGGCTGGGCGAGAACTATACGGGGCAGACCTCCATCGGCTGCCGCATTAAAGGCATCAAGGACGGCAAAGAGAAGACCTACTATATCTGGAACAACTGCAGCCATCAGGCCGCCTTCGACGAGACGGGCGCGCAGGGCGTTTCCTACACGACCGGTGTGCCCGCTGCACTTGGCGCTATGATGGTGCTGACCGGACAATGGGGCGGTGCCGGCGTTTTCAACGTAGAAGAATTCAACCCGGATCCGTTCCTGGACAAGCTGGGAGAGATGGGCCTGCCCTGGCAGGAGGAAGTTGGGATTGATTTGGAACTTTAAAAAATAACATGATCAACTACGCCCAAGCCCCCTCCCCGTCCTTTCTGCTCGACGAAAGCCGCCTGCGCCGCAACCTTGAGCTCATTAGCAGCGTGCAGGAGCGCGCCGGTGTGTCGGTAATACTGGCCCTCAAAGGATTTTCCATGTGGCGGGTCTTCCCGCTGGTGAAGCAGTACCTGAAAGGTGCTACCGCCAGTTCCCTGCATGAAGCCCGGCTGATTTACGAAGAGATGGGCGTGCGGGCGCATACTTATTCCCCGGCGTACATCCCGGGCGAACTGGAAGAAATCCTGAAGTACAGCAGCCACCTTACCTTCAATTCGGTAGCGGAATACGAACGGCACGCCGGGCATTTGGCGAAAGCCGGTCATAAGGTATCCGCCGGCCTGCGTGTCAACCCGGAATATTCCGAGGTGGAAACGGACCTCTACAACCCGGCCGCACCCGGTTCCCGCTTAGGCATCGCGCCGGACGGGTTGGGTGAGCGCCTGCCGGAAGGCGTGGAGGGGCTGCACTTCCATACGCTTTGTGAGTCAAGCTCCTTTGATTTGGAGAAAGTCCTGGCTGCTTTTGAACACCACTTTGGGCGCTTCTTCCCTCAGCTCAAATGGGTCAACTTTGGCGGTGGCCACCTGATGACGCGGCAGGGGTACGACATCCCCCATCTTATTCAGCTGTTGCAAAAATTCCGCGAGCGCACCGGTCTGGAAGTTATCATGGAGCCGGGCAGTGCCATCGCCTGGGAGACGGGCGAGCTGGTGACCACTGTGCTGGATGTGGTGGAAAACCGGGGCGTACGCACAGCCATCATTGACGCCTCCTTCACCGCGCACATGCCGGATACGCTGGAGATGCCCTACCTGCCGAAGATTATCGGCAGTAAGCCGGAAGGGGAGGGGCTGTATACCTACCGCATCGGTGGGGTGAGCTGCCTGGCCGGCGATTATAAGCAGGCCTATCACTTCGACCGCCCCCTTGAGCCGGGCGACCGCCTGGTGTTCTGGGATATGATTCACTACACCATGGTGAAGACCACGACCTTCAATGGCGTTAAGCACCCTGATATCTGCATGTGGCGGGAAGATGGCGAGCTGGAGGTGGTCAAGCGCTTCGGGTATGAGGATTTTAAGGGACGGTTGTCTTAATGGACAGAACTAACGCAGTGGATTGAGTGGGTTTCAAATACCGGAGTTATACTCTTGGTGGACAGATCCGTTCAATCCCCTGCTGGCCGAAGCACCTGCACCTTATCTTTCAAGACCTCAACCGAAATCGAACGGGCTTCCCCCACCAATTCCCCGTCCACCTGTAATGGCATTGGGCGGTCTGCCTCAAGCTGCAGGGTGCGGCATGGGATAATCTTCACGTAGCGCGATTTATCGATTTGCCCAATAAAGAACAGTACGCTCATCCATACCAGATACCAACGTGGCCAGGGCAGGAAGAGGCATAGCTCGAACTGACCGTCGTCGGTCCGGCCATCCGGGTTGACGATAGCGCCGGTGCCATAGCGGCGGGCATTGGCAAAGGTAGCCATCACGCCCCGGCGGCTGAAAGTTTTCTGGTCGGTCTTAATTTTGAATTTGGCCAGGGGGCGGTTGCGGGCGACCCGGAGAAAGCTACGGGCATACCCCAGTTGACCGCGTTGATCGCCGGATTCGAACTCCTGGACCAGGCGGGCATTATACCCCACATCCGCGAGGTGGAACGCATGATGGTCTCCATTAATGAGCAGCCCGTCTAGCGGTAAAGGGCGACCGTGCAGTAGAACATCGAGCGCCTCATCTACGTTTTCGGGAATACAGAGTTCTGTAGCAAGGCCGTTGGCAGAGCCCAGTGGCAGAATCCCCATATTGATGGGTGTCCCAAGCAGGGTACGGGCTACGAGATTGACGGTGCCATCCCCTCCGCAGGCGACTACTGCTTCAGGTTTTTCCTTCTGGATCAGGGTGTTGAGCTGTTCCAGGTCACCGGCTCCGGTGGTTTCCATCCACTGCCCGTTGAGTTGATGCTGTTGCCACCACTGTTCCACGGTTGCCTTACAGTCCTCTTTTTCATTGCCCCCGCTAATGGGGTTGATCACGAAAAGTATTTTTTCCATAATTATAAAACCGGTATGGCCTGCACTTGTGCACAGGTCGCTGATATGAGTTTACTGAGCCGACATATAAGCCTGAATATCAAGAAATGGATAGGCATGGAAACCCCGCCGGTGGTGTTGGCCTATCGGGGGTATGGTACACCGGATCAAGTATTCGTGAGAGGGCATGTGCTCGATGACCGCCTGCTTTATGAGCCGGAGCCCGGCGACAGCCTTTGGCGCAATCTTCGCGCTATGTTGAGCCGCTACCTTAGTACAACCATACCCGACACCCAAGTGGACATTGAGTTTAACGGGCAGAATTATCAGGTGAAGACTGATGAGCGGGGGCAGTTCGAACTGCTGGCAGAGGGGCCGCACAAGCTTGAGGAAGGCTGGCACCCGGTGGCGTTCCGGGTGCATAACCCATTAGACGAAGGTCCGCCCTTTCTGGAGCAGCAAGAGGAAGTGTACATCAGTCATAGCACCCACGAGTTTGGGGTGATCTCTGATGTGGACGATACGATTCTGGTTTCCCACGCTACGGAGACTTTCCGGAAACTGAGGCTGATTCTTACCAAAAATGCGGCTACCCGTTTACCTTTTCCGGGCGTCCCTGCGTTTTATCAGGCGCTATGTGCGGGTAAGGAAGGTGGCTGCGACAACCCCATTTTCTTCATTAGCAGCAGCGAGTGGAATTTGTATGATTTTCTGGTCGACTTCTGCCAGGCCAGGAGCATCCCCAAAGGCGTCTTTCTGTTGCAGGCCCTCAAGTCGGGGTTAAAAGACTTTTTCAGGACAGGTGGCGGCACGCATTCGCATAAACTGGATAAAGCCCGCCACCTGATGGAAGTCTTTCCGGATCTGAAGTTCATTCTGATAGGGGATAGCGGGCAGCATGATGCACAACTGTATGCTCAGCTATCAGCGTCTCACCCCGACCGGGTACTGGCTGTCTACATCCGGGATGTAACCAACCGCAAAAATAGCGAGACCATACATGCGCTCTATGCTGACCACCCTCATCTGAAGGGCAAGGTTTGTATATCAGATGATACCCTTAGGGTGGCCCGGCATGCCTTTGAACATGGTTGGATTTCGGAAGAGGGGCTGCAAGCTGTTGCGGAGCAAATTGAAGGCCATCAATCCAAATAGGCAAAAATCTTGTTAATCTCTAACTGAAACGGCCCTGCTTGTTTATCAGCGATCAGGAAGCCCACTTCCCGGATATCATCAGGCGTGATCGGAGGCACATCGCTTAGTATTCGCCCCCTGAAGGTGGGTTGGAAGGTGCTCCACGGCAATTCTACCGTATGCCAGTCGCCATCATTTGCTGTAAAGCCCGCCCGGTAAGAGACCCGGCGGTAAGGACCACTCAGCCGCACCCTGAAATCATAACGTTGCCCGTCACCCCGAACCCGGATGCGTACGCCTTTTGTCCCACTCAGATCAATCTTTTCAACACCTGCCCGGCAGGAAGCAAAGCCACCGTTGTTTTCCAGTGAAACAGTCCCGGAGAACTGCCCGTAACCCTCAGCATTTACAGTCATCTGGCTTTTGGAAATGCCTCCCATTACCCCATCGTTCACGATTTGCCAGTCGAGCTGGGTAGGATTAAAGGTTTCAATGGTGGTTTGTCCGGTCATCATAGTACTCATGATTAGAAAAAGCCAAAAAAGCGGTCTCATCTTTTTTCTGGCTCCAACAGTCTATCGCACCACAAGTTCATGAAAGCCAGCGGGAAGGGTGCAGGCAAATCCGCCCTGCTCCAGCGCTTCCATCGTCAGTTCTTCTCCATCACAGGTTGCTTTTGCGGGCTTGCCTGACAGGCCAAAGAGTTCGACCCGGTAGGTGAGATAGCCGGGTTCGTAAGTCCCTGTCTGTACCTGCCTCAGGGTAAGTTGCCTCTTCTCCTGTTGCATATTGAAACTGCTAAGACGAAAAGCTTCTTCCTGATAGGCATAACCATCGCCTGCATCCTCATACAGCTCGCTTTGGCCGTTGCCGGCAAAAGCTTTGAGGGTGATTTGGTCAAAATTCTTCTCACCGGTATATTGCTGTACAGGATAGTGGGGGATGACTGCACCCGCCTTCACATATAGCGGGATGCGCTCCAACCCGCAGGCGTTCTTCACCAATTGCCGCCCCTGATAGCGCACACCGCTGTAGTAATCATACCACTCGCCGGCCGGGAGATAGCCCTCGGCCTGGGTAGCGCCTGCTTCCATTACCGGCACAACCAGCAGGTGTTCTCCAAATAGGAATTCTGCCTCCCGGTCTTTGACTTCCGGGTTGGACTGATCCGCAAAAGCCAGGCTGCGCAGCACCGGGCGGCCATCCTGTGTGTACTGCCGGAATGCTGTGTACAGATAGGGTAGCAGCTGGTACCTGAGCTCAATTGCAGCTTTAGATATACTCGTATAAGGCTCCCCAAAGGTCCAGGGCTCCTGGTCCATGCGGTTGTTGCGCTCTGCTTCGTGTATCGCATCCGCATCGGCTTCGGCGGCTCCATCTACATTATTGCCCATGGAGTGTACGCGGTAGAGGGGGTGGAAAGCTGCCAGCTGCATCCAACGTGCGAAGAGTTCTCCGTCCGGTTGCTGACTGAAGCCTCCTACATCCGTGCCCACAAAGGAAAAACCGGAGATGCTCAGCCGCTGACATTGAATGTTGGCCAGGCGGAGGTGTTCCCAGCTGGCGATATTGTCACCTGTCCAGACACTGGCGTAGCGCTGCCCGCCGCTGTAGGTGGCCCGGGTGAGTACGAAAGGGCGTTTTTGCGGCTGCAGCGCTTTTAGCCCATTGAAGGTAGCGCGGGACATCTGCTGACCGTACACATTATGGGCTTTGCGGTGGTCGCAGGGGTGCCCGTCGTAATCGTGGCGCACATTATCCGGGAAGGTGGCGATGTTGACCTTGAAAACAGCTGGCTCATTCATATCATTCCAAAAGCCGCTGATCCCCTGCTCGTTGTACAATTGCTCGTAGAGTGGTCCCCACCATTCGCGCACTTCCGGCCGGGTAAAGTCCGGGAAAACACAATCCTGCGGCCATACAGGGCCACGCATGATTTCACCGGAGGTGCGGTAACAGAACATATCCTTTTCCATACCGTCCTGGTACACATGGTAGTCCGGGTCCACCCGAATACCCGGGTCAATCATGACGATGGTGTGAAAACCCTGATCGCGCAGGTCTTTGATCATTTTTCCTGGTTTGGGGAAATGCTCCTCATCCCAGGTAAAGCAGCGGTAGCCATCCATATAGTCGATATCCAGATAGATGGCATCGCAGGGGATTTGCCGGTCGCGGAATTCCTTTGCGATTTCATAGACCCGTTCTTCCGGGTAGTAGCTCCAGCGGCATTGGTGAAAGCCCAGTGCCCACATCGGGGGCATCTCCGGGCGGCCGGTCAGCCAGGCATAACGCTGGGCGACCTCCGTGAGACCGGGGCCGGCGATAAAAAAGTAGTCCATCTCCCCGCCATCTGCCTGAAAGGTAACCTGGTCTTGGGTGGTCTTGGCGAAGTCAAAATGCGTGCGGTAAGAATTATGCAGGAAAATACCATAGCCTTTTCCTTGCTGAAGCCCAAAGAAAAATGGGATGGTCCGGTAAAGTGGGTCGGTGTCTTTTCCGTAACCAAAGGAGTCGGTGTTCCAATGCTGCAGCCGTTGCCCACGCAGATTTAGGGCGCCGCTCTTGTCGCCCAGCCCATAGTAGGCGGTTTCAGCGGGTGCTTTTTGGGTAATGCTCACCTGTTCTATGCCGTTAAGGATGCTTTTCCGGCAGGCATAGGGGGCAGCGTCTTCGCAGAGCAGGGTGTTACCGGGATTATCATACATGGCGACCTTAAGCCCGTCCTTAGCAATCTGGCAAATCAGGCTGCTGGTCCGGAGTGTAAGATGCGCTTCGTCTTCACTTACTGTAAGTTCCGGAGACTCGTAAGCAGCATGAGGGTCAAGAGCGTAGGAAAAGTCTGCTTCAAATTGTCCTTCCGGGGCATAACGGAACCGCAGGATATCCTCTGACAGGGCCTGAACGCGCAGCGCCACCCCATTTTTTGCAGTAATGAGCAAGGTATTGCCCTTCTGATGCATTTGGTCAAAAGTATCTGGTGACAGGATATCATAAACATCAGGGTATCGCTCTCCGGTGGTGGTTTTGGAAACGTGTACAGGGTATGTTGCCTTTGGAGGCTGCTGCTTGGCCATTTTTTATTGGTTACCAGTTAAAAAAATCACAGTACCGTGGTAGCTGCTGTGGTTGGCAAATATAGGGTATGTTTTGTATTTGGGGCGGGTTCAGATTGCCAGTATCAGTGTCATCAGTCAGATCAGAGTCATCAGTGTGCCCTTGTCTTGCGTAGCGGGAAGGAACACAGATTAGACTGATTGCGCGGATTTTCACGGATTGCGAGCGGTGGCATGTAAGTATGGCGGCACCGGGTTGCAAGATCAGTATCATCAGTCAGATCAGCGTCATCAGTATCCTATTGTTGTATGTGGACATCGTCCTGTCCATAAATTCCGTTAAAAGCTGTCACTACCAGACCACTACCTACCCATAAAAAATTTCAGCCCATCCGGGATAAGATTCCGCCTACAAGGCTCGTTATGAAGGAAATCAAAAAACGAGTACATGCGCTATCCCATCCTCTTACTTACCGTTTTCGCCTTTTTGCTGTCTATGCCAGCCGCTCATGCCCAGCTGTTTAAAGGTAAAAAGGACACCACGGAACAAGCACCGGAAGCTGAACCGGTAAGCCTGAAAGAGCGCCTCTTCGGCAATAAAGCCAGGCAACAGGACTTCAAAGCGGATCACCGGGAGGCCAAAGACGACCACCGCGCCGCCAGAAAAGACCGAAAAGCTGCTGAATCCAGAGAACGGGCCGCAAGATTGCGCAAGGAAGCCATTAAAGCTGAACGCCGTGCCACCCGTGCCGAAAAACGCGCCATGAAAAAGACCGATAAAGCGGAAAATGCGCAGCAACAGGCAGCCGGGGAGCACGAGTCCTTCTTTGAGCGGATATTCAAAAATGATTAACCCTTCCGCAGCGCCTCAATTTCCTCGATGGTCTTCGGAATGGGCGGGCCCAGCACCCGGTAGCCGTCTTCGGTAACGAGTACGTTGTCCTCAATCCGGATGCCGCCAAAGCCAAGGTAAGTTTCGACCTTTTCATAGTCGATAAATTCAGCGTGTTTGCCTTCTGCTTTCCATTGGGCGATAAGCTCCGGAATGAAGTAAATGCCGGGCTCTACGGTGAGGACAAAACCGGGTTGCAGTGCACGGCCCAGGCGCAGGGATTTTAGGCCGAACTGTGGGCTGCGCTTTAAGTCATCGGTGTATCCTACGTAATTTTCGCCCAAGTCTTCCATATCATGCACATCCAGCCCCATCATGTGGCCCAGGCCATGGGGGAAAAACAGGGCGTGCGCGCCGGCTTCCACGGCAGCATCGGTATCGCCTTTCATTAGCCCCAGCTGAGTCAGTCCGGTAGTGATGATCTTCGCCGCCAGCAAGTGGATGTCTTTATATGGAACGCCGGGTCGGATGGCCTGAATGGCTTGTTCCTCCGCATCCAAAACGATCTGGTAAATCGCTTTCTGCCGGTCCGTAAAGTTGGGGCTCACCGGGAAGGTCCGGGTGATATCACTGGCGTAGTCGGTCCTGGGAGCCGCTGCTCCAAAGTCGCAGAGGACGAGGTCGCCTTCTTTCATGATATTGCCGTGGTAGTGGTTGTGAAGGGTCTGGCCATTAACCGTAAGAATAGCGGGGTAGGCAAGGGCCCCTTCTGTGGCCAGCGCAATGCCTTCCACCATGCCCGCCAGTTGGGCTTCCTTCATACCAGGTTGGGCGGTTTTGGTCGCCTGAACGTGCATTTGGCGGGTAATTGCCAGTGCGGATTCGATTTCGGCAATTTCCTCTGCCGACTTGACAGACCGCTGGGCAACGATGGCTTGGATCAATGGTTCAGAGGGTTGTAGGTCCTCAACGGGCGTGCTCAGCCACCGGCTCAACTGCAGGCTGCGGTCAGCCCGGTAGGGGGGGAGGAAGTGAATACTACGCCCGTCTGCCTTGGCTTTTTTCAGCAATTCCTCCAATTGCTCAGCGGGCAGTGCCTGATCAGTACCCGAAAGCGTTTTGAGATCACTCAGCCCGGGCTGCGGGCCCATCCATACCACGTGCTCCACGGTCATTTCAGGAGCGAACAAAAGGGCTTCTCCGGAATCGGCATCCAATACACCGGCTACCCCGGGCTGATTGATCCCAAAGTAGTACAAAAAACTGCTGTCCTGCCGGAAACGGTAGACGTTGTCGGCGCAATTCATCGGGCTCTCGTTGTTGCCTGGGAGTAAAATAAGGCCACAGGGAACGGAGGCTTGCAATTGCTTTCGGCGTTCCTGATAAATGCTGGCTTTGAACATATTGACTGTATTTTTGAAGCAGGATATAACCATAGGCCTGCTTTGATGACAAATTTCCGTGGATGGGAATATATTGAATCCTCCTCATTTATTCGCCAAGTTCTTACCCTATTCCTTTACCTTTGTTGAAGCAAATCGAAAAGCCACAATGAATCAACTGGAACAATTCAAGGACATTGAGACCTTTATTTTCGATGTCGATGGGGTACTCACCAATAGTCAGGTCCTGGTCACAGAGGATGGGCAGCTCCTCCGCAGCATGAGCATCCGTGACGGGTATGCGCTCAAAACTGCCGTACGGCAGGGCTTTAACGTGGCGGTGATTACCGGAGGACGGTCAGAAGGCGTCCGCTTGCGGCTGGAAGGCCTGGGGATCAAGGATATTTATACCGGGATAAGCGACAAATTGTCGGCCTACGAGGCCTACATCGATAAATACGGGCTGGATGAGCGAAAAATCCTGTATATGGGAGACGACCTGCCTGATTTGCCGGTGATGCGCCGGGTGTGGGTGCCTACCTGCCCAACCGATGCTCAGCCGGAGCTTTTTGAAGTGGCGACCTACATTTCTCCGCTGAAAGGGGGAGCCGGTTGCGCCCGCGATGTGATTGAGAAAGTCCTTCGCCTCAATCAGGAATGGCCAGAAGCGTAGATGATGAATGTATTTTATGCCTTTCTGCGCCTGATCCGCCTGCCTAATCTTGTTATCGTGGGGGTGACTCAGTACCTGGTTTACGGAGCACTGTTACAACCTGCATTTGAGCAATACGGCATCGGATTAACCCTGCCACCGAGGACTTTCTGGTTATTTGTGCTCGATACGATCATGATCACCGCAGCGGGCTACATCATTAACGACGTTATCGATTTCCGCATTGACCTGCAAAACCGTCCCGAAAAAGTAGTGCTTGGGCGGTACATCCGGAAGCAAACGGCCTATTGGCTTTATTTTTCCACTATTCTGCTGGGGTTCTTTCTGGCGTTTTACCTGGCGCTGAGTGTACAAAATATGCCGCTGGTAGCGATTTATCCGGCAGGGGCAGGGCTGTTGTTTTGGTATTCCTACCAGCTTAAGAAATCACCATTGTGGGGGAACCTGCTGGTTTCGCTGTTTTGTGCGGGGGTGCCCGGTGTAGTCTGGTTTGCCGAGCGTGAGGGGTTTGCCGAGCTGGCTGCCGTTGATCCGAAGCTGGCCGCTCAGCTGGCCGTGATCATGGTGTGGTACCTGATTTTTGCGTTCGGGTCCAATCTTTACCGGGAGCTGATCAAGGATATGGAAGACGTGGAAGGAGACCGGAGTGCACAATGCCGCACTGTACCGGTGCTCTGGGGTATGAATACCGCAAAAGGACTGGCGGCAGCCATTGGCGTGGGGTTGCTGATCTTGATTGTGGCGATGGTGGTGCATCAGGGCGAACTTTTCACGCTCTTAAGCCATCTATACGTGACCGTAGCGTTGATCGCCCCGCTTGGGCTGAGTTTGTTTTGGTTGTTCCGGGCAAAGGTGCCTTCCGATTACCACCGGGTGAGCACAATGGCCAAACTGATCATGCTCAGTGGGCTGGTTTTATTATTGTTTTTTGCTGTAACTTAAATGATTAACTGACCTATGCAAACATTGGAACTCCCGATCATTCTGGTGTCCAAGTCTCCCCGCCGCCGCCAACTTTTGGAGCAGGCGGGCTTTCAATTTACCATCAAGCCACAGGATGTGCCCGAAGATTATCCGGATGATATGCTGGTAGAGGAAGTCGCCCCCTTTCTGGCTCAGAAAAAGGTCCGGGCCTCCATGCATGCGCTGGAAGGCAATGGGGTGCTGTTGGGTGCCGATTCCGTAGTGATTCTTGATGGCGTGATCTACGAAAAGCCTAAAGACCGGGCTGATGCGCAGCGGATACTCAGGGAGTTGTCAGGCCGCGAGCATACCGTCATTACCGGGGTATGCCTGGCAAATGGGCAACAGGAGCGGGTCTTTTCCGGTGTTTCCCGCGTCCATTTCGATAAGCTTTCGGATGAGGAGATCGACTTTTACATCGACAAGTATCAACCTTACGATAAGGCAGGGGCTTACGCCATTCAGGAATGGATCGGACTTTGCAAGATCAACAAAATTGAAGGCACTTACGCCAATATTATGGGGCTGCCGGTAGACCTGGTGTACCAGGAGCTACAGCATTTCCTGTAAGGCTTTATTCCTCTTCTGCTTCAGGAGGTGCCGAATCGCTCGCAACAGAGGCCTGAAGGGCTTCCAGCCTGGCCGTAATATCTGCACTGCGGGCGGTGAGTTTCTCAATCTGCTCGCCTTCCTTTTCCAGCAGCAGGTCGAATTTGACGAAGTTCTCATCAATGCGGCTGCGCAGGTTGGTAATGTAGGTTTTGAGGTTGGTACTGACTTCCTCCTCCAGCCGGGTGCCGCCTTTTTCAATTTCCTTGCGGAACTCCCGCAGCACCTGCTTGCGCTTGGAGGAGGTGGTGATGCCTGCGAAAATCAGCCCCACTGTGGTGAGAATGCCGCCGGTGATGTCAAAAACCGCCCCCTGCGTTACCGCCGCCAGGACAATCCCAATCACCGCCAGGCCACTGCTTGCCGCCAGGCTTGGTGAAACGGAGCTTTTGTCCGGGAAGAGGCTTTCGTCCGTGAAGTTCTCGGTGCGGCTTACGAAGCGGGCAAATTGTTCCTGTAGCTCGCGGAGCACATTATTACGCTTCTCGGCGATGTCGCTAAATAGCTCATGGTCATCCCGAAGGATGGTCTCGCTGCTTCTGATTTTCAGGTCGATCATCTTAGCCATTTGCTGAATGCTGTCGGCCAGATCCACCACGCCGTCATTGAGTTTCGCTTTGAGCTCTTTATTCAGGTCGGTTTCGAGCTCCCTGGCCAGGTCTTCCAGCCATTCCTTCAGGGATGCTTTTTTGCTGAAAATGGAAGCGATGGAGCGGCGGAGTAGCGGGAAGAAAGATAGCCCGTCACTCAGTTCCTGCTCTTTGCTGCGGGTAATGCGTTCGTACCCGGCGATCATGTTTTCCACGAGCACGTCCACCTGTTTCAGGCTTTTGGCTTCCTGCTTCACCAAGGTCTCCCGGATGTCGCTGCGGAATTCAGTGTCGGCCTCGTACTGTTTCTGACGAAGGGCCACCCCGGCGGCAATCCGGTCGTTGATATTCTCAGCCGTATCGATGTTGTTGTTGAGCTTTAGGATGGGCGCTCTGCCTCCGGTGATGTGCTGATTGATGTAAGAACGGACTGGCGCGAAGCCACTCTCTTCCTTTTGTCCTTCCTGCTCCTGCTTGGCGGAAACGGTGAATACGACCGGGTCTTTAATACCCTGCTTTTCCGCATATTCCGTCACCCCTTTGCGGTTGACTTCGAGGTCTTCGGCGGGCATGAGGTCTTTCTGCTGCAGCACAAAAATGATTTTCTTGCGCCAGTCGCTGTGGATGTAGTCAAAAAACTGCCATGCGGATTGCCGGTAGGGGTTCTTGGCTTCAAATACAAAGACGATCAGGTCGGAAGCCGGGATGAAACTCTCGGTGATCTCCTGATGGTGCTCCACGATGGTGTTGGTGCCCGGAGTGTCTACGATGGCAATTTCCTTTAAAATCTCAACGGGCAACAGGATTTTCTTTAGGTAAGGGTTGATCTGCACCTGTTCGGCTTCCTCCCCGTAGAGAATCTGCTGTATGGTGTCAGTCATCGGCTGAGGGGCGACTTTGGTTACCTCCTTGCCGGTATCGAGCAGGGCGTTGATGAAACTGCTTTTTCCTGCCTTTACCTCACCGACGATCACAAACATGAAGGGTTCGTGAATGCGGCTTCGGAGGTCGCTAACGGTCTGCGTCAACTCCTCGCTGTCTATTCGGATGGCCAGTTCGTGCAGGTCTTTGACGATTTCATCAACCTGTGCCCGGTAGGCCTGTAAATGTTTATTGATCAGTGGTGTCACACGATGGGGTTTTGATCAGCAAATTGCTTTAACAACAGCGGCGCCTGAGGGCCGGTGCAAAAAAGCAGGTCTAAAATACTCAAATTCGGGATAAACCCATGCCGTTCCTGAAATACCTGTGGGTAGGGCAGGGGGGCGAAATCCAGCTTTGGGTGTTTGGGGTGAATGGCTTGGCGCAAGTCGAGGGTGCCTTCCGGTACGGCTCCGTAATCGGCCGTCTCCCGGATGTCCACCTCCAACTGCAACGTCCGGAGTAGCTGCAGAAGCAACGCCCGGTTGAGGTCAAAGAGCTTATCTGGTTTACTGCGCAGGATGGCCTCTATGGGCTCGGCGTAAAATTCGAAGAACGGGGATTTCCCGTAAGCAGATTTGATACTGTGCCAGTGTTCGCCAAACCAGGGCTTTTTGTAGTCCACGCTTACCTGATGAATCGGCATCTGCTGGTGCTTGCCTTTTTTGAGCGGCACAGAAAGCAGCATCGGCCCGTTGGCGCCAACCAAATGTGCCCGGTTTCGGTAGCTGCGTTTTTGATAGTGCTCCTGCGCTTCGAGATAAACCGTTTTCACTTGTGCCAGTACCGAAAAGTACTGTACAGGCGGCAGGTATTGCGCTTCGATAAGTATGGATAAGTCGGCCATCGTTCACTATTTAGACGCTGGTTGCAGCTGGCGGTCACAAAGTATGGAATTTTAAACCAGTTATCCATTCCCGCGTTTGGCAAATGATGGTTTTCTTTGCACCGTCAAATCCAAATCCACATGACAGCCAAGACATCATCTTATTTATACGCTATCGCACTGCTTTTGCTGGTCGTCAACCTGCTGGTTGGCAATGGCATGACGACCATCTGGGATGGGGTGGAAGCTATGCTTGCCTGGCAAATTCAGCATGATGCAGCAGGCTTCACCTTTCACGAGCAGCTGGCTGCCTTGCTGATGGGCGATACACTTGACCCTTTCTTTCTCAGGTTTTCCGGAGCTCTAGCGGTGATTCTTGGATTGACCGCTTACTATATTTTTGCCCGCCGTCTGGTGGGTACAGAAATTGTACTGAATACGCTGGCGCTGGTTGCCTCTTCCCTGCTGATGGCAAACCTGGCGAAAGTCGCTTCCGGTGATGTTTGGGCGATGATGTTGCAGTGGCTGGCGTATGCGGCTATGATCCGTTACCTGAAGCAGCCGCAGCTGAGCTGGCAGTTGAGTTTCTATGCCCTTGCTGCACTGGCCATATGGGTGCAGCCTTTGCAGTCGCTGATTTTTCTGTTGGGTACAGCCGCCTTTCTCTACTTTATGCACGCAGATGGGCGGCGGCTCCTGCGCCTTAATCCCTGGGTAATGGGCTTGCTGACGGCGGGCGGGCTTTATGCCTTGCAATGGCTGGATACTGGTGGAGACACCTTTTATATTGGTTTCCGCACAGGAAGATTCCTTTGGGTGAATGCTGTGGGGATATTGCCCTTTCTCGGGCTTGTGCTGGGTGGCATAGCAGAGCATAGCCAACGGCTGGGCAAGCGGGACGAGCAGGCGGTGCTTTACATGGGGGCATTGATTTTCGCCTTGCTGGGTCATAGTCTGGCGCTGCAGCCGCTGCTGGCCATGGTTGCCGCCCGGCAGATGCGCAACTATTTCCACAAAGGCTATCCGCACCGGGGGCTGGTCAAAGCGGGGGCCGTGCTGCACCTTGTTGCTGCAGCTTGTTTCCTGATCCTGTTTATGATTGGTAGCTTTGTACAGTTTCGCGGGCTGGGCTTTCAGGCCGGGCTGGCTACGGGTGGACTGTATTGGGTATGGAGTTTTGTCGCGGTGGTGGGTTTTGTGGGCGCACGTGCTTCTTATGCCCGCCTTGGAACCATAATGAGCGGCGTACTGCTGACCACCTTCTTCTGGATTCAATTTAGCCCCTTGCTGGAAGTGCAGCGGAACTGGGCGCAGGAAATCACAGAGCCGGAAGGGCCTTTCCCCAAGCCGGCAGATCAGTTTGTCGTTGGCAGGGGAGAAGGGGCTTTCCCGGGAGTAGCGGCTTACGCCTATGCGGAAAATGCCAATACGGCAGTTTTGAGCAATGCCACTTCCCTGCAGCAGGCAGTCAGCGAGCAGCAGGCCGGAACGGTGATCCTGGCGCCTCAGAGCTGGCTCCCGCCGCAACTGGATACCATGCAGACCGATACCACAGTCTACAAAGGCTGGAATGCGCCCCTGCAACCTGCAGTATGGGTCCGCTGTGAAGTAAAACCTAAGCTGTCTGGAAAATAATGTACATCAGCGCCAGCAAAGCCAGCGTGGAAATCAGGAAAATGTTCAGAATACGCTTCCCTTCCCGTTTGTCTTTAGCTGCAATCTTTTGTTGTCTTCTCGAACGTGCCATAGTATCTTGGTTTTGGTTGGTGTGATAAAGAATTAGGTTTGGTAAAATAAGGTTTATACCGAAACTTCACAAGTTTTGCTGGCAGAGGCTGATTGCAGGCGCTGCGATTTGCACGCTAATTTTTCTATTTTTACCCGCAAATCAAATCACACCTATCTCTTGGCACTTATCAAATCAATCTCAGGCATACGGGGTACAATTGGCGGCAAAGCCGGCGACAACCTAACCCCTCAGGATATCGTAGAATCCACAGCGGCCTTTGGTCACTGGCTGCTCAGCAAAGGAGCAACACCTAAAGTGGTTATCGGCCGGGATGGCCGGATTTCAGGCTCTATCGTTAACGAACTTGCCAGCGCCACCCTGCGCGCTATGGGCATCGATGTAGTCGACCTGGGCCTTTCCACCACCCCAACGGTGGAAATGGCAGTGACTATGGAAGAAGCTGGCGCTGGTATCGTCATTACAGCCAGCCACAACCCGCGGGAGTGGAATGCCCTGAAGTTCCTCAACGATAAAGGCGAGTTTATCTCCAAAGCAGACGGGGAAGCCTTGCTGAAAATCATCGAAAGTGGTGATATTGAATATGCTCAAGTAGACGAATTGGGTAAAGTCATGCAGGATGACCGCTACATCAAGCGGCATGTACAGGCGATCCTGGATTTACCTTATGTGGACGCGGCGCTGGTCAAAAGCAAAAAGTACCGCGTGGTGGTCGACTGCATCAACAGTTCCGGATCGGTAGCAATGCCGCCACTGCTCAAAGCCCTGGGCTGCGAAGTGGAACTGCTCAACAAAAAGCCCAACGGCCGTTTCGCGCACAACCCGGAGCCCCTCCCCAAACACCTTAAAGACCTGAGCCGGGAGGTGGTTGAGGTCAAAGCGGACCTTGGGGTTGCCGTAGATCCGGATGTGGACCGATTAGCTTTTGTGTGCGAAGATGGCAGCATGTTTGGCGAAGAATATACCCTGGTGGCCGTAGCGGATTACATCCTGCAGCAGCAACCGGGGAATACCGTTTCCAACCTGTCTTCCACCCGTGCCCTTCGTGACATCACGGAGCGCCACGGCGGGCAATACTTTGCCAGTGCAGTGGGCGAAGTGAATGTGGTCACGGAAATGAAAAACCGCAATGCCGTTATCGGTGGGGAAGGCAACGGCGGGGTCATTGTGCCGGGCCTGCACTACGGCCGGGATGCGATGGCCGGCGTGGCGATCTTCCTGACCCTCCTGGCAAAGTCTGGCCAAACGGCAAGCGCCCTAAAAGCCAGCTACCCGGAATACCACATGGTCAAAGACCGCATTGAGCTAACGCCACAGATTGACGTGGATGGCCTGCTGAAAGACCTGGAAAATAAGTTTAAGTCGGAAGATTACAATACCATCGATGGCCTGAAGATCGATTTTAATGACGGATGGGTACATTTACGGAAGTCGAACACCGAGCCTATCATCCGGGTGTATGCCGAAGGGCAAAGCCCGGAAGCTGCCCAGGCTTTTGCGGACCGGATGAAAACAGCCGCTCTTGAATTGATCAGCTAAAACCTTTAGTTATGGAAGCCCTAACCACTACTTCTTTAGAAACGTATTTCGCTCCGTACCGGAAAAATGTCATCGGGCAGGACTTTGTCTTTGATACCCCCGATGGCCCCAGGCGGATCCTCTATGCTGACTGGACAGCAAGCGGCCGCCTCTACAGGCCTATCGAAGAACGGCTGATGCAGGAAATTGGCCCTTTTGTTGCCAATACGCATACCGAAACCTCTGTGACAGGGACTTCCATGACGATGGCTTACCACAAAGCCAAGGAGATCATCAAGGCGCACGTGGGCGCCCGGCCAAAGGACGTGCTGATCTCCTCTAATTCCGGTATGACCGGAGTGGTCAATAAATTTCAGCGTATCCTCGGGCTGAAGGTGCATGAGAAGTTCCGTGACCGGGTAGAGGTACCAGAAGAAGAACGGCCCATTATTTTCTGCACCCACATGGAGCACCATTCCAATCAAACCTCCTGGCTGGAAACGCTGGCGGACGTAGAGGTCATCAGGCCTACGGCGGAGGGTTTGGTGGACCTGGAGCACCTGAAGACACTGCTGCAGCAGTACCAAAACCGGAAGACTAAGATTGCTGCCATTACGTCCTGTTCCAATGTGACCGGGCTGAAAACCCCTTACCACGAGATTGCCGGTCTGATGCACGAACAGGGTGGGCTTTGTTTTGTGGATTTTGCCTGTTCCGCACCCTACATCGACATCAATATGCGCCCGGAGGAGCCGCTGCAGCACCTCGATGCCATCTACTTCTCGCCCCACAAATTCCTGGGCGGGCCCGGCTCTACTGGCATCCTGGTGTTTGACCCAAAACTATACACCAACCGGGTGCCCGATAACCCAGGCGGAGGCACCGTAGACTGGACCAACCCCTGGGGCGGCCATAAGTACATCGACGAAATTGAAGCGCGGGAGGATGGGGGTACACCAGCTTTCCTACAGACCATTAAAGTGGCTTATTGTATCCGGCTTAAGGAGGAAATGGGTGTAGATAAAATCCTGGCCCGGGAGCATGAACTGCTGAACCGGGTTTGGAAGCGCCTGGATCAACTGCCCAAGCTGCATATCCTTGCGCCTCACCTGCGAGACCGCCTTGGCGTGGTCTCCTTTTATATAGACGGGCTGCACTATAACCTGGGCGTCAAGCTGCTCAATGATAAATTTGGGGTTCAGACCCGCGGGGGCTGCTCCTGTGCCGGCACCTACGGGCATTACCTGCTCAATGTGGATCAGCAATATTCCAAGTCCATCACCGATGAAATCAGTCAGGGCGTGCTTACCCACAAGCCCGGCTGGATACGGATGTCCATACACCCGGTCATGACCGATGCGGAGATGGATGCTATTCTTGATGCCATTGAGGCGGTGCACAATCATCATGAGGAATGGGCGCAGGACTACGAATATAATTCTCAGACAAACGAATTTCAGCATAAAGACTTTGCAGGCGATGAAACCGAACGGGTCGCTCGCTGGTTTAGTGCAAAAATGGCATAATATGGACCGCATTTATTTTGACAACGCTGCGACCACCCCCTTACTTCCGGAAGTCATACAGGCGATGACCGAAGCGATGGGCACTTACTACGGTAACCCTTCCTCCATCCATAACGAGGGGCGTACGGCCCGGTCGGTGATTGAACAGGCCCGGCGGACGATTGCGGAGCAGATGGGCGCTTCGATTGGTGAAATTTTCTTCACTTCCGGCGGCTCAGAGTCGAATAATATGGCACTGAAATGCGCGGTTAGAGACCTTGGCGTCACCCGTATCATCAGCAGCCCGTTGGAGCACCACTGCGTGCTGCACTCCATTGATGCGCTGCAGCGGGAGCATAAAATCGAGCGCGTTGACGTAAATACCGATCAGGCGGGCCGGGTAGATATGGCACACCTCCGGGAACTCTTGTCGGGCAGTGATCAGAAAACCCTCGTCTCCCTCATGTACGCCAATAACGAAATTGGTACCCTGATTGACCTGGAAGGCATAGCTGACTTATGCCAGGAGCATGGTGCGCTCTTTCATTCCGATACCGTACAGGCGATCGGCTACTACCCGATCAATGTATCTAAAACCCCCATGGCTTTTTTGACTGGGGCGGCGCACAAATTCCATGGGCCTAAAGGTGTGGGCTTCGTGTACATCAATGGCGACAACGCCGTGAAGCCTTTTATCGACGGGGGGGCACAGGAACGCAATATGCGGGGCGGTACCGAAAACATCTACGGCATTCTTGGGATGGCAAAAGCCCTGGAGCTGGCCTACGCGGCATTGCCGGAGCGCCGGGCCAAAATAACCGAACTGCGCGATTACCTGCGCGAACAGCTGGAGGCCCACTTCGATGACCTTGAGTTTAACGGAGATCCTCAAAACGGGCATTATAAGCTTTTGAGCGTTAGTTTTCCACCCTCGCCCAAAGCGGAGCTGTTATTGCTGAACCTGGATATTGCGGGTATCAGCGTTTCCGGGGGCAGTGCGTGCAGCTCAGGGGCCGATGCTGGCTCTCATGTGGTTAACGCCCTTCATGGGGATTCACCCCGGAAGACCATGCGGTTCAGCTTTTCTCACCTGAATACCAAGGCTGAAGTGGATCAGGTTGTGGCCAAGCTCAGGGAAATTCTTCCGGTTGGAGTAGCTGGCTGAAAAATGCAACAGGCCATCCGGAAGGATCCGGACAGCCTGTTTAAGTGTGTTGTGTCTGTTGGCTTTAGTTGCCGATAACCTGCTCGATAGGTACCCGTACGCCATTTTCATAAGAAGCGATCCAGGCATCTTTAATGCCCAGGTTTTGGATTTGGGTTTGCAGTTGCTTGGCTTTCTGGTAATCCCGGAAACGGCCCAGGACGATTTTCTGGAGGCCGTCCATGGTTTTGACGCCCAAGCCGTCCTCGTTGGTCTGTAAATCAGAGTCGATCTTTGGATCCTGGTAGGCACCAATCTGTACACGGAACCATGTACCATAGTCATCAGAAGTCGCCTGTAGTTCGCGGGTTACGGATTCGAGTGCTGCCTGCGCCTCAGCGAGTTCATTGCGCATATTTCCATACTCCCGCTGCATTTCGGTCATCTTTACCTGATAGCTGTTGGCCTCCCGGGTCATGTCTTCGGCCTTGGTCGCATAGTGGTCTGCTTTTTCGCGGCAGTTGTCCAGTTCCTGCTGTGCGGTTTCGTACTTCTGCGCCAGCTCGGCTGATGATTTGCAGGAGAAAGTGAAAAAGCCAAGGCTAAGAGCGAAAAGGGTCAGTTTAATCTTCATATTAATTTTCATTGATGTTTGGCCCACTAAACTAGGCAAGATTTTTCGATTTTCCCATCAGTAAATTTTCAGGGTAAATCTTGGATATTAGCGGGGAGGTTATTTATCTTTGCCAACCAATTCAAAATGGGGGCATTTAGCTCAGTTGGTTTAGAGCGCTGCCTTGACAGGGCAGAGGTCACTGGTTCGAATCCAGTAATGCCCACTACCACAGGGCCCGGCAAAACCGGGCCCTGTTCATTTGGTCTTGTTTATCCGTTCCTATGCCTTCAACCGGGAAATTAATTATCTACTTTGGTCTTTTTATCGTTTTGGTAGGCGTGATTGTTTACTTCTTCGGTGACAAACTGTCGTGGTTAGGCCGGTTGCCAGGTGACATTCGGGTGGAGGGGGAAAACGGGCGGTTCTATTTTCCCATTACAACGATGATCCTGATCAGCGTCTTGCTTTCTCTGCTCATCCGTTTGATACAGCGCACCTTGTAGCGGCAGGCGATGAAGTTATCAACATTTTGTGGAAAACTACTACCACTCCTTGCACGCATTTTTGAAATAAGGCCCTTACATTTATCGTAGATAAAGAGTTCCCCAACTTCAAGCAAGAACAACCACCCTAAGCGAGAGAAGACCTGAGCCCTTTGATTAGCCTAACTTCAGGCTTGCTCATGGACTGAGGTCCGGGCTTCCGCCCTTGAACGGCCAAAAACGGTCACCAATTTAAATAACCATTGCTTATTCAATTCCAGGCGAATCGGGCCTGAGGATTGCTGATATAGTATTACCAAAACCAGCCAAACAGATATCAAAATGGAGACGCCAGCAGTTTCGACCCCAAAAGTTAAATCTTACACTAAGAAGTACACCTTCGAAGAAGCCCTGAAAGCTTCGGTAGTGTACTTTAATGGCGATGACCTCGCCGCTAACGTATGGGTAAATAAATACGCCCTCAAAGACTCCTACGGTAATATTTACGAGCGTACACCGGATGATATGCATCGCCGTATCGCTGCTGAAATTGCCCGTATTGAGACCCGCTACCCCGAGCCATTAAGTGAGGAAGAAGTGTATGCGGTACTAAAAGATTTTAAATATATCGTTCCGCAGGGCAGCCCAATGGCTGGCATTGGCAACCCTTTCCAGATTTCTTCCCTCTCCAATTGCTTCGTCATTGGTAGTGGTGCGGATTCCTACGGCGGTATTGCCAAAGCGGACGAAGAGCAGGTACAGCTGATGAAGCGCCGGGGCGGTGTGGGGCAGGATCTTTCCCACCTGCGGCCCAAAGGCTCGCCGGTTATGAACAGCGCCCTTTCTTCCACTGGTATTGTGCCTTTTATGGAGCGCTACTCGAACTCCACCCGTGAGGTGGCACAGGACGGTCGCCGGGGAGCGTTGATGCTGACGGTTTCCAGCCGCCACCCGGATGCAGAAGGCTTTATTGATGCCAAACTGGAGCAGGGCAAAGTGACCGGTGCTAACGTTTCAGTCCGTATCGATGATGCCTTTATGGAAGCGGCTATTGAAGGTAAGCCCTATCAGCAGCAGTACCCCGTAGACGCTCAGAATCCGGATTTCAAGAAGGATGTTGATGCTCAGAAGCTTTGGAAGAAAATTATTCAGAACGCCTGGAAGTCGGCTGAGCCCGGGGTGCTGTTCTGGGATACGATTATCCGGGAGTCGGTGCCGGACTGCTATTCCGACCTGGGCTACCGTACCATTTCTACGAACCCGTGCGGGGAAATTCCGCTTTGCCCGTACGATAGTTGCCGCCTGTTGGCCATCAACCTGTACAGTTACGTGGAAAACCCGTTCACGCCTGAAGCCAAATTCAACTTTGAAAAGTTCGGGCAGCACGTGCAGATGGCTCAGCGGATCATGGATGATATTATTGATCTGGAAATTGAGAAGATCGACCGGATTCTGGAGAAAATCGAGAAGGACCCGGAAGCTGAAGATATCAAAGCGACCGAATACGAGCTTTGGAAAAAGATCCGTAAAACCTGTGTGCAGGGGCGCCGGACCGGTGTGGGGATTACTGCTGAAGGCGATATGCTGGCGTCGCTGGGGCTGCGTTATGGCAGCGATGAGGCGATTAGCTTCTCCGTTGATGTCCACCGTACGTTGGCGGTCAACGCCTACCGCTCCTCTGCAATCATGGCAAAAGAGCGGGGTGCCTTCCCCATTTTCGATGCCGAACGGGAAGCAGAGAATCCTTTTATCAACCGCCTGCGCGAAGCAGATCCGGCACTATATGAAGAAATGCTGGCTCACGGCCGCCGCAATATAGCTTTGCTGACCATCGCACCAACGGGTACGACCAGCCTGATGACGCAAACGGCCAGCGGTATCGAACCCGCCTTCCTGATCACGTACAAGCGTCGCCGCAAGGTTAATCCCAATGATAAGGAAGCCAACGTAACCTTTATCGATGAAGTTGGCGACCACTGGGAAGAATACAATGTCTTCCACCATAAGTTCCTGGTTTGGCTGGAAGCCAATGGTTACGATGTGGACAAGGTCCGCCGGATGCCCACTGACGAACTGACCCCCATTATCGAGCAGTCGCCCTACCATTTAGCCACCGCCAACGATGTGGACTGGGTGCAAAAGGTGAAAATGCAGGGGGCGATTCAGAAATGGGTGGACCATTCGATTAGCGTAACGGTCAATATCCCGGAAGAAACTTCTGTGGAAATGGTACAGAAGATTTACGAAACGGCCTGGAAAGAAGGCTGCAAAGGCTGTACGATCTACCGCGATGGCTCCCGTTCGGGCGTGTTGGTATCCGATAAGGAAAAGAAAACCGGTGCCGCCAATGAGTTTCAGGAAACTATGCCGCCTAAGCGCCCTGAGGTCCTTGAAGCAGCTGTGGTCCGGTTCAAGAACAACGCAGAGGATTGGATAGCAGTAATTGGTTTGTATGCCAACCGGCCCTACGAGATCTTTACCGGTAAGTCGGAGGATATTTTCATCATCCCAGGCTATGTGACAAAAGGCTGGGTGATGAAGAATACAGATGATGAGGGCCACAATCGTTATGACCTGCAGTTTGAAGACAAGCAGGGCTACCGGGTGACCATCGAGGGCCTGTCCCGCTCTTTCGATAAGGAATACTGGAACTATGCCAAGCTGATTTCCGGCGTGCTTCGCCATGGCATGCCGATCCCGTATGTGGTGGATTTGGTAGAGGGGCTCAATGTTGAGGAAGACTACATCAATACCTGGAAAAATGGCGTGGTGCGTGCACTCAAGCAATTCGTACCTGATGGTACCAAAGCCGCTGAAAGCGCCTGCCCCAGCTGTAACGATGACGATGGGCTGATCTACAAGGAAGGCTGCCTCATCTGCAAGAGCTGCGGGTACTCTGAGTGTGGCTAATCAAGCGTTAAGCTTATGGCCTGCAGTACCTCATGCTGGCTTTGGGTATATCCTTTCTGATTAACGAAATAAATCTACAGGCACTATCTGATAAACTCGGGTAGTGCCTCTCTTTTTCAACTGCCGGAAAGTACGTTTATCAGTCGGATAGCGGATGGACTCTAAAGGGGAAGCAGGGAGGATTTGCCGATCAGCATGAGCACACGCTCATGGTTGCCAAAGATAAGCCTTTCGTGCTCATTTCCGCCAACGGCAGAGCTTGGTTTTAAGCCGGCTTGCTGGCTATTTCCTCAAGGACTTGCACTTCCTTTTTGATGTGCTCGGAAAGCACCTCTGCCGCCTCTGCATCTTAGGGAGAAAGCTTTTCCAGTTCAATAGCGTACTTAGCCAACCGGTCAAAGGAAGCATTCAGTCCAGTGCCTTTTATTTTATGTGCGTGCGCTTTGATCTCCTGCTCCGGGGCACCGTTTTCAAAGGCCAACTGAAGTGCTTCCGCATCTTTCCGGAGCTCGCCAGACCGTATTATGCTCCATATCTCCTCGATGACTTCCTGCACTATCGCTTCGTTCCCGCCAAAACGCTCCAGGAGGGTGCTTCGGTTAAAAACAGCTGTTGAAGCTTTCGGAGCTATGATCGAAGATGCTTCGCCAGGTTCCTCAGTATCTTGTTCCTGTCGCAGCTTGAGCCATTTTTCCAGCATCTCCTTTAGCTGATTAGCGGTAATGGGTTTGCTCAGGTAGTCATCCATGCCCGCCTCCAGGTACCGTTCCCGCTCTCCTTTGATGGTGCCGGCAGTCAGTGCAATGATTGGGGTACGACCGTTACGCTCAGACTCCCGGATCGCCTGCGTTGCCTGATACCCGTTGAGAATCGGCATTTGGATATCCATAAGCACCAGGTCAGGTTGAACCTCCTGGAATTGATCCACCGCAGATTTACCGTTGGCTGCGGTATGGATTTCTACCTGATCCAGTATATTGTTGACGAGTTCACGAGCCAGGATGACGTTGACGTGGTTGTCATCAACAATCAGTATGCTAAGCGATTGGCCTTTTGCCGTAGCGGAGGGAGCGGGGGCGCTTGCAACTACTGTTGGTATGTCCTCCTGTTGCTGGTTGACTTGCGATAAGGCATCGAAGAGGCGTTGAATGGTAATCGGCTTATTGATTTGCTGGAAAACTTTATATTTTTTGCAAGCTCTGTTGATCAGCCGGTCATTCTGAGCGCTGCTGTTGTATTCGTATCTGTTTACAACTTCATCCATGCCTGATAGGAAGAGGCGTTGGTCCTTGAATAGNATTGCTAAACGGGAGGGTTCTTTTTCTCCATCAANNCCAATCGAATAAGCGTTAGTAATGAGTCTTTGGCGGGCATCTTCAATGGAAGCAAAATAGGCCAGCGTAAGAGAATCATTCAAAGTGTTATCCACCCCTACGTCTTTAGCAGGGTCCAATAAAGTATAGTGCGCATTAGTAAATCTGGCAAGTGTAGCAGACAGGTCTTTTTGGACAGTGTGGGTGCTTTTTTCTGAGGTGTCATAAAACAGCCTCAGTGTCAGTTGGGTGATTTTTTGTGAAAACATGCGTTGCCGGCCAGCAACATTAATAATAGCGGCATTGTCCTTGTTTTGATTTAGCGCATTCTGGAGGGATAGAAAATAGAAAATAAACATGGCCCCAATAAAGGAGACAGAGACAAAGAAGGTTAATCGATACTTCCTGGAATTCATCGTGCATATTCGTTTGGGGGAGTAGGGGAACTCCATTATCGCTATAAAATAGGCTTTTTTTGCAGAAGTGTAAAGCCCTGCAAGGAAAAGAAGGCCTGAGTTTTTCCAGAAATTTGACAAAAAATCAGGGTTTAATGTTGCAACTTTAGGTTGTCTTTAAATCATTTTGCGAATGTAAACTATAGTATGAAAAAGCAACTATTCTTCCTGTTGAGTATAGCCATGGTTCTGGGGTTTGGGTTCCGGCAGCTGCCTTCCGGTCCGGCTTTGGCAGATAACCCGTTTGTCCCGGTTGAAGGCCACCCAAACTGGCTGCGGGTCAGGCCTGGTTTTTCACTTGGAGCAGAAGAAGCCCTGCGCCATTTTCAAAACATGCAAAACTGGCCACAGGGTGCAGTGTGGCAACGGGTGAAAACCCGGGAAGAAGGAGAGAGAAGCCACCATCTCTATCAGCTGTTTTACCAGGAACGACCAGTTCAAAGCAGTCAGTTGCAGGTACACGCTAATGGCGGGCAAGCCACGCTGATCAATGGTCAATGGCCCACGGATTTGCATTCCGTGCAGGGTGTGCCGGTCTTGTCCCCGGAGGAAGCACTGGAAAAGGCGCTGTCGGTCGTCCCGGCTGAAGTGTACGCCTGGGAAAACCAAGGGCTGGAGCGAATGCTGAGAAAGGTGCGCCGCGACTCCAACGCTACCTACCTGCCAAAGCCTGAACTGGTCTGGGCGGGTGCCCGCGCGAGTGCCCGCAGCGGATTGACATTGGCTTACCGAATGACCATAAACGCTCAGCGACCGCTGCAACGGGAGCTGGTTTTTATCAATGCAACGGACGGTACGGTACTCAACCGCATCAACCTATTGCATACCCATAATACACCGGGCACCGCCGAAACCAAATACAGCGGGCAGCGCACCATTATGACCGACTCTATGGACAATGGGCAGTTCCGGTTGGTGGAAACCACCCGCGGGCACGGTATTGAAACCTACAACATGCTGCGCGGTGATGATGCCGAACAAGCCGAAGATTTTCTGGACGACGATAACTTCTGGGATAATTTTAATGCCAATCAGGATGAAGTAGCAACCGATGCGCACTGGGCTGCCGCCGCTACCTTTGACTACTTCGCAGAGCACTTCGATTACATCGGGGTGGATGGTGACAGCATGGCGCTGATCAGCTACGTGCATTACGAGCGGGATGTGATCAATGCCTTTTGGAATGGCGACTGGGCACTCTTTGGCGATGGCAATGGCACAAGCTTTACCTCACTGGCCACGACCGATGTGGTTGCCCACGAATTTATGCACGGCATTACCCAAAGCAACGCCAACCTGATTTATCAGGACGAAAGCGGCGCACTGAACGAGTCCTACAGCGATATTTTTGGCACCGTCATCGAATTCTACGCCTCCCCGGAGCTGGCAGACTGGACCATTGCGGAGGATGCGGATCAGGAAGGCAACGGCTTCCGGAATATGCGGGACACCAAGGAAGACGGCCATCCCGATACCTACCTGGGGCAGCATTGGTTTACCAGCTCGGGCGATAACGGCGGGGTGCATACCAACAGCGGCGTGCAAAACCACTGGTTTTACCTCCTGACTGAAGGGGGGAGTGGAGTCAATGACTGTTTAGACTCTTTCAATGTGGCTGGTCTGGGCATGGATACGGCTGCTTTGATCGCTTTTCATAACCTTCAGTACTACCTCACAGAGTCTTCCAATCATAACGATGCCCGCCTTGGGGCTATTCAGTCGGCGGAGGACCTGTTTGAGCCTTGCTCGGCCCCGGTGGTTCAGGTCACCAATGCCTGGTACGCAGTAGGAGTAGGTTCGCCTTTTGCCGATTCAGACCTGCAGCCGCTGTCTATATCTAATTTGGACTCCCTTTCCTGTGGCTTACCGGAAGAAACCTTCTTAACCGTCGAACTGGCCTACACCAGCTGCTTCACGGATGCGGATGCAGGAACGGCAATCCCACTAGCCTTTCAGGTAAATAATGGCGCTGTTTTGGAGGATACTTTGGTCCTGGAAGAAGCTTTGGTGCATCAGGACATCCTGAATTTTACGTTCAGTGTGCCGGCTACCGCACTTGCCGAGCCGGCAACGCATGAAATTAAGGTGTGGGCCGCCTATGAGCCAGACAATATTGCCGCGAATGATACGCTCACTGTTGTGATCGAGAATATCCTGGCTCAAAACTCCGACCTCAGTGTGGAATCAGTCCGCCAGCCGGTTTCCGCCTGCTTCATGGGGGCAGAGCCTGTCGAAGTGGAGGTGCGGTTTAATGGCTGCGATTCTATAGCGGCTGGTACGCCCATCACCTTGCATTACCAGCTGAATGATGGGGCCATCGTTGCTGAAGAAGGCACGGTACCGGTGACGACTTATCGGGGAGAAAGCTTTTTCTACACCTTCCAGACTCCGGTTGATATTCCCATTCAGAATGCTAATGCGATTGATGCCTGGGTGGCTTACCCTTCTGACTTTCTCAATCAGAATGATACGCTTGCATTAGCGCCGGCCTCCAATCCGGTCCCGGTGGTCGACTACGGCGTACTCACCTTTGAAGCAGGAGCAGCATCACAGGATTCTTTCTTTGTTGATGCGGGCCCTTATGTTCAGGTCAGCTTCTCAGAAAGTGCCGCCTTCACAGGTGGGTTCGGGCTGCTGATAACCGGTACAAACAGCTTTGAAGCCTATCAGCAGGGGGCGTACACCTTACCAATAGGCAGTAATGTTTGGCAAGTGAATCCTGATTATGGGGCGCGGGTATGTTTCTGTGCGGACCTGAATAATGTGGAGGACCCGCTGCTGCAATTCGACTTGCAGCAAAGCTGGTCGCCGGTATTCCTGGCCAATGGGGTGCAGGGCAGTACCCCTTTTGCTTCCGCGCTCCGGGTGTTGGTGAATGGCGACTCGGCTTCTCTTACGCTCAAGCCGGAAACCATAGTGCCTGGCCCCTTCGAGCCCCGGCAGGTAAGCCTTTCGCCCTACGCTGGTCAGCAGGTAGAGGTTTGTTTTGAGACCCGCACCGGGATGAGTCAGGAAGCCGACCCTTTTAACCGGGGCGATAAAATCCATCTGGACAACATCGTGATTGGGGAGGCGCTGGTTAATACATCAGCTCCTGCTGGCCTGGGGAATCAACTCAAGGTTTATCCCAATCCCGGAGGCGAGGCGGTCACGGTAGAAGTAGCCGTAGCGAAGGCCGGGCTGGCAGCCATTAGCGTAACGGCTCTTACCGGACAAGAGGTGCTGCGGCAGGAACTGACATTAAGCCCCGGCACACAACTACTGGACCTAAATACGGAAAGCTGGCCCGCTGGTGTATATCAGGTGGTGCTGAATGGACAAAGCTACCGTATCGTCCAAAAGTGGGTGAAGCTCTGATCCCTTTGGTGAAGGATCAAAATAACGAAACCGCCTGGTGCATTGCGCGCCAGGCGGTTTTGTTAGTCAAATAGAGCTATGTCAGGCTTTACTGAATGCTAAACCGGCCACTGCCTTGCCGCTGATGGCTGCTCAGGCGGTAAAAGTACAAGCCGGCGGGCCATTGCGCAGTAGGCAACTCAACAGAGTTGCCCGCGATGGACTGAGCATAGAGCAACTGCCCGTTGGCGTTCCGCACCTCCAGTTGGTAAACATCTCCGGCAGGGTTCTTAAACTGAAGCGTAGCCGGTCCGGAAGTGGGGTTGGGAACGACCTTTGCCTCCAGCTGTTGGATCAGGTTGCGGGTGCCGGTAGGGGCCTCGTATTCTACGCAAGGGTCCAGCAGGTACGTGACGGTCTGCTCCTGATCGAGGTTGATGATCTCATCAATAGCAGAGATGCAAATGAAATCCTCCGTGACTTCACTGAAGTGCACCCGGCAGAGTGGCTGGAAAGCATTGCTTTTATTAATAGTGGAGTCCTGGTAGGAAATACCGATGACGGTTTGCCCGGCACCATAGGGTGAGATCGGATAAATAGTATCATCCACCAGGTTTTCGACCTGCTGTACGACCACGCCCTCCATCGTAAATTGGTAAGCATTGATCCGGGCAGAGGAATTGTGAAGCCCGATATCTACGTAGCCTTCCTCGAAATTGGTATCCATGATGGTGAGCAGGGTAGTGTCTGTGGTGTTGAGCACGCCCGCCGGGAAGTTGCAGTGGTCATGCGCGCCTCCTCCGGTATGCGGGTGCAGCGTACCGTACAGGTAGCAGTTGGACAACAGGCTGGCATCGTAAACGGTGATACGGCCATCTTCGTTGAGGTCATTACATGGTGTAGGCGTCAGGTCGCCATCCAGTGCATGCCCAACGTAGGCGTAAGCATCGGCCGTTTCCTGATTGCCGTTTTGATCGAGGTCGCCGCGCAGGGCCGTGCCGCCACAGTTGCCTTCACAGTCAATTACAGCATTACCATAGGGGGTGCCTTCGCAGTCGATGTACGGATCGCATTCCTCATCGAGGCTCATTTCAAGGCTGCCCGAAGAGCGGTCGAGGAGTATGCAGACCTGTGCCCAGTTATTGAGGGTGTCTTTTTCAATGCGGCCTAGCTTGTCAGGGGCATTATCCCAGTTGACACGGGTGACGAAAGTGTAGCGCCCGTCCGGCACATCGGTCACGTCTATCCATTGGCACTCCAGAGCGGAACTGTATATATCATGACAACCAGCTGTGATACCCATGTTGTTGCAGCCATACTGCGGGGAGCCGGTGGTGCAGCCAAGGTCAATGACGCAGAATCCGTTTTTGAAGCCAATTGGGATTTCTGTGCCATCTTCCTGGTAGAGTACGTATTCGGCATAGCCATCGTAGTGGAAGTGTTCATGGCAGTTGTCGTAAGTGAACTGTGTATTGTCTGTACTGGGTTGCCCAATAAAGTAGTCGAGCTCCCCTTCATTGGCAATCCAGGTGGTAAAGCGGACAATATCGCGCTGCCCATAGCCATGCAGGCAGCCCTCTTCGATCAGGCAGGGGTCGGTGGAGTTGATGGTGGACAGATAAATACTGGAAGCCAGTATGCCCTGATCGACAACGAGGTCAGGCGCAGCCGGGCANTNNGGGTCNCCCTGTGGCAGGCAGGAGCCATCGTCAACGGTNGCNAGTGGGTTGAAGTTACAGGAGTTAGGATCCGTACAGCCTACCACCGGGCCAAGGTAGGTCAATTCCCAGTTGATGCTGTCTGCACAGGCGTTTTCGTGGTCTCCGATCCGGATGTAATAGGTGAATGCCGGGTCAAAAAAAGCTTCCACCGTAGCTGTGGGCGCACAATCTCCCTCATCGTTGTTATAAAATATGGTGCCTTGGTTATCCTCGGCTATCTCCCCCCCACAGCCATCATAAATCCAAATCTTGGTATCACAGTCATTCAGGCCACAGGTGGAAATGAGGTACGTACCCACCGAATCCGGGGTGAAGGTATACCAGCTGTCGTCATAATGAGCGGTATAAAACCCTTCCGAGACCGGCACGGCAGAATCACATTCTTCGCCGGGCGCGCAGTTGAAACTGTGGGCGGCTTCCTCTGTAAAGTTCTGTCCACCCTCGGCAATCGTATCCTGCCCAACGATCAGCCGGTAGAAGCCAGGGGCAAAAATGCCGTCTCCAAAGCTGTCCTGAATCCGAAACCGAAGGCAGGTGGAATCAGGCACACAAAAAGCAGACTGATAAAAACTGTGGTTGGCGTAATCAAAAAAGCTGGCCGATCCGTACACGGTACCCGCTTGATCGGATACCGTCCATGCCGTTTCGTAGCCATAGCTGTCGGTTTGCACTTCAACCGTGACTGAAATTTGCCCATCGGCACAAGGGTCTTGCCCAAAGGCAATAGTTTGTAAGAGTAGCAGTAGCAGGGGGTAGAGTATTTGTCGCTTCATATTTTGTGGGTATTTTGACAAAAGTAAGGTTTCATACCGGTTTAGGAAGACATATATAAATGTATGTCTGGCTAAAGTCTTTTTTTCAGGCGCTCTGTCTTGATTATCAGGTGTCTAACAAAAAGCGCACGATTTTTTCATCTGCAAGCTTGCATAGGAAAAATATCCCTCTTATATTTGCAGTCCGCTACGAAAGATGTGGCGCGCATAAATCAAAATCGCGGGGTAGAGCAGTAGGTAGCTCGTCGGGCTCATAACCCGGAGGTCGCAGGTTCGAGTCCTGCTCCCGCTACTAAGTAAAAGCGTAACAGTCTCACTGATTGTTGCGCTTTTTTTGTGCCCCTTACCTTCCTTACGGGTTTCCAAGCCTGCTATTACCTGCCAACGTTTGCATAACAAATTGCACTTTTTTGAATAGCCTTGCAGCATTTGCTGTTTGCCTCTCTTGGATAAGCTGGAGCAAAGCGGGAAGCTCTACCCCAGCAGCCATGGCGCTCCAATACAGAGGGTTGCCGGCCCCGGTATTGATGGCTAGTGGTCACTTGGTATGGCGTTTATAATCTGCGGTATCACTTTCTGTTTTGTGGGACTTGTTATGCAAATCCTGCCCACCTCAAAATTGGAAAATCCAATTTTTCTTCTAAATTGCTGGCAGTCAATGATTCTTAACCAAATCCAACCTTTTGGACCAGTGGAAACGGTGCCTGTACTGTGGGGCAGAAAACAAGACCGCCAACTACACCTGCTCCTGTATTGCAGAGGAGCCGGCGCATGCCTACCGCGCCCTTGGGCTGCGCTTTCAGCTCAACCGGCAAGAGATAGCGGAAGTGAAAGCAGCTTTTCAGAATTATTGCTTCGACGATGAGCGGGGGATGTTGCAGTATCCATTATTGCCCAACCGGGAATACGCTGGTGGCATCAACCTGAAAGTCGGGCTAACGCCCCTTCATCTCCTAAAATCCTTTAGTAAAAAGTCTGGCGTACAGGTATTTATCAAGGATGAGGGGCAAAACCCAAGTGGCTGCTTTAAGGACCGGGAGACCTTATCCTGCCTGCTCAATACCCGGCGGCGCAAGCGAAGAAAGGCGGTAATTTACTCTTCGGGAAACGCGGCAGCTAGTGCGGCATTGTTTGCCCGGCAGCAAGGTTTGCAGCTCATCACCTTCGTGCCCGGAGACACCTACGCGGAAAAGATCATTTACATTCAGAAATGCGGCTCAGACGTGGTGGTGTTGGGCAAAGCAAGCACGTCTTTTGAGGAGGGCTTCCGGCTGTTTGTAGGCCTGAACGAAGCCAATGTTTTCGAAGAAGCCGGCTTCGACAACTGGGCCGTCCGCAATCCTTACCGGATACAGGGTGATAAAACCACGGCCGTGGAAATAGCCAGGCAATTGGAAGAGCAGGTGCATGACCCGATCCCTGATGTCGTCATTGTACCCTCCGCCAATGGCAGCAATCTGGCGGGCATATGGGAAGGCTTCAAAGAGCTTAAGCACCTCGGGATAACAGATAAACTGCCCCGAATGGTGGTAGCAGGCATCGCTAATGCCAATCCCATTTGCAAAGCGGTCCGGATGCAGGAACAGAAAGCTCCGGTTGCGTGCGATCTTTCAGACTTGCAGGAACAGGATGCAAAAATTGGCAGCATTATCGTGGCCGAAGAAGGGTACGACTCGGTGGAAGCCGCCAAAGCTGTCCTTGAATCCGGGGGCAATGCGGTGGAAGTAGGGACGCACAGTATCCGCAAGGTGATGGTCCGCTTCTTGCACCGGGAGCGCAGACTGGCGCTAAAGCATGGGGTATTACCGGAGCCGGCCTCCTATATCGCCATGGCCGCGGTGGAACAGTTGAGGAGCCACCGGAAATTATGCTTTGGGGAATCCGCCGTAGCTATTGTGACCGGGCACGGCATTAAGGCGCAGGGCACTACCCGAAGACTGCTAAAAGGATACCCGGGGCTGCTCCGTACCACACAGCAAATCATTGGGCGGAAACGCCACGAAAGCCCGGTGCTCGGCGGGAAAGCTCGGGCCGGGCAGCGTCGTGTGGTTGCCGCTAATTTATCCGCCGTACAGCAGGCATTCTATGATCTGGCAGAGGCCGCCCCTGCTTTGGCGCCTTATTAAATGAATAGCTTTTTTACCACATGACACAGAACGCTTTCCAGCAATACGCAGAGACCGCACCATTAAGAGAAGTGCTTATTGGCCGTTACGAAGGCTACCGGGCGCATTCCGCCTATGAGGAAATTGTGAATGAAGACCAGAAAAAAGGGCTGCCCGATGAAGCCGCCCTTCGGTCTGAATTCCAGGCTTTCCGCTCGGCCCTTGAGGCAGAAGGGGTTACGGTTTACGAACCGGCTTACGTAGGCAAAATGGTGTACGATCAGCTGACACCCCGCGATATTGGTGTGACGATAGGGCAGCGTTTTTTGATGTGCAATATGGCGCGCCGCAGCCGGCGGTACGAAATTACCGGCGTATTCCCATTCATTCTCAGTCGGGGAGGGGAGGAGCCTAATCTGATCATTCCCGACGACCCTGTTGCCCTGATGGAAGGCGGAGACCTCATGGTAGACAAAGGCCGCTTGCTGGTGGGCATTTCCCAGCGTACAAATGAGGCCGGCCTGGCTTTCCTGCAGGCCACCTTCGGGCAGGAATTTGAAGTCGTTCCGGTGCATTGCAAGCCTCTTTCTGAAGGCGAAAACGTGTTGCATCTCGATTGCACCTTCAACCCGGTAGGCCAAAACCACTGCCTGATCTACCCGGATGGGTTCCGCGAAGTGCCTGAGGTGATACGAAAAGATTACCAATGGATTGAGGTCCGAAAAGAAGAGCAGGCGGCCCTGGCGACTAACGTCCTCAGCATCAGCCCGGAGGTGGTCATCAGCCGCGACCACCCGGCCTGCGAGCGGGTCAATCAGGAAATGGAGCGTATCGGGCTGCGGGTTATCCGCATTCCTTTTGACGGAGCGCCGGCTACGGGCGGTTCCTTTCGGTGTTGCTCTTTACCGTTAGTGCGTGGAGAGCGCTAGTCTTCCAGCTCGGCAAGCTTTTCTTTGAGCCAGTTGAGGCTGGCGACATTTTTCGTCTCTTTCAGTTCCTTCTTGAATTTGTCGACAGCAGACTGATCGCCAGGCATAATCCGGGTAAGTTTCCGGGTGAAGCGGATGAGGTTGCCATAGTTTTTTCGGCGGTTGACCGGTATGTCTTTATGCCGGTTGAGGTAGGCGCGGAAACTTTCGAAAAGGCTGTACAGCGGTTCCATTTCATCTGTTTCGTAGTAGGTGGCCAGGAGCATGGCTTTGGAGCCGAGGTTGTAGGCAACGTCTTCGTATTCTAGCTCCCTCAGGAGCTCGATCACCTTCTCATGCTTTTTTTGATAGAAATAGACCTGAGCCAGGTTGTAAGAGATGGCGTTTTGGCGGAAGGCAAGAGGAAGTTTTTCTGAGTACTTGTTAATAAAGTGCTCTGCCCATGAGTAATTACCTAGCCTGAGGGCCAGAACAACGATATTTTTAAAGTCCCAGGCCCTGAGCCGGTCCTCCCGGAAAAGAATTTTTGTATCAATGAGTTCCTTGAATATTTTAAAACATTCCTCGACATATTTGGATTGGCCCTGATTGATCCGGCCAATACAAAAGTTGATAGCATAACTGTACATATTGTAAGCCTCCTCACGGGAGAACTCCATGTTGTTTTCCTTCAGGATTTTGATAAGCCCGTAAAAATAATCCTCGTTTTCTTTGTCGTTTAACAGGAGGAAAATCTGGAAATAAACAGCTATAGCAGGAGACCTTGATAGATTGTATTTGGTTACGCTAGAAGTGATCTCATCAATCATTTTGATATCATAGTCCTCCTCAACAATAGACTTTTGCATGAGTACCAAGCAGTAGTATTTGAGCTTTTCTGCAACGTAGAAATAGTCTAAGTTGATCGAAATTTTCTCAACATTGTTCCGTTCAGTACGTTTAATATCAGAGTCTTTAAGCTCATAAAGGGCTTTTTCAACCAGATAATTGTTGAGGTAGAATTGAGCAGATTTATTGGGGTAATTTTTTAAGTGCCGCCCGGCTTCTCTTATGACAGTTGGAGTCAGGACTTTTGCTCGTCTTTTTTCAATGGCTTCCATCCTGTTTACTGTCTTTTGGAGGTCGCGTTTTTCGTAAATTTCCTGCCCAAGGTATCCTTCCACTAATTTTAGCAAGTCTGAGCAGTACTTCCGAAACCGCACATCATCGTAGGGCTTATCCGGCTGGAGCAATGACCACAAATAGGTTTTATCCAGCCCGCCGTTCTTTTTACTGCTGTTGATGGTCTTGAGAAAGGCCTCGTACAGGGTAAGTAGTTCCTCGCTTCTGTTGAAATAGGGCGACTGAATGTACTTCCGGCACCGGTTCTGTTCGTACTTATCGAAGTGCTGTAAAATTGCAAACAGCTTACTATTGTACATGTCCATCAGATTGTATATATTTGTCGGTAGCAACGAATAGGAAACTACATCAAATCTACTCAGGCGCACCCTCTAAAGTCTGAGCATTACAAAAGTAACGATATTTTTTTCACAACTGATACCTTTTTTGGCATCAAATGCCATTTAGGAGGTTTGATTTTAGGGCCAGGGGAGAAAAAATTCAGGTCCTATTTCGAAACAGAGCCTCTTAAATAGCGTAGAATTAACAGAATTGTTGTATTTTAGTCATACAATAGCAATGCACGTCTCTTTGAGTCCACGGCAAAGAGAACAAATTCACAATCCATGAATGTATTTTTACGAAAGCAAAATCTAATCCTGCTCCTCGTTCTGCTGGGGCTCCCTGCGTTGGGGCTTAGTCAGACTACGGTGAGGGACACGATTTACGAGTCCCAGGGGTACCATCAGATCAGCACCACACTTTCCTTTACCTCTGAGCCAAACGACCCGGCATTGGTTTCTGCACCTGAGTATGGCTCTGTAAGCTGGACGGAAGTTTCTCCTTTCAACTACGAGTTGACCTACACGCGTACGGATGGGCAGATGGGGTCAGATAATTTCACGATGCTGGTCTGGACCAATGTCTTTTCTTACGAGCAAGTTAATTTTCACATTGTCGTTAAGGCTTCAGCGGTGGAGTGCCTTCACGATCACGCGACCACCAACGTCAACACACCGGTTAGTATCGATGTGCTGCAGAATGATCTGACGACCACCGGAATCATTTACATCAAGAATATTCCGCTGGCCAACAACGGCTTCGCCACTTATTCAGCAACGGATGGTACAATTACCTTTACCCCGAGTACAGATTTTGAAGGTACAGCCTACCTTAACTATGTCGCCTGCGACAGTACAGGGACCTGTGATAATGGCACCGTAAGCATTAGCGTATTGGGCCAGAATGCAGGGCAATCAGACACAACAAGACTTTTTACGAAAAAGAATACCACGCTCCCGGTTTTTATTCCTCAGGAGTATACACTGACTCAGTCACCTGCTGAAGGTACTTTTACGAATGATGGGTTTATCCCATATTATGAGCCAAACACCGACTTTGTCGGTACTGATTACCTCGCCTTTGATTATCAGGGCGCCGATAAGGTTATTGAAATTGACGTGATGGACCTGGAGGACAATTCCTTCGCGGTTGATGACGAGTTCCACATGACGCCTTTTGAAGGGCAGGTGGAAATTGATGCTTTGGAGAATGACTTCTTTGGTTCAGATGCCAGCTGTGTGCAGTTGCAGGCTCAGCCAGAGTATGGGACCGCGTCTTACAATCCCCAGGCTGACGGGCGGGGCGTATTCCGCTACACACCGCCAGCAGGCTTTACCGGCGTAGATTGGTTTACTTACACTTCCTGTCCTCCGGGCGGTACCGGCAGTCAATCCGAAACAGCAACAGTTTACGTCTTTGTAAGCAAATACGAGCCTTCTGCTACCAACTTCCGGATGAGTACGCCCAAGCTGACCCCGCTTGTGGTGGGCTACAGCGTGCCTATTCAGTCCTATTCCTTTGATATTATTGAGAGCGGTAACCTGGGATCTACTATTTTCCTTGAGGGTGACGTGGATACGACCATATTGGGTCAACCAATTACCGGTCATAACCTCATCATCTATACCCCTAATGATGGCATAGACAGCGGACTGGATGAAATTGAACTGGAATACTGCGTTAAGATTAATGGCAGCTGCGCTTACCTAAAGACAGTAAAAATTGATATCGATATCCTGGATATAGGAGGCGGCTCCGAACCCATGTGCTTTGATGATTGTATCTGGTCTGGTGATGCCAACTTTGATGGCATTGTAGATATGGAGGACCTGCTGACAATTGGCTGGGCGATCGGTGAGGTAGGTGTCCCACGTGCAGATGCTAACCCCGATCTTTGGTATGGCAAATATGGTGATGACTGGAATGATCCATTCCAAAGCCTGCCTATTGACCTGAAACACCTCGATACAGATGGGGATAGCCTGATCACTGCTGCGGATACGACGGCCATTAGCAACTTCTATGGTAATGCCCACTCTATGACGGCTTCCGTTATCCCGTTTTATGAAGATGAGATCGTGCTGGAGGGTGACCTTTATGTCAGCCCTGGCGACCTCGTAGAACTGAAAATGAAAATGGGAACGCCCGATAATCCGGCAGAGAATGTTTATGGGTTCACTTTCCCATTCTCTTATAACCCAGACTTGGTCGTACCAGGCTCTGTATTTGTTGATTTTGAATCCAATAGCTGGCTGACTTACAACTCGCCCATTTTGTATATGCAGCGGGATGATCAGGAGGGAACGCTTAATGCTGGCTTTACACGCACGAATGCCATTGCTGCAAATGGTTATGGGGTGGTAGGATCAGTTAGCTTCGTTATTAATGATGATATAGACGGTTTCCGCGACGACGATGGCGCACTAGCCCTGCAGGTTGGCGGCGGGTCCTCTACCGTGATGAATGGCGGTGGCAGTTCTTACGGCATTAATATTGGTGGAGCAACGATCCACATCCGCTTGGACGAGGAAGCGAAAGACGAGCCGCTTGATGCCAATCAGCTGAAGCTTTATCCTAACCCCACCAACCGGGACTTCATCAATGTCCACCTGAACGGACAGCAGGACTTCGAACGCATCGTGGTGCATGACCTGACCGGTCGCCCAATGTTCGACTCCGATAATGTGCTGACGAACCGCATGCAGATATCCGTAGGGGACTTTGCCAATGGTATCTACGTTTTATCTGCCTACACCGAGCGTGGCGTGGTCAACAAGAAATTCCAGGTGATCCGGTAAAGCATGCTGGGTTATCTTTTCCCGTTAAGCCTTTCATTTCGTAAATCATCGAAAAAAGAGGGTATATCGGGAAGTATGCAGGAAAAATATATACTATTTTGTACCTGTAAAGCGTTAATAACGTATCAAACTTGGTAATACATTCATTGTATATACATTCGTGGAATTATAATCATTGCTATTGAGTCGCACAGAAATGTGCGACTTTTTTTTGCGCGATCTCAAGTTTTTTTCACAAATACGCTTCTTGTTTCCTGTTTTTTACTGGATTTCTGCTGCAGGTGTGTCGTTTTTGTTTTTCACAAACCCTTGTTTTTGTCTTTGTTCTTCCTTGGATAATGTTGAATATTTGTAGAGTGAGAGGGTAGAAATGTTGTCAACGGGCTGCAAAACACCTTTCACCATTAAGAATTGAATATGTTCATGGGATTATAATTTGTTAGTAGTGAGCCGTTCGCTACGACAGCTGAACGGCTTACTATTTTTTATAATCTCCGATTAAAATACAAGAGTACGATTCCAACTAGGTTAAACAAAGGTCGTTTACGTTTGGATACGTACTATTCGTGAGATTTTTTTAGATATGTTCATGGGATTATAAGCTAAGGCTGTGCTTTTCGCACAGCCTTTTTTAATACCCGTACCAGTCGTCCCACCATTCTTTCAGCTGCCGCTTCAACTTCTGCTCTGCGGCATTATCCTGTGGCTCGAAAAGCTTTTGCCCCTTTAGCTGATCCGGGAGGAAATCCTGCTGCACAAAGTTGCCCGGGAAGTCGTGGCTGTACTTATAGTCTTTGCCATAGTCCAGGTCTTTCATCAGTTTAGTGGGGGCATTGCGCAGGTGCAGGGGCACTGGTAGACTGCCGGTCTGCCGGACGAGCTGCTGGGCCTGATTGATAGCCATATAGGCCGAGTTGCTTTTTGGGGAACTGGCCAGGTAGATGGCCGCCTGAGATAAAATAATCCGGCCTTCGGGCAGTCCGACCGCCTGCACCGCCTGGAAAGTGGTGGTCGCCATCAGTAAGGCATTGGGGTTGGCCAGACCAATATCTTCTGCCGCTGAAATCAGCAGCCGGCGGGCAATAAACTTCACATCTTCCCCTCCTTCGATCATGCGGGCAAGCCAATAGACGGCCCCATTCGGATCGCTGCCCCGGATGGATTTGATAAAGGCCGATATGATATCGTAGTGCTGCTCTCCGCCTTTATCGTACCGGCTGATATTCTGCTGCAGCTTTTGGGTCACCATTTCGTTGGTCACGGTGATGGGCTCGGACGCCTTGCCGTAATTCGTCACCAATTCCAGGATGTTGTAAAGCTTCCTGGCATCTCCACCGGAGTGGAGGAGTATGGCATCGTAATCTTTGATGGTTATTTTCTGCCCTTTCAGAAACTCATCTTCTTTGAGGGCCCGCTCAATAAGCCCGATCAGTTCATCCTTGCTAAGCGATTCCAGCACATACACCTGGCAGCGGGAGAGGAGGGCCGGGATGACCTCAAAGGAAGGGTTTTCCGTAGTGGCTCCAATAAGCGTGATAACACCTTCCTCCACTGCCCCGAGCAGGGAATCCTGCTGGGATTTGCTAAAGCGGTGGATCTCATCGATGAACAGGATGGGGTTGGGGCTATCGAAAAAGCGCTGGCTTTTGGCCCGCTGAATGGTTTCCCGCACATCCTTCACGCCGGAGTTGATAGCCGANAAGGTGTGAAAGGGCNGGTCAAGCTCATTGGCGATGATTTTCGCCAGGGTGGTCTTACCGATGCCCGGCTGCCCCCAAAGAATAAAGGAGGGGATTTGGCCAGACTCAATAGCCTGCCGCAATACCGCACCCGGTCCTACTAAATGTTGCTGCCCTACGTAATCTGCCAATTGGCGGGGGCGCATCCGTTCTGCCAGTGGTCTCATAAAAAAATAACTTTTTTTCTTTTCTCACCCAACGCTTCACCCAAATTGTCCGTGAAGGTAACTGAAAGCTTTGCAAAGCTGAATGAATTATCAACAACTGTAGTACAAAAAACGAACATGAAGAAGATTATTACAATGACAACCGCGCTTTTCCTAAGCGTTTTTGTTTTTGCTCAGAATCAGGTGACCGTCAGTGGAACGGTTGCCAATACAGATGGCACGCCGGTCGAAGCACTGGTCGTTGAAGTCTTTACCGACTCTCTGATAAGCGGCGGCTTTTTATCTGCTGTTGCCCTTACCGATGAAAACGGCGCCTACTCGGTTGAGTTCACCCTCGATGATGCGGATACGCAGGGATGGGCATACGCCAGGATAACCAATTGTGATCAAAACTTCCTCTTTGGTGACGGGACTTGGTTCCCGGGAAATAGTGAGGTGGTTATTGACTTCACTTACTGTGATGTTGAGATTACCTGTCAGGCTTTTGTTTATCCGGACTGGCAGGATAATACAGTGGCGGCCACAATGATTGGAGTAGCGCCGTTTAGCTACGAATGGAGTACGGGAGCAACCACTCAGAGTATTGTGCCAGATGGCAGTGGGCTATACTGCGCTACGGTAACCGATGCCGTAGGGTGTACGTCCACTGCATGTTATGATGCAACCGGAGGCAACGGTTCAGACTCTACATGCGTAGTAAATCTGGTTTCTACCTCAACCGCTGCCGGGTTGGAAATCGAAGCCTTTGCTTACGGGTTGGGCGCGATTGATTTCTCCTGGAGTACAGGTGAGGCGACTTCCTCTATCGAAGTAACAGAAGCAGGGACCTACTGTGTGACCACTACGGATGCAGAAGGCTGCGAAGCTACAGCCTGCGCAGATTACTTCCCGACTCCATGTGGCGTTAGTATCGAGATAGGTGCATGGGGCATGGAACTACAGGCATTTCCGGAAGGTGTAGCGCCCTTTGCGTATAGCTGGAATACGGGATCCACCTTTTCTTCAACAGATATTGACCCGAATGTAAATTTCTATTCTGTCACTGTTACTGACGCTGCAGGTTGCACCGCTACGGCCACCTACTGGTATCAGGGTGGGGTAGACTCCTGTTCTGTTGAGATTGTCACTGTTCAGGATGGGACTATGCTGCAAGCCGTTGTTTCCGGGGCTACCGGGGCGGTTACCTATAACTGGAGTACCGGAGCGACTACAGCAACCATTCAGGACGTAGAGCCTGGTAACTACTGTGTGACCATAACAACTGACGATGGTTGTACTTCCACGGATTGTATTTTTATCATTAACCCCTCAGCACCCTTCATCATTGACGGGTATGTTTACCTGCCCGACAGTATTAACGGTGGTGAGATGGAAGGTTGGGTTTATCTGATCGTGTACGACGAGGAAGAAGGCACCCTTACGGCCGTAGACACTACGGAAATGGAGAGCCTGGGCTTTGACGGCGCAGCGTACTATAAGTTTGATGAGCAGCCTGCCGGTGAGTACCTGATCAAGGCTGCGCTGGCACCCGGTACGAATGGGTATGAAAACCATCTGCCAACTTACTACAGCCATGTCCTTTGGTGGGACGAAGCCAATACGGTCACCCTGCCCTTCAACGGTTGGGGTTCTTTCAACTTCACCCTGATACCTGGCACCAATCCCGGAGGTCCCGGATTTATCGGTGGCTACGTTGCAGATGGCGCCAATTTACAGTCCGGCGAGATCGAAGTCCGCGGAAGTGGGCCAATGGAAGGTGTTTCTATTATTCTGCTGGACGAAGAAGAAAATCCGGTAAGCTCTACCTATACGGATGCCAATGGCGAATTTATGTTCCCAAGCCTGGCATACGGCACCTACAAAGTGGTCATTGAGCACATCGGATACGAGCAGCAGTACTATTGGGTCACCCTGAGCGAGGATAACCCAGGTGCAGAAGGTCTTTATTTTGAAATCGGAGAAGAAAGCATCACCGATACGGACGAGCTGGTTGCGGAAGCTGTACTGTCTGTTTTCCCTAGCCCGGCAACCTCCACGCTACAGGTAGTTGCTTCTGAAATGCAGGGGCAGGGCGCTATACAAGTGTGGAATGCGCAAGGGCAAATGGTCCTCAGCCGCACGAATGTAGACATGAGCGGCACCACTACAACGCTTGACGTGAGCACACTGCCTGCTGGGATGTACTACCTGCAAGTCACCGCAGAAGGCCAGCTGCTGACTCAAAAGTGGATGAAACAATAACACCCTTTACGATACGGGCTCAATCAGGGAATACCCGGTTGAGCCCGGTTTTTGCTATTTTACACCAGAACAACCCACTATTATAGCTTGGAAATAGACCCGAAGCTGATCAAGGATTGCCAGAATGGAAACCGGAAGGCACAGTTTACCCTTTACCGGCTCTGCTATCCCTTGCTTATGGGCGTTTGTCTTCGCTACCGAAAAAACGAGCCGGATGCGGCAGCCATGCTCAATCAGGCTTTCCTGAAAATCCTGGACAACCTGGACCGGCTACCCGGGCATGTGCCCTTTGCGGCATGGGCTAAGCGGATCACCATCAATACCCTGATTGACGACTTCCGCAAGAACCGGAAGGTCAAAGAGCTTATTGCTTCCACTTCTATCCAAGACCTGCCGGAAGCGCAGGGCGGGGTGGATTACAACGAAGCAGACAAACAGTTTGACGCGGAGCAACTGGAAGGCTTTATCCGCCAATTGCCCCCTATGAGTTCCAAGGTGTTCAACTTATTTGCAATAGATGGTTATCCGCATACGGAAATTAGTAAGATGCTGGACATTAGCGAGGGGACTTCCCGCTGGCATTTGGCTTCAGCCCGTAAAAAACTACAGGAAATGATACGCAATGCTATGAATGCTTCAAAGATCGTGTGATGATGGAACCAATGGACGAATTTTTCAGGAAGAAAATGGAAGAGCGGGACTTGCCCTTCAATGAAGCGCACTGGGCCGACGCTCAGCAACTACTGGATGACCGCGATGCCCGGCGCGGGGCGATCTGGTGGTGGCGGTCCGGGTTATTGGCCATTGCACTAGCGGTAGTGGTCGTTGCCCTATGGCCTTCTACATCGAAGCCGGGTGCCACTGCTTCTGCGCCATTAAAAGAAAAGCCAGTCGCTAAAAAGAGGGCGGTGGAGCGCTCGCAATCAACTGATGTCCCTGCAGAGTCTGATCAGGCTGCCAGTCTTGAAAAGCTTGCTGATTCAGTAGAGGCCGCTGGCGCTGGCGATGAAAAAGCGTCTGTCTTATCAGCTGCATCTACTGGCAGCGTGAAACCGCCGGAGATAGTAAAACCCGTAAATGGTGCTCCAAAGCCGGTCGAACGCGGTGTTCAGGCTGAAGCTTCCAAAATTGAAAAAGATAGCTCTGAAGCGCCGGCCTTACCGGAAAAAGCGCCTGCCGCTGAATCAATATCCCCGCCCATAGCGAGGGAAGATCAGGAGGAGCAACAGGAGGGAAGGCAAACGGTCGCTGCTTTTGATCTAATTCCTGTGCTTTCGTTTTTGGTGGAAGAAAGTGATCGCGAAGAGGGGAGCGATCTGCCTGACCCTTGCTGGCCGGTCCGGAAGCGCTGGTCTGTACAAACCATACTGGGAGGCAGCCTGCCTGCTCAGGGCAATCAGGCTGGGGCGCTGTTAGGATTGGGCGTGAGCTGGCCGGGGCGTGATGGTTTCGGGCTTTACGCCGAGGGTTTATACAGGATCAGGCCATTGTCTGGCCTGCCAACGCAAGCCTCCCTGCAGCGTACCTACGGATTTGGCGTTACAGAAAATGCGTTTGAACTGAGGGCCAACAGCCTGAACTACGTTGATGTCAATTTTGGGGCAACCTATACGCTTGCCCGTCATCAGTTGCACGCTGGTGCTGGTGCTACGTATCTGGTTGGTGCAAGGGGGCAGCTGGAGCAGGCGCAAAAGGCCGAAGCAGAGGTGGATTACGGGCCGGTTTCTGCTATTTCAGAAGGGTGGATAGCAACAGAGGGGCTTTCCCAATGGCTGTTCCGGGCACAGGCAGGGTATGCATTTGAAATCTTTCCCAATCTGCAACTGGGAGGGCGTGTGCAGTACAGCTTTACCCCCATCCTTGCAGAAATGGCGCCTGAACAGCCCCGGTTATCCCCGGTTTCATTTGATCTGATGCTTAAATATAAACTATGGTAAATTACAGATGGGCAGTGGTGCTTTTGGGAAGTATGGTGCTTGCCTTTATGGCGTGTGATCCGACGGAGCTGCCGGAGCCCACCGATGGCGATCCTGTATTTCGGTTGGAGGGCAATCTCGACAATGCGGCGTTTGAGCTGGCTGCCGGAGTAGATGATTATTTCATGTTCACGGAATTGTCATTGACCAACGATGGAAACCTACAGTCGTTAAGCCGTTTGGAAGAATTAGATTGTTCCACAGACTGTGCGCCCGGCTGGCAGTTCGAATTCAGTGGCAGTATGGCTGCCCTGGATAGTTTGCTGGGCGTAGGGCAAGTCCCATTCATACAGCCCGGAACTATTATTACCGATACGACCTACACGCTTAATCTCACTGCTAATTCCAGCCACTCTGCCGGCGCACCGGTCCTCAGCCATGAATGGGCTTTTTATGATGGTTCCACAGCTGGTACCTCTACCGTGGAAAAAGAGATTCCGGGGCCCGGAACCTATGAAGTGGAGCTAACCACCATTACAGAAGGGGACTGCCAGAGCTATACCAGAAAAAGTTTCTCTTTTAACACCGTTCAGCAGGAGTGTGAGGTGGGCTTTACGATAGATACGACGATTCTTTTCGATTCGCTTATCGTGGCGACTTATGATCAGTTAGGGAACCCTGAACAACTTATTTGGCAAGACTCAATTATTAGTCAACCCGGCGCCATTTTTAGCTTTTTCCCCCCGCAGGGTACCGGTCCGTTTACGCTTTGTTTAGAGGGGCTGTTTCCGGATGGCTGCATCGCCGCCTCCTGCCAGACCATCCTTTTACAGCAAGCTTCAGTTTGCCGCAACCGCATAGAAGGGGGCATAGAAACACAAATCAATACAGTGGTGGACCCGGGGCCCTCCAGTGGGGTAGTTATCCGGTATCAGGATGAGCAGGGCAACCTCTATTCCACCGCAGCAGGTAGCCAGGCGCCGTCGTTCAGTTTCAGTATTGAAAGTGCCGGGCCTTACGAAAACAACAACCTCGGACAGCCAACCCTGCAGTTGGGCATTCGTTTTCAGTGCCAGCTATTGATGAGGCCGGAGCGCCCTGGAAAACAGCCGAGGGAACGGGCACCATCGCCGTTGCCATACCCGACTAAGTGCGGTACTTCAACTGTTCCGGGATATGCGATGCCATCCACTACAACTTACCTGAACAAGGAGAAAATTATTCCTTGAATAACTTTTTTAATCTTAGTATCTTTGAAAGGTACTATGAATCAAACCCTATTTGCTTTAGCGTAGGGAGAAAATGGTGATTTTTTGCAACCTTTGTTATTGCAGCGTCGTAAAAGCTGCTATACCCTCCATATACTCCCCGTTTAAGCATACATTCCTATTCCAGATTTGAAAAAGCAGTAAGCTACGGTTGCACCTTGTGTGCCGATTGTGCATCAATAGCTGCTTAGACATTTACCTCCCTGAATGTGTCCCTGCGCACGCCACAGGCAGCGCATTAGTAATTGTATTGGTCTAATTACCGGACGTATATGGTCTATGCCATGTAGGTTCAACTATGAGAAAACAAAAAAGTATGATACCTGGCCACGTACCCAGGGTGCTGACCTATTCGGGCAGCCCCTATCGGATATTGGAGGAGTTTTTCTTAAAACACCGCCCGCCCGAGCAGGTCTTTTTGATTAATGCCGCCCGAAACAGCACGATTGTGGGGGAGAAAGGGACCCGGCTTACTTTTCCCGCGCACTCGCTATCCACGACCACCGGTCAACGGATTGATGGTCAGATTCAGGTTAGGCTTACGGAAATCAGTAATCCGATTGACCATCTGCTTGCTGCCCGGCCCACGGCCTCGGAAGACCGGGTAGTGGATGCGGTCAGGCAGGTACAGTTTAAAATATTTAAGGACGGAGCACCTCTTCAACTCAGCGAGCCAGTAATGATGGAAATTCCGGTAAGCTCCCAAAGCCCCCACCCACCGGGCAGCGCGAAGCTCTTTGCCCCCAGTCTTGCCACCGTACGTTCTGTAAA
>PR_CR_10_Liq_1_inCRDRAFT_1000055_pt1 | contig 56698 bp, 27 predicted proteins | sample PRCRCaboRojoPR_3_FD_10241 | JGI IMG/M metagenome (IMG submission 10241) | reverse complement strand
TCAATGAAGCGGTTAAAAAATCCAAGCAGTTTGGGGAACTGCTCCAGGGTCTCTGAGTCCGAAACAAAGTGGTTGTAAAGCAACTCAAAAATTTCAAAGTCCGAAAAGTCTTTCAGAAGGATTGGGACTCATACGGAGTAACGAATAAGAATTTAAGATAACTTCAAAGTACGTTTAATTAAGTTAAATGTTGTTTTTTTTTGTTCTGCTGCCTTTCTTTGTGAACGGACAGTCTGCAGAGTGCCAAGCTGAGCTTGCTAGAATATTTGCTGCTCGTCTTTCACAACCTGTTCCTCAAGACCAAACGGGCTACATGGCAAGTTATAGCGGATTCAGAGTTAACGACTTAGGAGATTTTATCAGCTGCAACAACCTTCAAGGCGCTAGTTATGTCACTTTGAGTCTTGCTCCGAACTTATTTTTGAATGTATGCGGACCTAGCATCTGCACTGCGCAAGACTATCAAATGATGGCTCATAGCCTTTCTGGTAGTCTGGGCTTTATAGAGAGTCTTTTTGAAGGCGGAAAAAGAACAATTGAATTCACTGAAGGCATTAAAACTAGGTTTTCTAACCACAAACTAACCCAAACACCAGTCGAAAGTAAGGTTGAAGTAGTCTTTAACGAAGACTACATTCACTCAAACTTCCACACTTTGGATGCTGGTGCTATTGTGATGCTGATGTTTTGTGTCATTTTGTCCGCGGTTGTTTGCTTAGCCACAGCCTTTGACTTCTACTCTCGAACTGCAGAGTCCAAAATGTCCGTGAACGAGCTGAATCAAAGCATGATCCCTCTTAAGGGAAAAAAAAGTATCGAGAACCCTGAACCAGTGCCCGAACCCCCCAAAAGTGCACTTCAAGAAGTACTACTTTGTTTCTCACTATATAGGAACCTGAGCATGCTGTTAGTGAGCAGAAGTGCCGAAAGAACTGGCGAAAGAAACACCCTTGACTTGATGAATGGAGTAAGAGTGATGTCTATTTGCTGGGTCATAGTAGGTCACGTAGTGTTTTTGAGAGGTCTTAATTCTGCAGTTTACAACTACTACGAAATTGGGCCTTACCTAAGTGAAACTAAAGTGGCTCTTATATATGGAGGTGAGTATGCAGTGGATACTTTCTTTTGGCTGTCTGGAATGCTAATGACTTACTTGTTTATAGCCCAGTTGGCAAGAGCAGGCAACTTTAATCCAAAGGACTGGTTTCTAGTATACTTCCACAGGTTCTTTAGAATCCTTCCAGCTTACATTTTTGTGCTGTGTTTTTTATGGGCATTCACTAAGTACATAGGCTATGGTCCTTTTTGGATCAACGGAAACACTATTTTTAACGAGTGCAGTGACTACTGGTACGCAAACTTTTTGTTCTTAAACAACTTTATACCCCACGGAAAAGCTAGTCAGTGCATGCCCTGGACTTGGTACTTAGCTAATGACATGCAGTTCTTTTTAGTGACTCCAGTTATGCTGTACTTTTACTACAAGTTCCACAAACTAGTTGGCTGGAGTTCAGTGACGGGAATGATTTTACTAAATATGCTATCTGGAGCTCTTATTTCTGATCACTTTGACTTGTACGTTAGAGGACCCGACCCTGATGGAAATGAATTTAACTATATTTATACAAAGCCTTACTGTAGGTGTGGAGCATACGCTCTAGGCATTGCCTGTGGCATGGTTCTTTATGCCAGGAACCACATGAAGAAAACTGGGGCTTCTTTTGACAAAGTGGGGGATTTTATTGCGAAAGCAGTAGACTATACCTGGATAAGGTGGTTGCTTTACTTGTTAGGAGTGGCACTTATCAACATCTTTATATTTATTGAGCACACTGCTTGGAAGGAATACTTTGAACATGGCCACGACACCTGGACAGACTCCCAACACCATTTTTGGTATGGATGCTCAAGGATTATGTTTATACTAGGACTGTCTTGCTTGTTGCTGCCTATGTTGCTGGGACATGGCAAGTTTATAGCTAGTATCCTATCTGGAAGTGTGTGGACTCCTTTGGCAAGGCTCTCTTTTTCAACTTACTTGATTCACTACGGAGTTCTTTGGACAGTTATTGCTAGTCAGAAAAAAGGTTACTACTTGTGTGACTCCAACTTGTTCATTGATACTTTGTGGGGGATGCCTTGTTCCTTTGCTGCAGCAGTTCCTGTTTACTTGATGATTGAGAGCCCTTTCATTAGCCTTGAAAAAGTTCTTTTCAAGAAAGCCAAAAAGTAACTTTAAGAGTAACTCAGATACTTAACTACTTCTCTAAGCAAAGAACTTGGGAGACTAGGCTTCTTTTTTGCACACCAAAGAATAAAACCTTGTCTTTCCTGCCAGTTTATCTTTTGAATTAAATTTAGTAAGATTCCTTTAACCAGTGACTTGTTTCTGGACTTTTTAAAAGCGCCAAAAAAGTTTCCAGGGGGAGCTTTGTATTGGCAAAGCAACTCCAAACATTCTAGTTGAGCAAACTCTACTGCAACCATAAAAGGTTTTCTGCCATAGGAATCCTCTAAACTCAAGTCTGAGCCCTTTAGAACTAAAAACTCCAAAAACTCAAGGTGACCCTGTTCACAAACAATGTGAACTGCAAACTTGTCCCCGAGACAAGTGTTTACATCCACTACTCCGATTCTAAGTAACTCTGCATAAGTTTCAAGGCAGTTCTCCAGCACAAGGAAACACTCCAAATCAGTGCCCATCATTCATCTTTATTACTAGAAGAATTAAAGCTGAGGTTCTGGAAGTCCAAGATTATTTGCTCGTAGTCTTTTATTCTTTTGAGTCCCATAGCTAGGTTACTAAGGTTTCTCAAAGACCTCATGCTCTTTTTTTGTACACTTGGAGAGTCTAAACTCAGCTGTTCCAGTCTGGAAAAATTTTTGAACTCTAAAACTAGGTGCTTGAGTTGCTGGTTTCTGGTCTCCAAGGCAGAAATCGCACTTTGGGTTGTTTGTTTAAAACCCTCAGGTAGAATTCTGAGATGCTCTGTTAAACTGTCCAGAATAACCCGAGTGTTGGATTTTATCTTTGCAACTAGTTTCTTTTCGGTGTCCTTGAACTTGCAAGCCTGGTCAAAAACAGCACCTTTCACACAATGAACCATGTTTTGCAGTTTCTCGAGCTCAGAAAAGTAGTTGTGAACTTTAGGAGTTAGAATTCTGGAAGAGTCCTGGATTTCTAAAAAGTTCCAGTTCTTGTTTTCCAAAATGCACTTTCCACATATAAGACTTTGGCTTTCAATGCAGAACCCCACTATTTCAAGCGAGTGACTTCGGCAGAGGTTTGTGTTCCCAAGGCTTTTAAGAATTGCCTGATTTACAGGAAGCTTTTTAATACTACTAAAATGGTGCGAGTTGTCTTTAGGGCACACAGTGTTAAATCTGCAGTGCTTAAAGTCTACACAGCAAGTACAGCACAAAAAGTGCCCACAAGGGAGTTCAACTGGAACTTTTTTGTTGTCATTAAATGACTCAGTACAAGAGGGGCACTCGTGCGAGTCAACCTGCAAACTGGAAACTTGACTTAAAACTTCCCTTGCACTTTCTAAGTCTTTCTTAAGAGCAGAAGCAGTCTTTTTAAACAGGTAGTTGATTCTGTTTATTCTAGAACAATTCATGGAGTTTCTGGATTTTTCAGAGTCTTTTTGGTGGAATTCCTCTCCAGAGTCATTTCTGGAGTTCGAGGAAGAAGTAGACTCGTTTTCAGACAAAGAAGCACTTTCTTGATTGTTACGCTTTACCATGGAAAGCAAATATATGGGCGTATTACTAATTAATAGTTTTTAGTTAAGTTTTATTCCAGGCAGTAATAGCCACTCCGCGTTGGTACCACATATTGGTAGAACCCTTTCCTCCACTGATTTCTACCGAAAATAGTAGTTTGTTCCTCAAACTGTTCAAGTAAAGAGGTACAGATATTAAGTTTTCTCCTTGGACGCTTCCTTTGATCCACCTAAGCACCACTTGAGGAAGAGAACATGAAAGATCAGGAGTTTCCACAAGACCCTCTTCCCACTTTGCACTTTCTAAGTTGAGTCCTGTCACTATGAACCCGTCGTCGTCTGGTCCTTTAAGCTCACTTCCTATTTCAAGTTCCAAAGACAGCTCGTCAAGTGACCACATGTGGTCTGAGCTCACTGCTTGTCTAGTTGCTGTCATAAAAGCTTCTGGGTAAAAGAACCCTCCTAGCCACACTCCTTTCTTTCCGTAGTCTGAAGAACTGGCTAAGTTCGAGAGTTGGTCTAGTCTCATCTTAAAGTCCACTATCCACTCTGTAACGTTCACTGGCGCCATGGGGTACCTTTGCCACCTTTTGGGGACAAAGTCGTTGTGAAGGTCTTCTCCTATTTGTCTGACCACGTTGGTGAACTTAAGGTTTCCAGCTGTCATTTCTTTAAGCTGGAACAAGTCGTCCCTCACAATGTTAAGTAACTCAGACCCTATTTGAATTTCTCTTTCAAGGAACCTGAACAGAGGATTTGTAATAGACAAAGCTGTTCTTGCCATCATTGGGAGTTCTGTTGGCAGTAGTTCTGAGAGCTGTCCGACTCTTTGGTTGAGTGCAACTAGCCAGGTACTTTTGTCGTCTGAAGTTTTTTCACTGTAAGCTAGTTCTTCGTCCCCAGTTCCTTGCAAGCTCACTAGTCTAGAAACAGCACCCTCAGCTTCTTGGCTTTTGAGGAGTTTCTCTGCGTTGTCTGGAAGTCCAGCCCACTCAGGACTTTCCACCTCAGGGAGTTGGTTGACCCACTCTAAGTACTGCTCATAGTTCCTAGCTTCTGGCACAGTTAAGGCGTTTTCTCCTCTGAAAAGTTTGAACTTGGAACTAAAAGACTCTTCAGTAAAGAGTTCATCCACGAACGAAGAAAGTATTTTGTCGTCAAAGTCGTTATCAACTCTTCCTCCGTACATAGACTTTGAAATAGTGGCTCTTATGGCGTCCCAAGGAATCTTTTCGGGAGGAATGTTGGCTCTTCCTTGTGCAGTGCTGTCAATCCACTGGTCAATGGCGTTCAGGGCACATCTTTGGTCAGCTTCTCCAAATTCGTAAGTCTTAGTCCAACCAATAGGGGTGTAGCGAAGCCTTTCTGCAAGCACAGCATCAAACCAACACAGCAAGAAATGAAGCCTAACTCGCTCAGCAGGTGCTTTGTCAGACCTTTCTTTGGAAAGCACACTCTTGAAAGACCTTTGCATAGAAGCCTTGATTCCTGGAGGGGGTTCAAACACAAAAGTGTGGGAAATCCTTACTAGTGTGCTTGGAACTTTAGGGTGGATTTCCATAGTTAAGAATAGTCTGAAGTTTTCGTTAGGTTGCAGTCTGTGGATTTTCTTTTCAAGTTCAACTAACCACTGGGGAGCCAAGTGGACATTTTTTAGGAGTACCCAAGTTCCTGACTTTGAAGCTGAGTTAATGGCTTTGTCAGCAAGCTCGAACCCTTCTGCAGAACCAATAGCAACAGAAGTGCACCTTTTGTTAAGGTCTTTAACTAGTTTGTCAACCTTCTGTGAAGGGTCGTAGCCTGGGGCTGAGCACAGTAACAAAGGAGACTTAGGCGAGCTTTCGTTTAGAACTACGTTGGCTAAGTCCAAAAGTCCACTTCCTAGCATTTCTTTGCCCAAAACTATTTCTATGAGTTTCTTAGATTCAGGAATCAGTCTGTCAGGCCGCAGAATCCTTAGAATAGTCATTTTGGCTACTATTTCGCCTAACTTAAAAATGTGTTCGTCGTACCGGGGGTTAATGTTGTACCAGCCCTCAGGAATGTGCTGTTCTGCGTAAACAGTGTCCATGAACTTGTTCCACTCGTCTTTGTTGGTTTCAATGCTTTTAGCAACGTTTGAGTACATTTCAATATGGGAAAGTCCAGTAAGTTCTTTGGCAGGTGCGCCTGTGACTTTTCCGTCTAAGTAAGAGTAAGACTGGGTGTCATGGAAGTTTTGGTTTCCTTTCATGAAGATTTCGATTTCTTCTTCTAGGTTGTTTCCTAGTCGGATTTGGAGCAGTCTCAGAGCAAAAACGATCTTGTCTTTTTCTAGGAGTCCCCTGCTAACTTTTTCAAAAACATTGACGAAGAGTTTCCGAGTGATGAACTCAAGTCTTTGAGAGTACTCACTTGAAGGAATTTGTCCAAGCTCTTTGTCTTTGTTAAGCAGTTCAAATATCACTTGCATAAAGAAGTTCAAACTGAAGTGGTACAAAAAGTGAATGTTGTACAGGTTCTCCATAGCAAAGAAAATCCTGCTTGAAGCTATAGCTAAGTCAAGATACTCGTTGGAAACTTGGTCTACTTCTTTCATAACTTCGTCAGTTTTAGCAGCTTCTCTTGTAACTACCTCAGCCTCAGTTTTAAGGTTTTCCAAAGTACTCATCACGTGGTCGTCGTCTAAAATGTTGCCTCTAACGTCGTTCAGTGCTTGCAGCAAACTGTCTTCGAGTTCTCTGACCTTTACTTTGTACTCGCCCTGCAACTTAAGCAAGTCAGACCTTTTTTGGTCCACGTCAGGCCTTTCGTGCTTGAGGTATATGTTAAGGCACTGGTTCTGCAGTGAACTCATAGTAACTGTAAAGTTCACAAAGGTTACTCTTGAGCACAGGTCTGGAGTAAACACAGCACTGGAGTCCCTGGTAACCATAAACATATTGAAGGAAGGCGAAAAGTCAATTTCTAAGTCACCCACCCTTATCAAAACTCTGCCTCCTGTTTTGTAGATTTCTTTGTTAAGAACTGAGTTCAGAACAGGGTCTATCTTTTCTACGTCTTCCACTAGTAAAGGACACCCGAACCTCAAAGCACTTTCTAAGTTCTTCATAAAAGCGTCGTCTGCAAAGCTGATCTTCGAAATCTTTTTGTCAGCGTAGTGAGTCGTTAAGAACTCTATAGCTTGTCCTGAAGGGTCTATTATCAAGGGGTACCTGTTGAACCTTTGCAAGATTATGGCGTTTTGTACACACAAGTCGTCATCAGGCAAAGAGTGGGCCTTCCAAAGAAGTCTGTCACTGGGCTTGCTGAGGAACTCCACTAAACTCATTTCGTTTCTGTACTTAATGCCTTCTTCTTCAATGAATTCTTTCCAGTTAGTTAGCAGGTTCTGCCTGTAGAAGTGGTCAAAGAACCCAATGTAAGCTAAAAATGCCCCAGCTAAAAGCACGTCTCCAATCATAGTGGACATTTGTCCTTGGAAAGCCAAAGAAGTTTCATCCCACCTTTCTCTTTCAGAGCCCAAGTTAGAAATCAAAGACTTGGACCGTTCAACTTTCTTTTCTACAGACTGCATTTCAGTTTTGATCCTTTGGACCTCAGTGATGAGTTCAGCATAGTCCTTTTTCAGTGTTTCGATGTTTTGTTCAAGTTCCTGAATAGTTTCGAGCAAAGAGCTGTACTGTTCTTTCAGTTCGTGTTCAGAAACTTCTAGTTCTTTGACTTCGTTCCTAAGAGGGTCTACTCTTTCCAATATGTTGGCAAAGTGAACTTGGCTTGAAACCCACTTAGCTAAAGGTCCTGCTGCTTTGGAAGCTCTGTTGATTTTGTCAGTGTCCCATTCTTTGGCCTCCAAGTAGTTCTTTGCTACTCTTTTAGACACGTTTTTGTTCAAGTTGTCGGTGTTGAAGTTTATGATGTTTGAAATGAAGTCGTCTTGTCTCATGAGTTTTTTCATTTCAGACCACTCAACGGCTTTGGAAGAGTTGCTAATCAAGCAAAACACTGCTTCTAAAGTCACCTTCACAAGTGCAGGTGGAGAAGCCATGCCTCTTAGTTCGTCTAGGTTCTTTTTCTGGATACCTTTCACAGCTTCTTGGGCTTCTATTAAAGCAGGTTCTGCTTGGGCTAAGTCTTTGTTTACGACTTCTTGTCTTTCTTTGATTTCGGCTTCTTTGACTTCGAGTTCTCTGGTCATTTTAATGGAGGCTTCTCTCTTCTTTTCGGCTTCTTGTTGTTCTTGGACCATCAGTTGGAGTTTTTCGTTAGCTTGTTCTTCTTTGGCTTGGAGTTCTTTGGATTTTTCAGCCAGTTCCACTTGCAAGTTTTTAACTGACTCTTCAGTTTCTGCGAGTTTTTCAAGACCTATGTTTAAGTGGAGTTGTTGTTCTTCAAGTTCACTTTTTTTCTCGCCATAAAGGTTCACGAAGTGTTTTATGAAGTCTAAAAAGTCCCTTGGAGTGATGAAGTTGTACTTTTTGGCTGACTTAGCAAGTTTGGTGTTTGTGGTAACTACTGAGTTGTGGATGTTCACAATGGAGTTTACTATGGCTTCGTGTCTAAGTGTTTGGTCTTCTTGGAGAGCAGCGTGGCTGAAGGAAGAGGGAAGCAAGTCCATGTTGTAAGTGAACTCGTTTGCTACTTGGTATAAAGCTTCTCCTGGCCAGGTTCCAAACCAGTCAATCACGCACCTGTTGAAAAGCGCAGGCGAAGAAGCTGTTCTGTTGGAAAAGTCAGGGTTGGCAGGGTTCATTGTAAACACNACGTGGAGGTTCCTTTGGACGTTGTAGGTAAAGTTTCTGTAGAGTTCTTCTTCAGTGTCCATGAGTTTGCCTTCTTTTTGAGCAGCTTCTTTGCAGCTGTTGATCAAGGACATGTACTCTTCCCCATCAAACAGTCCAGGCACCTCCCCACTGGCTAGTAAAGCATTCATCCTTTCCAAAAAGGCTACTCCCAAAACGTTAGACTCGTCAAAGATAAAACAAATTCTTTCGCCTTTGCACCCAGCTCGTTTCATAACGCCTCTTAAGTCATCGTCGAAGTCCTCAACTGTGTAGTTCCTGCCAGCTTTGATCTGGAACACACTTAAGTTGTTCATCCAAGACACAAACCTAGAAAGAGTAGTTTTGCCTGAACCTGAAGCACCTACAAGCAAAAGGTGTCCTAGGGGTTGTCTCAACACTCTGTCTATTCTGCAGATGTGGTCAAGCACACTGTCGAACACGACCAGAGGCACGTCTAGTTCTTCTTCGTAAAAAGTTTTTAGTCTAGCAAGTATGTGCTTCCTAAGTTCTTCTCTGTCTACTGAAATGTAGTTTTTAGTCAAGTAACAAGAAAACAGAATTGGCCTTTCTAAGGCTGAAGAGTCCACGTTGGGGAAGTGAGCTAGAGCTACTTCGTCTAAGTTCTTGTCACACCACTCTTTTTCGTGCTGGGCAACCATTCTGTCCTGGAAGAGCCTTAAGCCTTCATGCACAAACAGCCTTACAAGGTCTTCAATGGTTTCTATTCCGTCTAAAGCTTCAAACATTGCGTACTTCCACCTTGTGAGTTCACGTGGACTGTAGATGTAGTGGGGTTGTATATCAGCAGTGTAAGTGTCCTGACAACGCATGTAGAACTCAACCATTGCTTCTGTCAGTGGCCCAGCATTTGACCTTAAAGAAGGCACTCTTTTGAGCATTGCTTTGTTGAAAGTTCCGTAAATTTGGGTTAAACTTTCTCTGCCTGGGAAATCCACGAAAATCAAAGGAGTGTGTCTTAAGAACCTAAGTGAAAGAGGATGTCTTCCAGCGTCAGTTGGAGGGTTGCAGGCCCCTACAAACTGCATTCTTTCTAGAGTCACCCACTGCTTGTCTTGGGGCCTCCAGAACCCGTTTTGCTCAGTAAGCTGTCTCAAGAAAGTAATGATGGCTTGGGTTCCGTACTTGTCTTCGTCAGGCAAGTTGATTTCGTCACAAAACACGACAAGCCACTTGTTGGGTTGGTGAGGTCTTAAAACTACTCCGTTTGGAGTTCGGGAGTACTCACAGTAGTGGTCGAAGGTCTTAAGTATAAGCTCAGGAGTGGTCGAACTAGAAAAGTTCACAAAGATCATTTCAAAGTCAGGAAGTGCTTTTAAAGTAGCCATAAGCGTCATGGTTTTGCCTGAACCAGGTGGACCGCAAAGCAAGAATGGCCTGTGCTCAGACAGCCAAGAGCAAAGTATTTCTTGGTGTCTAAGGGTGTCGATTGTGGTGATAACAACGTCAGCGTCAATTACTTTGTGAGTTTCGATGTCAACGTTAGGAACTTTCTTTTTCCACATGTGCCAGGCTTGGTCTTCAATCCTTACTTCGTAGTCAAGCAAAGGAACTCCTGAAGAAGGAGGCATGTCAAACTCTGCTAGTTCCTGAATCATGTTTGAAAAAGCTTCTCTTTCCTTAAGGTTCAGGGAACCCCCGATTCCCCACATCAAGGACATGCTGAGCCACTTAGTCATGTAGTCTTCGATTTGGGACATGCTAAGAGGAAAGTCAGGGTGGGAGTCGTTGTACTCTATAACGTTAGTAATTCCTTTCCTCACCAAAGCAAACATAGCTTCAAGCACTCTTATCCTTGTAAAGTCCATAATGTGGGGTCTGCTTTCTGCGTACTGCAGAGCTTTAGTCACGAAACAGTCTTCTCCTTTGAAGTACTTAGAAATCGCACTTACGCAGTCTTTGCGCACAGGAGTCAGGCTAGTTTCTTTTTCGTCGTCTTTAATGAGTTCATCAAAGTTTTCTTGAGTAAGTCTGCATAAGTAGTGGTGGTAAACCATGTCTATGCTTACAGTTTCAGCACTGAACCAAACCATTCCACATCTACTTACAGTGGCTAAAGTTGCGTACTTCAAAGTTTCTACTTCAAACATAATCCTTACGTTGTTGGGAATCAACAGTCTTTCACCGTTGGGCAAAGTAAGCAATTTGTTGTCGTCCAAAACTGAGTTCAAGTTTTCAGCCCACTCAGGGTCGACGTCTCCGTCAAAGATAATCCAGTGTCTTCTGTTGCTTTCGCCCCTCACGTTGTCTAGGATCCTTCTAAGTACTTGGGTAAAAACACCGTCTGTCCACTCAAGTGTAGTTGGGTCTAACTTTCCGTAAAGTTCGTCTTTAGTAATGGCTTTGGGGTCTATTATGTAGGACTCTCCTTTTTTTTCTTCAATAAGACTAGTGGCTTCTAAAAGTAGTCTCCAAGCAGCACTTTTTCCTGCACCAGTGGGTCCAACCATCATAACTCCGTGGTGGATTCTTAGGATTTGGTACAACTGAAGTACTTTTTCTAGAAAAGCTGGTTCAGGAATTAGGTTGTGTTTTTTGCAAAGGTCAAATAGTTTTTCTCTTAGCGATTCTTCTTCAATCTTCATAATGTCTGCACCTGGAAACACTCCTGAAAGCAAAGATGAAAGTAAGGGCACGTCTTCTGCAATGAGTTTAGGAACTATAGTGTCGCACACTGCCCTAAGTAATATGTTTTGTTCCCATTCTTCTAGAGTCAGGTCTTCTTTGGAGCCTGCTCTTTTCATGTTGCCTGCAGTCACCAGCACACTTTTAAGTGCCCGCAGTCCAAAGTCGTAGTGAGGTTGGTTTGAAAGTTGGTTGCTGCAAAGGTCAAACAATGACACTATTTTTCCAGAAAGTTTTTCAGCACTTGTGAAGCCTTGAGAGTAAAGCATCACTTGAGCAATTAGTTCTTTGTCAGGCTTAACCATAGCAATCTGTCTAAACAGTTGCTTAAGGTTGTCGGGAAGGTTTGACCTTCCAGCGTAACCAGGGTTCATCGTTACAAAAATACCTACTCCTGGCTTCAGTTTTACTTCTTTGCCCAGCAGCTCTATTTTGTTTTGGCACTCCATTAGGCCTGACTGGATAACTAAGATTTGCTGCGACACTGCAGAAAGCATCCTTTCTTCAAGTCTGTTGAACTCATCGAAGCAACCCCAAGCACCTACTTGACAAAGACCAACAAAGATTCTTCCCATAGCTTGGAAGTCAAAGGTTTCGTCACAGTTAAACACTAACACAAAAGTTCCAAGTTGGGCTCCTAAGGCTTTAACACTCTCAGTCTTGCCAGTCCCTGCTGGGCCAAAAGGATTCCCTCCAAGCCTCATGTGCAAAGCTTGGGTTAGAGTCAAGTAGCACCTGTCAGTCAGAGGAGTTTGAACTAACTTTTCTCCCACTCCTAAGTACTCAAATCCGTAGTGGAAGTTAGCATTTGACATTTCTATGTTGAGTTTCTTAAGTGGGTCAGCTTCTTTAGGGTACCAGTAAAACCTCATGTGGATCAGCCAGTCAAAGTCCTTGATGTTTTGAACACCAAGACTCATAAGACTCCTTGTTACGTCTCTTTGGTGCACTAAGTCAGTAATGAGTTGTTCGTACTTTTTCCTGTTCTGAGGTTCGAGTCCCCTAAGCACTTCGTCAGCTAGTTTCATCAACATTTCAATGGTGTATTCTTCAACTTCACTTAGTTTCTGTTCGGGCATTTTACTTTCTACTCTGTAAGACCAGTCCACCTGCGAAGCAAGTAGCATTATTTGGGCAGGGAACTCTAAGGCGCACTCCAAGAATCCTTCGTTGGCTGAAATTCTGGTCACGCACTCTTCTAGTTTGTGAGCTAAACTGTCTTGCATTTGCTTCTCTACTTTGCCGAGCCAAGCGTGAATAGCAGAGTCTTCAGAAATGACTACAGGGTTTGCAAAAGCAACTCTTTCGTCTTCTCTAGAACTCATGGACTTCAAAGTGTTGTTGTCTTCTGACTCCAAAGTAGCTATTCCAGCAAACATCTTGGTAAAGTGCCTTTGCACATTTACTATGTCTTTGGAGTTACCAATGATTTCTAAAAGGTCTTCGTCTCCTACAAAGTAAAACCGTGCAAAGGCCTGTCTTTGCTTTTCTAGGTACTCTCCTAGTGCTTTTTGGATCTTAGCTAATAACTCACTTAGTCTTTCAAGGGTCTTTTGGACTCCTGGAAGAGCCATCACGTCTAGTATCAAGGGTTTGCTAGACACTTTGCGCATTAAAGAAGTGAATTCGTTGTCGATGCTTTTGAACTTTGAAAATTCGTTAGGGAGTTGCTGTTTGATGTCTGCACTTCCGAAGAATATTCCTTCTAAGTAAACCCACCTGCGCTGAACGTCTATCCAAATGTCAAAAAGAACTCTGATTTTCTGGAGTTTGTCGTCCCAAGGCTGGACTTCTTCTTCAAAAACTTTGTAGTGAGGAGACATCTTCATAGAGTTTAAGGAGTTTATGTGCTCGTCTAACTTGCCGAACAAGTCGTCCCAGCCTTTGATGAGTCGGCACTTGTTTTGGTAGTTAGCTAAGTCAAGCACATAGTTGAGCCAGTACTCTCTTACACCTTTCAAAAACTCTTCGAGTGCTAGTTCTCCTGAAGCCTGAGTTATAACTTCGTTAATGAACTTTTCGTGCTTAGAAGGTTCACTGTCCCAAACCTGTCCTAGAGTAAGTTCGCCCATGCCTCTTCTAAGTTTGAGTCTTTGATTGAGAGTTTTCCAGTGCCTTTCTTTAAGTGCTTCAGACTTTAACTCTGAAATCAGTTTGTTGACTTTCATGAGTTTTTGGATCTTTCCTTTGATTGAGTCAAAAGCTTCATACTGCCTAAGTCGGTTAGGGAGTGCGTTGAGTTCTTCTAAAGCTTTGTCAAGGGTTTCCCTGATCTTTTTGGTCACTATGGCGCTCCAAGGAGTTTCTCTGAGTCCTTCCACGTAAGACCAAACTCTTGAAAGCTCAGTCCAAACTTCTTTGAGTCCTTGGAGTTCCTCTTCCAAAGGCACAAGTCTTTCAGTGTCAGGAACTTCCATGTCCAGTACTTCTTTGGCTTTGCAGACTTTTGAGTACTGCTCACTGACTCTTTTTAACTTGTTTTCAAGGGTTCCTAGTTGTTCAAGGGCCTGGGAAGGAGACTGTTCTCCGCTGTAGGGTTTTGTGTCTTTCCAGGAGTCTTCGAGTTCCTTGATTTTCTCGTTAAGGGCTTTTTCTTCGTTGTTAATTTTTGCCTGCAAAGTTGGAATTTCGCTTTCCATCATTTGGGACTTTCTGGTCAAGATCTGGCGTAGTGAAGACCAGTCACCTTCGAGTTGGTCTATCCACAACCAGTCACTAGGGAAGTGGAACCTTTGTCTTTCTAAAAGTCTTTGAGCAGTGCGGTACTTATTCATCTCTTGGTCCCAAGCTTCCATGTTTTTCTTGAGTTCTTGAATTTCAGTTACAAACACCGTTACGTCAGAGGATCCTGTTTCTAAGTTCTGCTTTTCTAACTGGAGTCTTGCAGAGTTTATCGAAGCGTGGAAGGACCTCATAGTCTCTCCTAGTTTCGACCCAAACTTCGTAAGGATTTCTCTGTGCCAACTGTCGTACTTGTTGTTTACCTTTGTTTGGACAGCTTTGTAGTCAATCACTATAGCTCCAAAGTGGATTTCCGTTTCGAAGTTGTCAAAAGTAGCTCTGTTCTGTTTGATCTCGTCCAGCAAAGCCTGCCACCTCTGAATATCATCTCCAAGTTCGTTGTAGATGTCGTCTGAGTTGATGTCCCAAAGAGCTTGGTAGCCTAGCCAAGTGTTAACGTAGTCCTTGGTTTCTCCGAGCACTTTGTCCATAACTCCGTAGGCTTGTAAAATCTCGTCTATTAAGTCGTTAAGGATGTTGGAGTAGTCCTTTTGAGTTCTTTGTTCAAGTATTTCGTACTGCGTAGCTTCAATTCTACTCTGGCCACACACAATGAAAAGCTGTTTATGAAGAAGGGTGCTCCAAAAAGCCCTGGCTTCTTCAAGGGGAGGGTCTAAGTAAAGGATTTGGTCCTTAAGTTTGATTTCGTGGACAACGTTGCAGTCAATTAACTTGGCTTCTTTTTTGATTTCGTCCCAGTTTTGGAACTCGTTCGCCCAGAGTTTGATGAGTTCAGAGACTTTGTCTTTAAGCACAGTTTCTATTTTTTGGTCAAGTCTTTCTACCCAGTGCTCCAAGTTTGAGTAGTCATTCAAGCTTAAGTCATCAATGATTCTTTGGATCTTGCCCATGTAGTGGTCGAAGTTTTCTTTGGAGATACTGGCTGACTTTAAGTTTTCTATTTCTTGGTCTATTTGGCTAGTTTTGTCAATGATTTCGAGGACTTTTTCTTCGAAGCTGATGACTTTTTCCATGAGTTTCTTAACGTACTTAGAAAGTCTTGCTTCTGAATTCCACATAAGCGAAGTGCCTTCCATTAGAATTGACTGGATTTCGTTTTTGTTCTCTGCTACGAGTTGTTCAACTTGGTTGCCTACTTTTTTGCAGGTTTGGTTGTAAGTCCTTAAAGCCTCTTGCAAACTAGTAGCGTAGGGGTAGTAAGTTTTGATGTCGTCTGCTTTGATTTTCATAGCAATGAGTCCTTTGAAGCCCAGCCAAGTCAAAGCTCTGACTTCTTTGAAGAGGTTTATAACTTCTTCGTCAAAGTTAACCACCACTTCTAAGGTTTCGTTTCCCTGAAGGTCTCTGCGCACAGCCACGTCAAAGATTCTGTCAGTGAAGTCGAACTTGGAAGAGTAAGACATCATTTCTTCTATCCACTTTTCTACTTGTTTTTGCGTGTTGAGTTTCTTGGCAAAGGCATCTCCTATTTCTCGGAGCTTCTTTCCTTCGGGGTGCTGTTCCCACCCTTGGCCCAGCACGTCTTCTACTCGCTTCATGTAAACTTGGAGTCTTCTTTCTATTTGTTTGGCCCAGATTATAGCTCCTGAGACTTCAGGAAAGTCCCTTACTTTGCTTACAAGTGCAGCTTCAGTGTTGCTGTAGTGCTTTTTGAACTTTTCTTGGAGCACTTGTATGTCGTTTCTGACTTGAGTTATCAACTGGGTTTGGTACTCCTGAATAGCTCCTCTAATGCGGGGCCTGAAAAACAAAGCGTTGAATTTGCCGAAAACTCGGAACATTTCGTTGGCACTTTTGGCACTTCCTAAGCGGTCGCGGAGCTTAGCAGTTATTTGGCTTTCTACTCTGTCGATCTTTTGTTCGTACTGTTTGCGGGCTTGTTCCCACATTTCACTGCCTTCTTTGGTTAAGTCCAAAACGTCAAAGGTGGCAAAGTGGGAGTAAGCGTAGTTGATTTCTTTCAAAGCTTGGACTTCGCCTTCTTGTTTTTCTTCGCCAAAAACTTTAGTAACTACTTCGCGGAGTTTTTCGTGGGACTTTCTAAAGTTCAAGAGTTCTGAAATTCGGGCTTCTAAAGGAGAGTGTTCGAAGTTCCTTCTGGGGACTAGTCTTTCTGAGCCTCCTTTTCTTTTGGCTTGGTTTCTGATGATGTCTTTGAAGAGTTTGTACTGTTCTTCCCAGGTAGCAAAAAGACTGTGGCACTGCTTCATAAAAGAATTAAAGTCCTCCCAGTCCAAACTCATAAGTCTTTCTCTGTGGAGGATCCTCAGTAATTGGTTGCCCATGTCCTTAGACACCAGGTCAACTATTTGCTGGGCCCGAATAAGGGGGTAGGTGTCGTTGTGCTTGAGTTTTTTCATGTGGGTGAAAATAGCTACAATCGCTTCTTGGATTCCTTCAATGGTGTCGGCTGAGAGTAACTTGTTTGCAGGGAAGTCTTTCATAAGGATGTTGTAAGTGCTGCAGTTTTGAAGGGCGTGGTCTAGTCCAGTGTCAGCGTTGAAACTCATCATGGCTTGGACTCTTTTGGCCTGTTTAAGTATGTCCAAGGTAATAGTGACTTCGGGTTGTTTCAGTTGCTGGTCAATGTTAGTAAGGGCTTTGGTTAAGCACTCCCAAAAGTTAACTTCGTGCAGTATGCTAGGAGCTAAGTGGTCCCTGTTGGAGAGTCTAGTTACCTTTCTGATTTCATGAATCCACCTGTCCACGCAAGATATAAGGTTCCCCAGGAACTCTTTGTCGTTTACTAAGTCTTCGAAGAGTTCCACAGAAATTTTTCTGTTTTCGTTTTTGGCTTCATTGACCCTTTGCTTGACTTGGGAGTCAATTACAAGGTGGACTTCGGGGATTTCAACGTTCTGCTGGCACTGCATTAAAGCCAGCATCATTTCGGAAATTTTTTTCTGCACAGTGGACAGGCCCAGTTTGGTGTCGACCTTTCCTTCTTCCTCAGGAGTCATGCCTTTGTAAGAGTTGAAAAGAGGTGCAAAGCACGATTGCAGGTATGTGTGCAGCAGCTCAAAAGGCGTAGAGTCGGGACTTATGTAACTGAGGTTCATGACCTGAATTTGAGGACCTAGAGGAGCGTCTTCTAGGGAGCTCTGGCCCTCTCTTTTAACAAAAGCTACCATTGCGTGGGTTGGGCCTTTGTAAGCTACTTCCGAGGAAAGACTCACTTCGTCTTCGGACTTAGTTACGGAAAGAACTTTGCGCTGGGGGTCCTTGATAAATGAAGAGAGGATGTCTTGGTTTTCGGGAGTGTGCAGCAAGTTGTAAAGGCGGTCGTCTTCTAAGTCCAGCATGACACTGCTTACACGGTTAATGTGCTCACTAAGCTTTTCTATTGATGCAAGGCCTAGTTCGCTTTCACCTTGAAAAGGTTCAACCATTTTTTATTGAGTAGTTGTTTTAGTTTCAAAGAATTTAATCCGACAAAAATCAAACTTTTATTTAGGTTTTTTATTCTAAAAATAAAATGAAACTAGGCTTTGCTGTGCTGCTGATAGCTTTGGCTACCCAAGCTACTTGTCAAGGAGACTTGCCAGACGATATTGACGACCTTGGCTCGCAGTTTACTGACGTTTTGCAAAAGATTTACGACGAAGCAGACACTTCTGCAGACGAAGATGTTGAAGACGACCTTCGAGAAATCAAACAAAGACTAGAAAGACTAGAAAACGACCTCAGAGAAAAAGTTTCAGAACTTGAGTCTGAAGTTTCTCGACTGCAGTCAGCTCTTGATTCAGATGAAAATGGAGGAGTTTTGGATAAGATCCAAGAAGATGGTTTAGAAATTGGAAACAGGTGGGTTATCAGACAAGAAGGCACTGCTCTTGTTTTCAGAGATACTGTTTCGTCTGGTGATACCCGCTATGCTATGCTCAAGGGCAAGAAAGTGAACCTTTAAGTGTAAATAACTTGTATATAGCTACTTAGTGTTAGGTTAAACTTGAGTCATCTCTAAACTTTGACTTGACACGTTGAAACTCAGTATGAAGCCTCTAAAGAACTGAGAAAACACTGTTGGGGCAATGATGCCTAAGGTAAGTATTGCCCACTCACACAAAGCTTGGATGTTTTCGTTGAACAAAAATCCTGCTGACATTGAATAGGCATACTTCCACTGGAGTAAGTAAAACACTCCCAAAAAGGCAAGTAAACCCATCATAGCGTTTAGGGCATAATACCACTTTCTTTCACTTGAATTGAGTGTAGGAGACATTTTGCGCAAACTTAAGTACGCCAGCAAACTCCAAGCAATGTTTGAAATTAAGAATATCATACAGAAAAACTTGTTTATGGGTTCCCAAGGAATACTGTGCACAGCATTCACTTCATCAGTAAGTCCAATAACGGGCAAACTCACTGCTGAAATAAATCCAAAAGCTTTGAATCCCAGTTTAAAAGTTTCAGTGGCCACAGACCTAAAATGGAAGTAAGCTCCTACATAAAGCAAAGGAAGCACTAAGGCATAGTAAGTGCAGGCTACTATGAAAAGTCGGTCATGGCCTCTAAAGCACCCCAAGTAAATGAAGGAGGGTATGAAAATTCGGCAATTAAAGTTGGTCAGACAGGCCAAAGTTATGTTGGTGTAAACCAAAATCAGCATCATTCCTGAAAGAAAGAACATCAACTTCGGAATGTTTACACTGAAACTTACCTTCCCATCTTTTGTTTGAGAAGAAAAAAGCGACCTTGAAGAAGGGTTTTTGAGTTGTTTGTCGTTGTCTTCCATATTATGAGTGACAGTGAAAACTTAATTAAAGATCAGTTTCAGGCACTGGACAGGGACGGGAACGGGTTTATTGACATTAAAGAACTCGAAACTTTCATCATGCACCAAGGAATGAACATTCCCCAAGAACAAATTCAAGAACTAGTTGAAAAAATTGACACAAACCAAGACGGGAAAATACAGTTTGAAGAGTTTGAAAGGGTGATGCGTGAAATGATGGAAACTGACGCAGAAGAAAAAATGCTTAAAGAAATCTTTGACTCTATTGACAGAAACAGAGACGGAGTGATTAAAGTAGAGGAACTCAAGTACGCTCTTTACTGCTTAGGCGAAGACGTGTCTAACGAAGAAGTTAAGTGCTTGTTGCAGTTTGCAAGCAACGGACTAGACTATGTTACTTTTGAAGACTTTAAAAGAATTTCCAAGTTATAGACTGTAAAGCATTCTTAAAAGTGGACCTGAAACATCTAGTCTTCCGTTGGTGTTTTCTAAGTTGGCGTGCTTAAACTCAAAAATAGTTCCGTCAGAACCTATTTGTACTCTGTCCATGGGGTTTCCTTTGTACAGTTTGTCTGCTGATACTTTAAATACGATTAAGTACTCTTTGCAGGGATTAACTGCTAATGGCTTTTCAAAAACAAAGTCTTTAATGATGTTTCCTTCTAAGACTTGGTTTTCTAAAAGTCTCTGAGTGGTGCCACTAGTTGTTACGCTCAAGTACTCTAAGACTCCTCTAGCTCTTAGAGGAGTGGCTATTCCTACTCCAGTAAGTTGTATAGAGCGGTTAGCTTCGAACACCACAGCTTCTATTTGATCCTTATTTATCACCCAAGGTTTACCACTTGATGCTTCACCAGGCAAAACGGTCCTAAACCTAGTGATTGCCTCAGAACCTTCTACTTGAGTTCCAGGGATAAAACTTCCTTTTACTTGGGCAGCTCTTTGAACTACAGGAGCTGGAAGTACTGGTTTTCGAAGCAGCATTTCTAACTTTTGGGAGTTTTTGAGTTTGCCTATAGAGTTCTGGCAAGCTCCAGTTCTCAAGCACTTAGTAACTAAAAAGTCTTCTAAGTCTTCATTCAAAAAACTAAATAAGTTAGGCTTCCCTTGAGAACATTGGTTGCAGTAGCACTTTAGAGTTTCGGTGTCAAGGTAGAATGCAAGATTAACTGGGTGATTTAAACAACTCAACTGGTTTTTTTCGAAGATGTCACACAAAAACTCTGACTTATGAGATTGACTTTTGTGAAAAACCCTGCATAAACAAAGAGCTTTGAACTTCATATTAAAGCATACTTCGCATAAGATCCTTCCGCAAGCAGCAACTAAGGGCAGCTTTTTAAAAGTGTCCATCCAGTCTCCACAGCCTTGGCATTTAACTGTATAAGTTTTAGTGCTCCATGGAGTTAACTCTTCTAAACTAAAACTTCTAGAGTCAATAGGGCACTTAGTTTCAAACTTAGCACAACCAAGACAAATCATATGGGTTCCTGGACAGGCAAGAGCCATAGGCAAGTTGTCTCTTGTAAATTCATTCGAGCAGTTAATGCATACTGCAGACAAAAGCCCACCAGAGTCTTTTTTGTCAATACAAAGTAGTTGTTTGAAAAGCTTAACTAAAAACTCAGTTGAGTAGTTATGAATGTTTTTAAGAACAATCTTTTCTTCACTTGAAAAGTAAGCGTAATGCATTCCATAAGTATAGTTTTGAATTGACTTAGTAAGTTCTTGTTTAGTAGCTTCTTGAAATATGTTTAGGTAACCAGTTGTATTTTCACACATTTCACAGCTTAGTTTAGCTTCTTCTGGCTTTAAAAACTGCGCACTTTGGTTTGTGTGGACTTCACACTTAAGCTCAGACACAATTTCATTGAGCTCCTTAAACAACTTAATTTTTTCTTGGTTTGGCTTAGTATGGATCTCCTTGAACTTTGCCCTGAGCTTTGGAGTAACCTTATCAGGGTTTTCAATGATTAAGTCAAGACTAGAGTTAGTTAAGTGAGTTCCTAAGTCTATTTCCTCTAAGTCCAAATCCTCCCTTTGAGCACAAGTTTCACAAAAGGCAGAAATCTTTTGCATACTAAAGTACTTAGCCAGCCGCTGCTTATGGTTGAAGCATCTGACTTCACAGAACTCAAGAGTTTCAAGAAGGTACCAGTTGTCTTTTAGTTGACTAGTTGAAACTATTTCAGGGAAAGCTTCACAGCACAAAGGACAGGAAAGACCCTGTATTAGATCCTCCAAGCAATCTCTGCAGACTGAATGTCCGCAAGGAAGACAAGCCGGTCTTTTGTCAACTGAGTTGTACTTGGACAAGCACACCAGACATTCCAGATTATTCATTACTTACAAAGAACTTCACTTAATCTGTCCTTACTTCTAATTTCTAGAACCCTTTAATTTATAAAAACAGTTACTTGAGCAGCTCCCGCAGTCTTTTTTCAAGTTCAGTCTCAAAATTAGCTTCTTCGTACTTAGGAACAATAAACCTGTGCATGATGTCAACGAAACAAAGTTCTCTAGGCACAAAACAAACTATGTCAGAGCCTTTAGGGAAGTTCCTCACGTCCTCAAAGCGCCCTACTACTCCTTGACCCCAAGCGAAAACCCTTCCTGATTCAGTTACACATAAAACATGGGTTTCTCCGCAGACAGTATCAAGCACTACTTCGTGCTTAAGTGAGGTCACTAAAGTAGGGCATTCCATTAACTTCACTCGGCTTCCTAAGCCTAGTTGTCCCTGTTCTCCGTTGCCCCACACATAAACTTGTCCTGCACTTGTTAAGCAGCATGAAAAAAGCGAGCCTGCTGAAACTTTAACTACTTTTTGGTGCAGAGGGAGTGGTTTTATTTCAAAAGTCATCATGTTTTGTTTGAGGTCTTCAGGCCGTAATCCAAGTTGTCCGTCTTCTGCCCAGCCGAAGCAGTAAACAGTGCCTTCTGAACTTAAAGCTAATGTATGGGCTTCTCCACAAGCAACACTGCTCAGCCTTATTCTTTTCTTGTGGAAGTAGTCAACTTTTAAAGGCTTCAACGCAACGTGCCCTACTTCGTCTCTGCAAAGTTTGCTCAGTTTAATGCCTAGCTGGTGAACGTCTCCTCTTCCCCAAACAAACAACTCTCCTTCTTCAGTGACAGCTGCGTTATGGTACCCCCCGCACTCTAAGTAAGCCACATTAGAAATCGAAGTAACTTCTGTAGGAGAAGAATAAGTACTTGTGTCTCCGTGTCCTAAACAACCTGAAGCTCCATAGCCCCAAGTAAACACCTTTCCGTTCTGTGTGACAGCAGCGCAATGCTCAAAGCCACAAGAAATTAGTCTTACACTTAAGCTTTGCAGGTCTTTCAGTATCTTTTCGCTCAGCAAGCATGCAAGTGCTTGCTTGGGGTTAGTGTTGGTAGTTGCTCTGCTTTTAAAGTCTTCACTCCAAAACTCCAAACTAGGCGCAGAAGTAAAACCTGCAGTTGGTATTGAATGTACAATGTGCACAGGTTTCACCTGTACTTTGTTTTTGCGGCTTTCAACTAAGTGGGGTTGGGCGTTTTCTTCGAAAATAACTACTTTTTTTACAAGAGGCGAGTTGGGGTCAGGAACATCCACGAACTTAATGCTTTCAAAAGAAGTTTCTGAGTTCTTGACTGGCTTAAAAGGGCTGTCGAGTTTGCTGAACTTAGTTCTGGAAGCTGGTTGTCCATTTAAAAACAAACGATTTGAAATAGAAACGCGTATAGGTCCTTCGTCTTCAGGAGCACTTGTGTCTTCTTCTGCATGGGTAGCTAATTTGGCTTTTCTCAAAGCTTCTAAACTCTGGTACATGTACTCGCTGTCTTCTTCTTCGTCTTCAGGCAAAAGTTCTACGTTTGCGTCTTGTTTTTCGTAAGTGAGGTTCTGCGAGGTGTTTAAGATCCCCTCTTCGCTACTCCCTATTTCCTCTTCTTCTAAAATGGTTCCGCTGTACTCAGTGAGTTTCTTCTTTTCTTCCCAGTCAATTAGGGAGATTTCCTCGTTTCCAGGGTTAAAAATCACTTCGTCCGAGTGAAGTGATGAAATAGAAATGTGTGAGTCTGCTTTGTTGGGTGGCAAGGACACTTCACTGGGACGTTCGGAAAAAATTCCTGACTCCAGAGAAGATGCAGGAGTGATTGAATGCAGGTGTCTTTCATCCTCCCTTTTGGACTGAAACTTTCTGTGGAGGTTAAGTATTGCTTCTTTTGTGTTAACTGAAATGTCAGCTTTTTCAGGAGTGCACCCTTCGTAAGAACTTTCAGAGGAACTAGACTTCGCAGACTCTAGACTTTCCTTTGCCATTTCTTCAGCTAGGTTAAAAGGAGTTTTTTCGGCAGAATTCCTTGAAATCATAAAACTGGTGTAGGAGTGCTGGGCAAAAGAGTTGTGGGGAGGATCATGTGAAGAAGACTCTACAAAGTTCACAGCATCTTGTGTGTTTCCACGTCTGAAAGGACTTTGCTCATGGAAGTAAGCTAGTGAATCTTTTAAACACACAGAGTCTGCCCTTGTAAAGCTAGAAATGTTAAGCCGTGTAGACTCTTGCGGCTTGAATATTTTGTCCACAACTGGGAACTTGTACAACGGGTCAGTCGAAAACTTATCAAATAAACCTTTTTTTCGAGTTGAAAACAACCCAGGATACTCAGAAGAAGTTTTGACTTTAAGCGAAGTTTGGCTTGAGTTAGTTGAGTCCTCGCGAGACTTATACTTTGATGATAAAGTATTTGACTTGAAACCTTCCATTTATTCTTTCTTAAATTAGAAAACACTTAAGAAAACCATTGCAAGAAACTTAGGTTATTCAGGCTCGTAGTTAGGGTTCTTCCTAAGAATGATAAAGTTGTCTAGGATTTCCATGCAAGGTATGTACTCTTCAGTAGCTAGCTCAGCTCTTTCTCCGTAACTCAAAAGCACAGGAGTAGTGTGTGTCTGGAACCCAGTGATACTACGAGGCTGTCCAGCCTGCCCCACTACGTCAACTGCAGTTCCCACTCTTACTTGAGTTGCCACTCCTTCTAAGTTCTCGTCCACAGTCACCAACATCCTGGGGTAGGTTGCTAAAGCTAAGTAAAGCAGCAAGTAGTGCGAGTGTTCGTGGATAAGGTTGTCTGAATCGAGCATAGTATGGAGCACAGTTATGATGCCTCCTAGAGCTACTGGGGACAACAAGAACCTTTCTGACTGGTAAGGGTCAAGAGTCATCAGCCCTTTGCCAAGGTGGAGAAGTCCCTGTGCTATGCGTACCATAAAGAGTTGCTTGTCTTCCATAGAGTAAAATCCTGCTAGTTGTCTCAGGGTGCCTGCTAGTCGCGAGTTGTTGGTTCCTGCTCCAACCATTCCAAGTGCAAATATAGCGTTGTGAGCAGTTTGGGAGTCTACGTCATGGGAGAGTTTCGACAAAATGTCAATTACGTTCACCTGGGGGTTACTGACGTTCATCAAAGCAATAGCTAGAGGCACTGCTCGTTTAATGTTTTGTTCTCCGTACTGCAGAAGGTGCTCAAACATCCTCAGTACCATTTCGGAACCAATGTTTTCTCCCATAGCTATTAAGGACACTCCCAGCACTGCTACCATTTGGTGCTGACAGTCTTTTTCTTCTAGGTGTTCAGCACACTCATGAAGCATTTCTTGGACTTTCAAAACGTTGCCAGAACCTGCGTAAGCGCAACTTTCAATAGTGACTTTGGCGTACTTCTTGATAGGCTCCCCTACTAAGTCTTCTATGATGCTCAAGGTAGTTTGTACTAAGTCTTGTTGGCCTAAAAACACAAGCCCTATTCCTAGTGCGAAGAACCTGGCGTAACAACTTCCTAACTCAGTTTCGCTTCTTTCAGTTAAAGTTTGCAAAATAGCTTGTACAACATCATCGTTGCAAGTGCCTACAAAGACTAGTCCAAGAGCAAGGGCTGCAAGTGCAGAGCTCTCAAGAGAAACACTAGTGTCAATTACAAAAGGACTCAAAACTTCTAAAACGTCCTCCCGGGCTGAACCAGCGTAGGCCATGGAAAACCCAGCAATAGTTCCAACCAGTACTTTTTCGTTAGCGTTGTCCAGTGCTTCTGTCAAAATTGCCATTGCAGGGTCCATTTCGTTGCGAATTCCTGAGTTGACTATTCCAAAGCCCATAAAAGCTCCTCCACGTATAAAGTCTTCCCGGGAGTACTGGTATTTGTCGATTTTGGATATTCCTTCGTCAACGTTCCAAAGCAAAAGCATTCCTAAAGACGCTGCTGCTGTCAACTGGCCCCAGTCTTTATGGTGGAATATCCACTTTTTGTCTTCGTTAAACATAAGGGCGTCGTTGCAGTATCCTACATTTACAAAAGCATTCACAATAGTAGAAGCTAAGTTCTGCTTTGAGGAGTCTATTTGGGAAGTTTGGGGTCGTCTGCCGCGTTCTTCGAGGTGGGACTTGTAAATGTCGTCAGGAGTTTTAGGTTCTAAGGTGTCTAGTTCTGTAGCAAGCTTTACAAAAGCTTCAGTTAAAAACTCGTTAGAGATTATTTTGCTGAGGTTCTCGTCTTCAGTTTCGTAGTTGACTCTTTGTCTAGCGAGCAAATAGCACATTTGCTTAAGAGTAACGGGGTCTTTGCAGGCCTTCATAGCTTCATCTATGACTTCAGGCCTGTTAATTTTCAAAGCAATCCTTAAAGCTTCTGGGTACTTCTCTGCCCTGATGTAGCACTGCATGCAGACTTTGAGCGTTTTCACCATTTCGTCAGTATCTGCAGCGTACAAAGCAGTACTAGACACGTACTGACAAATCCTTTTGTAGTTGTCCACTTCTACGAAGCCAATGATTTTTTCTAAGTTGTCCACTTCGCCCAGCAAGTCCACAGCTTCAGTTTCTGAGTGGTGCTTTATGAGGAAAGGCACTACAATGTCCACTAATTCTATCAGCTCAGACCGGTCGGCTTCTTTTTCCATGCGCGCCAAGAACTCGTCCCTGATTTCTCCGCACAAGTTCCTGACGTACTCATGTCCCCACTCAGTGGCGAGTTTACGGTCGCCCTCGAGAAGGAAATTCAAGCACTCCCGCTCTTCTGTTGCCATTGAAAGCGCTAAGACGGACAAGAAGTTGGCAAGTCTCACCTTCAGAGGAGAAGGTTGCATGTTTGAGTACAGAGTTTTGAGTGTGGGGTAGTGTGGCTTAAGGAATTTCAGGGGCTTCGGAATTGAAGTCATTGAAGTTGTGGCGCCGCGGACTTCGTCTTCCAGAAGTTTTAAGGAGTTCTCAGCTGTCTGGCCTTCTTGAAGCCTTTCCACCATAAGGTCCAGCTTTTCTTTTAACTGCTGATCTTCTTCTGAGAGCTCTGCAATGTTTTCCTTTTGCTCAGTCATATTTTTATTAGTTAAGCCTAGCTTTCAAGGTATAGTCAAGTTCCTTTGAGGAGTGAATTATAAATGGGTGAATTCGTGAGTGATTTCCTTAGTTCACTGCCACACCTTTCGAAACTTGAAGAAGAAGAGTTGCTGCAGGGGCTGAGTTTGTCGTGTTTTGCTTTAAAAATAGAAGAAGAAGACGCAAGGGCACTTATGGAAAGAGGACTTAAAGAAACTATAGTAGGAGCTTTGATGCTTGAAGAAATGGGAGTGCTTACTTATGACGAACTCAACCATTCTGTTCAGAGAGAAGACTACAACTCTTTTTTGCTAGGGATTTGTCTGAGGAACTTCCACAACGAGTTCATAGCTGAGTACACCGAACAAATAGGTGGCATGCAGGAAGAGTATAGAAAAACTATACTAAATGTTATTGAAAAAGAATCCCAAAACCTAGACGAAGAAGTCCTAGTTAAGTTAGTTAGCACTTTAGTTGGTGTTTGCAAAGGCTTTAGAGAAAACAAGTACTACAACACAGGAGTTCATGCAGAAATAGACTCTAAAGACCTTAGTGTGCATCAGTTGAACTTGCCCATCCACAGAACTATTGCTGCTTTGCTTGAAAATATTGAAAGTGCACCTAAAGAACCCTTGGTTGAGTCTGTGGTTTCCCAAGTCCTTAACCAGAAAGGAGCTAGTGCTGAGCTTTACCCTTATGCAAATTACCTTAGCTTAAGTCAGCTTGAACCTACCCTAAAAGAAGACTTGCTCCACACTGACTCTTACGTGCGCAAGCAAGCTGCCTCCATACTTAAGTTTTTGCAAGTTAAGTCTGAAACTTATTCAGAGAACTGGAGTATTTTTTGGGACCTTTACGAGTGCCTGGACAACTACGGAAGACACTTAGTAGAGGGCGTTTGGCCTAGAATTGACTGTCTAGAACTTAACTTGGAGTGGCTCAGGGTCCTTTATGCAAGGGCTTCTATGCATGAAAACTCCTCTGTGAAAAAGTACATTGCTAAGCACTTTATGCAAAGCCCCAAGGACTCTGAGTTTTGCGTGGACGAGTTTGTGAAGTACTTAGGAGACCCTTCTTTATATGGAGACGCCAGAGGTTTGGTGGGCAAGTCAAGTTTTGGGAGTTCAGTTTCTAAGTTCTACACTCAGTTCTTTAGAGAGATGGACTCCCAAACAAAAGAAAGTTTAGGCACTTGCTTTATTTTAGCTGTTAAAGAACACATTACTTACCAGGTTGCTTTTAGGTACTTTTTAGAAGCGATAGCAAACTTACAGATAACTAACGAAGCAGTGTTAGAGTCCTTTATTTTCATGAACAGCAACCAAGTAAAGTCACTTCCTCCTTTTCAAAAGAAAAAAGCCTTTGAAGTCTTCCAAAACAGCCTCCGGGCTGACTTAGGGCTTTCAAACTTGCAAATAAAACTTGCATCTCAACTACCAGGGAAACCCAAGAACCTTGCTTTTGAACCAGAAGAAACATTCCATTTACTTAAATTGCCAGGCTACACTCCTAGAGAACTAGCTATCTTCATAGATTGTTCTATCAAAAACGACAAAGAAAAACTAAGTGAAGTGCTTAGTTCTGTTTTTTCTCAACTCAAGACCCTCTACACCAACCCCTATGTTTCTAAAGCACACATGAAGAACTGGCTGGAGATCTACACTCAGGTCCTGTCTGTTCTCTCAAGGGACTCCAAACAAGTTGAAGACTACATTCAAGTGGAAGTGCTAAGTATAGTTCCTACCTTACTTGCAACTTCTTTTACTTACCTAGAAAGCATTGAAGACCTTGAGTACTTCACTAGGGCCATAAGTGCTTCTTTGGAAAGGTTCCCCCTTATTTTCGGAAGGGAGTTGTTGACTCAGTTGCAAAAACTAAGAGACTTAATTCCTAATATGAAGGAATGGCAAGTAGTAGGTAACTTGAAGTTGAGTAAAACTCTTTTAAAGCAAGTCACCAAAATAAAGGAACTAGAGGCCCCTGTGCTTGACGAAGCTACTTATTGGGTCAACTTGCTCTTAAAGCACGACTACTCTAGTTTGGAGCACTCGATTCAATACAAAGTTGCAATAGAAAAGTGGGAAATAGTGTGCTGTTGCTGCAAAGTAATCCAGCCAAGTGTTTTTCTCATAGAGTCTGCCAAAAGCATGCTGGACTGCTCCTCAGAAGTAATGGTTCCAACAGTATTTAAAACTCTCAAAAGGTTAACTCCTTACATTTTGTCTCATTCAAGTCAAACTTTTGAAGAAGTTTGTGAAACTATTTGGAACCTGTACTTTAAGTCCAACTTCCCCATTAACTACGTTAAGTTGTTTTTGCCTCTGGCATTCAACAGCTTTACTATGAAGTCACACCTCAATTCAACCTACTTGCCTAGTCTTTTTGAAAAGGTTTTGAATAAAGGCAAGGAAAAGTGGGCTTTAGTTAGGTGTTTAGTGCATCAGTGTGTTAAGGTTTGGTTTGAAGATTTTGAAACCTTAATTCCTTACAAAGACTACTTTGTGGAGTTAGCTTTGTTTGAAGAGTTTAGAGGAGAAGACTCAGAGTACTTGCTTCCTTGCAGTTTTGCAGTGCTTAACTTCCCTAAACCTCACATTAAAGGAGACAACATAGCAGAAAGAGGCCAGTATGTAAGAGTGCTAGTTTTGAAGTTCCTAAATGAAGTGGCTACCCCTGAGATCACTAGTCATTTAGCTTTGGAAAGCTTCAGCCTGCTTGTTAAAGCTTGCAAACGCAAAGGAGAACTTCCCAACAGTGACTTATACAAAACCAAAGTTAGACTCTGCCAGTTACTCTGCAGCCTAACTCCTAAGTTTACCGAAGAGCTTGCTAACAAAGTAGTTCCTTTTGTAACAGAGACCCTTCTTATATCCCACGTAAATGTGATCCGGCAGTACTTAGAACGTATAGCAATTCAGCTGTGTCTCAGGTACACTTACCTAGTAGAAAAAGACTTTTTAAGCATCTTGAAAAACTACGACTTAAAGCCTCAAGTCGCAGCTTCAGTGATTCTTATCATTGGAGCGCAAGTAGTGTTTTCTGACTACCCTCCAGAAAAGTGCTTTGAAGCTATTTTGCCTTTTGCACTCAGTAACACTGCCCACATCAGAAGAATAGCCCACTTCGTTCTGTTTAAGGTGTTCGAAAAGTACCCCTTCCTCAAAGAGTCTTCTTCTATCTGCAGTTTTCTGTTCGAAAACAAAGACTGCATAAGAATGCGCAACAAACTTGAACAAGAACTAAACTCTTTTGAGTCTTTGAAGGAATGCAGTCTTGAATTTGTTCTGTCGGGGTCGTTCAACAAGTTCGATGAAATAGTGCACACTTCGCTTATACACAAAGTAGAAGAAGTCACTAAGTACCTCCGGGACGAAAGAGACCTAGACGAAGTTGACTTAAACAACTACTGGCTCACAGAAGTCAAAGACCTTCCTCAGAACTCTTCTCTCAACTACCAACGCAAGATGCATGACACTCAAGCTATACTTGAGTTCAGAACTACAAAAGGAATCCAAAAGCGTCATGAACTAATTTTAGTTGCATCCTTAGTTGATAAGCTGCCTAACATAGCTGGACTTACAAGGACTTCTGAAGTGTTTAATCTGCAAATGATTACAGTGCCCAGCAAAAACATACTTAATGACACAGAGTACAAAGGAATGAGTGTCACAGCGGAAAAGTGGATTCCTATTATGGAAGTAACTCAGCAGAACTTAGAGGCTTTTCTTAAACTGCAAAGACAAAGTGGCTATACTCTTGTAGGGCTAGAACAGACTGCCCACAGTATAAGCATTGAAAAGTTTGAGTTCCCCCCTAAGGCTGTTTTGGTTCTTGGCAAAGAAAAAGAAGGCATCCCTTCAGAAGTACTTCAAGTCCTGGACTTCTGCGTAGAGATTCCTCAGTTCGGAATGATTAGGTCTTTAAACGTCCATGTTAGCGGCTCTATTTGCATTTGGGAGTACATCAAGCAAAACATCATTGCTAGTAAGTAATAAAAATGTCAGTTTGGCTGGTTTTATTGCTAGGACAAGCACTTGGACTTAGCTTCAACCGCTATGACGACGTGCTCAAAGGGGTCCACAACAGACCTGTGGTAGGAATACTGTCTTTGCCCACTGACATAATTCCTGGTTACGAGTCTTCTAGTTCCTACATTGCTGCTTCCTATGTGAAGCACATTGAGAGCGCGGGGCTTCGTGTGACTCCTATTCTATTTAACTACACAACAGAAGAAATCGACTTTTTACTTGACCGAGTGAATGGAGTGGTTCTTACAGGCGACGCCCTCAGCTTGCCCTTCCTCGAAGACCCCAGTGAAGACTGGAAGGAATACATAGCTAAGGTAGAGCACATATTCGACAGAGTAGTTGAAATGAATGAGCAAGGGAACTACTTTCCTTTGATGGGAACCAGTTTAGGCTTTGCTGCAGTCCACGTGTCCAAAGGAGGCAAGTATATTGTCAAGGAATCCGAGGGACTTAACTACGCTTCTAACGTGTTCTTCACTGACCACGCACCCAACTCTAAGCTCTTCAAAAACGCTGACCCCAAAATGATATACTTCATGCGTAACTACAACGTGACTTTCCAAAACCACGCTTACGGGGTCCACCCTATGACCTTCCAAAACAACCAACCACTTAAAGACTTATTTAAGGTAATAGGGCTGGCTCTTGACAAAAAAGGTGACCCTTACGTGGCCATAACAGAAGGAATCAAACACCCCCTTTACACAGTAATGTTCCACCCCGAAAAGCCTGCTTACGAATGGAAAAGCTGCATGGACTACCCTCATGATATTTTGGCTATTGAAGTGGGCCAGTACTTTGCAACGTTCTTTGCAACTGAAGCAAGAAAGTCAAGTAACAGCTTTGAAGACTTTAGTGAATTCTCTGAGTACTCTATTTACAACCACCCACTTATTCACATTCACCAACCCTTCGAACAAGTTTACATCTTTAACTAAGGTCTTCGTTAAACCATAAAAACTTTCTTTCGGAATCCTTCTGATTGCAAATACACTTAGGAGCTCCGGCTTGGCTGCACTTTCTGTCTTCGGAGTACTTCATGAGGCTTCTTCCAAACAAGTACCTGCCTTTCCCAGGAGCTTTGAACGCATTTAGTGACTCTTTTTCTTTTGTAAGTATTTCTTGTTTGTTGTGGTCGTGGCTCACTCCAAGAAGTGATTCTTTAGCAATAGACTCGTAGGCGTCTTCTTGCCAGGCCCAGGTGTTTTTGTCCTTTAGCACACTTACCACTGAGGGTTTACTGGGGTTTTCTTCATACCTATCCCTAATCAACTCTAAGGGCACTGTTGTAATATTTGCAAGGGGTTCCTGGGATTCTTGAAGTTCTTTCAAGCAATGCCTTATTTTTTGGGTTATTTCATTAGTAAAGCCTCTGTTTTGGCCGCGTCTCCAAAACTTGTCTTTGAGAGTTAAAACACTCTTCATGTGGAACAGGTTTTTTTGACAGTCCCAAACATGCTCAAAATCTTCTGAGTTGTTTAGGGTGCCTCCAAACTCAGGAAGTGAAGCTAAGTGCCTTACAGTCCAGTAAGTGTCATAGTGAGTCACTAGTTTTTGTTCATTTTCAAGCAACTTTTCTCTGAACTGGGGGTACTTCTCAGTGAACCAAGAAGGAAAAGTCATGAAAAGCATAGGAAGTCTTTGTTCAAACTCACCTATTTCTCCAACCATGAAGTAGGGCCCCATGTGTGAACCGTGATCGGAAGTTATAACTACCACTGTGTTGTTGAGTTCACCTGAGTCCTTTAACTCCCTTAAAAAGTTAGTAAAGTCAGTGTCTAGAGTCAGTATAACCTCTCCAGTTCCTTCGTGTCCTTCTTGAAACGCCAAGTGTGAGACTTTACCCCAGTCTTTGTAGTTCTTAAAGTACTCTCTTAAGTAGTTAAAAAAGTACTCGTGGACTCTTCTACCGTTAAGACACCTGGTCTTTATTGAAAACGGCCCTGCAAAGTTCCCAAAAGTCTTTTCAAAGGGGTGGTATTCTGGGTGGCACCAGGGCAAAAACACAGTGTGGTCTGCCAAACTCTGCTCTTTCCTAAGAAACTTGTACTCCCAGTCTTCGCAAAACCCGTTCAAGTAAAGGGCAACGTTCCCTTGCGACTTGAAAAGGTCCCAGTAAGGCTTTCCGCTTCTGTTTTGCATCAAAAGCGACCCACTGTACATTGCACGGGTGTTATAGTCTGTACTGAAGCCGTTTGTTAACACGCGGAAGAACTGAAACACTTCGTAGTCACTAGAACTGTTGAGTTCTTCGAGGAAGCCCGAAAGGTGTTTCATCTTTCTGAAGAACTGAGCCCTAGACACTGTGTCCAGCATAAAAAGCATGAAGTTCATAGGCTTAGTTGCTCTTTTGACAGAGTTTAAGCGGTTCACTACTTGAGGTTTTTTAACGTTCTGCACATAGTAGTTTTCAGCCCCTTTGCAAAATACCTGGAACCACTCCGAGTAGATGTAAAACTTGGACCTAAGTTTTGGTTACTTTCCAGGAACTTTATAGGACTTTTGGAGTTGCTTGGTTTTCTGAGTCCAAGCTTCCATGCCTGTTTCCTCCAAAACAAAAGTGTCGTTTCTCATAGACACAAAGTCAGGCCTTTCAACCACCAAAGCATCTTCAGGGCAGTTTATTTCTAATAAGTGGTTTTTAAGTTCCGAAAACTTGTAAACCGAAGAACAAGAACTTGGACCGGCTAAGTAAAGCTTACTGAAAAAGTTAAGTGCTCGGTTGGGCAGCAGAGCTATCCAAGGAGACCCTGGAACGTAAATGTTGCACTTGTTCCACTCCTTTTCAAGGCTTTTGCCGCCAAGTCCTTTGTACCAGTTCATAGTGGCTACTTCTAAACCCACTGAAACATAAAGCACACTCAAAGCTACCAAACCCAGCACTCCAATCCAAAACCCTAGTTAACTCTTACGTTTTGTTGTTCACAAAGGACTTGATGAACTTACTGAGTTTGTAAACAACAACTCCTAAAACAATAGGAAGCCAAAACAAAAAGTACATTACCAAGTTGAATTGGCCGTGGTTCTGCAAGTCAGTTCCTAAGTCCCAAGTAAAGGTTACTAAACAAGCTAGTCCAATTAGCAAAAAGTTAGCAATTCTGACTCCAAACCTGAAAAAGTTCACTAGGAGGTATGCTATAACTATGATTATTGCTATGTTGGCATAAAGCAGGCATCCAAAGTAAGGCGCCTTTTCTTTAAGCTGATCCACATCGCCCCCTTCCAAAGTAAGTAAGTAAAGGTAACAAGCCACTGCATTGAGCCCCTGCAAGCACACGCTTAGCAGTGCTTCTTTCCAAGTTAGGGTTCTGTAAAAAGTTCTGAGTTTTGAGTAGTTCTTTTTGCCCATTTATATATGCAAAAAAAGAACTTTGGAGTAGGCAAAGCAGGCAACTGCCTGTGCTTTTGGTTCCAAAAAAAGATTGTTTTGAACATAGGACCTGACTGGCCTTTTAACCTTTGCATGCTCACTTTGATCATTGGGGCGTTTTGTGGGTTCTTGTTTTACATGGCACCTAGAGTTAACCCAGGAATGCAGTATTTAGGGTGCTCAGTAATTTCTTTGCTGTTTGTTTCTTACTGCACTACAGCACTCAAGAACCCCGGAATCCAACTAGATAGTGCAGAGGTGGACTTAGAACACGGAAAACCTAGCTTGTGCCAAACTTGCAGAATTTACAAACACAAAGACACTGAGCACTGCGATGACTGTGACTTGTGCATAATTGAACTGGACCACCACTGCCCCTTTACTGGAAAGTGCATTGGAAAAGACAACTTAGCTTTTTTTTACACTTTTCTTTTCAGCATATTTGCTACTTTTGCTTACTTTTTTGTGTGGCTTATAGCACTTAAAGCTCGTTTGAATAAATAATTTAACTTAGATCCATGTCTTTAAGATCAGAAGCCACCTGGAAGCGGCAAGGAGTATTTCTTTTGATATCTTCCAAAGAAACCCCAGGGGCCTTTTCTGTAAGGGTCATTCCACCTTCTCGTTTGAACTCAAACACTGCTTTTTCAGTAATCACAGTATCTACACACCTCTTCCCAGTTAAGGGATAGGAGCACTCTTTTTTGAGTTTGGGTTTTCCTTTGTAACTGTGCTGCGTCAAAACTACTATTTTGCTTTCTTTGCTTGCAATGGCGTCCATAGTAGACCCTATTCCTCTAGTCCAGACTCCAGGAACTACCCAGTTAGATAAGTCTCCGTTCTGGGACACTTCCAAAGCACCTGACATCACTAAGTCTAGGTGGCCAGCTCGGATCATGTCCATAGAGGTGTTTGCTGAGAAGCAAGCTGAGCCTGGAGCTAGTTTGATGTTTTCGTGGTTACTATCTATGATATCGGGGTCAAGGCTGTCCCCTTCTGCTTTAGTCCACATTCCAAGTACTCCTGGAGTTGAGTGGAAGAAAATAGTTTTTTCTTCAGGCACGTAATTGCTTACTAAGTAAGGCATTCCTAGTCCGAGATGAACATACATTCCATCTTCAAGTTCTTTGCTGGCTCTTTTGGCAATTAAGCACTTAGACTTGTAAGCTGGGTTGTTGGGGTCTTCGTTTTCGCCAAACGGCACTATAGGCTTTTGGTAGTTTTCACCTTTAATTAACCTCTTCACAAATATAGAAGAAGTGTCTATTTCGTCAGGGTCTAACTCTCCTTCAGGAACTATTTCTTCGACTTCAGCAATAGTTACTCTTGCACAGGTAGCAATGTCTGGGTTAATGTTTTTGGCAGTTCTTTTGTAAATCAAGTTGCCTGCAGTGTCGGCTTTCCAAGCTTTCACAAACGCAAATTCAGGCAAAATAGACTCTTCAAACAAGCAGTCAACTTTTTCGAAGCGTCTTTTTTCTTTCCCTGTAGAGTAGATCTCTACTCTTTTGCCTCCTGGCAAGTACTTCAAAGGGTAGTTCCCTTCTTCTACAACAGTGTCTACACCTGTTCTTATGTAAAACCCAGGAATTCCAGCACCTCCTGACCTTACTTTGGACGTAAGAGTGCCGTCTGGCAGCATTTCTAGTTCAAGTTCCCCTGACATGTAGAGCGAGTTCAGTAGTTTGTTGTGCCCAATATGCGAAGTGCTCAGTTTCTTGACTTGCCTGTTCTTGAGAAGCAAGTTGACTCCGAAGTCAGGAATCGCAGCACTCAAAGAGTACACATGGAGGTCATAGCTGCCTAATTCCGACAAGGCTTTTACTAAGTTCTCAGGAACTCCACAGGCCCCGTAACCTCCTATGCAAATAGAAGAACGGTGCCTAATGTCTTCTACCGCGTCCTGGGCATGCTCGTATATTTTGCATGAAAATTTTCTTCTGAGGGACCTTAAAGCCATCATTATTTCAGGAATATTAAGTCAATCTCATAATTTTTTAATAGTAAGTTACTAATGAAAGCCCGAACCTCTAGAAGTCCGCCCAACAGAGTCATGGTTGAAAAGCCATTTGAAGAGGATAAACACCAAGTTGGTGTCATCGGCCCCAGTAAAAACAGTGTAAAATACCCTGAACTTACTCCAGTCCAAACCGCAACTCGCCAAAACTCCGAACAAAAAAAGAGCAATAGACACCAACATGGAGTGGGCTCAGTATACAGACAAGCTACAAGGTTTGTCCCTGATTACTCTTCTTCTACAAATGTTTCAGGTTCACTTGGAGGCTCTATTGAAGTTATTGTAAGTGAACTTGAGAACCCCAGAGACGAAACCAAAACTGAAAGCGAAATATCCGAGATAGAAGCTAATTCCAGAGCTTCCCTGAAAAAAGAATCCCGAATCACTGAAGATGGCGACCAAGCTTTAAAAGAGTGCATGAAAGAAATAATGCTTTCAGAAAAAAACAAACAACAGGACAAAGAAGAAAAGAACTTAAAAATTAGACTACAGCTTTTAGAACTACTTAAACAAGAAAATGGCTACACTGAAGAAGAGGCTCAGGAAATAGTGAACAAGTCTTTGAGCGATTCTGCTCACTTCGAATCTATTCAGTCACAAGAAACTATTGAGGATGAACGTTCTAAGTCCATTCACTTATTTTTGAACAACAGAACTTCGCTAAGTGAGGCTTTGAACCACCCATCAATAGCGCAAAACTTTAAAGAAGCTGCTCTGAAAACTTTGAGTTATAGTAAACCTCAGTATGCCTGCATAGTGCTTCTGGAAACTAAAAATGGACCCTTTCCTGTAGGCCTCTATCAAATGAACTTAAATTCTAAAACGCTGATTAAACTAATAGGAAACAAAGTTCCTAAAGTAATATACGAGAACCAGATCCAGCGCTGCCTTGGATGGAATGGACTCAGCTTTGTTCCCTTATTTACAATGAAGCTATCGCTTGAAGTTTTAGCAGTGGTTGTTAAGCAACTTAAAGGTTCTATTTAATTACATTTAACTTAAATGGGAACACTGGACTCAGACAGGTCAGGCTCAGCTAGAACTTACCTATACCGCCACGAGTACAACGGAGTCCTTGTGTACGACTCCCACGCAAGGCTGTTCAGCGAAGAAATTCAAGAAACTACGCCTATTGAAAGACTTGTAAGTTGCCAAGTCAAAAGGGACATAAGTTCTGCTAGTGAGTACGACAGACTGCAGTTCTCTCGAATGAAAAACTACACTTGTTTTAAGTCTAAAAGTTGTAACTACACACTTGTTACTCCTCAAGAAGAAACCCTAAGATTTGACTCGAGTTTTGAAGGAGGAAACCTTAGAAAAGCAGTTAAAGTATCTGAAGACGAGTACAATTTAGTTTTGGAATTCGACACAGAAACTGAAGGCTACACCCAGTGGTTTTACTTTTGTGTGGAAAACTACAAAGCCCCGCACAACGTTAGGTTCAATATAGTGAACTTGATGAAAAACGACTCGCTTTACACCAAAGGAATGAAACCTTTAGCCAAGTCTTTGGCTGCTGGAGGACTCTGGACACGTTCTGGAAACTGCGTAGCTTATTACCTCAACTCCTACGAAAGACCTGTTTCGAGTTCTAAATCCCCACGTTACTACTACACGCTTACTTTCACTTACACCTTTGAAGCTCCTAATGACAAAGTTTACTTTGCACACTGTTACCCCTACACCTACTCAGACCTTTACGATTTCCTAAGCACTCTAGGGAACTACTCAAGCATCCACAGAGTCAACCCTTTGTGCAAAACCCTTTCAGGCAATACTTGCCCAGTTATTTCAATTACTCAGAACATCCAAACCTACAACTCCTGGGAAGAAGAACACTCCTTAATTCAAAAAAGCGCAGCAGGACGCCGACTGTTAAGACAGAAGCAAGTAAAGCAAAAAGCCCAAATTAAATTAATGGAACGCATAAAGAACAAGAAAATATTAGAGTCAGACAAAACACACGAAAACAAAAAAGCAGTTGTTGTAACAGCAAGAGTGCACCCTGGAGAAACTAATTCTTCTTTTGTGGTTCAGGGACTCATCAGCTTCTTAATGGGGGAGTCTAAAGAAGCCAGGGCCCTTAGAAAAAAGTTCATTTTTAAAATAGTCCCAATGCTTAACCCAGACGGAGTTGTTTGGGGAAACAACCGGGCTTCTTTACTAGGAGTGGACTTAAACAGAAGGTGGAAGAACCCCAACAAGTACTTGCACCCCACTGTGTTTTGGACCAAACGACTCATTAGTACGCTCAGCGAAGAGAACGAAGTTGTTCTGTACTGCGACTTCCATGGACACTCTATCAAAAAGAATGCTTTTATGTACGGGTGCTTCCGAAAAGGCGAGGATGTTGAGGACAAAAGACTTAACATTTTGATTAAGCTACTTCCTTTTATGTTCCAAGAAACTAACAAGTCTTTTAGTTTCAAAGATTCCAAGTTCAGACTCGAAAAGTCCAAAGAAGCTACTTCTAGAGTGGTTATGTTTAAAGAACTAGAAATCCCCAACTCCTTCACCCTAGAAACCTCTTTGTTCGGACCTGAGAGTTTAGCAGCTCTGGAAAACCGAAGTCAGGAAACCGGAGAATTAAAGTTCCCAGTTCACTTTGAAAAGCAGCACTTAGAAAAACTAGGAAGTGACTTTTGTAAGATACTAACACTTTATGCCAACTCTAAAACTTTTAAAAAGAAACTTCAACATTTGTCTAATGTGCTTTTCCCTAAGAAAAAGTTTACTGAGACCAGGGAAAAATCTACTGGTTGCGAAGAAAACTCTACTGATGAAGAATTTGGAATTGCTAATGCAATAAGTAACATTGACGAAGTAGAGCTCAGCCAACTAATTCGTGGAAATGACTCTGATAGTGGAGGTTCTGACTCTGAAGGTTCAGACAACGATGATCGGAAGCAGTGCTTTTTGAAAAGCAGGGCCAGAAGAAGAGCTAAAACACCTGTTAAGAAGTCCATTGAACCAGAAATTCCAGAGAAGAAACTCACTAAGTCGGTGCAGGGACGCAGTTCTGTGAAACCCACTTGTGTGCCTACGAAACAGCAAAAGGTTCATTCTCTCTTAAAACAACCAGTCAACTTTCTAAGACTCACTTATAAAATAAGTCCTCCAGGACTAGACTCACAAGTTAAACCATACTACGACATTCCTACGCTTGAAGGACCCATACTTCCCCAAGTAAGAGTCTCTGCAACGGCAGGTGGGTTTAGGACTTCTCCGAACGTTAAGAAGTACCAGGGGGAGTCTCCCATACAGACGCAATCTGTCAAGCACTGCAGAAGACCCTCTAAAAACAACCAAAGAATAAAAACTAAAAAATGCATTTACCCTATCTAAACTTGTTTTTGTAGTACTCCTTAGCTATCTGTGCTCCTACTCTGGCATTGTTCTTTATGAGAGCAATGTTGGCTCTGAGGCTGTCCCCCCCAATAAGTTCGTTTACTCTTTTAAGTAAAAAAGGAGTAACTCTGAACCCAGTTATGTTCAACTGGTTTGCCTCCTCAAGAGCCCTATGTATTGCTTCTTCAGCGTCGTTAGCTACTTCTTCGTCTGCCAAAGGCACTCCGATTAGAACTGCGCTTTCGTTGCCAAGTTCTTCGTTTACCTTTATCATTTCAGCGCACTCAGAAGGAGTGTCTAGTCTGCACATAACTTCTTGCCCTGAACTAGGCGAGAAAAAAGCTGGGAAATAGTCTGTCTGGTACCCCACTACCGCTACACTTTGAGTTTCTAGGTACTCAAGAGTTTTAGGAATGTCCAGGATGCTTTTGGCCCCTGCACTCACTACTGTTACAGGAGTCCTTCCCATTTCGATTAAGTCCGCACTTACGTCCCAGGTTTCTTCAGCGCCTCTGTGGACACCTCCGATGCCTCCTGTCACAAATATTTTGAGTCCAGCTTTGTGGGCTAGAAACATAGTTGCAGCCACTGTAGTGGACCCGTGAAGGCCTTTGCTAATTACGTAGGCTAAGTTGCGTCGCGAGCACTTGACGCATTTTTCGCCAGTTTGTGCAATTTCTTCCATAGCTTCTTGAGAAAGTCCTACGTGGACTCTTCCATGGAGAACAGCTATAGTGGCAGGAACTGCACCTTGTTCCCTTATTAAATCTTCAACTTGTTGAGCTGTTGCTAGATTTGAAGGGTAGGGCATTCCGTGACTTATAATAGTGCTTTCTAAGGCAATTACTGGACTTCCGTCCGAAAGGGCTTTTTTTACTTCTTGGGAGTAAATGAATTCTCTTGCCATTATATTGGATATTTTTCTTAGCATATTTAGTTATAATTCAGAGGTTGATGTACCCGTTCAGGGCTTCAATCGATAGTTGACGCAGTGCTTCGTATATAAATTCCTTTTCTTGGGTTGAGTTTTCCTCTTCAACCGGTGTGTTTTTTAAGGCTTCTAAGTAGTTATATTGGTCTTTTTGGATCTGAAGTGTAAGCTCCTTGGAGTAGGTACTCCATTTAGTCCAGGATTTCTCTAGCTGGAGTACTTTGAGGTTTTCAAAGATGTTGTTTAAGTTGAATACTAAGCACCTTTGGTAGTTCTTGAAGTTGCTCAGCTGAAGTCTTATTTTTGCTTTAGAGGATTTTTGGGCTTCTTTTGAGTAGTTAACCCAAACCTTAAAAGCCTTTTTAACTTTAAAAGCCCTTGAAGTGGCTACTTTGGTTCTAAACAAACAGAGTTTTTGTTTAAAAAGGTTTAAGTTTCTGTGTTTGGTGGTCGAGTACACTTCAATAGACTTGAACCCCCAATACTTGTGCTTAAACACTGCGTTGGACAGTTTCAGAATTCCCCAGTTGTAGTGTTCTCTTAGAATCCACTCAGAGAAAGTATAGACTTTTAAAAAGGCCAACTTTAAGTTCTTTGTTACCTTTCTGTCTAACTTATCTAAAAAGATTTCAAATGTTTGGTTTTTGTGGGGGTCAAAACTAATCAAGGAGTCAGAAAGCAAAGGCGGGTTATAGTCCTGCAAAATACTGAAAGTCTGACGCAGAGTCACTAAGTAAAAGTTCTTTATAGTTGAAAAAAAACAAGTGGCAGCTTCGTCTTCTTGGGACTCAAAACTAGAGTTTTGGTTGATTGAGCCTATGAGGTTGGAGTAGCTGTTAGTTGAGTTGGCTTGTGAGTGAATAATTCTGGTGTCTTTTCGGAAGTGCTCGTGTATTATAGACCTTATGCTTTCAACTGAAGACTTTTCCATTTACTTATTCGTAGTACTTCTTTGTGACTCCTTTTAAGTACCAAAAAGGGCTTAGTTCCATCGAGAACACACTTACTCTTTCGTCCCTTATTGTGTATTCTGAGTGGTGCACTCCGCTGTGGTCTTCTAAAGCTTCTAAAACTTCGTTGCTGAACCTAGACTTAGATTTTCCTTTCAAAAGCGTGACATGTGGGTTTTTGGTGTTTAATTTAACTCCTTGGTCCTTAACTATTGCTTTGGCACATATGATTTTTTCGGGCACGTAAACAATGTGAGTCAAAAAACAATTTACACTCATTTCTTCTGGAAAGTCCCCGTAAGGCCTGAGTTTTTTGCCTATGTAAAAAGTGGTTAGGTGCAGGTTTGAGGTAAAGGACCACTTTTCTGAAACCATAGAAGACTCTGAAAAAGCTCTTGACGAAGTGTTTGTAAGCTGGGAAAGGTCGTTTGACACTGCAGAGTTTTCAGGAAACAGTTGGTTTAACTGATGCAAACAAGAAACTACCAGAGGGAGCACTGAAGTTCCAAAGTAGTCCTTAAAGTCAATTCCTAAGTAAAGTGGGCTTTTTCTGTGGCCTTTTGAATTTTTGGGAATAACTTCTGTTAACTTTTGTGCTAAGTAAGGAAGTTGCTCAGTAGGTGTTGGAGTATTCGGGTCTTTCTGTATGAACCTAGCTATAGCTTTAAGGTTGATTGTTCCTTTTAAGTTTCTGTGCAGAAGTTCTACAAACTCTTGACTGGGAGTTACTGTCTCGTCGGTAAAAGGGAACTTAATGACTTTGTAAAAGCCTAAACTGATGCAAGACTCAAAACTAAAGTTCTTGTAGAAACTCAGTATAATGAGGAACACTTTAAGTTTGTCTTCAAGCGACCCGTCTAATGTGGGGTGGTTTACTCTGTTTTTGAGTCTTAACATACACTGGTAAATTAAGGACTCAGAGAGTTCCAAGTAACTTGAAGTTAGTTCTATAAAGTTTTTGCACTCTGGAACCAAAGCTATCATTTTAAGGTTTGTTTCTTTGCACAGTGACCTGTTTAAGGTCTCCCTTAGTCCGTAAATAGCATTTGGAGGGTGGTTTTTGTCTAGGTAAATTAAGTGCTTGTCAAGCTTTTGAGCCAAGAGGTTGCTTAGAGTTTGTTCAAAAAGCTTTTTGGACTTTTTGTAGCTTTTTTGGAAAAGCAGCTTTTTTTCAAGTTTAGGGTTTTTGGATGTATGCTCAGACATAACTTCTTCAGTGATTAAGTCAGAAGAAATAGAGCTGAAGTGCCAGCCAGAGTCCTCAGAAATGGTTTTCATGTAAGGACAAATGTGTGACTTTCCAATGCCTGGAATGCCCATTGGAACTACAAGCACCACTTCGTTAGTTGGCTCTTGGAGAGAAACTTCTGCTGTGAGTTTGATCTTGTCTATAATTTCAGCCAAGCTAAGGTCTTGGAGGTCAACTAGGTTCTCTTCTACACACTTGAAGCTTTTAAGCTGTGAAATTCCATTGAACTGATTTGTGAGTTTGGACTCAAGGTTGGAGGCTCTTTCCCAATGACTTATATGGGAAGGCAAGGTTCGGTTTTGAATCATTTCTTTAAGGTTGTTTAAACTAATTGACTTGCCAGTTTCAGTGTACCCCGCAACTACTAGTAAACAACTTTTGTCGAATTTAGAGGTGACTCTGGGCAAGTTGTTAACTATGTATAGTTCTAAACCGCTTTCAAGTTTGTATTTGTTTTCTTCCCAACTGTAGTCCAAGAGTCTAGATTTCAGTTGGTTTGACATGTAACTGATTTCTGAGTCTTTTAAGTAACCTGGCGGACAAATTACTGCTACTTGCTTGAAGAGTGAAGTTGTTTTTGGAGCAGAGAGTTCTTTAACAAAGTCCAGAAAGTTGTTTTTAATGGTTTCTAGTTGTCTAGGGTTGTTCTTAACTTCTTGAATAGCTACTTTGGCTAAGTCGTGGTAGTAAGACAGAGGTTTGATAACACCAGCTTCTTCAACAACAGATTTGCTGTACCTGACAAATGCGTCAAAGGGGTTATGTTGTTTCTTTCCTTTAGCAATAAGTTCGCACTTGTCTCTGATCTTCCTGAGTAACTTGTACTCAACAGTTTTAACTTTGCACATAGAAACTACTTGTTGTCTCGAAAACTCGGTTTTAAAGTAAGTATTTGAACAGTCCTCGTTAGTATGCAGCAGCTTGTTCTCCAGTTCAAAGGTTTTTTTGGGCTCAGAATTCTTTACGAAGTACAAAACTACTCCTTCTCCTATGGTTTCTAAAGACCCTTCAGAAACTTCTTTGAACAAGCAGCTTAAGTCCAAGTAAAGTTGGTGCAACTCAGAGTAACTTCCTAGTTTTTCAAACTTAACGTGGTCAAGATTGTACTTCTTGAACAAAGTCAAAGCACCTAATGGAGGCATGCAGACTCCACTTGAAGAGTTCTCAACCACTGCAAAAAACTGTATTGAAACCTTTTCGTACCTCAAAAGGTGCTGGCAGTTAGGGTTACCTGTATAGTCTCCTATAAGGGTAAGTCCTTTAACTTCGTTTTTGAATTTGTTCAACTTAGACTCAGGCCACTCTGATATAACTCTAAACCACTCTTCGGCTATGAGCTCTGCAACTTCTGAACTAGGCACGTCAAAGTTCTTAAGGTCTTCTAAGCTTCTTGCTATAATACTGAAGGTCCTTGAAGCTATTATCCAAGCGTCCAAAACCCAAAAGTAAGAAATCTGGGCGTTCTCTCCGTTAGCTTTTTGGGTTTTGACCACATCAACTATTGAGTGCTCGATTGACTTTTCCAAAGGGTCAAAAATTTGTTTCCGAATTGCTTCTGAAACGCTTGCTAGTTCGGTTTCTTTTAGGTGGTCCAAACTTAGCTCAAAGAACTTCTGGAACCCCTTTCTAGCCCAGTAAGTTTCTTTCATTTCGCAGTCTTTGCCTTTGTGCTTGATTACTAAGTCAGGATTAACCCTTCTTCCGTTCAAGGGTGCGTACTTAACTATTATGCTTAAACCTCTTCTGATGTTAGTGCGCAACAAAGTGTCTAAAGCGTAAGTTTGGTCTTGCTTGTGAGACTCAACATCAGCTTTCACGTCATAGATAAAGTAATCAGGACAAAAAGGGACAGCCACTTCGTAGTACTTAACCTCACCAGAAATAGTTTTCAAGTACGCCCATCTGAAAACATCCACTACACAGAGTTCTTGGGTCTCTGCAGATTCCTTTTTGCGCCATTCCATGTTTATACCAGAATTAGTCCCGTTTATAAGAGTCTTTATAATTGCCAAATGGAATTGTCTAAAAGTTTGTTCTCTGCTAACAAATCGACCAAGCTAGAAAAACTCCCAGAGTCAGGCCCTCTTTGGAAATCCTTCACTGGATCAAAGTCCCAAGCATCCTTCGAAAGCCTAATCCAAGTCCTCCAAAGAGAACTTTCTCAGATGGAGCTGGACTCCTGCGATTTCCCTAAGCGCTTTTGGTCAGCACTTCAGTTCCACATTAAAGAAAAACTGGCCTTTGCTATCTCCGACTTGAAGAACTCTTTTGAGTTTCCTGAGTACTGCAAGTCAGCTTTGGAGTCTTTGGTAGTAGACCTTTCTCTGTTCCAGTACTGCATTTCTTCTCAAAACTCCCAAAAACTAGACAGTTCTTTTGAGTCTTTAGTGGGCGATTACATCAGTTGTTTTTTCAACAGACTCACTGCAGAAAGAGTCGCCCACCAAGAGCAAGTCCTGAGATTGGCCTTTTTGGTACAACAGACTTTGTTTAGTTTGGTTATTTATGAACTCAACAAAAGACTCCAGTTCCCTTTTATGGAAAAGTACCTGGAACTCATTGAAGCTATGAACACCCAAGAAAACTTTGTGAAATGGGCTTCGGTTCCTTTTATGAGCATTCCGCTTAACTTCACAAACAGAAAGAACTGCCCAATGCTTCCTACAGACCTCCAGCTGTTCGCTCTTTGGGGAGTAAAAAAGTTCCTTAAAAAAACAAACAGACAAACAGAAACTTTACTTAAAAAAATTTTACCCTGTGTGTTTATTTCAGTATTTAGGTACTCTGAAAAAGTTAACGCCAAAAATACTGATTACTACAAAATCACTCTGCGGAAGTCTTTGGAAACACTCAAAATTCTTAAGTTGGGTTCTAGTTCCAAGGACTTAGGGTTGGAGTTTATAGAAGAGCACAGTGAAAAGGTTAAAAACTTGTTTTACAAAGGTATAATGCTGTTTTGTAGCTGGGAGTACCAAATAATAGCTGAAGACTACAAAGAAGACAAAACCATACTGGGGTCTTTTTACAGAGTCCTTTTCGATATTGCTTCAGTAGCCCTTGGAACAGACCACGAAAGACTCCCAGTGCTCACTTTTTACTTACTACAGCAACCTGAAATGCTTTTAGCTCTCCAAAACAAACCTCCTTTGGTTCAACTCTACACTCTCCAGTTTCTGAACTCTTACTTGAAGCAACTCACTCTTAGTTCTTCCAAAGCTTCTAAGTTCACTTACATGATTGACGTAGGGATCATCAACTTGTTGTTTACTGAACCTTTGTTTTTTGAGACTTACGAAGAAGACAGCTTTGGACTAGTTAGCAAACTCAAAGAAACCTGGTTGAGTATTTGGAACTACTTAACTCAGGAACCCCAGGACATTCAGTGGATTTCTAATTGCTTAGTTTCTTTGTTACAGTTCTACGAAGAAGATGTAGGCTTCAACTTGCAGTTAAGCAAGTGGATCAACCAACAGGTTGAAAACTGTCCACTTTTAATTCAGTACTGCATAAAAGAAGGCTTTTTGGAGCACTTACTTAAACTCATACGCCACCTTAAACTAAAAAGACTCCACTCTGAACAGATTCCAAACTTGTTTTTGATGGTGCGCAGTGCTTTAGTATACGAAAACTTACTTGTCCATGCTAACGTAGCCAAAGTAGTAGAGTTGCTTTTGAATGAACAGTTTTTGCAAGACGAGAACTTAATAGACTTCTGCACAAGTAGCATTTCAGCTGTTCTAAGTAACTTCGACGACCCAGAGCCCTTCAAAGTGTTTAGTCAAAAACTAGGAACAATCCTCAACACTAAGACTGCAGCAGTTTTGTGCAACGTTATGCAAGAAACTCTGTTTCGCTCTAATAAAAAACAGCAGGTTCAAAGGTATTTTGTAGTAGAAGCTAAAGCACTTGAGTACCTCACTGACAAACTAGCTTCTGGGCCTAGCATTTGGGGGATTGTTTTTGAAAACATGCGGTTTTTGGTTGAACAAAACCCTTTTTGCAAAAACTACCTTTCAAAGAACATAGACTTTTTCCAAGTTGCTAAAAAGCTACAGAGTCCCCAGTTTGTCCACAGAGACTCTATTGAAAACTTAATGTTTATTTTATGCGGAACCAAGCACTTAGAAGGTCCTTTGCAAGTAGCCACTCCCGAAGTAGTTCCTTTGTTGCTCAAACTTCTACTGCAAGAAAGCTTTTCTGAAGACCTGAACTATTTCAGAAGTGTACTTGTAACTATTGTAGACGACGAAGTCAACGCTGCTCATTTTGCTTGTAACGGAGCAATTGAGGTTCTACTTAGAGCTTTGGAAGGCAACTTTTCGGAAGAACTAGAAAGGTTCATTCAAGACGTACTGTCTTTGTCAATTCCTCACCACATTTCGCCTCAAGAACTCAGAAAACTGCTTAGTTTGTCTGAAAGTAGGTCTTTTTTACTGCCTACTTTGTTGAACGCAATAGAGTATTGCATGCGAATTAGATTCTCGGCAGACGTGGGACTTGAAAAAAACATAGAAGTAAGTCACAGCCACCCTACGTCTTACTTTTGTTTCCGGAAAAAAAACAGTTTCCTCAGACTTAGTTCAGAGTTGCTTCCTAAAAAAGAATTTAGTTTCTTCATGTGGTTTTACCCACTAGTTACCCATGAACAAGTGCTTGTGGAGTTTTCTAACCTCACTGGCCATCACTTGCGTCTTATGATTGCTAGAGGCAAACTTGCACTTAAGTACAGAGGTGCTAAGGCTAAGTACTTTGCTGAAACCCAAGGCAAAATAGACCTTGAAGAGTGGAACTTAGTAGGAATGACTATGCGTTACAAAAAGAAACTTATGAAGCAAAAAGAAGAAATATACCTTTTCTTGAATGGGTTCAAACTGAAACTAAAAGTCACTGGAGGGTCCTTATGCATTCCTAAAGAGAGGATGGGCATTTTAACCTTAGCTAACGACTTCAAACTTAAGCTGCCTTTTAAAGGCAAAGTCCACAAGTTTTACCTGTCTAACTTGTCTTACCAAGAGTACCACTTTGCCCGGATCTTCCACATTCCTCCTGAATTTGACTTTTCTTTTTCAGAAAAAGCTGAGTCGTCTTTTACTAAAAGAGATTTCAATAGCACTGCTGAGATTTCTAAAGGAGTCTTTTTAGAGTGGAACACCAACTACCAGTTCCCAATCACTAGCCTTACTGACTTTACTGTGGAAGAAAGCACTGAAAGAATAAACGGAGTCAACGTTGTACAAGCTATATCAGCGATTGGTGGACTCAAGATGTTTTTGCCCGCCATGAAGAACCAAGACATGGTTATTCTAGAGTGCATTAAATGGCTGTGCAACACAGAAGCAATTGAAAGAATAGCTGAAAAGGACTTTTTCGAGATACTTGAAATCCACATTTCAAAGGTGTTTGGAGTGCCCACTCTGAGTTTGCTGAATGTAGTCAGAGGAATCATTGACGCACTTGAATGGGACTACTCTCTGCAAAAAAAGGTTTTTCACTCACTAGTTTTAAGCGAAAAGATCTGGAAAAAAGTTCCACTAGACTTAGAAAAGGACTTTTTGGAGGTTCTGGAAGTTTACGTGCCAAGAATTCTATACAGAAACGACTTACCTATGCTTTACATGTTTTTAAAGGGAATTGAAGTGTCTGACCCGAAAACTAAGAAAGAAAGTTTCTACAGAATTCTAGAAGGCTCTTTCCTAAAGCCAAGCGAAGACACTTTTAAGGACGAAAAAGCTGTACTCAACTTGTTAGTTCTTTTGCTCAAGGATAAAAGCGAAATCTTATCTAAGGTGCTTTCCCTTGTTTACGAGAAAAAAGCTTCTATGGAATCTGAGAAACTCAGAGTGATCATGCAGCACATCCTTAAAGAACGCAAAAAAGACCCCGAAATTCAGAACCAGGTAGTGCTGATTCTGGCACCTGAAGAAGAAAAACCCCTTAGTTCAAGAAATTCCAGATCATCTGTTGACTTCTCACTAGAAACCTCCAGAAAAAAGCTGCAAGCCAAGAAAATATTTAGTGAACTCGACAGAAACCTAGGTGAAGAAGTATTTCCTCTAACTGTTGAAACCATTCTAGACATAGTGCTTCAGAAAACCCAGTACTTCGGAGAAGCCAAAAAGACTTATGAAGACTTTGTGAACTTAATAACCAAAAGGATTCCTAAAAACAAGTCAGCTTCCAAAGTACTAGAAGTGATTTCAGAAAAGTGCAAACACTCAGAAGAACTGTACTCAATTTTGGTTTACAGGGACAACTTTCCCAACTGGGTAGTGGGACTTTATGGAATCAGCGAGTTAGTAGATATCCAACTCAACTCTTTTGGTCTTTTAGTGTTTTCTAAAACTGACTTGTTTAAGAACTACAACAAACTCAGAATCTTCTTGATTTCACTCATAAGGTCGCACAAAGGGTTTAATGAAGCACTTAAGTTCTATAGCGACTTGTTGAACATAATCGACTCAGAAGGGTTCACTAAAAGAGAAGTATTTCTGGACTTTATTGCTGTTTTGGAAGACTTATTTGATCCCCAGTACAACTTAGAGAACCAAGAAATAGACAATAACTTGTTTTGCTGCATCTTAAAACAGATAGTGGACGTTGGGTTCAGAAACAACTTGTTGTTTTGCACGCACCCTAACTTGCCTTGGATCACTTTTCAGGATTACCTTAACTTGCTTCGGGAAAGACCGCTTTGCAAGACAGTGAACTTCCAAGAAGTCTGGCTGAGAGAAGGAGGCTTCTTAAGAGTGATTTTAAAGTTGATACTTATAGGACTCAACATAGAGGTGTCTGAAGAGTTAGTTGACGAACTTAAAAAAGTACTTAAGTTAGGGTCAGTAAGGGGGTCTTATTTAACTTTGACTTCTTCACTCAAACTCCAGTGGGAAAAGCTTTTGAAAGAAACTCAGTTCCAAAAGTACACTTATAGTTACAAGTGCTTCCAGGGCAAGCAAGAAGACATGCTTTACACACAAGAGTTCTTGATTCCTTACGTAATCACTGAGTGCACAGAAATCATTTACAAAACTTGCCAGAACTACCAGTACAACGAGCCTATAGTTAAGTTTTTGAAAGAATTTATAAAAGACACTGACTCAACTGCAAGGATACAGGCTTCACTCAACGCTTTGAACCCCGAAGAACTTAAGCACTTCTACATAATCATGTCCGACTACATAGAAAACTTCTACACTACCTGCAGAAGTTACCTGCCCTCTAAGTCGCGTTGTTTGTTTCCACACATGTGCAAACTTGAGTTTGATGACTCCCCTATGAAGAGGTCTGATGAAGACCAAGAAAACTTAGTTCCTGCGTTAAGTGACTTAAAGTCTAAAGTAAGAGAACTCTGTGGCCTGCTTAACTCAGCTGTAGACTCTGAAGACGACTCCTTAATTCTAAAACTGCTCGCAGGGGACACTAAAGGGGACTCAGTTACTGGACTCTGGATCAGGAAAGTGCACTTGCTTTTGATGGCCCAAACTTCAATGAAGCTGAACTTTATTTGGGAAGTAGTTCGTCAGTTTTCACTGCCAGGTGAAACTAGCCTTTCGTTGTCCCAAGAGTTTGAAGAATTCAAAGTGCAATTTGAAAATATTTTAGAACAGCTGAAACTAGACACGCAAAGAAAAGACAAAAGAGAACTTACTGCCCAAAAAAGTTACCAAAGCTTTTTAAAGCACTACAAAAACCTCCAAACTCAAAACGAACCCCCTAAGTTCATCAAGCTCAAAAACAGAATAGATGCTTTAGGTAGGACTCCTTACACAGAAGCTATTGAAAAACTACAAGGGCCCAAGTCAGTGCTTTCAGTGCCCCCTGTTCCTTCTGAGCCTTTGAGTTCTGCAATAGTGCATTCAGACTACCAACAAGAAGACCTTCTAATAGAGGAGTTTAGTTCAGAGTCCGAAGAGGAAAATATTGAGCCCTTAATTAAAGGCATGCCTGTTATGCACTTGCTTTGCATGGATTGTGAACGAATCAAAGTAGAGTGCTCGCACTTTGGAGAACTAATCATTGATGACAACTCAGTTTACTTTTGCAGCAAAGGCGAACTGAAGCCTGATACTGAGGAATACATAGGAAGTGCTTTGCCTTACACAGGAGAAGTTAAGGATTACGAGTTAATATTTTACAAAGACCAAATCAAAGAAGTCTTTGCTAGGAAATTCATGCAACAGCACACTGCTTTAGAGATATTTCTTAACAAAGGAAAGTCTATACTGCTGAATGTGTTTAAAAAGCACTTAAGGGACCAGGTGCTTAGTAGAATGAAAGACTGGAGGGCCTTTTCTGTAGTTACTGACCTGTCTTACAAGTCAATTCGCAAGTTCACCAAAAAGTGGAAAGAAGGCAAAATGAGCAACTTCGAGTACTTAATGATTCTTAACAAGTACTCAAGCAGGTCCTTCAACGACATCACCCAGTACCCTATATTTCCTTGGGTTATCAGTGACTACCAGTCAGAAACACTCAACTTAAAAGATCCCAGCACCTTCAGGAACTTAGTTTACCCTATAGGAGCCCAGACACTTGAAGCTTGCAGAGAATGCGACCAGAAGTTCCAAATGTGGAAAGAAGAAGAACTAGAAGCCTTCCATCACGGGTCTCACTACTCCTCAACAGGCATAGTTTCCCACTACTTAGTGAGACTCCCGCCCTTCACAGGCCAAGCAATAGCTCTCCAAGGAGGACGCTTTGACGTAGCAGACAGATTGTTTTTGTCCTTCAAGTCTTCCTGGGAAAGCTGTGTGAGTCCAAGCGGCGACGTTAAAGAAATGATTCCTGAAATGTTTTATCTGCCTGAAGCTCTTATGAACAATAACCACGAAAACCTTGGCATCACTCAAACTGGAAAAACAGTGAACGATGTAGAGTTGCCTCCCTGGGCTAATTCTTCTTACGACTTCGTGAGGAAGCACAGACAAGCACTAGAGTGCAGTTTTGTGTCTGAAAACTTAAGCCACTGGATTGACTTAGTTTTTGGCTACAAACAAAGAGGTCCGCTTGCAGAGAAGTTTTATAACGTGTTTTACTCAATTACCTACGAAGAGTCAGTACAGTCTATTTTGGCAAACAGCAGCAAAAAAGACACCAAAGCTTTTTTCGAGCAAATAGCTCATTACGGGCAAACTCCAGTGAGGCTGTTTAACTCTCCCCACCCTAAAAAAGCCCCTAAAAAAGAAATAGAGGACTTCTTTTCTAAGATCGAGGACCCCAACTATGAAATAGACAGCAGAAGTTTAAAAGAGTTCAGAGTCAAGCACACTAACATCCACAGTGTGTTTGCAACTGATCAAGCTTTAGTGGCAGTTAGTTCTACCCACAAGTTGCAGATTTATGTTTGGAAGTGGAAGTACATAGACAAGCAAGTTCAGCCACACCTCTACGACTTAAAAGTTTACGATCTTGCTGAAACTGTCAACTTAAATACTGAAAACTGGTGTGAGTCTCAGCAGTGGAAGTACCTCTCATCAGAGCCCTTGTCCCGGGTTCTCGAAAAAGGACCTTATTCTTACTGTTTGTTTAAAAACAAGTTTTTGGTTTCAGGTCTCCACCCTGACAACTCGTGCAAACTCCACAAACTCGATGGAACCCTCCATAAGTCGATTTACCACCACGCCGGACTAGTAGTTTGTGTAGCTTGCACCAAAGACTTAGTTTTCACAGGAAGTCTTGACACCTCTATTGCTGCTTGGAACTTGGACCAAATCCACAAAGGAATCTTGCAACCATACAGTACTTTTCTAGGACACTCAGCTCCTGTTAAGCAAGTTTCGGTTTCCCATAGTTATCAACTCTTAGCTTCTCTGAGTAACTCTGGGTCAATTCTGCTTCACGACATAAGAACTACTGAATGCTTTAGAAAGTTGTCAAGTGGAAATATTTTGCCTGACCAAGTGGCCTTTAGTGAGTTTGGAGTAGTAATAGCTGACAAAGTAGGAGTCATAGAAGTGTTTAGTGTAAACGGGGACTTAATTCGTCAAGAAAAAAGGTTTAGTGGGTTTGAAATAACTTGTATGCACTTTGACAAAAGTCAAGAAAAGCTTGTTATTGGCGGAGACAGGGGTTTTGTTTGCACAAAGATCTTCCAAGAAGAAGAGCCCTTTTATTTGGAAACAGGAGTTACTGTGAAGGACATTGTGGCTTCTCCTAACGAAGAGTTCTTAGTTGCTCCAGTTGACTCCCAAAAAGTCTTACTTATAGAGTTCCTAAGCAGAGCCCAGAAAGAAACAATAGCATCCTACATAGACTTTATGAAATAGTTAATTAACTTCTTGTTGAGTTTGCTTTATTAATTTGTAAACTTCGTTTTCTACTTCAGAGGTTAGTTGGTGCACTTCTGCAAAGTCCTTAGCTAACTTTTTAGGACAGTCGTTTTCCCTCACAGGTATTTCAGCTAGTTTGTTTCCAAGGTCGACTTTAATTTTATAGAGCACCTTATTGGGTAGAACTATTTGTGAGCAATACTCGTTTACTTTTTGCTGGATTAACTCTGCAAGTTCTTCAGTGTCTTCAGAGCCTCCTAGAAATTTCGAAGCTACTTCGTAAGCATTAGAGTCTTTTAGTAAGTTAACCGTTTGAATTTTGCCGTTTAAGTTGATTTCCAGCACCATAAGTACAGGTGTATTGGGAAGTTTTTCTTTCCAAGTAGGACTGTCTGGGAAACTCAGCTCGTAAGGTTCGGAGCTGAACTCTAAGTCCAGGTTTCTAGGAGTTACTTCTTGGTCAGCGTAAAAAAGTTCGTCTTCTTCAAAGCTAGACATGTTCGCAAAGCTTAAGTTAGGGTCTTCGTAGTTAACTAAGTAGCTAGACTTGTCAGTGTTGTTTAAAGGTAGGTCGTACCTAGTTGTTTTAGGCTCACTAAATTCAAAGGTTTCTTCTTCAGAAGAGTTACAGGACTTGTTTACCTTAGGACTTGAAAAGTTAACTATGTCTGCTTCAGTTGACTCAGACAAAAACTGCTTTTTAACCATGTAAGACGCACGGCTTCTCATGAGTTTCTTGACAAGTTCTATATTACTTTTGGTTTTAGCCGAAACTTCCACATGCAAAGCTCCATTTTCTGCTGATAAGTCATCTGCTTCGTCTGTAGAAACAGTTCGGCTAATAGGAAGGTCACTGTGAGTTCCTATAATCATTACAAAACTCTTGCTGAAGTTCATGGTTTGGTAGAGTTTGGGCAACCACACTTCTTTAACAGCCCGAAAAGAACTGTAGTCACAAACGGAATAAGTAAGCATCACACAAGTGTAACTAAAGAACTCTGGAAGGCTAGTTAGTTCTTCAAACCTAAAAATAAAAGACTTTTCTGAATTAGGGTCAGTTAAGCAGGCTTCAGTTGAACTGGATAAGCACCTCAAAAAACTAGTTTTTCCAGTGTTGGGGTTACCTAGAATTCCTGCATTAAAGTAAACTGATTGCATTTAAATTATTCTGTTAAAAATGAACCTTGATCAAGTCCAGGTTTACCTAAGACTAAGACCAGTCCTCAGTAGTGAAAGCTCTACTAAAGTTGTGGAGGTTGAAAGTTCCAAAAACATCAGAGTAAGCAAAGGGTTTTATCGCTACAAAATGAAATTCCAAAGCGTAATTGAAGCTTCCGAAACTCAAGAAACTACTTTTGAACAAGTAAAGCCAGCCATTGACTACTTTCTTTCAGGGAAAAACACTACAGTCCTAGCTTACGGCCAAACAAGCGCAGGGAAAACCCACACAATCATAGGCCAAGAAGACCCAGGAATAATTCCTAGAACCCTATCCTACATTTATTCCCAACTTGAGGGCAGTTTCAGTACGTTTGAGTCCTTTTTAGAAATATACCAGGACAGAGTTTACGACCTTTTTGGAAGGGACAACAAAGAACTTAACGTTGGAGAAGACGAAACTGGGAGGGTAGTTGTCAAAGACCTTACTCAACTCAGAGTCACTAGTGAGTCCCAAGCTTTAGAACACTTCACAGAAGGTCTCAAACAGCGCAGAGTCAGAGCTACACAGTGGAACATGCAGAGTTCTAGGTCCCACTGTGTGTTCCAGGTTTACTTACTCAAAAACGACGTGTTAAGCAAACTAAGCATAGTGGACTTAGCTGGTTCTGAAAAATTCAAGCCAAGCAAAGAAGCAGACCACAAACAAGCTTTGAACGAAATGAAAGCCATTAACAAGTCACTGTCTGTTTTAGGACAGTGCATTTCTATGATGAGCAAAAAGAAGAAAGGGTTTGTTCCTTTCAGAAACAGCAAGCTCACAAGGGTCCTAAAAGACTCGCTCTACGGGAACTCGCAAGTGGTTTTGTTCGGATGTGTGTCTCCTTCAGTTTCTTGTGTAGAAGAAACCATTTCAACTCTCCAGTTCTTAGAAAGAGCAAAGAAACTAGTTTATGTGGACAACCAGTCCAAAAGCCAAAAGTACTTAAAAGAAAAAGAACAAATCGCCCACTTGGACTTAGAAACCAAAGTGAAAGAGTACGAAAAAGAGATTTTTGCACTTAAAAACGAAAACAAAAAACTCAAAAAACAAGTAAAGAAGAAAAATAACTTAGAAAACTTACTTAACGACGAGAACTTTTTACTAGACTACGTGAAGAGTCCTCTTGAAGTGGGTGGAGACTCAGTTGAAGAAGGAAAATTGGGTAGAGAAAACTCTAAGTCCTCTTATGCTATAGTAAAACAAATCATGGAAAAACTAGACACTAAAACAAAGTCTAGCAAAGACATCACCCACAAGTACTGGGATGAGTATGTAAAAACCTCTAATTTACATTAACTTATTTATTTATTTAAACGTCTCATGGATACTCCAACAGTCCGTAAACCTTCACCCTGCTTAAGCCTCCGCAAGCATACGAGTATAGGAGTCCAGGTGATGCGTGTCAGAAACCACTTTGTACCAGCGCTAGCGCCATACATCATGTGTCCTCATGTTGCAGCCACCTAGGGAGCCTACGTCCACATTATTCGACTGACATGCTTCACTGCGCCCTTTCTGACTAATTTACATTAACTAGTTACTTATCTTTTGCTTCTTTAAAAGGCCTTCGCAAGTTTTTCTTGCCTTAACTACAAAGTTCTCAATAACTAAGGGTTTAACTTTTTGGCAAGTTTTGCAAGTGATTGCTAAGTAAAGGGATCCCTTTTTATAGTGAGAAGTCACTTGTTTTACCACTACTTTATTAAAGTGGACTGTGTGCTTAGCTTCCACTTCAACGTTCCCTCTGAGAATTCTGTCTCCAGAGTTACTTAGACTTAAAAGTTGAGGCGGGTTTTCTTTTGTGAATAGCAAGATTTTGAATATTTGGGGTGACTCCAATATGGCAGAAGCTCCGCTGTTGTCCACAATCTCAGCTGTTATTGAAAAAGCTTTTTCTTTGTAGGCAGGACAAGGAACTTCTCCTTTTAGTTCAAGGCTGAAATTGTAGTTAGTTGAGTTACTAGACAAAAGGCTGAGTATTTGACCTGAAAAGTTATCTGGAACAAGAGGTCTCTTTAAAGGGATAGTTAACTTTGAGCTAAGTACCTCTAGTTTCTGCAAGATTTCTACTGACTGGTTTGTGATTGTTTTTATTAGTTCTGACTGGCGTTGGAACTGACTAAGGAGATGTTGTGAATTTTCTGGAAACTTGCTGTTAATGTCCGAGCAACTGTTGATGGGAGAATTTGAGTTCTGGCAAAGCTTAAACGCACCTTTGGAGTATTTTTTGGAACAAAGACAATTTTCACCTTTGCCTTGACAGAACTTGCTGAACTTGCACATTTTTATAGTGCTAAGTGTAATAATAAATGGGCAAATCGGTAAATTTTTGTGTAAACTCTAAGTAGTTATCAAGTAGTGAAGCTGTATGTGGAGTGTACTTGTAAGCCATAAGCAGGAGTACACACATTCTAGAGTGGGCGGTGTTTCCTTTTATCTTTTACAAGTCGAAGTTAATACAAAGGCAAGACAGGGAAGAAATTCTGGCCAATTACACCTTTAACCATATGATTAAACTTGTGAACTCAATGTTAGTAGCAGGCATTTACTTTTGCATGTTGTTTTGGGACTTGCTTTGTGAGGAAGAAATCGGAATTTCAATGCTGATCCAAAGCTTCTCGAACGGAACTATTTGGGTGCTGGCTTCTTACTTGCTGAGACAAGAGTATTTGAACTTAGGCTTTACTACTCTGCATTTAAGGCTTTGGTGGGTTATAGCCTTGTGCACACAAGTGCTTGAAATTACCCTTGTAGCTATATTTGACACCAAGGTGGACTTTTTCTCAGACGTCAGACCTGAGTACGTGATGCTTCTGTTTTTGCTAGGAGGAATAGTTATTATAGGCTACATACGCTCGGGTGACATGCCTTTAGACAGACGCAACACTATGGAAGCTTACTACGAATTCATGCTGAGTGCTTACAAAAAGCAACAAGAACCTAACGAACTCCAAGAAAGGGAACTCTGGGACAGATTCTCGCAAGTGAACTACTTAGAGAAGCAAGAAAAGATCCAAAAAAGACAGGAGGAAGCAAAACTCCAACAGAAAATTAAGAAAATAGAAGTGCCTGAGTACGAAGTAGTGGAGGAAGAAGAAGACTCGGTAGTTTACTACATTATAAAAGTATACAAAGGCAGAACAGGAAACATACTCAGAGAAACTCGCAGGAGGGACAGGGGGGATAGTTAACTTTGAGCTAAGTACCTCTAGTTTCTGCAAGATTTCTACTGACTGGTTTGTGATTGTTTTTACTAGTTCTGACTGGCGTTGGAACTGACTAAGGAGATGTTGTGAATTTTCTGGAAACTTGCTGTTAATGTCCGAACGACTGTTGATGGGAGAATTTGAGTTCTGGCAAAGCTTAAACGCACCTT
>PR_CR_10_Liq_1_inCRDRAFT_1000054_pt1 | contig 57294 bp, 42 predicted proteins | sample PRCRCaboRojoPR_3_FD_10241 | JGI IMG/M metagenome (IMG submission 10241) | reverse complement strand
GCCCATGAGGCTTAATGCGGAGCGTAGTTAACAATTAAAATTTATCGTATAATTAAGCGCTGCTGTAATTGGAGCGGTTCCACTTTATTGATGGCTTTGACCACATAAAATCCGGCTGGGGGAGGTGAAAAAGCGTAAAGATTCATGTTAAAATAGTTATTAAGGTAAATAATAGGTTGAGCGGTGTAATTGAGCTTTTGCGTAGACCAAATTAAGCGCTTGTCTTTGTCTTGCTTAAAGGTACACTAATTACAGTGGCATTTCAGGAATGGGGCGCTGTTTATTTTGCCCACCCTGTGTTTTGTCACGAGGATGACAATGTTAAAAAGCACTTTCGTGAACCATCTCAAAGGTTTGTCCGCATCGTACTTACCACCAAAACCCCAATGAAACCAACAGCGTCCGGCTACGCAGTTGTGGCTCCCAATTACCATTTATCTTCTCCGTCCGCCAATCGGTAAAATCGCGGAGGTAACGGGCATCGAAGCCCCATTCGTGCTGACCGATGGATCGGGATAGTGACAGTCCGGCCACCAGACTCCAATCCTGCGGCTCAAATTCGCCCCTGAGCAGCACCGAAGCTTGCTCCTCTAAGGGTGTCCCATCTGCAGCCAATAGGAATATTTGGTCTTGATCAGGGAGGTACATTTGATCACCCTCCAGGCGATGGGAGAGGATGCGCCCGTAACTGAGCCCTGCAAAGAGCCCCGGTTTCCAAGGTCCATCAATAAGCGCATAATGCAGCAGGACTGGCAATTCAATGGTAGCTACCTTATAGCCTGTTTCAAAGTCCTCAAAAAGGGGCTCCGTACCGGTATTCGGCAAAAGGAAGCGCTCCTGTATCCGCCCGCCCTTTTGCAGGTATTGGGCCTCTGTTATCAGGGACAGGCGGTTGGAGATTGGAATTTTCAGCATCAATGCGGCATTCAGGCCCGGCAATAAGGCTGTGGAAGATTCCGAAGTGCTGTGCAACTGATGGTACAGGGTGTTGTTTTCCACCTTACTGATGGACAAACCAGCCCGGGCGCCCCACTGCAATTGCCCAAAGGCAGTGGTAATGGTGAGCATCAGTGCTAAAGACAAGGTTATTATTGGTTTCATTAGATTCAATTTTGGGGCGAGTTGCACCGATTTTAACCCGTAATCAATAGGGCTGGGAGAATTTCGTCGAAAAAAATCGGCCAGTGGAGAAGCGTTTGATGATGTAGTGGGAACGATTTCCCAGCCTTTCACGGTTGAAAGCCACGAAACAAGCCAAAAAAACATGACTACGCAAAATGGTTGCGCACTTGCGATTCAACTTTGTATCAACAAAACCGAGCAACCATGAAAATTACCGGACAAACATTAATCGACATGGGCTATAAGCCCGGCCGCTGGTTTAGCGATGCCCTGCAGCATGCCAACCAACACCAACTACAGGGCGATGACCTGAAGGAATATCTCGATAGCGTGGCACAGTGGCCGATTGCCCCCCGTGAGGCACCGCTTGCCTACCATAAAAATATCGAAGCAGAAACGGAGGACGAGGTCAGTAATGTGCAAGCCGTATTCCGCAGTATGGACGAGCTGATGAAAACGCCTACGGTCGTTGCCGGAGCGGTTATGCCCGATGCCTGCCCGACCGGTGGAAAGGGGCGTATCCCCGTCGGTGGCGTAGCAGTGACCGAAAATGCCATCCATCCGGCTATGCACAGCGCGGATATTTGCTGCTCGGTCATGATGACCTCTTTTGGGCACATTGATCCTAAGAAAGTCCTGGACACGGCCCACCGCATCACCCACTTTGGGGGCGGAGGGCGTACTTCAGGTGGCTTTGAGCTCCCGGCTGAGCTTACCGATCAGATGCAGGGCAACTTCTTCCTGCGGGACGATAAAAGCCAGATGGTCGCGCAATCCCACCTGGGCACACAGGGCGATGGGAACCACTTCCTGTTCGTCGGGCAATCGGAGCAGACCGGGGAGACCATTATGGTGACTCACCACGGGAGCCGGGGACTGGGGGCACATTTGTATAAAAAAGGCATGGCACTGGCGGAAAGCTACCGTCGGGAGCTGTCGCCAAAGACCCTTTCGGGCAATGCCTGGATTCCCTACGAGGAGGAACATGGCCAACACTACTGGGAAGCCCTGCAGCTCGTGCGGCAGTGGACGAAGCTCAATCACGAGGTGCTGCACGAGACCACCTGCCGGCGGCTAAAGGTGGACCACACCCTGCGCTTCTGGAACGAGCACAACTTTGTCTTCAAAGAAGGCAGCCGCTTCTACCACGCCAAGGGCGCCACCCCACTGACCGATGCATTTGTGCCAGACTCCCACGAGGGGCTGCGGCTTATTCCGCTCAACATGAGCGAGCCGGTACTGATCGTCAAAGGGGAAGCCACCGCTGGCAACCTCGGCTTTGCCCCTCATGGTGCGGGGCGGAATGTGAGCCGTTCGCAGCACATCCGCAATCAGGGCGGGCGCAGTATCGAAGCGATCTTTGCGGAAGAAACGGCCGGGCTGGATGTCCGCTTTTTCTCGGGCCATATTGATATCTCTGAGCTTCCTTCGGCTTACAAAAATGCGGATGCCGTACAGCGGCAGATGAAGCAGTTTGGGCTGGGCGAGGTGGTGGACCGGGTTATCCCCTACGGTTGTATTATGGCGGGGGACTGGCAGCGGGATGCGCCGTGGAGGAAGAAGCGCCGGAAGAAAGGATAGTGATCGATGGCTGGCATTTACTGCCGGCTATCAGCAAGAATTTTGGGATAATGCACTATTTTGCTTTGAGCAAGGTTTAAAAAGCAGGATGTCTACAAACATTTCTCTTCAGCCAGGTTTAACATACGACTTCTACGAAGTCGATCTGTAGTGCTATTGCCATGATATTAAGGTGTGACTTCTCCGAAGTCTTTCAGTTTCAGCATTTCAGTTTGCTAAACTAATAACTCCTGTACAATGGCGAGTTTATACTTTTAGCTCATCAAGCGGGAGCTCGAAACCAGGCAGCAGGGATTCCCCGGTCAGGCTTTGGCCTGAAAAGCCCTGAACGTATTCTGGTTCAGCCTGGTCTTGCCGGTAAATGAAGGCTTCTTCCTGGTAAGGGTTGATGAGCCAACCCAGGCGGACGCCGGCAGGCATCCAGATATCCGCCATTTTTTGCCGGAGTTTAGACATTAAATCCGTGCCAGAGCGGATTTCAATAATAAAGTCGGGAATTACGGAGAGGTAAGCTTCCTCATCCGTCACTTCCTTCAGCCGCTCCTCGCTCATCCACCCGCAGTCCGGGCTTCTGAGGCTGCCATCCGGCATCTGAATACCTGTGGAGGCGCTAAAGGTTTGCCCTTTTCGGTGCTGCAGCCACCATTGCCCTAAATAAATCATAGGGATGGACTCCCTTTTCCCTGAACCAAATTTTTCCGGAGCCTTAATCTGTATAGAGCCATCTGCCTCCTGTTCCATGCGGAGATCAGGATACCGTGCGGATAATTGCTCAAAGCCGTCGCGGGAGAAAGGGCGCTCTAAATGCAGAGGCCCCACCTCCGCCAGCTCTTGTAACTCTTCGTTTGTTATTTGATCTTCAGGTTCCATGTTCATTTAGTTAAAATAAGCCTTTCAGCGGAAACCTACCCTTCCAGCCAACGCCGCAGCTCGGGTGTCCGGCTGGCACTGGAGATCAGGGCTTTTCCCCACCCTTTCATGTGCACGGCCAGGCGGTCTTTGCCAAAGGACTCCAGGCGCAGCACATGGGATAGCTGTATGATTTGGCTGCGGTTGAGCCGGAAATACGAAAGCCGCTACCCGAACATTCTCCGGTAGCGGCTCTCTCTTGGTGTGGGCGAAATTGCAATGCTATAGCTTCGCCTTCACCAGTTCCATCACATCATCTGCCTCTTCGGCAAACAGGATGGCATTGAAAACGCTGGTATCAAAAATCATGACGTAGCCGTTTTCCTTAGCCACTTCCTGAATGGCCTGCTCAGCTCTGGTGATGAGCGGCTCCAGCAGTTCCTGTCGCTTGGCTTGTACCTTTTGAGAGACTTCCTGCTCGTAAGCCAGGATTTCGTCGCGCTCTTTTTCCAGTTTAGCCTGGGTTTCCTGTTGTTCTTTTGGCGCCATGGTACCACTTTGCACCTTTTGAGCGAAGGCCTGTGCTTCCTGCTGCCAGGCGGTTGCCATCTCTTCGCCTTTGGTCACGAGCTGCTTTTGGAAAGCTTCCAGCTCGCTGTCGGCGGCTTTCGTTTCTTCCAGTGAGGAAATGAGGTTGCCAAAGTTGAGGTGGCCGTACTTCTGCGCCATCGACAGGGCAGGTGTCAAAAACAAGAGGGTGGCAAAAAGGATGTATGACTTCATATTGTTTTGTTTTTCAAATTCAGGAATAGTCTTTACAGAAATTTCCGCAAAGGTAGTTGTACACCGGGACTACAACAATTAAAAGAGGCGGAAAATTGGATGGGTGTTGGTTAAGAGTCTCTTAAAACCTGCCGAAAAGCATGAGGAAACAAAATATGTTTAAATTGATTTGATTTTAAAACGTTTTATTTTAAATTTGTTGCATCGTTTTGTTTTAACCACCGGTAAGCAGTTCGCCGTCCGGCAATCAATCCTGACAGATATGAACCTAATCAACGAAACAAACATCCGGCAGCTCGCCTACAGAGCGGGACAGGAGACCAGCCTTGCCATCCAAAAACACTGGCTCAAGACGGCACTGCTTGGTGCTGCGGCATACATGGCCCTGCAGAAAGACATGGTTATTGACCTGCAACTGAACCGGCCGGCTGCAGCTGTTGTACAGTCTCAGCCCTCATCCCGGCCTGTGGCGCAAACGGTGGCTTTCCGGGAACCGGTCACGCAGGTTCATGCCATGAACACCTCGCTTGTGGAAGAACAGGCACCCAGAAAGGAAAGCTCAGCCGCCAAACCTGCACCCAGGACCAACGTCAGCAACCTGGCCAATACCTATTCCAACCTGACCGCAGCTAATAAGGGAGAGGCCCGGAAAGAAAGTGCTGCTGACCGCAGAACGAAGCGGCAAAAACAGAAAGCCTATGTGAAACGGTTTGCCAAAGTAGCCCGCATGGAAATGGATAAGTACGGCATCCCGGCGAGTATCACGCTGGCGCAAGGCTTACTGGAGAGCAATGTAGGCGAAAGCAGGCTGGCCACCCGCAACAATAATCACTTCGGGATGAAGTGTTTCTCAAAAAGTTGCTCCAAAGGGCACTGCAGCAATTTTACCGATGACAGCCACAAAGACTTTTTCCGCATCTACAAAAGCGCCTGGGAAAGTTTCCGGGCCCACAGCCTGCTCCTGAAGCGAAGCAGCCGCTATCAGCCTTTGTTCCAACTCAAGTCCAATGACTACAAGGGTTGGGCACGGGGGCTTAAAAAGGCCGGTTATGCCACTGACCCCAAATACGCTGAAAAAATCATTAATCTCATCGAAGACCTCGACCTGCACCACTACGACCGGTAGGCACCTGCCTGTCTGATTCATGACAGTTTATCTACAGAGGAGGTGACAAAAATCACCGCATGGGCAGCCTAACCTGCTTATTTTCGCTGCATCACAATTAATTATTGTTTTTAGCGATTTAATACAACTGTAAAGGAAGTATTGCTGCTATCCTGGTCGCAAGTTAGGAGGCAGCCCATGAATATTAGTAGTGGGGCAATCCCGATAATAATCGGGACCAATTGCTCTTGTAGCTTTTGCCTTGATAAGTCCCAAAACCCGCCGATGATTGGTTTTGTCCCTCATCAAAGCAAAACCCAATTGGAAAACTTATTTTTCGAGAAGCCCTGAGCATAAACTGTAAACAACAAATGAAAGATTTTACCTGCCTCGTAACTGGCGCCGAGTCCGGGCTGGGTTACGCTACCGCCCGTGGACTGGCCCGGGAAGGTGCAACTGTCGTAATGGTCTGTGACAATAAAAAACGGGCCCGGAAAGCAAGAATCAAACTGATCGAAGAAAGTCAAAACCCGGATATCGATCTGATCCTCGTTGACTGGTTTTCACAGGAAGATATCAAAGCGAAAGCACAGGAAATCCTGCACAACTACCGATCTGTCCACTTACTCCTCAACCTGGCGGAGGCTTACTTCCCTATCCGGAAACTCACCGCAAATGGTAAGGAACGCAACTTCGCCTACAATGTGCTGGCTCCTTACCTTTTCACCAATGAACTGAGCTCATTGCTCATGGCAGCGGATGGTGCAAGGGTCCTCAATCTGACTTACGAATCGCACCGTTTGGGCGCAATCAACTTCAACGACCCGGGATTGAAGTATAACTTCTCCATCCGGGATGCACAGCGGCAGGTTGCCCTGGCCCGCTTGTCCTGGACGTACGAGCTCAACCGCCGTTTGTCTGGCACCGGGGTGGATGTCCACGCCTTTTCAACTGGTGCACATCACCCGGCCACCATTCAGCAGGTGCCCCGTTTTCTGCACTGGGCGGTTAAACTGGCTACCCGCTTTTGGGAGCGTACGTCAGAAGAATCAATCAGCGCGCTGTTGCGTTTGTCGCTTTCCGACGACTGCGAGCGACTTAGCGGAAAATACCTCTTCAAGGGGCAGATCGTTAAGTCTTCTCCAATCACATACAACACAGCATTCAACCAACAGCTTTGGGATACCTGTGCTACAAACACAAGTTCCACTATTGTTGCTTATCCGGAGATACAGGAAATGTTGCTGTCTTAAGGTTTACCGCCTCCTAACCCAGAGTCCGGTCAGGATCAGCCCAAACACGCTACCAAGAATCCAAAGAACCGGGACATCAGAAGCCCCCTCTTTTTCCGGTTGGCTGTAGGGTGCTCCAAAAGTGCGCACTGTTTGAAGCATTTCATACTTCGGCTGTGCCTGTAGGACAGCCAGTTCCTCCACGGGGTTTGGTGACGATGCGGCGGTCTCCAGCCAATCGACATAAACCTCAGGGTCCTGGCAGAGGCCCTGCTGCTCGATGAAGGTTCCAATAAAATGCTGCTGAGCACGCACACGGTTGACCAGGCCCATTGTGTTGTTGCCCCAATAGTCTGTGTAAGCTTCATCCAGTACGAGATAACTGGTACGGGGTAATGCGGAGCGGGCCAGTGCCAGCGCGCTGCCTGCATCTGCCATCAGGAGCAAACGGGCATTAATGGCCTCGTTGGGAGCCTGCAGATTGATTAATGCCCTTGAGGAGCTCAGCCAATTGGCCAGTATTGAGAAGCAGCTGTGGGCTGATGAATGGCTTGTAGGCATCGCCACTACGGCATCACTATTTTTTTCAGAAGGCTCTTTTTGAAAGAAATAAGCATCCGCTTCTGCACCAGGCAACTGGTCAGTGGTAGAAAAGTCTGCAATAAAAGACGCAGCGCAAAGATGGCGGTATATGGAATAAGCGTCGGAAACATTCCCTGTTTCCAGCTCTGCCTTACTGAAGGGGTACATTGCTAACTGATGGCTGGGCAACACCAGTACGCCGGAAATTTCCTCCTCATTCAACGCCTCCAACCCTGGAAATAACGTCTGCCCGCGAAGGCTTTTTATTTGCCCATTCTGATCGGCCTCTATGTGCTTCCGGTACAAACGGCCAGTCCCTGCTCCCAATTGAAAAACGTATAAATCCTGATCTGCAACCCAGTAATGGTAACTCCATAAGCCCAGTGATGCCAATAAAGCCTCAAATTCCTGCAAGGGCCTGTGCTCTACTTTATACCTTACCTGCGTTGCCTGTTCCGAACGGAAACCAGCCCACACCTCAGCCACGGCGGAGGATGCTCCTGAGGGCCTGCTATCCCCATAGGGATATGCATTTTCCAGCCGTTGGGAACGGTACTTCCAGAAAGCAGGGGCGGAACAGGCTTCCACATCGTGAAAATTAAAAAGGGTGACTTTGGCAAATTCAAACCAATCGTATGCATCCTCCAAAGAAAAATCTTCTCTGACGTATTGCTGTTGCAGGTAAAGGTGTTGCATCCCACTGTTGACTATGCCTTGCAAGTGGTTCTTCAGCCAGTGCGTCTCAAATGGTGTGAGCGGCTTCGATACCAGATGGTTCAGGCGTTCCTGTAGCTCAGCGTAGTAATCAGTGCCAGCTTCAATATTATCTATGGTATGCCGGTCCTGACTGGCCAGTAAAGTATGCGCCTGCCCCAAGGCATAAAGCAACCGGATTTGACTAAATTCCTGTCGGTCTGCCTGCCTCAGGGCCGACTTAAAATGCACCATCGCTGGTTCAGTATTCCCATTTTGAAGCTCCAGTTCCCCCAGGGCTTCCTCTGCCAGCGCTTTAAGGGCTGCGGGCTCCGGAGAGCGAATGATGTGGTTCAGAATTTGCCGGGCTCTTGTTTCATTGCCAGTGGCTGCATAAGCTCGGGCTACAAAATACCTCGGCAGGAGACTTTCACTACGCTCAGCAAAAAGCTTGCTCCATCGCAGCGCTTCAGCCCTGGCTCCGCTCAGTAGCGCCAATTCCGCTGCGTTGGCCCAGTCATCCGATTGGAGGGCATCCGGAGACGTGTTGATCCAGTGCGCAAAATGCTGAAGCGCAGGCCCAGGCTGCCCCAGCAAAAGGTACGACTTTGCCAGTATTGGATGGGCGGAAGACCGGACCTCCGGGTTACGCCTGGCCCGTTCTGCTATTTGAACGGCTAATGCCGGTTGCCCTGCCTTCTGTGCATCCTTAGCCAGCTCCAGGGCTGCCTCTCCGGCGAAGCTGGTTTGCATGCGTTCATTAGCTTCGAACAGGTGGTAAGCCCGCTGATAAGCCTGAGCCCGCTCGCCTTCAGGCAACAGCCTGGCCAGCCGGCACCAATTGCGCCCCAAGGCTTCCGGATACTGGTTAGGGAATACTTTTAAAATGGCTATAGCCTGCTCGTAGGCCTCCCTGGCTTTGGGGAGCTGTTCTTGTTTTTCGTAGAGTATGCCCCTTTCCTCCCAAACCTGGCTCAACTCAGGATGTCCTGCTTCGTAGTATTTCGCCAGGACTTCTTCTGCTTTTTCCAGGAAGGAAGCTGCATCACCAAAAGCTTCCTGCTTTCGAGCTGTAACAGCCATAAAAAGGAGGGAGGCAGCTGTTTGAGGGTGTTCGCGTGAGAATAAATCCTCCCGGATATCATAAGCCATACGATGGCAATCCATTGCATCTTCGAAACGGCCGGCAGCTTCGTACACTTGCCCGAGCTTATGGGCCGCTTTTGCTGCTTCATCATTATTTCGGCTGAGGGTTTCAATACTTTGCCAGAGCGCCTGCTTAGCTGTTTGCTTGGCGGCATCCAATTGCCCGAGTTCGAGCTGGGCCTGAGTGATCTGATTGAGGCAGGAAAAATAGTAAGGCCAGGAAGCTGAAGCTTTGTAGTGGGCAGCCGCTTGTCTCAGTTCGGCAATTGCGGATTCAAAATCATGACTAAGCAACAAGGAAGCTGCCCGGTTCTGATGTTGACCAGCAATACCCGATGGCTGCGCATGCAGCACACTAAAGGCACAAATGCCGATTAAGGTCAGTACAGTTTTTCTCATAGTAAGAACATGGTCAATCCGTCAAATACTACTCCAGAAAATGTGTTGGGTGCCTGGAAAAGAATGGCACTTTGAGTGTGCTTGCTTTATGATATGTTCAAGGGATGTAATCAGCAGGGGGGGCAATAAGGGGCTGGAATTAAGACCGGCTACCTTCATCAGTGCTGATTGACCCAAGATAAGGTTTTTTCGGTAGCCGAACAACCGCTAACCTCCACTCACGGGTGGTATGATGACAACTTCATCTTCCGGCTGTATAATTTGACCATCCTTTGCATAGCTGGTATTGACTGCAACGGAAAGAGAAGCCAGCTTAGTAAACTCAGGGAACTGCTCCGTTAATTTGGTTTTCAGGTCACTGACCGTTGCTTCTGCCGGCAGCTCTAACACAAACTGACTATTGCCGAGTATATCCTTTGCGATACCGAACGCGATCACTTGAATCTCCATGAAAGACTTCCTTTATCTTACCATTTGGGGTTGTTGAGCTGTAAAAATGATATTAGAAAACTCTGTTTCCCCTTCTCAAAACCCACAAAATCGTTTTTATTAACAAAACATTAACATTTGTTAAGACTCCTGCAGCCTACTACCTTTTGAGCCGGTACGAACTACTGAATGCACCCCATACTAAGGTATAATATTCTTTTTGGCCAAAAAAACAGTGGCTACAAGCAGAATTTTAGTCCCCTGCACGAAACATATTTTTTCTCTATATGTGGTAACACCTTACGTGCTCAGGTGATAAAAAAGGGACAGCAAAGGCAAATCGTTGACTTTTAACGCTAAAGAGAATAGTTTTGCCCCATCAAATAAAGATTAGTATTCGTGCTGATCTGCATTTGATACATGTACGAAAACAAGAAGAGTATAAAACTAGTTGTTAGCTCACAGCCACTTTTCCCGGCGGCTGTGCTGAGCATTGGAGTTCTGCTTCATGCAGTTCTTGTTGATGCTCATGCTGCATAAAAGGCTAAACCCTATGCAGTAAAGCTTCATGCAAAATCCAAAAGCATGAAATTCCCATGGACAATTGTAGCTGTCTTGGCCGTGAACAGCCTGACTGCTACACCTAAATCTGACCCCTTCTCCGAACGACCAGGCGACTTTAACACTCGCTGGTCTTCAGAGATAGAAGACAAAGTGAAAGAGCGGATCGACCGCCTCACTATTCCCTTTGAAGCAAGGTACGATCTGGAAGTACGTAACCGCATCAAGGATTACGTCACAGATGGCTACCGCGACACAGAGCGCATGCTTGGTCGCACAACGGCTTTTTTCCCCATTTTCGAGCACTACCTGAGCTTGCACGGGCTGCCCCGTGAGCTCCGCTATCTGCCTGTCGTTGAAACAGGGCTTCAGACAGCGGCTTCTTCTCATGCAGGTGCTGCCGGATTGTGGCAGTTCATTCGCCCTACTGCGCGCTTGTACGATCTCGAAGTTGGTCATCAGGTAGATGAGCGCTACGATGTGTACCGCTCAACGGAAGCAGCAGTCCTTATGCTATCCCGCCTGCATAGCCACTACAAAGACTGGTCGCTGGTGCTTGCGGCTTACAACTGCGGTCCGGCTCGGGTCAATGCAGCAATTAAGCAGGCTGGCAGCCGGGACTTCTACACGGTTGCCAACTTTCTGCCACAGGAGACCCGCCACTATGTGCCACGGTTCATTGCTGCAGCCTACATCACCAACTACTACAGCCACCACGGCTTGAAGCCGGATTCCCGTGGCGTTTTCAATCAGCCGATCAGCGGAATTAAACTGTACGAGCGCTTCACTTTCGGAGAGATTGCGCATGCTTCAGGCGTGGCACTGAGTGACATCCGCAAACTGAATCCGGCTTACCGGGGGAGCATCATCCCAAAACGTGCAGATGGCCATTACCTGCTGCTTCCAGCTGATGGGATAAAGAACCTCAAGCCACTCATTGTAGCCCGTTCGGGTCAGTACGCTCCGGATTATCAGCTGCTCTACCCCAATACTTTCCAAATGGACTACAAGGTACGCCCGGGGGAAACCATTGGCGATGTAGCAAAGCGATTCAACATCACCGAAGCTCAAATCCAGCAATGGAACCAACTCAGAGAGCCTGAGGTATTTGTACACCAGGAATTATCGCTGTACGTGACCAACGATGGCTCCGGCTACATCAAACCCTAAGCATAACATTTCGCATAAATAAGGTTTATTGATTGAAAGGCTCTCCCTTTGGGAGGGCTTTTTTTGATCGCCCCGGCGTATGCTGCTCCACCCTGCGCAGTAAATTCGAGGTCGAGCCTTTGTACAGGCGGTTATCTTTCAGGCTGTAGAGGACATAGAAGTAATACATACCGGTGGAATGGGGCTGTAAAAACGAAAGCCTTCACCGAAAACGGTGAAGGCTTTGTAGCGTGAGAGTGACTTGAACACTCGACCTCAGCATTATGAATGCTGCGCTCTAACCAGCTGAGCTACCACGCCATTTGAAATACAAAGCAGCATTCTGCTTTTTGCGGTTGCAAAGATAATTTTTTAACCCTATTCCATGCAACCTTTTTGGCGAATATTTTTTCAAATGGAAAAAGCGCGAAATGACAGACGATCAAAAAATCGGTATACGCCCCGAGGTCCTGACTAAGGATATTGAAAGCACCCCTGCGGAGCGCTTTCAAAATACGACGCTCCGGCCGGTGCTAAAATTGCAGAATGAACTGCTGCAGGCGGTTTTTCTACACATGATGGACAAACGCAAAGTCAATTTTCGGCAGCAGTCCCCCAAGGACCAGGCTTCGCAGATTGAGCACAGCCTAAGCAAGGATAAACGGCTGCGCTTTCAACTACTCGGCGTAGTAATCGGTCAGTTTACTACAGCGGAATATGCCCACTTCCTGAAATTAGAGCAGGAAGCCACACGCCGCATTTTCACCATGATGGCGAAACGGCTGAAGGACGAGCTCATCAAAACCATTTAGGGCCGGCATCTTTCATTTCGCTTTCCCGGGGCGCGAAGAGCAAATTGAGGCCAAGCCGCACATGACTGACGTTGCTGTCTTTGGGCTGAAAGACCGTCAAAATATTATCTGTGGCCGCCACCAGTTGAACCGGGCCGGCTTTAAGGGTGGCATTCAAGCCCAGGTTGTCAAACCGATTGTTGCGCCAGGAGTAAATCCCTCCGACATTCAGAAAGGGTAAAACTTGCAAGTTGGAGGATAAAGCTGCCCCCGGGTAGGTATTGCCCCGGTAGCTTTCGCTAAAAATCAGCCCCCCTACCGTCCAGTTTTCGCGCAAGCGTAGCGTAGCGCTCAGGTAAAAGCGGGTGGGGAGTGTCGTCCGAAACCCTTCTGAGCCTTCCTCTATTTCATAAACCGCTTCAAGTGTATCCAGTACAGAGCCGAAAGTGGTACTGTCATCAAAAATACGCTGTGCAAAGTCAAGCCCTTCGTATTCGTAGGTGCCCTTCAGGCTGTAGTTATTCACTTCTTCATCCCAATCGATTCCACCAATATCCAGCACACTAGCCGCCAGCTCCAGCTTGCCAAGCTTTACATGCGCTCCCAGGTCAAAAGCAAACCCGGTATTCCCGGAAAACAGGTCCTCCGCGGAGAAGGTCGCAAAATCGAAGTTGGTCTGAATATCGTCAAAGCCATCATAAGTCAGGGAAGAAGCACTGTTGACCTGATAATCAGCATTTAGCGACAATTGATATATCTCGCTATCTGTCCTAAGCCGCAGCTGATTCCGGCTGCTGTTGATGCTGCCTACGCCTGAGAGCAGCTTGGCCCGGCCACCGATGACTACCGCATCGCTGATTTCAATCATTGCCCCTACGGCAAATTCCTGATAGCCTAACAAATCAATATCGGGGGCAAACTCTATTTCTTCTCCAATAAACTGAGCATTACCCTGCCAAATGAGCTGCGGCAGGGTCTTGGGATAATCCATAAATGCATTGAAGCGAAAAGTGTGGGAAAGACTGAGCCCTAAAGGCCCGAATCGGGCGCCCAGGCTGAGGGTTTCAATATCAAGGTTCTCGCGTATAGCATTGCGGTCTTCCATCCCGAGGATAGCCTGATCGACATTCAGCACCCGGTTCCCGTTCGCATCCTCAACAAAAAGTGTATTGTAAGTCAGGTTTTCCACCCAAAGGCTGTTGTAAACGCCTGGTAGCCCAATCACCATCTCATATTCCGGGAAAAACGCCGGATTCGTGCGGTTTGCCTGCCAGGTATGCCGCAGAAAGTGTGTGCTAAGATCCTGTTGGGCAAACAGCGCAACTGAGGGCAGAATAGCAAATGCCAAAGCGGCCAAAAGTAGTTTAATTCTCATGGTAGCGTTTGATTTCAAAGGTTCAGGATTGGGTGTGCGGATAGTTGCAAGGGCAAGAACGGCATTTTCAACCGGAGAATTGTACAAATAGACCAGCCACTTGCCGACAAACAGTAGAATAGCTGCCGCTAAATCAACGGCGATAAAGACAGGCCCGATGCTTGCAGGGATTAAACACTAAGCAGAAACCGTAGCTCCGGCACGGGCGCCTTTGACAAAGTACATATCGATCAGGCCTTTATTTTTAGCCTGTACTTTGCCCCGGTATTCACAGTCGAACTGGTATTTGATCAGGTTGTAAGTCGCCTCTGAAATGTTCACCCGGCCGGCCTGCCCGTTGGTCTCCATACGGGAAGCGGTGTTTACCGTATCGCCCCATATATCGTAGGCGAATTTATTGACACCTACCACGCCCGCAACTGCGGGACCGGTATGTATGCCTATGCGAGCCTCGAAATAAGGCTTGCCCAGGCGCATGCGCTCCTGTTTTTGTTCCTCCAGGTACTCCTGCATTTCCAGCGCCGCCTTGATCATACTGCCCGGCATGGTCTTGCGGTCATCTAAACCGGAAGCACACATATAGGCATCGCCAATCGTTTTGATTTTTTCGATTTCCGGATAGTTGCCAATGATAAAGTCGAAACCCTTGAAACAGCGGTCGAGCTCTTCCACCAATTCTTCCGGTGAAAGCTGCTCAGAAATCCTGGAGAAATTGATAAAGTCGCTGAAAAGCACAGTGACCTCATCGTACTTGCGGGTTTGCGCTTTGCCATACTCTCGCAGTTCCTCAGCAATGTTGGCAGGCAGGATGTTCAGCAGCAGTTCATTGGAGCGCTCTTTCTCCTGCTCGATCATGCGGTTCTTGTCCTTCAGCTGGCGTCGGTTTCGGCGGCTGATGAGGAAGAGTACCAGCAAAAGTAAAGTCAGCAGGATACCCGAACCAGCCAGGATCATAAGTTGGTTACGCTGCTCTTTATTGCGCTCCGCTTCGCGTTGACTACGCTCCGCCTCCATTATTGCCTTGTTCAATTCAATTTCCTGGGTTTTCAGCACGTTATCCTGCTCCAGTTTTTGCCTGGAAAGCTGTTTCACTTTGACTTCCTGAAGCTGAGCCAGAGAATCCGCTTTTGCCTTTGCAGCCGAGACATCAGCAAGGCGCTCCTCCTTTTTATTGACCTCTTGCTCTACCTGCTGCTTTTCCTGCACAAGCCGCTGCTGCTGTTGCTGCAGTTGGTCCCGGTCAGAAGACAACAGGTTTTTTTCTTCCGAAAGGCGGTCGATTTCAGCCTGAAGGCGTTGCCGCTCCTGGTCCAAAGCCTTGCGCTGCTGCTCGTATTTACGCTCCAGGTCGCTGATACTCGTACCATTCTGGCTAAAGTAATTGAAAGCCTCCTCTACAATCTGATAGGCTTTACGGTAGTTTCGGTCTTTTTCTGCCAGCCGGCTGCGGCGTTCCACACTTTTGATGATAAGGTCAGAATCCCCGGCGTCCTTCGCCTTAACTAAAGCAGTACGGTACCAAACCTCGGCGTTCCGCTCATCACGGTCGCGCTCATAGCCCCGCCCCACCAGAAAAGCGGCTTCTGCACCCATGCTCGAATTATTGATCTCCGTGGCTAAGCGGTGCGCCAGTTTAGCCTGCTCAATAGAAGCCTCTGTATTGCTGCGCAGGTAAGCCTCAGCCAGGTCGTAGTGCAGGTACATTTTTTCTTTGCTGCTACCCGCTTGCTCCAGCTGCTTTTTCAGGTCTTCAATAGAATTCTGACCAAAAGCAAAACCCACAAATAAGCAACAAGCAAAAATGATCAATAACCTCATAGAAAGAAAAGCAACTGTTTAGACACCGGCAAGTCTCCGGCAGATATCAGGTCAAATAGAGAAAACAAAAATACAAACTCCCGGCTAGAAAAGAAGGAAAACCGTATAATGATGAAAATCATAAAACCGCTATGACAGATGTCAACAGCCTTCAACGTTGTTTTGCGCATATTAGCAGTGTAAAAGCCAATTGCCTCATTAATACGAAAAAATTAAAGCAATGAACGTCCTAGATCCTGTCAAGAGCATCATGACAACCAAACTCATCACCGTAAGTACTGGTGATAAGCTAACCGCCGTGAAGGAAATTTTCGACAACCACCGCATCCACCACGTGCCTGTAGTCCGCTACAAGGAGTTGGTGGGCATCATCAGCAAGACTGACTTCATGCATTTCCTGCGCGGCTTCAACCGCAATCAGGAAGACCGCTTCGTGAATGAAGCGCGCATGCGGGCCTACAACGTGGAGGATATCATGACGAAAGGTATTGCCAAGCTTTCGCCAGATGACCGCATCAACGTAGCACTGGAAGTTTTTCTGGAAAACCGTTTCCACGCTGTTCCCGTGGTTAGTGAAAACGGTGAGCTCGAGGGCATACTGACCACCTTTGATATCATCAAAGCTGTCGCACAAACTAAAGTAACCCCGGAAGAAATTCTGGAAAGCAAGAAACAACATTAGCAGTCATTAAAGGGGTGCAATAGCATTGTGCCCTCTTGCGCCCGCCTGAAGCTCACGCGGGCGCAGTGTTTTTTGACTGCTCCTTTATTGATTAAATGCCCTGCCTTATGAGAAAGATACTGGTCCCCACGGATTTTTCCGCCATCGCTGCCAATGCCTATCAGTTTGCACAGGTTGTTGCAGAACGGCAAAACGCGGAGGTAGACATCATGCACGCCTACCACCCTTCCTTCGACTACTCCAACCCTTATCTCGACATGCCCGCTGCCGAGTTTGACAGCATCAAACGGGAGCTGCTCGATCAGTTCATCGAAGGCAATACCCGGGATAGCGGTAGTAGTGTGGCAACGCTGCCTAAACCCATCCTGAATATTGGTTTCGCTTCTGAAGAAATCGTAAGGATGTCAAAAGAGTACGATCTGATTATCATGGGCACTACCGGGGAAGGCAACCTTTTGGAAAAAGCCTTTGGCAGTGTTTCCACCCACGTGGCACGCTTTGCCCACTGCCCGGTCCTGCTTGTTCCCGGTAACTGCAAGTGCAGCAACTTCGAGGAGGTGGTTTACGCCAGCAATTATCAGGCTGCAGATGAAGCAATGGTGAAAAAGCTGCTTGCCATTACCGGCCCTGAAATCAACAACATTCATTTTGTACATATTGACAACGAAACCAAGTCGCCCTACCACGTAGAGCAGGTCCTGTATGAACAGGCTCAGCTGCACGGCACAGCAACTATCGGCTTCAACTCAGTGGAAATTGAATGCCCCAACGTGCAGGAAGGTATTGTTCAGTATGCCAGCGACACCCGGGCGGACCTGATCGTCATGGGGACTATGCACCGGAACTTCCTGGAGCGCCTTTTCCACAAGAGCGTGACTCAGCAGGTTGTTTTCCATACGACAGTCCCCCTCCTGGTCATGCATTACGATGATTAAGGCTTAAACTTCTTGCTGCAATTCGATGAGCGTGACTTCAGGCAGGATTCCTACACGACCAGGATAACCCAGGTAGCCCAGCCCTCGGTTGACATAAAGGAATTGCCGACCGTTTTGATACAGCCCTGCCCATTGCTTGTAGACGTATTTGATGGGACTCCATTTAATCCACCCGGGGATTTCCACCCCAAACTGCATGCCATGGGTATGCCCGGAGAAAGTAATGGCGATGTCCTGATAATCATTGGTGACTTCCCCTTCCCAATGCGAGGGGTCATGCGACAGCAGCAACTTGAGGTCAGCCATGCCAAGCCCTTCGGTGGCCTGCTTCAGATCGCCGTATTTGGGGAAGCGCGGATGTGTCGAATAATTTTCCACACCGATAACTGCTACTTTGGCACCGTTCACCTCCAGGGTACGGTGTTCGTTCAGCAGGAGGTCCCAGCCGATACGGCGGTGGGTATCTTTCAGTAAATCCATATTGGCTACTTTCTCTGAATCAGTACCCCATCGCACGTAGTCTCCATAGTCATGATTGCCCAGCACCGAATAGGCTCCGTATCGGGCATTGATTTTATCAAACACATCCACAAAGGGCTGTGCCTCCTCTGCTTTATTGTTCACCAAATCGCCGGTAAAGAAGACCAGGTCCGGCTCCTGAGCATTGATCAGGTCTACGGCGTTGCGGACCGGTTCTTTATGCAGAAAGCTGCCGGAGTGGATATCTGAAATTTGTACAATTTTGAGCCCGTTCAGCGCATCCGGCAAACCGGGAATACGGACTTTCTCCGTAAAGAGGCGGTAGCGGTAAGGATTGCGCACCATACCATATATAAGGCTAAAGAAGGGCACTGCACCAAGCATCAGCCCCACCTGAGCCAGAAAGCGGGACCGCCCGGCGCTGAATTCCGTACCACTGCTCAACTGTGCAGCCGACCAGCCGATGAGCCGCCGAAGGTCGTCGACCAACATAACAGCAGCTACCAGCATTTTGGAAATGTAAATAATAAAGAACAAGGTACGCACTACGGTTACGGTTGACTTCGGCCAGTGCTCAAACCAGCCCGCATCACTGCCCAGCATCCAGGCCAGCAAAAGAGCAGGAACCGCCCAGTAAACACCATATAAAAGGTACCGCAAGCTCGGCTGCCAGTTATGCACCAGTGTGCGGATAGCCATAAAGGCGTATCCATCGAAAACAAGTAATAAAACGATCAGAATAAGAAGGCGCATAGGCTCCGTATTTCTAAGTACAAAGAGGGCAACTTTGATTTTGTTGCACCAAACTGATGAATGTCATGGATTTTTCGGCCACACTTTGATTTTAATCAGTATTTGGTAGCTAAAATTACTTTTCATTAGCAAAAAACAACCCCGTTATACTAAACCGGATTTAGGGGCCGTTAAATTGAGAAATCAAGACAAAAAAATTAGATTTCGATTCTATCCTCCCCACCTATTTTTATATCGAAATTTAATTCTGCAAAAAATATTTACCGATAAAAACCGATTTTATTTTAATTAAATTTTTCAACATAGTTTAAATTAAGGTTAAATCAAAATAAAATTCTGCCTATTGACTTGACTCCTACACCATTTGCACCTACATTTGCGGCAACAAAACCGCAAAAAGCTAAAAACGAGAATCCGATGAAAAATCTAACCCTTATTTGCACCCTGGTGTTGGCAAGCCTCACTACCCTTACTGCTCAACTTTCCTTTAAGCCTGGCGATATAGAACTGGCGGCCGGCGTTGGCGTAATTTCCACTTATGCTAAGGACGGCGTGACCACTATCGCTCCTCCCGTCAACCTCCGCATGGACGTCCGCCTGTCCTCCAATTTCAGCCTGGGTGCCTATGCCGCTTATGCCTCCTTTGAGCGCAACGGCCGAATCCTTCCTACCGGTGCGATACAGGACATCTCTAACGAATCTTTCCAGGCCGGCCTTCGTGCAACTGCGCACGGGCAGGTAGGCGAAAAATTTAACATCTACGGTGGCGGCATGCTCGGTTATGACATGGCAACGGTGGAGGAATCCATAAACGGACAGCCTAAGAGCAAAGGCGACGAACCTTCTTTTATCCGTCCGGAAGATGACAACAACGCCCTGATCTACAGTGCTTTTATCGGTGCGACTTACTACCCTAAAAGCAATCTGGGCTTCTTCGGCGAGGTTGGCTATGGCAATAGCCTGGTGAACCTGGGCGTTAGCTTCCGCCTGTAGGAACTTTGTTTTAGCATTTCGGGTTTTTAAACGACCCTTGGCTAACAAAACTTCTGCAAGCAACAAGAACTATGGAATTGAAGCACATCCCCAATCTGAAATTCACCGGTGGCCAGTCCTTTTTCCTCATCGCCGGCCCTTGCGCTATCGAAGGAGAGGACATGGCTTTCGAAATTGCTGAGCAGGTCAATGCTATCTGCGAACGGCTGGAAATCCCTTACATCTTTAAGGGGTCTTACCGAAAAGCCAATCGCTCCCGCATCGATTCTTTTACAGGAATCGGTGACGAAAAGGCGCTGCGCATACTAAAAGCTATCGGTGAGCAATTTCAAATCCCGGTCACAACGGATATCCATACCGAACCGGAGGCGGCACTTGCTGCGCAGTATGTGGATGTGCTTCAGATCCCAGCTTTCCTTTGCCGGCAGACTAGCCTGCTGGTTGCAGCAGCAGAGACAGGCAAGGTGGTCAACATCAAAAAAGGCCAGTTCCTGAGCCCGCATGCCATGCAATTTGCAGCTGATAAAGTGCGGGCCGCCGGGAACGAGCGGGTCCTGCTTACCGAGCGGGGCACCACCTTTGGCTATCAGGACCTGATCGTTGATTTCCGGGGCATCCCAACGATGCAAGCGCTCGGAGCGCCTGTAGTCCTGGACTGTACGCACTCCCTGCAGCAGCCCAATCAGACTTCCGGGGTGACCGGAGGCCGCCCGGCTATGATCAGCACCATCGCCAAAGCTGGCATCGCTGCCGGTGTAGACGGGCTGTTCATAGAAACACACCCTAAACCAGCTACTGCGAAGTCGGACGGTGCGAACATGCTCCCGCTTGATCAACTGGAGCCGCTCCTTGAACGGCTGGTAAATATCCGAAAAGCCATCATTTAAAAATATCTGACAGGCAGCGTTTTTGGCGTAAGCCGGGTCTGTATAACAAAGCAGCAATTCTGTTTTGCTATCGAATGCCATGCGCTCAATTAAAAAAACAATAAATCGACGAAGACTTGTTTTTAACAAGAAAGTTTCGTATTTTATTCTTAAACCCAAACCAAAAGGAGGAACTATGAGAAAAAGCAATATCTACAACTCCACAATGACCATCCTCCTGTTGTTCGCCACCACCACCCTGATCGGGCAACAGGTGGAGAAGACATTGGTCAAATCATTTAACCTGGGCGGGCTGCAAACAGTGTCCCTGAATGTTGATGCTCCCGTAGAGGTCGTTGACTGGGATCAGCCCTTCATGCGCGTACAGATGCACATTGAGCTCGACAGAGGCTCAGAAGCTTTGCTGAAATCTCTCGTGCGCGCCGGCCGGTACAACCTGACCGCCGACGAAGCCGAAGGTACTTACAGCATCGTAGCTCCTAACCTAAGCCGGGAGATCAAAATCGGCGGGCAGCCTCTGAATGACCGGATTTCTTTTGTCATTAAAAAACCTCGGAACGTAGCCTTTACGCCAGCGCAGAGCGAAGAGATAAAGGAAGAGACCGCCTCTTCCCTGTAAACCCCGAATAGAGCAACTTTTAAAAAGAGTTGAACGTTATAAGAGGTGTGTTGCCAGGGCGGCAGCGCACCTTTTATTTTTGCCAGAGTTATGTTCCTAATTACCTTTGGCGCTCAAATTTGCAGAATCAATGAGAATCGGATGGATAATAATAGGGTTGCTCCTGTTGAGTAATCAGGCGCAGGCGCAGCTCAAAAAGACCCTTCATAAGGTCTTTGAAGTCCCGGAAACCACTAACCTGCTGGTGTTCAATATCTACGAAAGTGACTCCTACGATATTATCCCCTGGGCCGGTAACACCATAATGACGGAAACACAGGTGGAAATGTATCAGGCTTCCCGTGGCGTGTTTGACTTTTTCCTGGAAGAAGGGCGCTACGATTTTATCACCGCCCCTCAGAGCGACAGCCTCGTCATCAGCAGCAAGGATTTACTCCGCCGGGTGATTAAGCTCGAAGACGTGGAAGCCGTTGAGAAGGTGCATAGCCGGATTTACATCCCCGATTACTTTTTGCAGCAGTCAACGACGGTCTGGGAACGGCCGGAAGCCCAACAAGAGCAGCAACCCCAGCGCAAAAAGCTAAACCGGGAAAAAATGGACGTGGACGAGCAACTACGCGAAGCGGTACAACCCGAACCTGCTGATTCCACCAATACAAGTACTGCACCCCGCAAGCAGAACGACGACAATGGTTAAAGAGTTGGAACTTAAGCTGAGCCCCTCAGAAGCTCAGGATGAATCAATTGTACGCAACCGGGCGATACAAAAATGCCGCCTGCCTGCAGATACCATTGAGGAGGTACGCCTGCTCAGGCGGTCAATCGATGCGCGGGGCAAACGGCCGGCCATCCGGTTGCGCGTAGCCGTATACGCTGGTGAGCGCTATCAGCCCGAACCTGCTATCCTCGACCGCTTTAGGATGGTGGATGAAGCTCCGGAAGTCATTATCGTGGGAGCAGGGCCAGCTGGCTATTTCGCCGCCCTTGAATTGATTGAACTGGGATTGAAGCCCATCATTTTTGATCGGGGCAAAGACGTTCGGTCCCGGCGCCGCGACCTCCGCGCCATTCAGCAATTTGGGGAGGTTAACCCGGATTCTAACTACTGCTTCGGAGAAGGCGGTGCCGGCACTTATTCGGATGGCAAGCTCTATACCCGCTCACACAAACGGGGCAATATCGAAAAGGCCATGCGCCTGCTGGTGGAGCATGGGGCTAAATCTGATATCCTGATTGATGCGCACCCGCATATCGGCTCCAACAAACTCCCTAAGATTGTCAGCAATATTCGCTCTACCATCGAGCACTACGGCGGACAGGTCCATTTTGACAGCAACGTCACTGATTTCCTAATCGAGGGCGGTGCCATCAAAGGCGTAACGGTCAACAACCATACAAAGCATACCGCAGAGGCAGTCATCCTGGCAACGGGGCACTCCGCGCGGGACATTTACTACCTGCTGCATCAAAAGGGAGTCAGGCTTGAGGCCAAACCCTATGCCCTTGGCGTGAGAATTGAGCACCCTCAACCGCTTATCGACCAGATACAGTACAATCAGCGGGAACGGGAGGCTGCACTACCGGCTTCCAGCTACCGGCTGGCTTGTCAGGTGGGCAACCGGGGTGTCTTCTCCTTCTGCATGTGCCCCGGAGGGCTCGTGGTCCCGGCAGCAACAGCCCCCGGAGAGCTCGTCGTTAACGGGATGTCCATGTCCAAACGAGACTCCCCCTACGCCAACTCGGGCACGGTAGTCGCAGTGGAACTGGAAGACCTCATACCTTTCCGGGAGCACGGCATTTTCGCTGGGCTGGCTTTCCAGCAAAGTGTTGAACAGGCTCTTTTCAACCACGGAGACGGCAGTCAGAAAGCCCCTGCACAGCGCCTGACTGATTTTGTAAAGGGCAAGGTGTCCGCTAATCTGAATGGCTCTTCCTACATCCCCGGGCTTTACGCCGCCCCTCTGCATGAACTGCTACCGGCTTCCATTGCCGATAAGCTGCGGCAAGCCGTCCAGGTTTTTGGCCAGAAAATGAAAGGGTACTACTCCGAAGAAGCGAATGTGATCGGCACGGAAAGCCGGACAAGCTCGCCCGTCAGAATTCCCCGGGACCGCGACACCTATATGCATAATGAGGTCAAAGGCTTTTTCCCGGCGGGCGAAGGCGCAGGCTACGCAGGCGGCATCATCTCTGCCGCGATGGATGGTCAAAATGTAGCCCGTGCAGTAAAAAAATTCCTGGCACCCAAGCCGCGTTAAGCCATTCATCTCCTAAAATACCCTACCTTGCGGCCTCTAAAAAATAACAGCCGATGAAAGATATTCTGGATTTACTGGGCAGAGGGTTATTGGCCTTTATTTTTTTATACGAGGCTTACGACTCCATTTTCTACTACGAAGCCACCAAGCAGCAGATGACGGCCTATGGGCTGGAATGGCAGCAGGACCTGCAACTCGTGGGCGCTATCATTTTGCTCACGCTGGGCGGCACGCTGCTGCTTATTGGCTACCGGACCGGCCTAGCGATGTTCATGCTCCTTTGCTATTGGATCCCTGTTACCTTTATTGTACATTCTTTTTGGCTGGACCCGGAACCGGAACGCAGGCTTGAATCCATCATGTTTATGAAAAATATTGCCATCGTGGGCGGGCTCCTCATGGTCTGGGCAAACGGTGTTGGCAAATACAGCATCAAACGATTGTTTGCCACTACACATGTGCCTGGAAACTAATTCGTAAAACATAAGATTCCTGGGTCCTGCCCGTAATCGTTCCTTCTTTCCGGAAGGGGTCCTGCTTATCAATTACGGTGCTTTCTTCTGCACATTTTAAACCTGACTTGATTTTTATTCCGAAATTATCCTATATTGAGTGGGTATTTATACAGCACAATAGAAAAATTTGTACGCCCTGTAATTGAGGAAACGTTGCACTATGCATTTAGCCGATTCATTTAAGTCCTGGTAATAACCGATGCACATTTAACCAAAGCATGACAGCTAAAAATAATACCGCATAATCAGCTATACCTAATATCAACCAGCCTTATTAAGCCAGCCTTTTGTTGACGCCCACGTTTAAAGGCTCCCAATAACTCAAGACTGATGCAATAAGACGCTTTTCGCACCGTGTGTGCGCCTGGTATACGAGGGGACTGAGCCCTGATTTTCATTTTCAATCTTTTCCTAATCACTTTTTCAACTTTTTCGTGATGAATATTTTTGTTGCTAAGCTTAATTTTGACACAGACAGTGATGGTCTGCGCGCTGCTTTTGAGGCTTATGGAGAGGTAGACTCCGCCAAAGTCATTAATGACCACTTTACCGGCAAATCCCGGGGCTTTGGCTTTGTAGAAATGCCAGATGACGAGCAGGCCATGAATGCAATCGAAGCACTCAACGAGTCTGACCTGGATGGCAACACAATTGTAGTGAAAAAAGCAGAGCCCCGCGAAAAGCGTGGCGGCGGTGGACGCGGCGGTTTTGGAGGCGGCGGCGGCCGTGGCCGGGGTGGCTACGGTGGGCGCAGAGATGACTACGGTGGCGGACGCGACCGGGGTGGCTACGGTGGCGGCGGCGGTCGCAGAAATGACTATGGCGGTGGGCGTGACCGTGGCGGCTATGGCGGTGGGCGCAGAGATGATTACGGTGGCGGACGTGACCGCCGGGACCGCGATGACTACAGTGGCGGACGGCGCGATGATTACCGGCGCGACAATGACCGGGACAATAACGACCGGTATTAAAAAATGCGATAAGCAGGTGCTATTACATCAACTTGCTTACCCTTAATAATCCAATTCAGGGGATGCCTTCCGGGGTATCCCTATTTTTTTTGCCTGGCACGCCATAAGTAGTAGGGCAAAAAAAACAGGGATGCCCTAAAAAAAGGCCAGGCGCACATTCCGTACGCCCGGCATCATCATGAAACACTATATTTATCGTTTGAGGCAGAAGCCCTAAAGCCCTAGTCTGCCAATATCATCATGCGTTTTGTCGCCATATGGGTTCCGGCCTGCAAAGTGTACTGCAAGACGCCTTCCGGCAAACCTGCTTTATTCAGCGTAACCGCATTGTGCCCTTTTTGCCCATCCTGCTCGATCGTCCTGACCACCCGGCCTGCGATATCGCTAATGGTCAGCAGGTAGCGCGTTGCTTCAGGCAACTCAAAGCCGATTGTGGTTTCATCCCGGAAAGGGTTCGGGTAGTTTTGGTGTAGCTCAAACCTGTCATTGGCATTCGCTCCGTTGATGCGGCCGTAGAACTCAAGCCCGAACTCATACAAATCACCGCGCTCACTATAAGCCTCTGCGATGGTCACCCGGGAGTTAGTCCCCATCACTTCACTGAGGATCAGGTTCGACTTCGCCCTCAGCTTGATGGAGAATAAGACGTCATTCGGCGCAAAATAGTCGGCTAGCTCATCATCTGACTTATTCCAGCTCAGGGTGACCATACCATGGCTCGTGAAGGAAGTACCGATATACTTCGAGTCCATACGGCCCGGGATGACATCCAACAGCTCTACCGCATCTTCTTCGAAGAAAAGCGTGCCCTGATAGCCACCAACAGACTTGATATTCTCAGAGGTCACATAGATGGTGTGCTCATCACCAGCTTCCAGTTGACGGTCTTCCAGGTTAAGGACGAAGACACCGTCGAAATCCCGCTCATCTATACCGACCAGGTTGTTAGGCTGAGCATCGCCGTTGACATCACCAATTTTTATTGCTACAAAATCGACATTAGCAATACCTGCCTGAGGGATATCATTGATATTCAATACCTCAGGGAACTGCTCTGCCCAGGGGTCTGATGGGTTGGGGAAGATATAATCTGCTTCCACAAACCGCCAGCTGGTATTGTTAGCCAGCTCAATTTCGTCACCCAGGATGAGCTTCCGCAGTACGATCATGTCCAGTGTAGACACATTGCCCGAGTTGTTGACATCCGCCGCAATAATCTGGTAAGGCGTACTGAAAGGCTGAATACCCAGAATGTGCTTGTTCATAAGCAGGAGGTCGAAGGTGGAAACGCCGTTCAGGTCGTCGCCATCCCGTGACGGGGTAACGGTGTAGTCTTGCCCGGGGATGAGCCCTTCAAAGGTAAAGGAGCCATCTGCGCCCGTCACGAGCCATCCGCCGTTTTGGCCGCTCAGGTTGACTTCCACTTCCTCCACATGCGCACCAGCTGGTGTTTCAATACTGCCGGCAGCTGCTGCAGTAGGCTGAGCACCGCTGCAATAATTCGCATTATCCTGTACGAAAAGGAAGGTTTCACAGCTGGTATTGTTGCCTACCGGATCCCAGGCGTAAACTTCTACCATGACCAGGCCGGTATCTGCACAGCTGAAATAGATACCCGTGCTGTCCACATTAGGCTGATCGCCCAGGCGGTTGATGGAATAGGTGACTTCGCCAGAGCAGTCTGTAAGATCGCCAATTACAAAGTCATCTGCCCATACATCACCGATGCCGCTGTCTGCTATGCCATCGCCATCAGAATCGTAGGCATCCAGCTCTACGGCCAGCCCGTTCAGGCAAGACAGCGAAGGTGTTGCACAATCGACGACCTCAAAAGGCAGGCTCTGTACCGTGCTGTTGCCACAGCCATCACTCACCTGTACCTCAAAACGGTGGCTGCCGATCGGGAAGGACCCGCTAATTTCATAGCTCGGGAAGTTAACGACTACCATATCCGTTAGTGTAAGCTCTATATCCAGCGTGCCATCGTTTCCGGCATCCAGGAATACACGTACTTCCAGGATATCGTTATTGGCGGTCCCCATCACGCAATCATCGCTGACACTGAAGGTATAATCTACCTGCCCTTCGCAAGTCTCGTTGTCCAGGCTACAGAAAGGAGAAGCCGGTGTAAAGTTAATCGTTGGTGCAGCTTCGTCAAACACAGAGATAACCTGAGTGTACTGATAGAAACCACCATCGTAGTCTGCCCGCTGCCAGTAGTCATCAAAGCCCTGGCAAAGGTTTTCGCTGGCAAGTGGATTATTGTTAGGCTCCGTTTCGTCATTATCGCGGTCGATGTAGGTAAAGCCATCCGGGCGGTGAAGGACAAACACGGCTTCCTCTCCATTCTCCGTATCGCAGTCCGGGTCGCGGCTCACGATGAAAGGATCGCTTACACCATCGTACTGGCACCAGTTCATCACCCGCCAGGTGCGGTAGATTTTATAGCACTCCCCGTTAGTAGGCTCAAAGATTTCGTCTTCAGAGCTAACGGCAAGCATATCGCAACCCAGGGCGTTGTAAGTAACGGTATCTGCCTGAGTGGCTCCGCAGACTGCCGCGTTATCTGCCGGGAAGCGAATCTCATAATTGTGTACCTGCTCTACGGTGATCAGCTGCTGGCAATCACCAGTGCTCACATTACCGAAGCCATCTGTAGCCGTGAAACGGCGGAGGATAGTGCCGGCATTGCAGTTCATATTTACAATTGGAGTCAGCTCCGTAGTAGTGGCACCGCAGTTGTCGTTGGCGGTCGCCGTACCAAACAGCTGCTCGAGTGCTGCAGGGTTTTCAGCATCAAAAGCCAGTGGCAGGTCCGTACAATCAACGGTAACATCAGCCGGGGCGATACAGTCTGGCACCGCAAGTTCCCCTGGTACCACCTGCACCATGCAGGTATTAATGTTGCCATTGACATCCACAACCCGTAACTCTACCATAATGGGCTGCCCGGCATCGCAGCAGAAGAAATCCACGTAGGGGCCGAAGTTGGAGAAATCATTTCCACAGCTCGCGGTTTGATTGTTATAACCATTGCGGCGTACTGCCAGATTCTCCACCCCGCAGTTGTCCCACGAGCCATTATTAATATCTTCAGCGTAGACGCGGCCATAATCCTGGCCACCAATAGACACCACTGTATTCTGATCACAAACTGCTGTAGGTGCTACGTTGTCCTCCACTACGAATGGGAAGAAACGCGTTGCACTGTTGCCACAGCCATCCGTTACCGTGTAGCGGAAGAAATAGTCTCCAATAGGTATACCAGAAACGACCCGGCTTGGCGCGTTCCAGCCGATGACGCGCACCACTACGGTATCTGTTTCGGTAGCGATCAATTGACCATTACTGTCGAAGGTGCTGTCAATGTCTTCCCGTACAATAGCGGTATGCACTTCATAGTCGGAGCAGTTCTCCTCTACCACGGGGAGAGGCACCTCAAAGGCGGCCTCACAGCTGAAGGGGCTGTTGGAGAAAACCGGCATGTCGATTTCACCGTCTCCATCGTAATCAATGTCCGGCGCAGTCACGACCGGTGCGGAAAAGTCCCCCACCTTGATCCACTGCTGATAGGTATAGAGCGTGCTCATATCGCACCAGTCGAATATCTGCCAGGTACGGGCAAACTTGTAAGCGCCTGCACACAGCGGGATTTGAGCGCCATCCTGGAAGGTAGCTGCCACATCGCAGAAGGCATAATCAAGCTCTACCACCCCAAAAACAGTATTGATATAAGGATAGCCCGTGACCGTTGGCGAGGGGTAGCCATTAGGCAGGGTGGCATACGTTGTCTGACAATCTATGGGCAGGTTATTGGGGGGCAGGTTGACATCCACTTCAGGGTCAGGGCGTTGCAGGGTAATGGTCTGCACTGCAGTAGAACTGTTACCCGCTGCATCAGTCGCCGTGAAAGTCCTGGTAATCACTGTAACGCCACAGTCGCCTCCAATATGGCTGTAGGTATCTTCGAAAGAAAGTGTCACATCGCCGCAATTATCTTCAATAACGGGTGAACCGGTATACTGAAGGCTGTTCGGGTTATTGAGCAGGGAGTCCAGGTCTTCACAAAACAATGGCTGATTGTACGTCACCGGAGAAAAAGCAAACGGTGAGAAAGTAACGGTCTCTACCGTCGCCGCGTTGTAGGTGGTATCAAAAAGCCCGGCTTGCCCTGGCCCATCCGCTAATATGGTATAGGTGTAGTTACCAGTTTGCCCAGGTTCCTGTGAGCTGGTGAGCAGGGTATAAGTAACCCCTTCATTCAGCAGTACATTTAATGCAATGTATGGAATGCCTGTCCCGGTTGTGCCTTGCAGGCTGGTACCCTCCGCAACGATATTTTGACAGGGATTGGAGGCACTGTAGCTGCCTTCAAAAAGTGCCATGGCTACCAGCCCGTTTGCAAAGTCGGAGGCTACAAGAAAGGTATAGAACCCGGTTGCATCTACTTCCACTGTCTGCAGGTTGTAGTAGCGGGCTCCGTTGTTGCTTAGCCCATCCAGGCAAATGTAAGTGGGTGCATTAAGCGTAGGCATCGTGTCTGCCAGGCTACCCTGCAATACAAACCCATTGGCACTAATGATGGCTTCGTCGGTATCGGCAGGTGCAGTAAGCTCAGGTGCTTTATTGTCAATGCCCTTAACATAACCCCAGCAAGGGATAAAGCCATTGCCAGCATCCACACCCGGTGCCAGTTCAATTTCGTAAGAGAACAAGCCATGCCCGTCGAGAATATCTCCGTTGGAAGGGTCTGCATCGGCAATGCTAATACTAAAGTCACTATCTGTGAGGCACCCAAAGTTGCCGTCGAGCAGCATGTCCGCCGTAATCAAACGCTGGCACTGCGTGTCTGTAACTACGTTGATTTGATCGTTGCACGCCAGGTTGACCAGCTGAGCAGTATCTTGTGTAATACCGATACTGAAAGACTCCTGCCGGGTGTTGTCGTACTCATCGGTGGCTATGATATTCACCGTATACAGGCCAGGGTTAAGGTTGGCACAATAAGTATCGCCAACGGTGTTGGTCACCGGAAATAAAGAACCTCCGGAGCCAACGAGCTGAATGAAGGGGGTCACCTCATCAGAGCAGTCATCCACAGCCTTCACCTGGAAGCAAACCTCGGTCAGGCTCTCTGCACAGGCATTCAGGTGCTGTTGCAGATTGTGATTAGGATAAATGATAATAGGCGCAATCGTATCTGGTTTATAGGTTACATTAAGCCGGGTAAATGCCTCTGTGGTATTGCCAGCGCCATCAGTATAAATGACAAGCAGCTCTGCACTGTCTAAATCTGGCGTCAGCAGTATTGGGTACACGAAATTCCCCTGCTCTGAAAGGTTGGCATCAAAATCAAGCGTATTGCCGTTAAGAGTAGTGGACAAGTCGGCACTGCTGATGACCTCATCGCAGTCATCAGTGACCTGAACCTGCATATTGACCCAAAGAGAATCCTGGCAGTAAGGCAAAGCATAAGTAAAGTTGCCGGGTAAGGTTACCTCCGCCGGAAGGTCTGATTCCTGCACAACTTCCAGTAAGATATTGCTTACTTCCACGCCCTGGTAAGATACATTGACACCGTAAAATCCAGGTTCCAGAAACCCGGAAAGCTCAAAGTAGGCAAAGCCGCTTTGCACATTGGTATACCCTACATTCAAAGGCGCTCCTGTTACTTCAATATCGGGCTGCACGTTAGTACCCGGTGTGATATTACAGTCAAAAATATTACCGGAGAAGATAGCGAATGCATCCGTCTCACAGGCCGTTACCGTGTACTGCGTATTACCACTTACGTCTACAATTGGCGCTGGGCTATCTCCCTGTACCACTGTGATATCAAAGCTGTAGGTCGCTGTATTGCCATAGTCGTCAAAAGCCTCATAGCCTACAGTATAGGTACCTGGGCTCAGATAAGAGCCGGAAGCCGGACCCTGTGTCTGAGTCACATTCGGGTCAATATCGCAATCATCTATTGCAACAACGGACCAGTTGACCGGCACCTCATTATTACAGGAAGGCGTTTCCACCAGAAGGTTACTCGGCCCCTGGAAGACTGGCGGCCGGTTATCTACGACTTCAATTTCAAATTCAGCAGTAATCTGATTGCCATCGCCATCAGAAGAAGTGATGGTGAGTGTATTTGTACCAATGGCAGCAAAACCCTCCAGTACGTATGCATCACCGGTATTGATCAGGCTGACACTACCTCCTGGAAATACCGCTGCGTTATTGGTAACCGTTTGAATAGTGGCACTCACCTGAGCATTATTACAATTGTCGCTGGTGGTGATCAACCATAGGAACTGCAGACCGCACTCGCCCTCTGGTAAATTGAAGGTAGAGGTGGCAGGCGGCGTAATTCCGATATTAGAGGTAATATCAAGTGATGGCATCTCATCATCTGTCGAGGCAATAGAGAAATCTATGGTGATGCCATCCACACAACTGTTGTTCAGGTTGCACATACCTGGGTCATCTAATGTGAGCGTTGCCGTGTAGTTGCCTACGGCCAGGTTACTAAAGGTAACAAAGTTGTCGCTTGTTGCACTTTGCGTCATCCCATTAACAGCGATGTTATAGGTAGCCCCACAGCCCTGATCGTTGACCACAAGCATGGCCATACCATCAGCGGCATCCGGGCAGGATGTACCTTCCGAACCGGCAAGGCTCAAAACTGGCAACAGATTTTGAATCTCACCGCCCTCAATAATACCCTGATTCGAGGCAGCAGTGCTGTTATCGCACTCTGAGGTCACCGCAAAGGTGTAGTCTGTACCAGGCGTGAGTGAGCCGGGAGCTACCGTAAAGAAGGTATCCATCATATTTGCAAAGTCAAGGACCGGGTTACCCTGATTCATGATATCTGCAGAATAGGTAATTGCGCCGGGAGCTGATGCCCAACTTATTGTCACCGACCCGTCGCAATTATACTGCACCGGGTTTAATACAGGTGCCGAGCAAGTTGGCATCTGGTAAGCTTCCGTACCATGATCAGTGGCCCAGGCCTGGTTGATTGCGAAAAGCATAATCGCCAGTAACAGGCTCATCAGGGGCGCAGGCTGTGGGGGGTGCTGCTTTTTTCGAAGGTTAAATAAGTTGTGCATGGTTAATTGATTTTGACAATACGGTTTACAGGCAATACCGGGTCAGTTGACCGGTTTGCTATCAATCGGTTAATGAATAATGACCCTCTCGGGCGATGAATACGGTCGGGGGGGGAGCTGAAGACCGCCTAATCAGGGCCGTAAAAAACCCTGCACAGAATACATTTCAACAACCGTGCCAAAAACGGCCATCATGGGTTTTCTCTAACCCATGACTAGGAATTTTGCACCATAAACAATATCTTACCCATCAACCTGTTTGCTGATTTGCCCATGGATACCTCTTTTAGAATATTCGTCGTAGAAGACGACCCAACATATATGCGCATGCTCCGGTACTTTCTGGAGCTCAACCCCGATCACGAAGTGCACGTCTTCGCCACGGGTTCAGCTTGCCTGGACAAACTGAACCTCAACCCTCACCTTATTTCTCTGGACTATTCTCTGCCTGATATGACTGGCGAGGAGGTACTGGAACGCATCAAGCATTATGACCAGAACATACCCGTAGTTATTTTGTCCGGTCAGCAAGATGTGGAAACGGCAGTCAAACTCATACGCAATGAAGGCGCCTATGACTACATCACTAAGAGTGAGGATTTCCGGGCCCGGCTGGAGAATGACATCAAGCAGATCAAACAAAAGCTCGACCTGGAGGAGGAAGTGGACCAACTGCGCCGTGAGGTCGGAGCAAAGTACGAATTCAGCAAGTCTGTAATTGGTGCGAGCCCGGCTATGCAACGGGTATTCCGGTTGATGGAAAAAGCGGTCCGGACCAATATTACCGTCTCTATCCATGGAGAAACCGGAACAGGCAAGGAGGTCGTTGCCAAAAGTATTCATTACAATTCCACTCGCCGGAACGGGAGCTTTGTAGCTGTCAATATGGGTGCCATTCCTAAGGACCTACTGGAAAGCGAGCTTTTTGGCTACGAAAAAGGCGCCTTCACTGGTGCAGCGACCCGTAAAAAAGGACAGTTCGAGCTTTCGGATAAAGGCACGCTGTTCCTCGATGAGATTGGAGAGGTGGACCTCAACCTGCAAGCCAAGCTGCTCCGGGCTATTCAGGAGCGGGAGATCGTGCGGGTAGGAGGGGAAGAGCCAATCCCCTTTGATGCACGAATTATTATCGCCACTCACAAAGATCTGGGCGAAGAAGTTAAAGCCGGACGCTTCAGAGAAGACCTTTACTACCGGCTCCTGGGGCTAACTATAGAGCTGCCCCCGCTAAGAGACCGCGGCAATGACGTCCTTTTGCTGGCTAATTCCTTCTTAAAGGAGTTTAGAAAACAAAACGGGCTAAGCAACCTTATACTCACCAAAGAAGCCAAGAATAAACTACTCGGTTACAGCTTCCCGGGGAATGTGCGGGAACTTCGGGCCGTTATCGAACTCGCAGCAGTAATGGCAGATGAATCGGAAGGCATCCTTGCTGGTGATATTCAATTTAGAAGTATCCGGAAAGAGGATGCTTTCCTGACAGAAGAGCTGACCCTAGAGGAATATAAGCGGCTGATTATTCATCACTTTCTGAAAAAATATGAAAATGATGTCATTAAGGTCGCCGAAAAACTCGATATTGGTAAATCAACGATTTATCGTATGCTTAAGGAAGAAAAAGAAGATGTCGGGCAGGCAGGATAAACCGCCAATCGACTAATCAGGCCATCAGATATGCACCAAATAGAAAGAACCGAGCTGGAACGCTTCTTTGAGCTCTCGCTCGCGGTCGGAACATCACTCCACGCTCAGGAGAACGCCAGGGTCTTCCTGAGTAAGCTCGTTGAGTCTACGAGCCTCACCTTTGCGGGGCTCTGGCTGCGGTCTCCCTCTGGTAGCTATCAGCTTGAATTTGCCTATCCTGAGCCAGATAACACCCAAAATGACATCATCCCCGAAGATCATAATACACCTAAAGCCCTCGAAGCCCAACCTTTCTTTACGGAAGTCCTCTCAAAGGAAGCCCCGGAGCACCCATTTATCTACAGCGACCACCTTGGGAGCGGCGCTTACGGCTATTTTCAGCTGCCCGTCTTCAGCTTTGTGCAGATTTTTGAGGCCAACCGGGAGCGACCTTTCGAATTAAACTCGATGCAGGAACTTGCCAAACTTATTGTGAAGTTTGGGATTTCTATGGATGCCTGTATGGTACACGCCCGCCTGAGGGAGCAGCAACTACTCGTCAATCAGGTACAGGAGCAGCTCGAGAATAGTGTGGCTCAATACAGCGACCTGTTTGAGAACATGTCTGACTCCCTTGTCATCCTCAATGAAACGGACCATATCACAAAAGCCAACCGCTCCGCACAGGCTTTGCTGGATATAGAGGCCAACCAAAGCGTAACAGCCCCCTCCCGGCATAAGCTTACCGACTTCATCCACCCGGATGATCGGGATAAGTTCGAATATTTTTTACGAAAGCTACTCGATTTCGAGTTCGACCGTAATTTCCGCTGCCGGATACTGACCACCGGTCAGCTGGAACGGTATGTGGCATTCAACTCCAGCCTTATCCGCAGCGTTAGTGGGCACCGGGCCGGGTCAAGGCATATTATTAGGGACATTACCAGCCAGTACGTCTACGAAACCCGGCTAAGCCAACTCAATACGCAGCTCAGTGCGTTAGTCGCCAACTTACAGGCAGCTATACTTTTTGAAGACACCAGTCGTAAGACTTTGCTTGTCAATAAGGCATTCTGCAAGTTGTTCCATATCCCATACACTCCGGAGGACCTGATTGGAGTAGAGGCCAGTGTCCTGCTGCAGGAAGTAGCTCAACAGCATGTCCTGCCTGAAGCATTCCAGGAATGGACCAAGCAAACCCTGGAAGCGAGAGCGCTTTCTACGGGTCAGAAGTTCACGATGCCCGATGGGAAAATTCTCTGTTTCGATGCTATTCCCGTCAATGCCGGTACAGAGGAGCTTGGCTTGTTGTGGCAATGCCATGACATTACGGTCCGGGAAACCGCCAAAGCCCGGCTGCAGGAAAGTGAAGAACGGTACCGCGGCATTTTGGAAAATATGGAGCTCGGGCTACTGGAGCTCAATGAGCAAGGTGTTATCACCCGTGCTTTTGATCGTTTCTGCACCATGCTGGGGTACGAAGAGGCTGAACTTACAGGCAAGAAGCCCGGAGATATCTTTGTGGCTTCTCCGGAAATTTACCGCGATGAACAGTACCGGGCAGAACGGGCTGCTTCTGAAGCCGTTATTTATGAACAACAGTTTACGCGCAAGGACGGCAACGTCATCTGGGCTATAGTCAGCAGCACCCCTATTCTTAACCGGCGGGGCCAACTAAAAGGCTACATCGGTATACACTATGATATCACAGAGCGCAAACAACTTGAAGAACGGCTGCAAGCTGCAAAAACCCGGGCAGAAAAAGCCATACAGGCCGAACGGCAGTTTTTGGCCAATATGAGCCATGAAATCCGCACCCCAATGAATGCCGTCATCGGTATGACCCACTTATTGCTCAACACACAGCCAACTCCGGAGCAGCGGGACTACCTGGAATCGCTCAAGTTTTCGGCGGACAGCCTGTTAGCGCTTATCGACAATATACTGGACCTCTCGAAAATTGAAGCCAGCCAGCTCAGCCTCGAATCAAGCCCCTTCAGCCTTCGTCGTATACTGAACAACCTCAAGCAAAGCTTTCAGCTAAAGGTGAAGGATAAGCCAGTAAGCGTTACACTGGACCTGGATGAGCAAATAGACCGGCAGCTTGTTGGCGACCCCACCCGCCTGAGCCAAATTTTCACCAACCTACTCGGCAACGCCATCAAGTTTACGAGCCGGGGCACGATTGGCATAAAAGCCCGGGTTACAGCGCGTACCGATACGCACATGAGCTTGCGGTTTACGGTATTTGACACCGGCATAGGCATTGCCAGTGAGAAGCTGGAGTTTGTCTTTCAAAGCTTTAAGCAGGCGGATTCGGATATAACCCGCAAGTACGGGGGTACCGGGTTGGGGTTATCTATAGTCAGGCAACTGGTTGAGCTTATGGGGGGCAATATCTGGGTGGAAAGTGAACTGGGCAAGGGCACCGCTTTTATCTTTAACCTGTGGCTGCCGATTTCTGAACAGGCAGACAACAGTCAGGAGATGGCCCTACCTGGACACGCTGACCACAAGGGCCTGCTACGATCACTTTGGGTCCTCCTCGTGGAAGACAACCCAATGAACCAAAAGCTGGCCAGCCACATCCTCAAGGCCTGGGGCTGCCACTTTGAAGTGGCCAACGATGGAGAAGAGGCTATTGAAAAATCCCGCGAACGACATTTCGATATTATCCTTATGGATATCCATATGCCCAACCTCGATGGTTGCGAAGCAACTGCACAAATCAGATCAGACAACCAAAACATCAATAAAAATACGCTGATTATTGGGTTGACAGCAGCAGCCATGCTTGATGAAAAACAGCGCGCCATCGAATCAGGCATGAACATTTTTATTACCAAGCCTTTTTCCCCCTCTGCCTTATCGGAAATCATTCTTAACAACCTACAATTGAGTCATTCTCCTGAAAAAAGCAGTTAGATATGAATACAGATCACGAGAACAACCCAACACCTGTCAGCGTCGACCTTGCTTACCTAAATGAATTTAGCGGGGGAGACAAGGGGTTTATCAGGGAAATCATACAGACCTTTCTGGAAGAAGCTCCGGGTAATATCGCCCGGTTGTCAGAGGGACTGGGACAGGAGGACTGGGATACCGTTTACCGGGCGGCACATCAACTTAAACCCAACTATATGATGCTCGGCATGTCTGCTCAACAGGAAGCGGCCCTATCTATAGAAAAACTGGCTAAGACGAAACCCCACAAAACAGAAATAGATGATATGATTACACAGCTCGTAGCGGATACACAAAAAGCTTTCCCCCTCCTTGAGGAAAAACTTTCAGAATTAGGGACATAAAAAAAGCTAGCCACCATCCTGATTCTCTGTTAAACTTTTATAACCCAAAAGGTTATTATTCGCTCTCTTATGAATAAAATCAGTACCTGGCGGCTAGCTACAAATACACCTAAAAACCCATTTATCTTAATCGCTGCTCTTGCGCAACTTATATTATTAGACCTTGAAATTATGGGGAGGAAGCCTCTGTTTTGATTCCCCATGATAAAAGCGAGACTTCCTCCTGCATAACTCGAAATGAACGTTGCCTCATATCAGGCAGATTCGTTCTCATTACCGGAATAGTGTAGTGCACAAGCTATGCCAAAAAAATCAATCTTTTGAAAATCAGCAACTTAACCCATGTCCTTCATTAAAATCGATTTCAATTCGGGACAAAGATCTCATTTTGGGAAAATATCCACTATTGGGACTTACCCGTGTATCTGAACGCGCGCTATAATCCTTACATATTTTTCACATTTTAGAAACCCCTCATTCTTCGTTTCTTTACAGAACCTCTTCAAAGAAAGAGTAAAGATTTAAATGTGTTGGGAGAATTGCAGCCCTCTGAGCCACTGTGCTCAGAGGGCTTTTTGTTTGACGCATCAGGTAGGCGTTACTAAGTTAAATTGGCACCTGCCATCCCTCACCATTCACAGACGCATCCAATCTATTTTACTTCTGCTGCATCCACGTCAACAGACCGCTTTGCCAGATAGCCAAAGCCAAGCGTCGTGAAAAAGGAAAACATGGCATACACCAGCGTAGGTTCAGCCATCTGTTCATCGCCAATCATGACAGTCGCTACCAGCAGTGCTAATGTTGTGTTTTGCAACCCCACCTCAATACCAATTGTGATCGCATCATAGGCGCTTTCCTTCACGAGCCGGTTGGCACTCCAGTAACTCATCATCATCGTAAATAAGTGGAAGCCCAACATGACCGGGGCAAGTACTGCAATATCCGCCCAACTGATCTGACTGCCTCCGCTTTCTTCACTCCCAAAGAACTTAATGGCAAATACAGTGGCCAGCAATAGCGTTGTGACCACCTTTACCGGTTGTTTAAACCGTTCTGACAGGGCAGGGAAGCGACGATGAAACAGCACCCCCAATGAAACGGGCAGCAGCACAATGAACAGCACATTGAGCGAAGTCTCTGTAACCGAAAGGCTAAACGAGGCTGAAGTATGCATAAATAATTCAGCTCCGAGGTTAACCCCCACCGGGATCGTCACCAGGATCAACAGGCTGTTGATGGTCGTCAGGCTGATGGAGAGGGCCGTCTTGAGCTCCAGCAAGTAGGAAATGAAATTTGAGGTTGCCCCGCCCGGGCAAAGCGACAAAATAATAATGCCCAACTTCCAGGTATTGCTAACCGGTAACAGCAGGCAGACCAGAAAAGCCACAGCTGGCAGAAACAGCATTTGCAAACCCAACCCCAGACCAAGCAGCTTAGGCCGGGCCGCAATTTCCTTGAAGTCTGAAAGCTCCAGAGAAGTCCCAACGCCAAACATCGTGAGCGCCAATACCACCGGAATAAGGAAATCTATAAAGGCCATATTCGTTTGAAAGTATGCAAAAGGCAGGTCGATCTGCTATCTTCGTACAAAGAAAGGTAAAAGTTGTAAATTCAAAATTAAAAATTGGACGAGGCTAAGACAACAGAACGCTGGCGGCTTATTCTTGGAAAACAGTCTGACCCCTCCGTTTCCGTACCGTTGTCAGGGAACGCGAAAGGCATGGACAAAGTTCTGGAAGCTCTTTACGATAGCGACCGTAAGGGCGGCCTCGGCAGTTCTTCACCAAATGTGAATCGCTGGCTGGGGGATATTCGCCGGTACTTCCCCACCCCAGTCGTACAGCTCATGCAGCGCGATGCACTGCAGCGCCTGGGCTTGGAGCGTATGCTACTGGAGCCGGAATTACTGGAAGCAATCGAGCCTGATGTGGAGCTCGTGGGCACCCTCCTAAGCCTAAACAAGCAGATGACGGATGAAACCAGAGCTTCAGCAAGAATCGTAATCAAAAAAATTGTACAACAACTGGAAAAACGCCTGGAGTTTCCACTTAAACGGGCCATTCGGGGCAGCCTCGACCGAGCCACGCCCAACCGACGGCCACGTTTGAATGAAATCAACTGGCACCGCACGATCCGGTCCAACCTGAAGCATTATCAGCCGGATTACAAAACCATTATCCCTGAACAGCTGCATGGTTATGGACGAAAGCGGTCACGACTGAAGGATGTCTTTATCCTCGCTGATCAAAGTGGTTCTATGGCTGCTTCTGTGGTTTACGCAAGCATCCTGAGCTGCATTATGGCTTCTGTACCGGCTCTTCACACCCGGTTTATTGCTTTTGACACCTCGGTCGCAGATTTGTCGGAGCACCTGCAAGACCCGGTGGATTTGCTATTCGCCACCCAACTGGGCGGAGGCACGGATATTGCCAAAGCTATCACCTATACCCACCCGCTTATCCACCGCCCCAATGATACTATACTTGTACTCATTAGCGACCTGTACGAAGGTGGGCGGCCAGAAAAACTCATTTCCCAGGCTGCTCAAATCAAAGCTGCCGGCACCCAGTTTATCGTATTGCTTGCACTGAATGACAAAGGCGCACCAGCGTACAGCAAGGATATTGCTGCCCAATTGGCTGTACTTGATATCCCCTGCTTTGCCTGCACCCCGGAGCAGTTCCCCGGCATGATGGCGGCGGCTATCCGGCAGCAGCCTGTTTCAGAGTGGCTGGCACAGGAGAATATTCCGGTGAAAGGGTAATTAATTTACCAGGTGGTCTACCAGATCATCTTCCTCCTCTTCAGGTAGTCCGGTGACATCAGCAAATGCAGCATAGCTTGCGCACATCAATACCGGGAAGGCTACCAGAATACCCACGAAGAACAACAAGAAGCCGAGACCAGCCAGGAGCCCGAGGACGATTAAAAAGAGGAAGAACATCCCCCACTTTTTCCCAATAATTTTACGGCTCATTTCCATTGCATCCCAAAACTCCATTTTATAGAAGGCAATAAAGTGGTACGACCAGGAATAGGCAATGCTGAAGTATAATACAGGTGCCAATAGTAAAAGGGACCAAAGCGGGAAGTTGGGTATCTCCGGCTCAGCCAACGGGTTGAGGTAGAGCTCCCAAATAAAATTGAGGGCGCCGCCCATATACAAAACCGCTGCCAGGGGAATAAAACAAGCAAAAACAATAAGATTGGTCACTAAAGCAGCCAGGGCCAATTGCCCGATATAATCAAACCCCTTGAAGAAGATACCAAACTCGAGGGGCTGATCCCGGTGAAGGGTGTACGCACCCAGGTAGCCGCCCACCATTAAGGCAGGAGTAAGGATTAGATTGGACGCCAGGGAGCCAATTATCGGAATGAAACTGGCTGCGACAATTATCATCCCTGCAACAAAGGCAAAGCCGATAAAGTTGCCCGCGCTTTTCTGGAAGAGGCCAAACCCCTTGCTAATGTATTCCCCCAGTTCAAACTCATAGCCCTCATCGATCAGCTTGTTAATACGATTGCGTTGTGATTCAGTCATTAGTTGATGGTTAGTAACAGGTTAAAAAATTTGATGTGCCTGAAAGCCTGTAAAGCTTTTGAGCGAAATAACTTCCCAGTTTTTCAGGACGCTAACCGCTTCCATCTCCTGCCGGGCAGCGATGGCAACTAAAAGCTCCGGCATGCCATCCCAGTCGAAAGCGTAATATTCCGGCTTGCCCTTGGAAGAACGGACGGTAGCCGCTTGCGCAGCGTTGCCCCAAACCTCGAAGCCAAGGTTCTGTTCAAGGCACAGTTGTTGCAGCAGTTTGATGTCTTCGTCTGAAGCCTGCAGCAGGGTACAGGAAAATGCCCCATAATGCCCACACTTTTTCAGCCCAAGTTCATCGTATATTGGCAAGCGGTGCATACCACTGCTATGGTAACCACGCACTACATTATCAATCAGCACAAGGTCACCGTAACGCCGGCCGGACCCCGGTTGAGGCACAGATCGAATATAACCAAGGCAGGGTGTAACCCTTTGCACCCAGAGCACCTCAAACTGCCCCTCAAACTGAAGCCTCACGGATACTGGTTTAAGCAAAGACTGACCCCTTGTCTTCCAGCCAAACTTCTCCCATACCCGGTGTGCCTGCTTTAGCTTTCCAATCGCAGTTGCCGCAAGACCCACATCCCACCAGGCCTGCCGGTTCGACACATCAAGGGTAACAGCCCTTTTATTATAGTACAGCGCGGGCTTCCATTCTCTGCGGTACTTGTACAGGTTCCCAAGCCGCAGATAGGGCTGCTCCCACTGAGGGGCTTCCCGGACCACCAGCTTGTAAAGCTTGACAGCGTTATAGGGGTCAGATGCAGCTTCGTATTGCTGCGCCTGTTCAAATAATGACCGGTGTTGTTCTGTTGGTTGATTGCTCATCCTTACTCATCTGTCCTTTCCAAATAAATAGTTGTTAATAACCCAGCAATGTGGTCGTTTTTCCTCAATCCTTGCCAGCGGCATAGATTTCAAAGATTAATATAAGGCATACTTGATTTGATCACAAATTTATCTGATCTGCAGCTCGACGTAAAAGCAGCCTGGATACGTAGCCCCGCATTCAACCATCTAGCTTGCTGAAGCGTTCTCAACCCAATATTCATCAGTAAGTCAACCATGCTAACAAAAAAATACAAGACCAATATCAACTGCGGCAATTGCGTGAAAGCCGTTACTGGTTTTTTAAGCGATGTACCCGGTATTGGCCACTGGGAAGTAGACACCAGCAACCCGGATAAAATCCTTTCGGTCAGTGGCGTAAATTTTGATGACGCAGCAGTAGTTGAAGCGGTTGAAGATGCCGGTTTTGACATCCACCCGATAGAGATAACAAATTGATTATCATTTTTTAACGGTTAGTTGACCTGTTTTCGGAACCAATCCTGCATCTTTGCCTGTTGAGAAGCTGATTTGTTAATTCCTAATATTAACATTATGGCAGAATGGATCTCGTCTCTTGGATATGTTGGAGCTTTTCTGGGTGCAGTACTTGAGGGAGAAGTGGCCTTCCTGACCGCCATACAAGCTACCCGGCTGGGGTATCTCAATTTCTATTACGTCCTGCTGGCTGTATTTCTGGGAGCACAGGCGGTAGACTGGTCGCTCTACCTTGCTGGCCGCAGAGGCGGGCAGGCAGCCATTGACCGGCGCCCGAAGCTGCAGCCCCGTTTCAACCAAATGGCAGCAGCTGTTGAGCAACGCTCTACGCTTCTTCTGCTGGCCTACCGATTTATGTACGGATTCAGGATCGTTCTGCCTACCCTGTTTGGTGTTGCCAAAATCCCAGTCAGCAGATTCGCTGTTTTCAGCTTTATCAGCACCCTGCTTTGGGTACTGATCGTGGGTAACCTGGGATTCCTTTTCTCAGAACCCTTACTCTACGGGCTCAGCGTCCTTCAGCCTTACCTGCCTGCCATATTTATTCTGATAGCAGCAACGGGGGCTTTTCTGTTTTTCAGGCATCAACACTCAAGTTAACAGGTCAGATTTCTGCTCTGCAACTCCTATCTTTAATGTCCAGCGACTGTTGTAAACCATGATTCTAAACCAACAAGGCGGTAATAGCAGCCTGAGTACATCCAGATATCCGGTGCTTGCAGGGTTAACAGTATTCTTGCTGTGCCTTGTCGCCTGTTTTGGCAGGGCACAGGGGTTTCAAAGCACATTCGGGAGCATTAGCTACCGGGACGGTATAGGGGGGCATACCCCCCAAGCGAGCCTGATCTCATCGGATGGTAAGCTTTGGATTTACACCGAGAAACAGCTTAACTGTTACGATGGCTACAGGGTCAGCGCATTCCTGGATGGAAACCCGCCGGTGGTTTCCAGATTTAACAACCTTCTTTTCGAAGCGCCGGATGGAACTATTTGGGCGGGCAGCTATACATTTGAGCGGAAAGAACAGGTAGATTTGTGCGGAAACCTTACCATGCAGGTGGTCAGCCCGGATGGCCAACAGCAAAGTTTCCAGGAGCATTATCAAAACAGCCTGCCCTTTTCGAGCAGGGACATCATCAATGTCTGCAGCGATGGTCGCCCCGGGTCTTCCATTTACCTTTGCACACGAAATGGCAAAGTCTACCGGTATGATCAATCTGGCTTCCATGAAGTGCCTATGCCGCTATCCGGACAACTGATCAATACAGTCTACCCTAATACGGATGGCTCCTTTTGGATAGGAAGCAGTGGTCGCCTTTCACTAGTCAGCCCGGATGGCCAAATAACAGCTAACTACTCCGTTCCGGTATCCCCCTTGCGAATCGTCAGGGCCGGGCCTCAGGTTTATTCCTTATATTTTTGGCCCGAAATTGTCTATAACGGACAAGTGATCCGGCAACTATTGCTGCTGTCGGGGCAGGGTATTCAGTCGCATTTGCCCATCAACGAAGATACCGAAATTGACATCACAGATGCCGTCAGCATCAAATGGCAGGAAGAGGAGGGCATTTGGCACATCGTTAGCAAAGAGGACTGGCGGGTATTCGACAAAGCTACGAACCGCTCATTCTCCTTCAAACAGGCTTATCCGGAGGAAGCCAGAGGATTTGTCGTCAACAACCTGTCCCAGGAGCTTTACTTTGATCAGGCCGGGGTGGCTTACGCTACGATGTACTCCAAAATACTGGCCCTTCAGGTTTTCAACCTGCCATTCCGGAAACTGTTCACAGAAGACGACGAACTAAGCAGTTTGCGGACCATTCTTTCATATCGCGCAGACACCATTTTACTTAGTGGTTATTCCGGACTGGCAAGCTACAATCCCATCACTGGGGAAACTTCCTGGATTCGAAAAACTGAAAATGAGGTGTGGCTGGACGCCATAAAGCTGAGCCCGGATACCCTGCTGACCTCTAGCCACGCTTCAGTCCTTAAACGCTGCAACAGTAGCGGAGACCCTTTCCAAACCATTCCTAAGGCTAATCCGAGCCGGTCATTCCTGACCATCTACACTTTATTTGAAAACTCATCAGGACAAATTTGGCTGGGGACATCAGCCGGGCTTGCCACATACCAAAGCGGAGACGATCATTACCAATTTTGCACCGAAATCAATAAGGTCGGGGCTCTTGGAAGGTCTTCGATACGGCACATTACCGAGCAGAACAACCGCCTGTGGCTGGCTACCAATAAGGGCCTTTACAGTCTACATACAGAAACGAACGCCGTAGCGCATCATTTTGAAGCCGATACCACCATTTCCCTAAATTACTTGTATTGGTCCTCACCGGATACCTGTTGGATGGCAACAAATGGTGATGGCCTCTGGCGCTGGACCCCCTCCAGCCAATTGGTAAAAAAATACAACCGCAGCAGCACAGGTCTGCCCAATGATGTCCACCATGCGGTATACGCTGACCACTCCGGCCGCCTCTGGGTGCCCTCCAATGACGGGCTGATTTGGCTCATGCCACCTACCGGCGAATTTGGCACCTTTACCCGCCAAAGTGGACTGCCAGACAATGAATTCAACTACAACTCTCACCTTCAGCTTGAGGACGGGCGCCTCATTTTAGGTGGCGTGGCGGGGGCTGTGATATTTCATCCAGATAGTATTCTGGTTGACTTACAGCGAAATGCTTCCCTAAACGTCGTCTATTTTGGTGTGCCGGACAAAAAGACGGGGTTGCTGGTGGATCGAACTGCAGAGTGGTCTCAAAGCCAACAAATTGAGCTTTCCCCGTTAACGAATATGGCCTGCCATCTAAAATTGCATTTGGCTTCCTACCTCCCCCTTGAGGATCATCAGTATGATTACCGTATCGACGGGCAGCATGACAACTGGGTTCCCATGAGCAGTAACGAGCTGGTCATCAGCGGCCTGCCATACGGGGAATATCAGCTTCGCATACGGGGACGGACTAATACCTATGCCCATAGTTCTGAAGAGCTGCGCATCCCGCTGTTTGTCCGGCAGCCCTATTACGAAAAATGGTATTTCTGGCTCCTGATTGCACTCAGCACCATAGGGATTGGCTTCCTTTTGTTCAGATTCAGGCTGAGGCAGCTGAAGCTTTCAGAAAAGCGCCTGCGCCGGGAAGTTGGACGCCGGACCCAAACCATTCTGAGGCAAAACACTGAGCTGGAAGAATTGAATAGAGGGAAGGACAAAGTGATGTCCATCATTGGGCATGAAATCAAAGGCAACCTGTTTTTTATTGGTAGCGCCACCCGGCAAATTCTACAGACCATCAGGGCGGAAGACTACGATAGTGCGGAGGCGCTCAGCCGGAACATACACCTTGCTGCTCTCCGTATGGAAGGGGCTATCGAAAACCTTACGCGCTGGGCAACCTTGCAAAGTGGTCAGATGGTTATACAGAAAGAAAAAGTCGACCTAAAGCCGCTCCTCGAACGCTTAATCCGGGAACAACAGCCCGTAGCAGAGCGCAAAGGCATTGAGTTGTCCCTGGATATTTCCGGTGCCCCAACTGCTCTGGCTGACTTCAACGCCATGAATATTTGCCTGCAAAACCTCCTGCGCAACGCCCTTAAATTTACCGATCAGAGCGGCAGCATACGGGTGAACGGCTTCACACGAGGCCACCGTGCTTGCATCGAGGTGAAAGACTCGGGCGTAGGCATGGACCAGGAAATCATCAACCGGGTATTTTCAAGTACGCTGCAGGAAAGCCGGGTGGGCACATCCGGAGAAGTCGGCACTGGCCTTGGGCTGAATATCACCAAAGAACTCATTGACCTGCAGTCGGGCGAACTTACCTTTGAAAGTAAAACAGACCAGGGGACTACAGTCACTATTACCCTCCCGCTGTACGAACGAAGATAGCTAAGAATTGACTACTTTTTCGATAAGCTCCTTACGGCTGCTCACCCCGACCTTTTGGTAGAGCCCCTTCACGTAGTGCCGCACAGTATTAATGGAAATATGGTTATCATCAGCAATCTCCTGATAGCTTTTTTCTTCCAACAAGCCGTCCAAAACTTCGATTTCCCGCTTAGCAAGGATGATATTCAGTTTTTTGGACAACTCACCAATATTGACCTGATGATGCGGCAGCTGCCGGTTTTGGAAGGCTTTCAATAGATTGGCAGAAATGCTTGGTTCCAGGAAGGCACCGCCCTCAAAGGTAAGTTTGACGACTTCCGCCAAGTCAGGCTGCGGGTCCGTACGCTTCACAAAATAACCGTCAGCTCCGGACTCAATGGCTTTGGCCAACAGCACCGGATTGTCATGCCCGGTCACCATAATGACTTTGGCATCTTTCGCCAGGCGTTTGATTTTTGGCAGGTGGGCAATGCTTTGCTGTCCGCGCAGGTCCAAATCCAACAGGATGATATCAAGTGCGAGCTGCTGTTCCAGCAGTTGGTCGAAGAAGCTATCTACAGAAGTGGCCAACAAGGCACAGCGAATATTGTGAGCCGACAATTCCAAAAGCATCTTCATTTGCTGTAGCAGCAAGTCCTGATCATCAATAATAGCCGTTCGGATTATCTGACTCAATGGAAATTGTGTTTAGCCTGCCACTCCATATGGCAATTGGTAAACGAAGGAGATGCGAAAAGGATTAGGAAAAACCGGATCTCGGGGAAGCTTACATTTTTTCTACATGATATGAAGCTGTTTTGTTGCCTGAGTTCATCTAAATTACTGCTCTATCGGAGAAAGTATGCACAATTCCCGGGAGCAGGCGGGCCTGCTTCCTTTTTTAAAACCAGATAAACTTCCGTTTATTTCGTTGGATTTTGTAAAACGGGTTCTTACGGGCCCCAAAATCTACCGCCATCTGATCATCGCCGCTGACATTAAAATCCAAAATGACCGGACGCCCGGCGTGTTGCCGGATCAGCCCATTGAACAGGTGTTCCAGCGCTCCTGCCTCCCTGCCTTTCGGCGATACTACCGGTACGAAGCTGACCACCTTACCATGGCTGTAAAGGAAGAAGTTAACCGCTAACGGGTTCGCCTCCGTATCCAAAACGGTAGAGGCAAAGCCCCATCCCCGGTGCAAAGCATTATACATCACCCGCTGCATACCATGAAAGGCTTCATCCGATTGCTGCTTTCTGGGCCGATGTTCTTTATAAAATGCTGCAATCTGCTCCGGCTTCATACTCGAAGTCAGCACCAGCCCTGCATCTTCGGCAAGCTGCAGCCGTTCCATCAGAGAACGGCTGAAACCGTCTGCAATCTCTTCGTAAGCCTTATCTAAAAACAGCTGATAATTCGTTTGTTCAGCGACATCAAACGCGCTGTCCTCAGGCACAGGGTTTTGCTCATTGAGGTGTATGGAAATATGCTTAAAGCGCTCAGGTATGGCGTCCAAAAACCGCTCTATCCGTGGTTTTGACAAAACGTGAATGGAGTAAATCCCCAGCTCCCTTATTAAAGCCGGTTGATGCAGCTCCTGACCGGAAAAGCGCCCAAGCCGCCAAACCAATGGGAAAACCGATTCATAGTCACCTTCCACCAAAGCATCCCAGTCTTTCGCAATATGGTCCAGGTACCACATGTAGCCAAAAATGTTCCCATTGGTGGCATAATGTACGCAGCTGTTCCACTTCACTTTATCAATTTCCTCCCTCGGAACGAATTTTATCTCCATAATTGCTTTATGTGTTTGGCTGTCTGGAATAGCGTCACAGATCAATTATTTAATTTTGTATAAAAGCAAGTTATTCCTTCATTTTTTTTGAATTTCCGACCAGATTGTGGCTAATTTTGCCAACTATCTTTTAATATGCACAGGAACGATCAAATTAACCCCTGTCAACTTTCGTTCCATTTTGCCGAAGTGCACATCGCGGTTGTTGAATATAGCCCGAACCACACTTCTGTTTCCCAAACGAATACAATACAAATCAAGGCTTTTGAGTAGTTAATCACTGCTCAACACATGGTTAAGAGTTCTACAGCTTACTTACTCTTTTTTTGAATTTTAAAAATTCTTAGCCATGAGTATTACCCCCCAACGACTGGCCTTCCGGCCTGCCCGTAACGTCAAAGAATTGGAATCCTTGTTCCGTTTGCGTTATCAGGGCTACCTGGAAAGTCAGTGCGCCAGCCTCGTCACCGATAATCAACACGGTTTCGAGCTGGATGTTTATGATCATTACGCTCACCACATCGGACTCTTTCAGGAAGGCAACTTCGGCACTCACCCTATTGGTTACCTAAGACTGGTACAAGAACATGCCGGGCCGTTGTCAGACTACATAGACAGCATAGCCAGCCATTACGGTATAGTGTGCCCGCTGCCCGAAGAAGGCCCCGGTCTTCCATTGCTTAGCAATTGCCTGGAAAAAGCAACCATCAGCGAACACATGAACCTGCTACGGCCGGAACCCAACGGAATCGTAAAAGCCAGCCATTTGTGTTCGCTCCGGAAGCCTGTTCGGGCGGCTATACTAAGTTCTGCGTGGAAGCAGCTACCGACTGTATGCGATACGCCTGCTATGTGTATAGTCCAACTTAAGGTCTGTGAAATTATGGCGAAGCTATTTTTTTAGCTCGCAAGTCTCGGATCCCGGCATTTATCGTCGGGGGCAGAAATCACACCACTTAGTAGACGCGAAGTGAAATCCTGGGTTGACGGACTATAAATGCCCCTCAATGAACCAGCCCCGGTCAGTAAATTCGGGTAGCCTGACCGGGAGTACCAGCAGCAACCCAGCCGGTTAATCCAAGGCATTTGGTAACCGTGCCGGGTGGGCTTCGGAAAAAGTTGGTAATTTCAACCCGAATCTGACATTACAGTATTATCCATTTGGGTCATAATACTGTTGTCTACACAAATTGGCACCGACTATGAATGCGCAACTGCAGCAACTGCAAGCCCAACTAGATGGCGAATTGTATTACGATAAGATGATGCGGCACCTCTATGCAACAGATGCCTCGGTGTACCGGGAGCTCCCCCTGGCTGTCGCATTGCCTATGCACGCTGAGGATATCCGCAAACTTGTCATTTTTGCCAATGAGAACGGCACCTCGCTCATCCCAAGAGCGGCAGGCACCTCTCTGGCCGGACAGTGCGTGGGCGATGGCATCGTAGTGGATGTATCTAAGTACATGAACCGCATTCTGGAAATCAACGCTGAAGAAGGATGGGTGCGCGTGGAGCCGGGCGTCATTCGCGACGAGCTCAACCACGTACTGAAGGAATACGGCTTCTTCTTCGGCCCCAATACCTCTACGGCTAACCGGGCGATGATCGGGGGTATGGTGGGCAACAACAGCTGTGGTACCACCTCTATCGTCTATGGCTCGACTCGCGATCATGTACAGGAACTCGAGGTGGTGCTGAGTAACGGTAGTACGGCTGTGTTTCATGGGCTGGACGAGGCAGGCTTTCGCCAAAAACTAGAGGCAGAAGGCCTTGAGGGCGACATCTACCGCCACCTGAATCAGACCCTTTCTGTCCCCGAACGGCAGGCCGCCATCCGGGAAGCTTTCCCCAAGGCGAGCATTGAGCGCCGCAACACCGGCTATGCCATAGACCTGCTCATCGAACAACAGCCCTTTGACAAAGCGGGACGGCCCTTCAACTTTTGTGAATTGCTGTGCGGCTCCGAAGGCACCCTGGCTTTCACCACCGCCATCAAGATACATGTAGACCCGCTGCCAAAGCCAAAGGAAATCGTGGTTTGCGCCCACTTCAACAGCATACCGGAATCACTGGAAGCCGTCCTTGTAGCGATGTCATTCCAACCTTCCGCCTGCGAGCTCATGGACAAGATCATCCTTGATCTGACCAAGCAAAACATTGAGCAAAAGAAAAACCGCTTCTTCGTCGAAGGTGACCCCGAGGGCATACTTATGGTGGAATTCCGTGGCGACACCTTCGGGGAAGCGCGCGATCAAGGCAAGGCAATGATTGCAGCGCTGGAGGAAGCCGGGCTGGGTTATGCCTATCCCATTGTGGAAGCTCCCAAAACCAAACAGGCCTGGGATTTGCGCAAAGCAGGGCTTGGGCTTTTGGCTAACATCCCCGGAGACGCCAAGCCTGTGGCCTGCATTGAGGATACTGCGGTAGATATTAAGGATCTGCCTGCCTACATCAAAGAGTTCGACCAACTCATGGCCAACTTCGGGCAGCAGGCGGTGTACTACGCTCATGCGGGTGCAGGCGAGCTCCACCTCCGCCCCATTCTCGATCTGAAAAAGGCAGAAGGGCAGCGCCTCTTCTACGAGATCACCAAAGCGGTAGCCGAACTGGTCAAAAAATACCAGGGCTCCCTGAGCGGTGAGCATGGTGATGGACGGGTGCGCGCCGAGTTTATCCCCCTCATGATCGGCGAGTACAATTACGAGTACCTGCGTCAGATCAAGCAGGCCTGGGACCCCAAGGGCATTTTCAACCCTGGTAAGATCGTGGATGCCCCGCCGATGAAAAGCAGTTTCCGATACGAAGCGGAGCAGCCTACGCCTGTGCATGACACTGTGTATGATTTTTCAGAAGCGGGTGGCATACTGCGGGCGGCAGAGCGCTGCAACGGTTCCGGCGATTGCCGTAAGCTGAACTTCTCCGGCGGCACCATGTGCCCCAGCTACCGGGCTACCCGCGACGAGAAGGACACCACCCGGGGCCGGGCTAACATCCTGCGGGAGTTCCTCACCATGAACGTGAAGGAGAACCCCTTCGACCACCCGGAAATTTACCAGGCGATGGACCTCTGCCTGGCTTGCAAAGGCTGTACAGCAGAGTGCCCTTCCAATGTGGATATGACGACCCTGAAGTCGGAGTTTTTATACCAGTATCAAAAAGCGAATGGGGTGCCCCTGCGGTCCCGCGCCTTTGCCAATATTGGGCGCATCAACAGCCTGGCTATCCGTATACCGGCACTGAGCAATTTTGCGCTGACCAATCCGGTGCTTAGCGGGCTGGCGAAAAGCGTCCTCGGCGTAGCACCCGGCCGGAGCCTGCCCACCGTTCACAACATCTCCCTGCGCCGGTGGGCCCGCAAACATGCGGACAAACTGAAGCCACAGGGGCAGCCGCTCGGTGCCGTCTACCTGTTCATTGACGAATTCACCAACTACAACGATACATCCATTGGGATCAAAGCCGTGGAGCTGCTCAGCCGGCTGGGGTATGAAGTCCGCTGCGTGAAACATGGTGAAAGCGGCCGGGCGCACATGTCTAAAGGGCTGTTGGAAGAGGCACGAAAGTTGGCTGTAGAAAACGTCAGCGCCTTCAAAGACCTCGTCAGTGCTCAAACCCCGCTGATTGGCATAGAGCCTTCGGCCATCCTTAGTTTCCGGGATGAGTACCCGAAGCTGGTTGGTAAAGAACTGCAGGAGACCGCGAAGACGCTGGGCGAAAATGCCCTGATGGTGGAAGAGTTCCTGATGCGGGAAGTGGAAGCCGGCCGTTTAAACGATAACGCTTTCACCACAGAGCCCCGACAGGTAATGCTCCACGGGCATTGCCACCAGAAAGCGCTGGCGGGTATCGAACCCTCAGCTTTCATTCTCAACCTGCCCCGCAACTATACCGTGGAGACCATCCCTTCCGGCTGCTGTGGCATGGCCGGTTCCTTTGGGTACGAGAAGGAACACTACGAGCTGAGCATGACGGTTGGGGAACAGGTGCTCTTCCCGGCAGTGCGGGAAGCTTCCAGGGAGCATATCATCGCTGCCCCGGGCACAAGCTGCCGTCACCAAATCAAAGACGGGACCAAGCGGGAGGCTCTGCACCCGGTGGAGGTGCTCTGGGGGGCGTTAAAGTAAAAGTCGGATTTTTACAGCTATGGCACGCTTGGCTCCTGCTTTTGCGTTACTAAAGCAGACCAAACTACTGTTTCATGCTCTATTTGCGCCACGCCCTTTTTTTCATCCTTGTTCTGAGCACCGCTTGTGGGTCTCAGAAGGCGGCATATCAGATGAGCGATGCGATGATCGCCCGCCCTCAGCAGGAAGACGACCGCAAAATCCTGTACGATGCCTACCTGACGCTGACCGTCGAAACGCCAGACAGCACCAGTTTGTACATTCAGGCGATCGCCAAACGCTACGGAGGATATGTAAATGAAATCGGCACCGACCGGTCCGTCATCCGTGTGGAAAGCCCATCGCTTGATGCCGCTATTGACGACGTCAGCCAGCTTGGCCGCCTCGACCGCAAAAGCATACGCGGGCAGGATGTAACCGAAGCCTACCTCGATTACCAAATCCGGCTGGAGAATGCCCAACAGGCACGTGGCCGTTACCTCGACCTCCTTGACCAGGCCGCCACCGTGGATGAAATCCTCAAAGTGGAAAAAGAACTGGAACGCCTCAACGAAACCATCGACTTGCTCAAGGGCAAGATGAACCGCATCGATCATTTGGATACCTACGCCAAGATCACGATCTACCTTCGGGAGCGGCAAAAGCCCGGGATACTGGGGTACATCGGGATTGGGTTGTACCGGAGTGTGCGGTGGTTGTTTGTGCGGGGGTAGCAAAAAAGGCGGCATTACCGTTTAGCCAACCACTCCGCCCCAGATGAAGTCTGTAAACCCGCCTTGCGGCGGGTAGCGGCCAATAAGGGCGCAATCGGGTAAATCCAACTGCCGGGCACGCTTTTCCAGTGTTTGGTAGTCAGAAGGCGTAGGCGTTTCCTTGACTTCGAAAGCTTTTTCTCCGTTTAAGATGAAGTCGATTTCCTGTCCGCTCTTGCGTTGGTAATACCTCAAATCTCCCAGTGGAAAGAGCTGGGCAGCAATAGCGTTTTCAAATACTTGCCCTGAGCTGGTTTGGGCAAGTTGCTGAAGCAAGCCGGTATCTGCCAGATATAATTTGCTGCGCAGGCTGATTTCCCGGCTCAGATTTTTGGTAAAAGGAGGCAGGACAATGACAAAATAGGTGCGCTGTAACAGCTCTAAATAGCTTTTTACCTTATTTCGATTGATGCCCAGTATGGAAGAAAGGCGGCTTACTTCCAATGGGCTGCCAACACGCCCGGCCAATAAGCGAACAAGCTGGTATAAATCGTGGCTGGCTTCAAAATCAGAAAGCAATTTGATGTCCAATTCGATGTAGGCATTAATCACATCCTTTAAGTAGGCCTCCTTTTCTTCCTCTGAATCAGAGAGCACTACTTCTGGAAAACCGCCAAAACGAAGGTAGTCCTCATAGGCTTCCTTATACTTCAAATAAAGGCCGCTGCGGTAGGGAGACATGGCAAATTGCCGAATTAAACGAGTATCCTCTTCCCGGAAGTGCAGGTATTCTTCGAAACTGAGCGGAAACATTTCAAAAATCCGCTTCCGACCCGCTAAACTTTCTGAAAACTGGTCTTTCAAGTAAAAAGAACTAGAGCCGGTTACAATAAATTTGATATCGAAATGGTCATAAAAATACTTGATGATACTAGTCGATGCTCCTACTAGCTGCACTTCATCAAGCGCGATCACTGCCGGCTTACTAAAATCAATGCCCATAATCTCCAACTCAATCTGAACTTCCTTGTAGCTGGATTGCATGAATATATGCCGGTGCTCTATCTTCTCAAAGTCGATATAGGCTTTGTTGTCATGAGCTACTTTTTCTAAAAGGTACTTTACTGCTGTGGTTTTGCCCACCCGACGCATACCAGTGACCACCGTGATAAGTTTGCGGTCCAGATGGTCTTCCAATGCTTTGTACAGCACCCTCTTATACATAAAGTTTGACTTTTTGCACAAATTTAATGCAAAAAGTCAAACTTTTCAACTCCCCTGTGCCCCCCTTCGGAAAGCCCTCCTATTGCTCTACCAGCCCGCAATCCTCCGCACTCAGCTCCACTTCAATGGTGTAGTGTGCAAAGCCGTAGGGTTTCAGAGCCGCTTTCATCTGCTGCTTGATACGGAGCAGCGTGGCCAGCCCCTGGATTTCCTCCAGTTTGACGTGGGTGGTAAATACGTGCCGCTCCCCGTCGAGCGACCAGATATGGGTATGATGCAGGGAAGCGACATTAGGGATGGACAACAATTTATCCTGAAGCGACTGTAGGTTGACGTCTTTGGGCGCGCCTTGCAAAAACAACATCAGGGTCTCACGCAGGCGGCGGATGACATTCCAAAGAATATAGGCGGTAATGAATAATGACAAAGCCGGGTCCAGATAGGGCGTTTGATAAAATTGCAGGATAATGGCGACGACCAAAACAGCGACCCAGCCCAGCACATCTTCCAGCAAGTGCCAGGATACCACGCGCTCATTCATCGATTGCCCACTGCTGAGTTTCCAGGCGGCGTAGCCATTGACCGCCACACCGATCAGGGCAAAGATGAGCATACCCGTGGCGTCAGACAGTTCGGGCTCAAACAAGCGCTGCACCGCTTCCCGGATGACAAATACGGACCCTGCAATGAGGACCAGGGAGTTGATCAGCGCGCCAAGCAACGAAAACCGGGCATACCCGAAAGAAAAAGTACTGTTCGCGCCCTGCTTCGACTTACGGTCAAGGTACCATGAAAGCCCCAGCGACAGGCTGTCTCCCAAATCGTGGATAGCATCGGAGATAATAGCTACGCTGTTGACGTACAAACCGCCGAAGAATTCCAGAACGGTAAAGCCCAAGTTGAGGAAGAAGGCGAGTTGGAGGTTTCTGCCGGAATGGTGGTGTTGGTGTGACATCAGTGTGCTGTTTTTTATAACCGCTACCTGGTGTAGTGATCAGTTGAGCCCTGCTGATTGAGACAGGCCAGCACGCTAGATGTTCGGTAAATGGTGGGGGTTTACAGCTCCAGCGGTTCGTAAAGCGCCTTCAAACTGAATGTCCCTTCTTCCAGCACCGGCACTGCTCCTTCCAGCCCTGTAAATTCTTCGATCAGCCAGGTACCCTCCTGATCCTTCCGGCGGTAGCTGATCACCGATGGTGACTGGCTATCAATATAAAGTACCTGCTGAAGAGAAGGTATGGTTTTGTAGCGCTGGAATTTTTGCCCGAGGTCAAAGTTTCGAGTGGTTTTGGATAGCACTTCCACCAGGATAACCGGATTAGCCGTGGCTTTCATTTCGCCCCGGAGTGGAATATATTCTGATTTCCTCTTTAAAACAGCGCAATCAGCATTAAAGTATTGCTTTCCCGGTCCTGGTAGTGAAATAGCAAGATTACTCCCTGAGATACGGTAGTTTTTTGATCTCAAAAGATTTCCCAGAAGTCGGATAATTTCACCTACCAACACCTCATGGTCTTCCGTTACATACCCCATAAAAGAGAGAATTTGACCCTCGTCGTACTGTACTGGATAGTTTCCTTCCTCCAATAAATCGAGAAAGGTATCCCAGCTTGCTTCCACAATCATGGTTTCTCCATAGGGCAGTCGTTCTTCGAGGGTACGCGGTATTGCTACAGCAGGTTCAGCCATACAAATATTTTGGAGTATACTTCGTAAGATAAAGAAGTTTCAGGCAATAATCCAGCACACATTGCTGCATGCATCTCTCACATTTACCGGGCATCTTACCTTAAAACCGCTTCTGCCCAGAAAACTCCATCGCCTCTCCTTTGCCAAAGCCGTAGCTGAAGCCCAGGGTAATGAACCGCCCGCGCTGCCCAAAGCTGTAGAGGTAGAAGGTAGGTTGCTGCACCACACTTTCGCGGATGCGGGAGGCAAAGACATCACGTACGCTCAGGTTGATCACGCCCCGGCCTTTCATCAGTTTTTTGCGCAGCCCCAGATCCAGGAAGTAGTTTTCGGAAATCAGGCTTTGGACCGTCTGCACCCTTGATTCGTACTGCCCCGTCACCTCAAAGTCAATCTGAGCAGGCAGTTTCAGCTTGGCGGTCAGCTTGCCCGACCACTGATCGCCGGTAAAGTCGAAAGAGGTAGCTTCCAGCTCGCCCTGCCGGTTGAAGTAGTTGTAGTTGAAGTCACCGTTGAGCGTCAGCCAGGGCTTTGGGCTGTACTTGGCATTAAATTCCAGCCCGGTGGTTCGGTTGGTGCCGATGTTCATGGGCATGGTGATGTTGACGTTGTTCTCAAAGACGGAGATGCGCTCCACCACCGCTTCGGTATACCGGTAGTACACACTAAAATTCATGGACAGTGGCCCCAGAAGATAGATGCTCGACACCTCATAGGAATCGGTGTACTCCGGCAGCAGGTTAGGATTACCGGTACGGACACTGAAGTTGTTGCGGATATTGAAAAAGGGGTTGAGGTCCCACAACCTTGGCCGGAAAATCCGCCGGGAGTACCCCGCCTGAACAGACACCCGGTCACTGAGTTTGTAAGAGGTGTGCAGGGAAGGAAAAAGGTTGGCAAAGTTCTGATTGTTGGACTCACCGGTGGTAGCCAGCAGCGTTTTCAGATCGGTATGCTCCACACGCATGCCCAGCTTGATGCCCCACTGTTCGCCTTCGTAGGCCCCTGTGGTGTACACGCCCAGTACGTCCTGACTGTACTCGAAAATATTGGTGAGGCTGGAATCCACCACAAAGTTGCCGCCCTCCAGATTGCTCACCGCGAAATCGTTGCTCACATCATTGACCACGTACATAGCGCCCGTCTCCAGGGTCAGCTTATCGGAAAAGGGCTTGGTGTAATCCAGTTTGAAAGTGTACTCGGCTTCCTGAAAATTAGTACGGGTAAGCTGATCGCCAAAGGCTTCCCCATCGAGCAGGGAGGTATTGGTAAATTCGGAAGATTGATCCTTTCCAAAAAAATTGCCCATAGCACTGAAGAGCAGCACATGGTCTTCGTTGTCTTCAAAGTCTTTCTTGTACTGCAGCTCGTAGTTCCACTTGGGGTTGGTCGCTTCCGTCACTTCTTCCCGGTACCACTCATTGGCCAGTAAGCCGTTTTCATCAAAGAATCGGAAATCGGTACGGGAAGGCTGATCTTCAATTTCATAGGCAAAATTACCAGATAGGGTAATCACATTCAGGTCGTTAATGTGGTAGTCGGTCCCGAGGATGACGTTGTAAAACTGCTCATTGCGGTATTCCCGACCTGCGCTGCGCACCTCTGTCCCGCTCACGAGGTCCCGGTTGATAACCTCCCGGTCTTGCGGCAGCTCCCGGTAGCCCACCCCCAACTGGCTAAACAGGTTGAACTTTTCCGTACGGCGGTTGAGGCTCAGCCCCACGCTGTGGTTGTGGGGGGTACCGGTGTTGACGGTTACGGAACCATTGAGGCCTTTGCGTTCATCTTTTTTGAGAATGATATTAATGATGCCTGAGGTACCTTCCGCTTCGTACTTAGCCGATGGGTTCGTGATCACCTCTATGCTTTCAATCATTTCGGCCGTAAGCGTACCCAGCGCATTGCCCTGCTCACTGGCGAGCACAGAAGGCTTGCCATTGATGAGGATCTGCACCCCGGCACTACCCCGCAGGCTAACCTCCCCTTCTATGCTGACATTCACAGAAGGCACGTTATTCAGTACTTCCAGCGCACTCGCTCCCGTACTGCTGAGGTCTTTGCCGACATTAAACACACGCTTGTCGAGCTTGAATTCTGTTTGGGAACGCTCCGCACGCACCAGTACCTCATCCAGAGTTTGCCCTTCGGCAGAAAGGTAGATGTTACCCAGGTCCACCTGCCCGTTCTGCGGCGTAAGGTCTGCAAACTCCCGGGC